>SWCD01011265.1_pt1 | contig 158767 bp, 132 predicted proteins | sample 4693011 | NCBI WGS metagenome assembly SWCD01 (sample SAMN10267278, study PRJNA491770) | bioreactor metagenome | isolation source: DHS bioreactor inoculated with marine | place: Japan: Omine Ridge, Nankai Trough
AAAAATAAAATAATCAGCTTCTAGGGTTAATTCATTCTTTTCATGCTCAACTAAAATTGTATTGCAGTTTTTGAAAGCTAAAAATTTATGCTGAAGTAAAATTTCAACTCCCGCTTTATCCAATTTGTTTTTAATAGTGTTTAAAACTTCAATGGGCTTTATACCTAATTCAGGAAAAACTCGCCCACTTGTTCCGATAAATGTTTTAATACCTAAACTTAAAAACCAATCACGAAGATTTTGACTATCAAATTCAGTAAGCGCTTCGTTTAGAAAATTTTTTGGTAGATATTTATTTTTAAGTTCTTCACCTATTGCACTGTTTGTTAAATTAAATCCGCCCTTGCCTGCGACCAAAAATTTTTGTCCAACGTTTTTTTCTTTTTCAATTAGGCACACATCGTTGTGCGAACTTAAAACATCAGCTGCTATTAAGCCTGCCGGACCGCCGCCCACAATAATTATCTTTTTCTTCATAAAAAATTATACGGAATTATTATGGAATGTAAAAACAATCGCCCGATGACCATTCACCGGTTTCTTTATCGAGTTGAATCATTTCAATTTCGAGGTTGCTATTATGAATAGTCAATTTACAATAGTGAAGTTCTCTTATTTTCTCGCCGGGATAAAAATCAAAATGATAGTCCTTTTTATTTAAGTTCGTCTCAAGTTCATGTCGTGGTCCGCCCCCGCCCCCGGAAACCAAATAATGTTTCCCTTCTTTAATAAAATGTTCGTAGCTGTGCGAATGACCTGAAAGAAATAGAGAGGCTTTTTTTGTTGTATTGAAAACAGATACAAAATAATTCTGAACAAATTTGTCATCATCAACAACTTTGCTATTTGTGTAGGGCGGAATGTGACTTACAAAAATTATTTGCTCGATACTATCATCATCGTTTAACTCAGCAGCAGTTAAATCTAGCCAATTAATCTGATCATAAATTTCACTTTTAGTCATTTCGGTAAAATTGGAATTGAGAAATATAAAGCTGACAGATTTATATTTCTTTACGTACCATTGCTTATTGCTTGCTGAAGGGAAGTGATAAAAGTAGTTCTGAAGCGCTTCTTCATTATTTCCGAAATACTCATGATTGCCGAGAACCGGGTAAACCGGAACTTGTTTATTAAAAATTGGCGCAGCAAACTCATTAAATTCGTTCCAGTGATTTGTGCTGGCTCCGTTAAAAACTAAATCGCCTAAATGAATAATCATTGCCGGATTTTCATCAGAAATTTTGTTTAGAATTACTGGTATAAATTCTGAATGGCTTTCTCTCCAAAACTCCCAAAAACTTGTTTGCTGTGTATCGCCAATTATTATGATTGTGCTGTCAGTACTTCCTTCGCTTACTTTGTCGGAATATTGAACAAACTTTTTATCCTCGGAGCATGAATAAATTATTATCAAAGTGAATAGAAGTATAAATGTATGTTTAATTGGATACATAATTTTAATCGCTGAAACTCAAAAATTATTTTTTTAAAAGTTTTTTATAGATAACTACTGCGATAGAACCGAGTAATATTATAAAAAATAATGTAGTTGAAAAACTTTTTAAGATGGAAAATATATTTGTAATATTTGCCAAGTGGTCCGAAAAGTTTGGATAGATAGAGAGCATAATAATAATTCCAATATTCTCTAAGTAATCAAACATTCCGGCAAAAAGAGGAACGATACTTAGAACAAATAGTTTGCTTGTAACTTTTAATATTTTCTTAAAGAAATAAAACAGCATTATGGAATAGGTTAATGCCAATAAAAGAGGATAAATCATATCGAGCGGAATTTGATAATACAAATATGCATATCTTCCGTCACTGCCTAGATTTTCTAAAAGAGTTTTTGCGTATTCAGCCGTGTAACCGGTTGGCTGCATATCTAAAAGTTCCATCCCATTAGCATTATTCATAACATTGGGAATGGTTACGAACAGCATTACTAAATAGACTATGAGAGTTGCTGCAAAAAATATTAAAACATTTTTACCGGAAGAGTATTTATCAAGGGTTGTGAGAATTTTGTCGAACGGTTTATTCATCATGCTTTGTTGAGACTCCCAAAATATTAAGTTCAATATTTTTAAGCAATTCTTTCACTTCATCTAATTGATTGTCATTAACTAAAATTCTTGCCGGTTCCAATAATGGTCTCACACCCAAAAAAGTTTTCTCCAAGAATGAAGTAATCTATATTCCCATCATCTAAAATTGATTTGATTAGTGCAATATCTCCCTGGTTTAAGGTTGATAAAATTTCAGTATAATTTTCTTTGTTTAATATTTTAGGAGGAGTAAAATTAAAATCGATTAATGATTCACATTCGGGACAGTGAACTTTTCTGATTTCTTTTTCTTCTTCTGATAATTCCAATTCACTGCCGCAATTGTGGCAAACTACATATTTCGGAATGTACACAGACGATAATTCCTCTTTGAGTTTTTGCTGGCATTCTTCTTTTTTACAGTAGTAAAAATCTTTGCCTTCATCTAAACAATCTTCACAAAAATCTTCTTTGCAATTATTGCAAATTGAGTATGCAGTTTTTCCCGGGTGGTTTGTGCAAGATTTCATTAATTCCTCTTAATTATTCTTTGTAATAACCAAATATAGTTTTTCCGCCGAACCATATTTTATTTTCAGAATCTACAACAACATCATAAAAATAATTATCCGAAATCGGCATTTCAATTCTTTCCCAATTTGTACCGTCGAATTTGATTAATCCATTTTCAGTGGAGAGCCATAAATTATTATTTAAGTCAGTCTTCATTTCCGTAACAAAATCTGATAGGAAGGGTAGCTCGGAAGAACTATAAATTATTGTATCTGTCTCAGCAACTTTAGTTAACTTACTCCAATGATAAGCCCATATTGTTCCTACATTGTCAACAGTAAAACTGAATGCTTTTAAAGGTTCATCAAATCTTTTAAGCATTTCCCAATTTTGTCCATCGAATTTAAAACAGCTAAATTCACATGAACCCCACAAAATATCATTACTATCAAAGAATAAAGAACTTGGATGATGAAAGTTTATTGGTTGATCATTAAAAGTTTTCCAACTGTCATTTGTGTATTGAACAATTTTACCATAATGAGTTGCCGCCCAAAGATTATTGTTCTTATCAAAGGCAATATTATGAACATCTCCTCCTAAAGAACTGTTCATTTCAATATTGATCCAGTTACTACCATACTGTTTAGTAATTCCGTTTTCACTCATATATCCGAAGTGAATTATGTTATCATTACTTACACCAATAGATTGAATTTCATATCCTAAAAGACCATCGTCATAATTTATATTTTTCCATTTGTCGCCTTCCTGATAAAATAAACCGGGTTTACCGCCAAGAATAATCTTGTTATCTTTATCCACGGCGATTGTGTAAATATCAGCATAAAGAACTTTAAACAGTTGTAAATGATCGCTGATTAATAATGTATCTATATTTACAAAATTACTAACCGTTAAATTAACAATACTCGAATACTCAATACTATCTTTTGTGATGGCACAGCGTATTGAATGCTTCCCTCCATCCAAAGCTCTTCCAACTCTTATAGAACCGGAAATGTCTGATATCCATTCAATTTTATCATACAATAAAGTATCATTGTTATTAAGCAAGAAGGCTTTGAAAGGAATTGGAATGTAATCATAGTATTCACTATCGCTGGTTGGTGAAACTATTTCAACCCTAATTCCATCTTCAATTTCGTTGTCCACAATTTTGTCTTCACAATTCCATAAAATACCCACCAATAACAAAGCAATTACAATTATTATTTTGTTCATTTTAGCTGCCTCAAAAAAATTACTAAACATCCGGTAAACTCAACTTATATATTCTTACAAAAATTTCTATCAAAATCCTACTATGCTAATATTTCCTTTACCTGTTGAAAGTTCAATAACTCCATTTCCTGTTCCAAGTTTGCCGGATAAACTGTTAGACGACTGCGACAAATCATCGATAACAATCCCTGAAGAAAAGACTGCGCCGTCAGAGGAAAATGCAGACAGCATTGAAGATGTAGCCGATGGAATTTTGAGAGTGATATTTCCTGCATCCAAATTTATGCGGCAAAGTCCATTATCGGGAATCGCCATTTCAACAGCCGCGTTTTCTCCGGTTCCATTTAAAACACAATTGCCTGTATGCCCAACAATATTTATTGAAGCAACATTTTCTCCAACAAAATTATTTTGAAGATATGAGATATTACTTTCCCCATCCACCATCCTAAGGATACAGGGAATATTATTCGGGGCAGTTAATGATAGCTGTGTATTGTTTGAATTTGCAGCGGGCGGAATTTCCACGGTAACATAAGCTGTATCGTTGGTAGTTTTAAGGGTAACTCGAATATTTGAGAAGACTTCATTTGCGGCGGCATAAGATTCCGCGATTACATGCTTATCTAAAAACCATCCAATTTTTGTCGTGTCACTGTTGCCCTCAATTACAACTCCGCCTGTTTGGTTTTCGATAACTATTGCTTTAACAAAACTTAATGAGAGTGAGCCTGACGCTCTTTCATTGTAATCTTGATTTGATTGTGTGATTGATTCATCTTTGCTGCAAGAGGTGAGTACAATAATAATAATGATGAGAAACTGAAATACCCTTTTCAAAACATCCTCCAATTTCTAATTACAGTATTGTAAAATTATGTAATTAAAACTTTATAAAAAACCCTCAAAAAAAGTATCATAAAAAATAGGGTCACACCCAAAACAGATGTGACCAAATTAAAATCTTACAATCCTTTACTATCAGCAACTTTCTTCAAATTTTCATGAATCTTAAAAAGAACGATCAGCAACTCACAATAAATTCGAATAACGAGAGCACCGAGTGCAATAGTTAAAAGTCCGCCTAAAACACCCATAATTCCAGTACCGCTGAATATCATTCCAAGACCGGCAATTGCAACACCGAGTAGAAGCAGCCAATAGACAAATGTAATAATTTTTGGTGTTACCATTGAATCAAAATAAAGTAAATCTCTCATGTTATTACTCCTTATTAGTTATGTATTTCAATTCAGTAATTTATTGTATTAACTACTGATTGACTTATTAATATTGGAATTAACAGGATTGGAGATAAAGCTCGAATTTTTGAAAGTGCTAAAAAATGATATGTCTGTTTCATGTACAATTCTTTAATTATCTATTGAAAATAATAAATCATTATACCAATTGGTTTCCGGCATCGGATTGAAACATAATCAATAATAATAGCAATTTCAATTAAGTAGAAATTATTAAGTGTTATTTAATTTTAAGTCAATAAGTAAATATTTAAATCATTTATTAATTCATCAAATTGGAATCCAAATTATAAGTGGTTTAGTATTCTCTGAAATTATTCCCTTAACCTGCCAATTTGAAACTTGCCAACTTGTGGCATTTTTTCTTCAGCCTTAATAATATTCTTGTTGCTCAATAACTATTTAATCGATAACTTTTAAACAAATACCTCATGTCCTCTATAACTCTTTTGTTAATTAAGTCATAGAAGAAAAATCTAAAAAACCCTGGAGGTAAAGTGAGTTTACCAGATAAAGGAAATTCGAAGAACAAAAAAGATGTTAGTGTTTGGATGTTGTTTGCCGCCGGTTTTTTTGTAATAATATTTTTCTCATGGTATTTTTTAATTTTTGTTAAGGGTAATGAGCGAGTATTAACTCAAAAAAGCTTTCGTGTGTTAACACAGATTGCAAAAAATTTTGAGGAAAGAGAAAATAGTTTTCGGATTATTTTTGAAAGCAAAAAAGAATTTAGAGATAGTCTTTTAATTGAAAGGGCGCAGTCGGGTTCAGCAGAAAAAGTTGTTAAATATCTTTCCGGTTTAGAACTTGAAGCAACGGACTCCTTAAGCAAGGATTATTTTTATTTTAGCCGTGATTATAAACTCCTAAAATATTACGCTGATTACGGAAATCGTTATAAACGGTACTCAAAAAGTGACACACTATTTTTCAAGATTAACAAGAATGATTTTTTTAAACCTCTTGAGCGAAAGGATGTTTTTGAAGGTTTATTAGTTTTGAAAAAAAACTCATCGGGTTCAAAGTCCGGTGAATTAGTTTACACAACTCTTGATGGCGATATTGAATTAAATAATCTTGATAGTCTAGCCAACGCATCCGAACATTTATCATCCGGAGTAATTAAAGAAGTTGAGTTAGCCGGTATTGAGTACATTTTATTTTTGCGTCCGGTTAAACTAAAAAACAACGAAGCTTATTATATTGGCGGACTGATCGGCAAGGACAATTATATTCAGCAGGGGCGGGCGATAAATCCATTTATAGCAATACTGTTATTGATAATATTTTTCATTTTTTTATTCAGCATACCGCTAATTAAATTAAAATTGATCAGCAAAAATTCAGAGTTAAAAATATCCGATCTATTATTTTCTGCCGGCTCAATAATCTTCATCACCTTTTTTACATTCCTAATCGTTTTGAGTCTCCAAAATCATTTGCAGAGAAAAGTTGATGAAAAGGTTATTCTAAAATCATTATCAGATAGTGTGAGTTCAAAGTTTATAAGCGAGGTAGTTGATATCAGCAATACTCTTGATTTGTTCATTGAGGGGAAAAATATTTTTAAGAAAGAAATATTTATTGAATCGCCCGATATCTTTAATTCTGCCGCATCCGTTACAAGAAAGCAAATTAAACTTAATAAGGATGCTTACCCTTTCTTTAAATACATTTATAAAATGAATAGCAAAGGGGACCAAGACACAATCATTTCCTCCAGAAAAGGATCGCCGGTAAAAAGTAATTACAATTTCCGAAAGTATTTTAAGGAGAGCGGTGAGTGGAGATTGAACGACAAGAAATTAATGATCGAGGCAATTGTTTCTAACACAAGCGGTGAAAAACTTGGAGTTATATCCAAACGCCACGAGGATAATGTTTACGCTGCAACTTCACGGTTAACTTCGGTGATAAATACAATACTCCCGCCCGGCTATGGTTTTAGTATAATTAATAGTAATGGCGAAGTTAAATTTCATTCCAACAGCGATAGAATGCTTCAAGAAAATTTTATAGCCGAGACTGAAAATTCAGAGGAACTGCTGCAGGCTATTTATGGAAATCAGAAATCTTACTTTAGGGTAAAATATTTGGGAACCTTTCATTCCTGTTATATTCAGCCTCTATCAACTCTGCCGCTTTACATAGTTACTTTTTATGATGATACAATTTCTAACTCGGTTAAACTTCAGATTACATTTTTAACATTCACTTTTACATTTGCGGTACTTCTTTTATTTCTATTGCTTGTAATTGGTGCACGTTTGGTTACTTTAAAAAAGTCGAGATTAAACCGAGGTTTTGATATTGCTGCCTGGCTTAGACCTGATAAAACAATAATAAATAGATATAGAAAAGTTACCGCTGCCAATTTAACAGCAATAATATTTTTGATTATTACATATTTTATTACAAGTGCGGTTAATACAATATTTTTGCTATTCCTTTTTGTAATAACCCAACTCGTTTTCACTTACATTTTAACTCACTACACTTCTTGGAAACATTTTAAGAAAAATCATTTAATCGGAGCAATATTCCCATCTTCAATATTTATTTTTGGATTGTTCTACTATGCTAACAAAGCCCAAGCGGATTTTGAGTATTTAATTATTGCCGACATTCTTTTAATTGTAATTAATTTACTCCTAATAATTTCTCCAAGAAATATATTCTCAAAATTATATGATGTTCGATCATTCTATTTGTACTTGTACACATGGGTATTGTTTATTCTAATTACGCCTACATTTATTTTCTTTACAATCTTTTTCAATTTTGAAGTTAAGTCGGAATTGAATTATAACTTGTTCAATTATGGAATTAATAATGACGAGCGCAATTATTCATTCGATGAGTTTTATAAGGCAAATATTAGAGAAGAACTGATTGATTATAAAAGTGAGAGAAAAGTAAAGGGGATTTATTTCCTTGAAAATATCGAGCCTTCAAACCAAAATGAATTCAATTCGGTTGAGGATGAATCAAATAGAGGACTTGATAAAATATTACACTTCCTTGAACTTAATCTCGACAGTTACGGAAGTGAAAGAAAAAGTTTAATTAAAGTTGATTCTGACAATGAAAGTAAAGCTGTACTTATGCGATTTGGAAACACAACATTTTTAAAATATTCATCCGATCAAATTCATTTCTCTGACAGCTCTTTCAAAAGCTCAGTATTTTACAAAGGCACAAGTTCAAAGTTTGGGTTCAATAATAGCGTTAATTTTATTTCATTCGCTTTCGTTTTTCTTGCACTTCTCTTCCTTTTATTTAAGCTAATTAAATTTACTTCGGCAAGAATGTTTGGTACATCAATCGAGTTATCTGCAATTAATGAAAAATTTTCTGATGTTCTAAAGAAACGATTTGAGTCCGGTTATAATTTGATAGTTCAATTTCCAAGTCATCATGAGGTGGCAAAGCTTACCTCAATTGAAGCAGAAGAAATAAATTATGACGATTTAAATTCTGAAAAACCGGATGCATTTAAGGACTGCAAAGAGAAGAGTTTAATAAATAATATTCACATCGATATTGAGAATCCGCAGGCGGATATTAAAAAATTTGGACAAATAATTAAATGTATTGAATCGCGCAGGATACAATTTGTATTAGTTTTTGACTGCAGTTTTAAAAGTATAATTGATAAGATTGATTCTAAAATTGAATTGGAGGAGGATAAAGAAAAGTTATCTCTTCTCAAAGAACTTCGCAATCTGCTCCAATCTATTAAACACATTTTTGTTCATTTATATTCACCAATTTCCGATAATGAAAATCTTGAATTAAAAATACACTCAGATGCAAAAGCACCTCAATTATATAAACTTATTCATGATGAATTGATTGTCTCGAAATATTTAAGAGAGCATCAATACAGAGCGATCAGCGATTTTGTCAGTAAGATTGACAAAACTGATACCAAAAATCCTGATGAAAAAATTATTCTTGAAATTGAAGAAATGGCACACGGTTACTATGAAAGTATTTGGTCTGCTTGTTCGGATAAAGAAAAAATATTTTTATATGACCTGGCTGACGACCTAGTACTAAATGATAAAAATAAGGAAGTGATAAAAGTTTTATTGCACAAGGGGTTGATAACCAACAACCGCTATTTCGATTTAATGAATAGCAGTTTTCGAAATTACATAATTACCAAATTTGAATCTGAAGAAACCAGCAGAGTGCTTAAAAAATATTATGGGAAAGGGCAGTGGTCAAATTATCGTGCGCCTATTATTCTTTTAATATTAGCGCTTGCATTCTTTATTGCTTTCCAGGAAAATATACTCAGCAATCTCACAACAATAATTACGTCAATTATTGCAATACTTGGCCTTGTAACAAAGCTATCCGGACTTTTACCAACTGGTTTCGGTGGCGGCTCCGGCGGAGGTGGGAAATAGATATTTTAATTAAGTGAAAACTATTTACATTATGCGAATTGCAATAGAATTGTTGAAACAAAGCCTTGCTTTAAAAATAACGTAGATTGCTTGCAGTCTGCGGTTTAAAATAACAGATTACAAGCAATCCGTTTTACTTCTTTATCAACTCTTCATAAAATCTTACTCTTTCCATTCTTTCAAACAATTTATTTTTATAAATTAATGATATGGCAAATTAAATTTTGCATCGTCTTAATGAAGTCGATATCATTTTAATAAATTCATAAAAACATTAGAGGTAATAATGAAGAAAGTTTTGTCCCTATTTCTTTTAGTACTGTTGATGCTTAGCATTAATGCGGAAGATGAAAACAAAGATTCGAAAATGCAGTCCTCAACTTTTAGCGGATTGAAGTGGCGAAGCATTGGCCCGGCATGGAATTCCGGCAGGGTGTCTGACTTTGCTGTTAATCCAAATAATTTTAACGAATATTATGTTGCCGCATCAAGCGGAAACTTATGGAAAACAACCAATAACGGAATAACCTGGGAAGCTATTGGGGATACACTTCCTTACTCATTAGGTGTTGTTGAACTCGATCCGAATAACTCTCATGTATTATGGGTTGGTTCCGGAGAGAACAATCATCAGCGTGCTTTAGGTTATGGTGATGGCGTTTATAAATCTACCGATGGCGGAAAATCTTTTACCAATATGGGATTAAGAGATTCACGCCAGATTGGCGAGATACTGATTGATCCACGGAACTCAGACATTGTTTATGTTGCGGCAGAAGGATCTGTTTGGGGACCAGGCGGTGAAAGAGGCTGCTATAAAACTACAGACGGCGGGAAGACTTGGAAAAAAGTTTTGGAGATCAGCAATCACACAGGTGTTAACAGCATGGCGTTCGATCCAAGAAATCCTGATGTGATTTATGCAACAAGTGAACAGAGACGAAGACATGCATTTACAAAAATTGGCGGCGGTCCTGAATCAGCAGTTTATAAATCAGTAGATGCAGGAGCAACCTGGAACAAAATTATGAGCGGATTACCCGATGCTCATATTGGAGGAATGGATATAACTATTTCACCTGCGAACCCGGATTATGTTTATCTAAGTATGGAGGCGAGTAAAGAGGACGGCGGATTTTATCGTTCAACTAACCGAGGTGCAAATTGGACAAAGATGAGTGACAAGTTTGCGCAAGGGCAATATTTTAATGAGATATTTTGCGATCCGATTGATGTCGATAAAGTTTACTTAATGGACGTTTATTCTGTTTACACTGAAGATGGAGGTAAAACCTGGAATAAACTAAGTACAGTAAACAGGCATGTGGATGATCATGAATTGTGGATCAACCCAAATGATACTAAACACTTATTGATTGGCGGTGACGGCGGTATTTATGAATCATATGATATGGGCGCACATTGGGAGTTTAAGGCTAATCTTCCGGTAACACAGTTTTATAGAGTTAATGTTGATAACGAATATCCGTTTTACAATGTTTACGGCGGCACACAGGATAATCAGAGTATGGGCGGTCCTTCACAAACTTTAACGGCTGACGGTATTGTAAACAGTGATTGGTTTATGACTGTGGGCGGAGATGGTTTCTTTCAAGAGATCGATCCCACAGATCCGAATATTGTTTATTCAGAATGGCAATACGGTAATATTGTTAGATACGATAAAAAAAGTGAAGAACTATTATTGATAAGACCCGAACCGGGCAGAGATGAAAAAACTTACAAATGGTATTGGGATACACCATTTTTAATCAGTCCGCATGCGCACACACGTTTATATATTGCTGCTGAAAGAGTTTTTAGAAGTGAAGACCGTGGAGAAAGCTGGGAAGTTATTAGTGGTGACCTAACGACACAAACTGATCGAAATTCATTTAAGGTAATGGATAAATATTGGAGTGCAGATGCTGTCATGAAAGATGTAAGCACTTCTCAATACGGATTGATCGTTGCAATGGCAGAATCACCCGTGAAAGAGAATTTAATTTTTATCGGCACCGATGATGGGTTAATTCAAGTTACTGAGGATTCAAAAACCTGGAAAAAAATTAGTGGTTTCCCGGATGTTCCAAAGTTTACTTTTGTAAGTGATATTCTTCCTTCACGATATGATGAAAATGTTGTGTACGCGACTTTTAATAATCATAAAATGGATGACTTTAAACCTTACGTTTTGAAAAGTACGGATAAAGGAAAATCCTGGGAATCAATTGCAGGGGACCTGCCGAAAAACGGTGCGGTAAATACAATTGTTGAAGATCCCGTTAATAAAAATTTATTATTCGTTGGAACAGAGTGGGGTGTATTTTTCTCGGTTGATGGCGGCGGCAAATGGATACAATTAAAAGATGGATTGCCGAGAGTCAAAGTTCCGGATATCGTAATTCAGGAAAGAGAAAATGATTTAGTCATAGCAACTTTCGGAAGGGGATTCTACATATTGGATGATTACTCACCATTGCGAACTTCCTCAAAAGATATGTTTGAAAAGGAAGCCCACCTTTTTCCAATAAGTGATGCGCTAATGTATCATATGAAAGGAAGCAAATATGGACAAGGCTCTGCATACTTTAAAGCTCCTAATCCTGAATTTGGTGCTGTGTTTACATATTATTTAAAGGACGTGCCAAAAACATTAAAACAATTACGCCTTGAAAAAGAGAAAGAGCTTTTTGAAAAAGGTGAAAGAATTCCTCAGCCTACATATGATGAAATAAGAAAAGAGAATGACGAAGTTGATCCGTATTTACTCTTTTCAATAGCAGATGAATTGGGTAATGAAGTGAAAAAAATTACCGTTGCTGCTAAAGCCGGAGTTAACAGAACTGTTTGGGATTTGAAATATGATCATATATTCCCGATAAAACTGAAGGATAATAAATTTAATCCAACTCCAAAACCAACAAGCAGTTTATTGGCTTTGCCCGGAAAGTATAATGTTACAATGTATTTGGTAAGTAAAGGAGAAGCTAAAAAGCTTACTGAGACGGAACAATTTAATGCGGTAGTTCTAAACAATACAACTTTACCTGCTGCAGATAGGATAGCAAAAGTTGAGTTTGAAAGGAAAGCATTAAAACTCGCCTCACGATTAATTGGTTTGCGCGAACAAGCAGATGATGCAAAAGAAAAACTTGACTTGATGAAACAAACTTCAATTACAACAGCAGGTTTAGATTATTCATTCATACAAAAAATTGATAATGTTGCCAGTGAAGTGGATGATCTATTATTCAAGTTCAGAGGTCAGGCTGCAAAGGCCAGCTTGGAAGAAATTCCTCCCGCAACTGTTCCGCTGAATTGGAGAATTGACCACATGGTTGACCCGACTTGGGAATCAACAGCTAATGTAACAAAAAACCAAAAAGTTGCATACGAAATATTAAATGAGGAATTACCCGGATTAGTCTCGAAGCTAAAGAAAATTGTTAATGAAGATTTGAAAACTATTGAAGCTGAACTTGATAGATATGGTGCACCTTGGACACCGGGAAGGATTCTACCGAAGAAATAAAACTTATTCAATTGTTGATTTTAAAAACCGGATTGCAGAAATGCTCTCCGGTTTTTTATTTTGCCAAATAGAAAATTTATTTTTTAGAATTGTTTTTTTTCAATTGATAAATATCTTTCCTTCTGTCCTTCAAATTTTTAACACTTCCGAATCGATGCAATTCTCTCAGCAGATCAATATCAACATCGGCAATTAAGATCATTTCAGTATTCGGGGTTGCTTCAGCTTTTATTCCGTTTGTTGGGAATGAAAAATCACATGGAGTAAAAACAACAGACTGCGCATATTGAATATCCATATTGTGAACTTTTGGTAGATTGCCAACGCTGCCGGCAATCGCCACGTAACATTCATTTTCAATAGCTCTCGCCTGAGCGCAATTTCTAATTCTAGTGTATCCGTTTTGTGTATCCGTCAAAAACGGTATGAATAAAATATCCATGCCCTCATCTGCTAATAGTCTGCTTAGTTCGGGGAACTCTGAATCATAACAAATTAGAATCCCGATCTTCCCACAATCAGTATCAAAAGCTTTTAGTTCACTGCCGCCTTGCATCCCCCAAACTTTTGCTTCATCGGGTGTGACATGCAGTTTTTCGTATCTTTCAATTGTTCCATCACGTTTGCATAAGTAGCCAACGTTATAGAGCAGATCTTCTCTAACTTCAGGCATGCTGCCGGTAATAATATTGATGTTGTAAGAAATTGCAAACTCCGAAAACTTTTGTACAATCCGCGAGCTAAATTTTGATAACTCCCTAATTGCCTCCGGTTCCGACAGATGATTATTTTCTGCCATTAATGGAGCCATAAAAAATTCAGGGAATAGAGCAAAGTCGGAACGATAGCCGGAAACTGCATCAATAAAATATTCGGCTTGCTGAATAAGTTCATCAAAATCTTTATATAATCTCATCTGCCATTGCACTAAACCCAATCGAACAATCTTTTTTAGTGTGGCAGCTTTTTTTGTTGGCTTTTCATAATAGATATTATCCCACTCCAGCAGTACAGCAAATTCGTTGGAAGCTTCGTCTCCTTCAAGATATCCTTTAATAATCTTTGCCGGATGAAAATCATTTGATATTTGAAAATTTAGAACCGGATCGGAAATTTCCTTCCTTCTTACTTTCTCAATGTATTCTTTCGGTGAAATCTTTTCTGAGAATTTATGATAATTTGGGATCCTTCCCCCGAATGCAATACCTTTTAAATTTAGTTGTTCACATAATTCTTTTCTATAATCGTATAACCTTCTTCCCAATCTTAGTCCGCGGAATTCCGGCTTAATAAATATGTCTATTCCGTAAAGGATATCACCATCATCGGTATGTGTTTCAAAAGTGTAATTACTTGTTATTTCTTTATAATTGTGGTGTTCATCAAATTGATCGTAATCTACAATGATTGAGAGTGCGCATCCCGCTAATTGATCGTTCACTTTTATAAATACTTGCCCCTGAGGGAATTTTTTTATGAGAGTCGCAATTTGTTTCTCTTTCCAAATTGAGTTAGGCATGCTGGAATAAGAAGCTATCATTACATCTTTCAGTTCTTGATAATCATTTAGAGTTAAAAATTTTAATTCTATGTTTTCTATTTCTTGTTTCATATACTTTCAACGTTTGTTAATAGATGTAGTTATGTAAAATTTTGGTTCGAAATATACTTTCTTTTAGTGAGATAATTAAATTTTAGATTTGAGCAAAACTAATTCTTTAAAAATTGCAAATTATATATTTTAATTATAGGCTATCATCTGCTAGTTTTATCCAAATGTACTTATATATAAAGCCAAACAGTATAAATAGCTGGAACTATTTTTGGCAAAAGTAAATTAGCTCAGAATCTGAAATACCATATTTAAATATTTGTTCTGCTGAAAACTGCTTAACATAATCATCTTCGAGCACTCTAAAACCTATTTCTTGCAATCTAAATTTATAGTCATTTCCATAAATCCTTACGTGATCATACTGCCCAAATACTCTCTCTCGTTCTTTATCAGAAGTAATGGAAGGGTCTTCAAATGTTAACTCTCTTTCATACTCAATAGGAACTTGAAAAATTCCCCAACCTCCTTGTTTCATTACTCTGTATAATTCTTTCATTGCTTGCTTATCATCCGGTATATGTTCAAGAACATGATTACATAAAACTATATCAAAACAATTATCCTCAAACGGAATATTTGTTATGTCTGCCTTTGTAATTTTTGTACCGCCGCCATAGTGGCTGTATTTACCTGGTGATAAATCACATGGCACATATTCGATGGATTTATTTTTTGAAAAAATATTATAAAATACTTTTTCCGGGGCAAAGTGAAGAAGTTTACTCTTTTTATCAGAATTAAATAGATTAGTTTTCTCACAAAAATACTTCCATAGTAATCGTGTACGCTCTAATGAACCACAATTAATACATCTGGCATTAACTCTGTTATTCATCCCAAAAGTTGCAAATATCGCAAACTTTGAATTACATATTGGACATTCTACATTGTCACCAGCGTAAATTTTCCTTTCTTTTCTTTTTTTATACCATAAATAAATTCTAATTATTAAATCGGGAGTGTAGTTTTTAATTATACTTTTTGCTTTCATTTTCATTAAGATTAAGTTAAGGCTCTTAAAATTTTTAACTGCTTTAAATTCTCGCACATATGTAAGTTATTTTATTTACAAAACCAAAACTTTTCATCATTAAAATCCCTTTTGATTTTTCAAGAAATAAAAATCGTAATAGTACGAATAACTTTAATATTTCAATATTATTAGAAGCTGAAAGTTTTATTTGAAAAATTAATATTTTTTAATTGATAAAATTTCAATCTTGTTTAAAAGATTAGAAAATTAAGTTTGCAAAATACTTTCTTTTTGTGAGATAAATACAGATAAAATTGAGTAAAACTATTCTGAAATAATTTCTAGATTCCGCAACTCAAATTCTCTGATAGTAGAAGAACTATCAAATAATTTTGTTCCTAATACTCTTAAAGGTTCCTTCTCACTTATCCTAACCCTCACGGTTGCTTCATCAAATCGAAAACAATCCCCGAAGTTTGTTTTTGTCCTGAAAACATTGAGCAATTTTAATACAAGAGAATTGCCGGTTAAACTCACCTCCGCAATTCCTTTAGTTTTATTTGAGTGAGTGGTAAATAGACTGTCATTCGGGAATTCATACTTATATTCAATAAAAAAAATATGCTGAAGTTCCGGTTCTATAAAAGTTATATAGGTAAAAACTTTGGTCGAAAATATCTCAAATTTTATATTATTCTTTTCTAACACTGATTTAACTGAATCAAAATTATTTATCCGAAAGGAGAGGAATGTTCCGCCTTCACCATTCTTCAAAAACTTTTGATAGGAGAGTGCAATATCATCTGAAGGATTGCTTATAGAAATTAATTCAAGCGCTGTTTTATCAGTAAATTTTATATGTGAATTTGTAATTCCGTTTTTGTGCCGGTAACCTTGCTTTATTGTAAAGCCATTCTCAATCATTTTTGATTTAGCTGATTTTAAGTCATTTACAACAATTGGAAGATGATCAATTTCTATCAATGCCGCATTGTGTTGGGCGAAAATTTGAACTGCAAAAAATAAATAATATATGAAATGTTTTTGCAGATGCATCAGCTAATATATCCTTTTACAATAGAGTGCAACTTGGTTAAAATGAAAGGCATAGTTATTAAATCCAATTAAAAAAAATAAAAATATAATTATTCTTAAACATTGTTGATTAGCAAGTATTTGTTTTGCTCCAATTTCAATCAGTCAAATTATCCCAACCATATTTTTCAGTATAATTTGTAAGAGGTTCGGGATTGTAATTGCCCATTGAATCGTATCTCTCCTTAACGCTGTTATGAATGTAGGTATGCTTATAAATTTTTCTTATTCTTTTTCCCATCAATTTAAAAAATCCTTGATACTCCTCATGCTGTTCAGCTTTGCTACTGGCTTTTATACTTTTTAACAAATGATCCTCAAAATTTAGTCCGGATTTACTTGCTTCATCGATCATCCATTGAAGCGTTATATCTGAAAGTGATTCTCCATTTTTCCCCGGTTTGTATCCACCGCCAACATCCGCATGAACACCTGCAAACCAAACCTGCTTTAAGTCCATATTGCTTCGCTGTTTCCAAATTGTTGCCTCAAAGTCATCCCTTTTTTCATCAATGGATAATGCATGACGGGCTACATCAATGTTAGGACCAATTTTATTATCATGGAATAAATGTTTTTCATTCAGGAAACCAAGCATCCTGATTGGAATTCCTAGTGCACCCACAGTATCCCAAACCCCGATGAACTTAACTCTTACATTATAGTTTACCGCGTATTTCTTCCTATAATTTACAGAGTATTCGTCACGAGGATGAATTTCTGAATTCTTATAAAGATCATATGCTTCTTGTGTCCTGTTAGCGAATTGGCGCTGAAGTATTCCGCAATTATAGATCAATCCCGATAGGCTTCTTACAGTATATGCTCCGCGGCTGAATCCAAAAAAGAATAGTTCATCACCGGGATTATAGTTTTGTACAATAAATCTGTAACCATCCGCAATGTTTTTATTAATACCTGAACCAAATGCACCCGCGGTTGCTGAATCGTGATACGATCCTAGTCCCCAATCATAAAAAACAACCTGTTCAGTTCCCTTATTATCAATTGGAGCAAGTGCCCGAGCAAATTTTAAAACATTGGTAGGAAAATCTTTCGATAAATCTTCTTCAGGTTTGTTCCATGTGCCGTCTGCGCAAATTATTATTCGCTTCAAAATTTGTCCTCCTAATAATTTTTTTGAATCTCAATAATTAAAACAAGCGGAACAAAAATATTACCAAGCCCCTTGATTGATAATTAACTTAAAGAAATTCATTAAAAAATACCATTAGTATTATTTAAATTGTTGATTGAATAACATTGCTATCAAGTCATCTTTCCATTTTTTCATTCCTAAAACTTTCCCTAAATTTAATTTATGAAATTAAACATCAAAGCCGAATTAAAACAGCTTCTTGAAATCATAAAATCCTTGGATAAAAAAGCAGTTACAATTTTTATTAGTGTGGCGGCATTTCAAACAATTTCATGGTATTACACATCAAGAAGGTTCTTCAGAAGAAATTTATATTACCAATATTTTCAAGACAATCCCGATGTTCAACTTTACGAATATCTTTACTGGTTTTGTTCAGAATTAATACCGTTTGTGATACTTCCCATTCTTCTAATTAAATTTTTCTTAAAAGAAAAAGTATCAAATTTTGGAATGAGTTTAGGCGATTATAAAACGGGTTTAAAACTTACATTTGTCTTTCTAATATTTATGTTGCCGCTGCTGTGGTTTGCTTCATCCCAACCCGATTTTGCAGCAAAGTATCCACACCTAAAATCGGCCCGTGAGTATTGGTCGATCTTTCTAATTTATGAAATTGGAATGCTAACCTATATGTTTTCCTGGGAATTTATTTGGCGCGGCTATATGCAGTTTGGGCTCGAAGAAAAATTCGGCTACTACGCAATACTTATTCAAATGATACCGTTTGTGATACTGCATAACGGCAAACCGGAAATTGAAACATTTAGCGCAATCCTCGGCGGAATTGCACTCGGCATTTTAGCATTCAGAACACGATCATTTATATATGGAGTGCTCGTTCATTTTGGAATAATGCTCGGCATTGATCTTATTTCAGTCGCCCGCTTTAAGTCCGATGATTATGGGATAGGATTAAACTCGCTCTTTAATTTGATATCAAAATTATTTTAATTTGGAATAGTGAAAAAGCTTAAGGAGATAAAATGAAATTCACATTAAATGTTGATCACGTTGCATTTTTAAGAAATGCCCGTGCGGAGACTCAGCCGGATCCAGTTACTTATGCACTGATGGCGGAACAATTTGGAGTTGATGGAATTGTTGTGCATTTGCGTGAAGACAGACGCCACATTACCGAGAGAGATGTTAGACTTTTACGCGAAATGATTTCCACTAAGCTCGATCTTGAAATGGCGGCTGACGATGAAATAGTAAATATTGCACTTGATGTTCAACCAGAGCTCGCTACTCTGGTGCCCGAAAAACGTGAGGAACTGACAACCGAAGGAGGGCTGAACGTTCTTGATAATCTAGAACATCTAAAAGAAACAATTGAAAAATTGCATGAAGGCGATATTGCTGTTTCTCTTTTTGTTGAACCCGACGTGAGTAATATTGATGCCTCCGCTGAAATTGAAGCCGACTTTATAGAAATACACACAGGTACTTTTGCAAATGCTGAAACAGATGAAGAAATGATAGAAGAACTTGAACGAATTAGAGTTGCTGCAAAACATGCTAAAAAATTAGGACTCGGTGTTAATGCAGGGCATGGCTTGAACTATCAAAATATAAAAGACTTTCGGGCAATAAGGGAAATTGATGAAATTAGCATTGGTCAAGCTGTAGTTGCCCGTTCGGTATTTGTAGGTTTGGAAAAAGCTATTAGAGAAATGTCTGATTTGATAAGAGGATACTGAAAAATATCTGTTGATTGGTTCAAATATGAACTTTATTGTTTCAAAATTTTTTTGATAAATTTTGAAAGTAAACATTATAGTAATTTCGGAGTAGGCTGTTGAAACCAAAACTGAGTTCCGCTCAAGAGAAAGTTAAAAGAAAATTAAATTATCATTACAAGTATTTTGACTTCACACAAATTTCTCCCGACCCATTAGAATTTCCTCATCGATATACAAATTATTATGACATTGAAATATCAAGTTTTATTTCCGCAATATTTGCTTACGGAAATGTTAATCAAATAATTAAAACCCTTGAAATAATTCATGAAGCGATGGGGGAGAGTCCTCATGAATTTATACTTAATTATTCCGAAGAGACTGGACAAAAGTATTTTCAAAATCTTAAACACCGTTTTTATACATCAAGTGATATCAATAGTTTATTTTTAGGATTGCAAAAAATCTATACCATTTACGGTTCGCTAAAATATTTATTTCTACTCTACTACTTTGAAAAAGACCCAAACATAAAAGAGAGTCTCTCATTTTTCGCAAAAAATCTTTTAGATATTTGCAGCGAAACTAAATCGCCATCAAGAGGAATAAAATTTATGTTTCCCGATCCCGCAAAGGGAAGTGCCTGTAAAAGATTTAATTTATTTTTAAGATGGATGGTGCGCAATGATGAATTGGATTTTGGTCTATGGTTTGAGATCGATCCTCGTAAACTAATAATTCCCGTTGATACACATGTTGCCGCAATTGGGAAAAATTTAAGGCTAACAAGAAGTAAAATAATATCCTGGAAAATGGCGGAAGAGATAACCACAAAATTAAAACTATTCGATGAACATGATCCCGTAAAATATGATTTTGCAATTTGTCATATCGGCATGAGGAAAATGGATTTTTAATTGATCAGTACGGTTAAAAATTAATCTTGCTTTTGGATTCATTTATTAAAATTTTGCAGACCCACATATCTATTTATTTTATTTTGCTTAAATTGTTTTAACAGTTTAGAATATAATACCTGATTAAAAATAAGGAAAGAAGATGAGCAATCCTTCAGCAGAAACCCTAATAAATAAACCGGCTCCTGCATCTTGGTATAGATGGATAGTGCTGCTTTTTGTGAGTTTGGCAATGTTCGGCAACTATTATATTTACGATAGTATTGGTCCAATTGCCGATATTCTAAAAACTCAGCTTAATTTTTCGGATGAAAATATTGGTGCGCTGTATTCTGTTTACAGTTTAGCCGCAATTATTATTTTAATTTTTGGTGGAATTTTTGTTGATAGATACGGTACAAAGCTCTCGATACTTGTATTCGCCACGATTTGTTCCATTGCTGCATTAGTAACTTCTATTTCTTCAGATATAACAATTATGTTAATCGGAAGGTTTTTATTGGGCATTGGAGCAGAGCCTCTTATAGTTGCTGTAACAACTTCATTAGCTAAATGGTTTAAAGGAAAAGAACTTGGCTTTGCAATGGGTATTAATTTATCAATCGCGAGGCTTGCGCAAATCTATGCTGATTGGTCACCAACATTACACAAAGGTTTATATGCAACTTGGCAAGATCCATTATTTTTAGCGGTTGTGGTTGGCCTTACCTGTATTATTGGTGGAGCAGTTTATTATTACATGGAAAGCAATGCAGAAAAAAAATATCACTTAGGTGAAGCTGGAGAGGTTGATAAATTTGTCTTCAAAGACTTATTCTCATTCAATAAATCTTTCTGGATTATTGTTTTATTGTGCGTAACATTTTACTCAGCAATATTTCCTTTCAGAAGCTTTGCGATTAAATTTTTTCAACATTCACATGGAATTGAGAGAGATTTAGCCGGTCGTTTCAGCAGTGCACTCCCTTTCGCTTCAATGGTTATCGCCCCATTATTTGGATTGTTAGCAGATAAGATTGGTAAGCGAGCATTATTAATGATGATAGGGTCTGCGATCCTTTTGCCGGTCTTTTTGATCATGGGGTACACAAGTGTTAGTCTTTACATTCCTGTTGTTTTAATGGGTATAGCATTTTCTTTAATCCCTGCAGTAATGTGGCCTTCAGTAGCATACATTGTTGAAGAAAAAAGATTAGGCACAGCATATTCTGTTATGACCTTAATTCAGCAAGTAGGTGTTATGGGATTTGTCTGGGGAATTGGAGTGGCGAATGATTATGCTGGCGCTAGTGCAGAAAATCCCGACGGATATAATCTCGGAATGTGGATATTTTCAGTACTCGGTATTTTCGGATTAGTATTTGCATGGATGCTGCGCAAAGCGGAAACCGGACCGGGCGGACATGGACTTGAAGAAGGAATGAAAGTAAGTGAAGGATAGTAGTTTTTTAGAATATTATCCTAAGCGTTTATGTGAGTTTGAAATTAAAGATGATCTTGTAATTGTTCTTTTCAAAAAAGAAAAATTAAGTTTTATTGAAAAGACATTTTTCAAAAAAAAAGCAAATAAGCCGCATAAAATTGATTTGGATGAAATTGGTTCTTTCGTTTGGCATTTATGCGATGGAAATAATTCCGTAAATTCTATTGTTAAAAAATGCAGAGATAATTTTGCCGAAAAAATTGAACCTGCTGAAGACCGTATAGAATTGTTTTTGACACAAATGAATAAAAATAGATTTATTCAAATACTTAAAAAAGTTTCGCATAATAACTAATTTTAAACTTGGTAAGTGTAATACTAGTATGAAAAAAATCAAATACTCCTTTTTACTGTTGATGGGATTTACACTTATCAATACTACTCTTTATGCGCAATCATGCGGATTCGGATGTTTAGGATTTAGTGGATTCTTTGCAGGATATACACATCAATCGTATGAGGCGTCCGGATTGAATAATTATCTAACGAATAGTTTCGCAGAAAACTCAAAAGGAAATTTACCAAAATTTGAAGCCGGTACCGGGTTCCGTGTTGGGGCAAATTTTTTCAGAGCACAGTTTGATGATTTTTTCTTTTCAGCAAAAGGATTCTATCAGTTCCTTGATGAGAAACATGAGTTCTCAGTTGAAAGTATTACTGAAGCTGATCGGTTTAGTTATAAACTTCAATCCGATTATTTTGGTATCGGAGTAGATTTTGGAATTCCGTTATTCCATTTTATGGATTGGAAGATTATTGAAGGCGGAATAAACATTTACAGAACTGAAGTAAATATTGAAACATTTTATTTAAATGATAAAGTAACGGATGTTGAATTTGAAAATGCAAATTCTGATGTAGGATATTATTTATCATCCGGTGTTATAGTGCATATCTTAAAAGATTATGTAAGCATTGAAGGAACAGCAAGCTACAGTTTTTTTGATGGCGGAAATGTGGAAGATAAAGATCAAAATTTGCAATTTGTGCAGACAGATAAAAACTTAATTGATAAAAGCGGGTTCGCAGCTTCTGTGCAGCTCAATTTGGGATTCCCACTATAGGAGAAAAATAATGGCAGTTACAAAACTTGATAAAGCTTCGATCATTGCAATTAAAGATTGCATGGGCGCAAAAAAGAATGAATCAGTACTCGTTGTTACGGATGAAGGCAAAAGAGAAATTGGTGTTTCCATTTATGAAAACGCAATTAAACTTGGGCACGAAACCTTATTTGTTGAAATGAAAGCACGTGAAATAAATGGAGAAGAACCGCCTGCATACATTGCAGACTTATTCAAAAAGTTTGATGTAGTTCTTTGCCCTACAACTAAATCATTAACCCATACAAACGCACGTAGAAATGCATCTGCAAAAGGTGTCCGTATAGCATCACTTCCAGGCATTACCATTGACTCAATGATACGGGGACTTAACGCAGATTATAAAAAAATTGCTGCACTAACTTTGAAGCTCAAAAAAATATTTGAGAAAACAAAAATTGTAAGAGTTACCGCACCAAACGGCACCGATATGACAATGGACATTTCCGGAAGAACAGCAATTCCAAGTAAAGGATTATTTCATAAAAAAGGTGAGAGTGGAAATTTACCAACGGGTGAAACATTTGTAGCACCTTTAGAAGGCAAAAGCAATGGAGTTTTTGTGGTTGATGGTTCGATGGCAGGAATTGGCGTTATTACTGACACACCAATTAGAATTGAAGTTGAAAAAGGTTACGCAACAAAAATTACCGGCGGACCAAAAGCACGCAAGCTTGTAAATATGCTTGCTAAATATGGCAAACCAGGACGAAACATTGCAGAGTTTGGTGTTGGGACAAATCACAAGGCAAAACTTAGCGGCTTGCTATTGGAAGATGAAAAAGTTTTAGGCACAATTCACATTGCACTTGGTGATAACAAATCCATGGGCGGAAAAGTAAATGTGCCTATTCATTTAGATGGTGTTGTTAAAAAGCCCACAGTTTACTTTGACGGTAAGGTAATAATGAAAGATGGAAAATTGTTGGTCTAAATATTTTAATTAGAAAAATTCTAAAATTTCTGATATCAAGAAGTCAGTCTGAGTCGTTCGTCGAATTTTGGCGGACGAGTAGAAGACTGCTTAGAATCAAAAATAAAAGCCTCGAAAAAAATTCTTTCCAAACATAAATTTTTAATCTCATCATTTTTCATTAATTTTCGGAGCTATGAAAAAGCTATCGATTTTATTACTACTACTTTTTGCCGGTTCAACATTTCTTTTGGAAAAGCTGCAGGAAAATCAATATCCCCAAAAAATAAATAATAAAAATCATTCCACGAGTAAGAATAAAATTGAAAATGCCGGCGTAGATAAACTTAGTCGCTATGAATTTAATGCCGAATTATTTCCTGATCAAAAAAAAATAAGTGTTGAAGAAACGATAGTTTGGATAAACAATAGTTCTATTCCCACAGATGAAATTCATTTTAATCTTCCTTTGAATGCTTTTAAAAGAAGCGAAACAATCTTTAGCAAATGGGTCGATGTTCCAAGTGAATCAATAACCGGAGTTGAAATCGAATCGGTTAAAGCTGGTGGTCAGGAGATTGGATTGATTTACTATTCAACCGAAAAATCGGTACCGCAAGACAGCACAACTGCAAAAATAATTTTAAACAAAGTTATTTCAGAAGGCGATTCAATAAATATCAAATTTAAATATTCATTTAACATTCCAAAGTCATTTAAAAAAATTGGGTATGCATCCGGAAGGGAATTTTATTTTATTTCCGAGTGGTATCCTAAAATAGCGGTTTACAAGGATGGAATTTGGCATGCTTCTCCATACTATTCCTTTACAGAATTTTATAATGAATTCGCAAATTATTCTGCGAAATTAGTTGTGCCTAAGGATTTCATTGTAGATGCCTCCGCGAGCCATCCTGATCTCAAAAAAAATAATAACCGAAATGAATATTCTTTCATTCAAAATAACAGTTTGGATTTCTGCTGGTTTGCTTCATCTGAAATTGAGCAGAGTAAATCCTCTTATCTGAGCAGCAATGGTAATGTTGTTGACATCATTATATATTATCAATTGGAAAGTAAAAAATACATTGAGCGTTATATTAGTGCTGTTAATCATTCACTCGATTATTTAGAAAAAAATATCGGCGCATATCCTTATTCAAAAATAGTTTTATTAGATGTACCACGAACAAGCCGCTCTGCATACGAATCATATTCAAATCTTATTACAGTAAAAACCAATTTGATATCACCAATCTCATTGCTAGAGCCTGAAAAAGAAATTACAAGATTAGTTTCGGAACAATACTTTAAATCGAGTATATCAATTGACAATGCAAAAGAGGAATGGTTAAGCAAAGGAGTTGCTGAGTATTTATCAACAAAAATTATTAATGAATGTTACGATTCCCAGGAAGTTTACTTTAAATTTATTAATACCGTACCAATTCCCGGGCTCATCCTCTCGTCTTACAATGAAATTCCAATTATTTATACACTGGGTAATTTTGAACTGCCGGAAGCTTTCGAAAATATTTCGATGATAACAAAGCATGATTTTGTCGGCAGTTTATCTGAGCCGACACACACATTGCCTGATAAAAGATCTGCTTACATAAATACAATTGCCAAGCCTGAACTAATGCTGCTTTCCCTCGAAAGATATTTGGGCCTCGAGAAGATGAATTCCGTACTTCAAAAATATTTTATTGAATTTAAAGATAAATATGCATCGGCTTCAGATTTTTGGAATGTAGTTCAGGAAAATACATTCGAAGATTTAACATGGTTCATTGAAAATGTTTATGAGAACGATAAACGATTTGATTATAAAATTAAAGATCTGGTTCAAACAACTGATAGCACTTACAATCTTTTTTTGGAAAGAGTAGCTGACGGAATTTTTAAAACCGACATTGCAGTTTATACAGAAACTGATACTAGTTTTATAAGTTGGGATGGAGAAGAGAAGTGGAAAATTATCGAACTCAAAAGCATGCAACAAATTATTGCTGCTGAAATTGATCCGCATAGAAAAAACATTTTTGATTCCAACTATGCAAATAATTCATTCACCCTCGAGACAAATCATTCTGCTGCAATTTCATTATCAGTCCGCTGGTTTTTCTGGGTGCAGAATGCATTGATGGTTTTAGGAAGTATCGGATGATAATCAAAATCGGAAATATTCTAAAACTTGGAATTAGAGCCGTTGTTAATAACAGGCAGATTGTTATTCTCCTATGGTCATTTAATGCAGTATCGGCTTTAATTCTCAGTCTTCCAATTTACTATTTATTGGATGACAATCTTCGCTATTCAATGATGAGCAGTGAACTCTCGGGCAGCTTTCAGTATATCTGGTTCCAGCAATTTTTAAAATCATACAGTTCAAACATTGGCGAAATACCTTTTGTGTTTTACAGTATGGTTGGTTTTTATGCGCTTATTCAAACCTTTTTTCTAGGCGGTTTAATTTCAATTTTTAACTCGCCAAAAAAAAATCATATTGTTGATTTTTTCTACGGCGGAGTAAAGTATTGGTTACGATTTACCCGTATCGTAATTATCTCGCTCTTGTTTTTCTACCTTGCTTTCAAAATTAATGATTACTCCGGTGATCTTATTACTTGGGTTTACCGCGATTCTGAAAATGCTTTAATGGAATTTATTTTTAGAGCCTTGAGATATATTGTGCTTGTATTTTTAATAGGTGTAGTAACAATCGTTTCCGATTATTCAAAAGTTTCGCTAGCTGTTAAAGATACACATAAAGCAATTAAGGAAATTTACAACACACTTATTTTTTTACGTAAAAATTTCACTAAAGTATTTATAGTATTTTTAATTGTTGCAGTTATCGGCGCACTTGGTTCTATACTTTATAATTTGATCGGTAGATTTATTCCTCGCACACCATATTATTACTTAATTCTACTCTTTATTATTCAGCAAATGTTAATTATTTTTAGACTATTCGTTAGAATGCTTTTCTGCTCTACAGAAGTTATTTTATTTAAGGATCTGAGCGCTGAAGTTTTGAATGCAAATGTAACTGAACAAACAGTTGGAGATTAATTATGGCAACAATGCCAATTACAATTTACGGTGATAAAATACTGCGTCAAAAAACAAAACCAATTACTGCTATTGATGATGATATGATTCTCATCATAAAAAATATGTTTGATACTATGCGTAATGCTAATGGAATTGGTTTAGCCGGTAATCAGGTAAATCTAAATAAATCTCTGTTTGTTGTTGATCTTAGTCCGGTTGAAGGATATGAAGATTTGAAACCGAAAGTATTTATAAATCCAGAAATAATTGAATACTCTGATGAATACATAAGCATGGAAGAGGGTTGTTTGAGTTTGCCGAATTTAAGAGCTGATGTTGAGAGACCTGAAGCTATTAGAATAAAATTTTTGAACGCGAACGAAGAAGAAGAAATTATTGAAGCTGATGAATTGTATGCACGTGTTATTCTCCACGAGTATGATCATTTAATCGGCAAAATGATTCCCGACAGAGTTAACGAAGATATTAAAAAGATGTTAAACGAAGAGCTTAAGTTGATAAAGAATCGTGAAGTTAAAGTTGATTATGAAATAACAGACAAATAGTTCCATCCACAAAACTACCCCGATGAATTAATATGAAAATTGTATTTTTTGGTACGCCTGATTTCGCTGTTCCATCTTTAGATATTCTAAATAAAAGCATTCATGAAGTAACTGCTGTTGTAACAGCGCCGGATAAGGAGAGGGGAAGGGGACGTAAAGTTTCGTTCACTGCTGTTAAAGAGTATGCAGTTCAGAATAATATTGAAGTTTTGCAGCCTGAAAAAATGAAGGATGAAAATTTTATAAATCGATTAGAAGTACTTGACGCAGATATTTTTGTAATTGTTGCATTCAGAATTCTACCGGAAAAAGTTTTTACTCTGCCGAAATTTGGGTCGTTCAATCTTCATGGTTCTTTGCTGCCAAAGTATAGGGGCGCGGCGCCAATTCAATGGGCAATAATTAATGGCGATAAAGAAACCGGACTGACGACATTTTTCCTTCAGCAAAAAGTAGATACAGGAAATATTATTTTACAAAAAAGAATTAGGATTGATAAAGAGGATAATTTTGGGACTTTGCATGATAAGATGAGCAGTGCCGGTGCAAGCTTAATCATGGATACAGTAAATCTTATCGATACCGGAAATGTAAAATTAATTGAGCAGGATAATCAATCTGCAACAGCGGCACCCAAAATTACAAAAGAAACTTGTTTAATAGATTGGAATAATCCTGCGGAGTCAGTGCATAATTTGATTAGAGGTTTATCACCATTCCCAGGTGCATATTTTATTCATGCAGATAAATCATATAAAATATATAAAACAGAGATAACGAGTCGGGATGATTTGGAAATTGGACAATTTGAACAGACGAAAAAAGAATTGATCGTAGGGTGTAAAAAGGGCTCGCTAAAAATTTTAGAAATACAACCTGAGGGCAGAAAAAGAATGATTGCAGAGCAGTTTGTAATTGGATATGATCTTTAGAAACTAAAGTCAACAAAGATCAAATAACAAACTTCAAACAGCAAGAGTTAAAGATTGAATGGCTGCATCCTTGTTTTTAATTTTGCCTTTTGCCCTGCTTATCTGTTCTCCTTAAAGAACATTTTAACCTAATAATTCGCAACAATTTGTAATAGATTTATTAAATTAGCGTAATTAAAATTATTTATACTAAAAACTATGAAAAAAAATATCATCACTCTGTTCCTGGTTTTATTCGCCGTTCAAATTCAAGCACAAGAAAGTAAAATAATCGAAAACCTAAACTCTATCGTATCTGCAATAAAAGATAAGTATGCACCTGATAAAAGAGTTGCATTATGGGACGTGGATGTTAATCAGGAAGGTGAAAATATTAATTTATCCGGTGAAACAAACATAGTTGAAGCATTTGAAGAACTAGAAAATAAAACAAAGAATAATAAGAAGATTATGAATAATGTAGAGTTACTACCGACAAAATCTCTTGGTGAGGAGATTTATGGAATTGTCAATCTGTCCGTTGCAAATTTGCGGTCAAAACCTGGGCATTCGGCAGAATTGGCTACACAATCGCTATTGGGTACACCTATCAAAGTTTTCAAAAAACGAGACGGATTTTTTTACGTGCAAACACCCGATGAATATTTAGCCTGGATCGATGATGATGGTTTTCATCCGGTAAACAAAAAGCGGCTGGATCAATGGATAAATTCTGAAAAGGTGATCTATTTAAAAGATTATGGATTTTCCTACTCGGAAGCTGACGCAAATTCACAAAGGGTTTCAGATTTAGTTTTAGGTGATTTATTAAAGCTTAAAGGAAGTTCCGATAAATTCGTTGAAGTTATTTATCCCGATGGTAGAGAAGCATTTGTAGAGAAAGAATTTGTGATGAGCTATAAAGAATGGTTAGGTATTACTAAGCCAGGAGAAAAACAAATTTTAGAAAGAGCATTTTCATTTATGGGAATACCTTATCTTTGGGGCGGTACGTCAGCTAAAGGGATGGACTGCAGCGGATTTACAAAAACAGTTTATTATATGAGCGGAGTTGTACTCCCTCGGGATGCTTCCCAGCAAGTGCATACCGGCGAGTTAGTTTATACTGAAAATGGATTTGAAAATCTTATACCTGGCGATTTACTTTTCTTCGGCTTTAAGGGCACAGAGGAGAAAAAAGAACGAATTACTCATGTAGGTATTTATATTGGTGAAGGTGATTTCATTCATGCATCAGGAATGATTAAAGTAAACAGTCTTGATAAATCAAAACCAAATTTTAGTCAATTTAGGTTTGACCATTTTATTCGAGCCAAAAGAATTTTGACTTCAATCGATAAAAATGGCATCACAACACTAAAGACAAATAACTTCTACAACGGGGAATAATTATGAAGCAGAAGCGTAGAGACTTTATTAAATCGGCGGGAATCTTAACCGGATCAGCAATAGCTGTTTCATCAACTCCGAATATTTTTGCAAATAAATTTTTAAGTAAATCAGGCTCAGCAAAAATGAAACTTACATTTAAACCCTACACTTTAGAATTGAAGCATGTATTTACAATCGCCACAAGTTCGCGTACCACAACTCCCGTAATGCTTACTGAAATTGAATATGATGGAATTATCGGATACGGTGAAGCATCAATGCCGCCTTACCTTGGTGAGTCACAGGAAACCGCTGCAAAATTTTTATCTCAAGTAAATTTGGGTCAGTTCAATGATCCCTTTGAAATTGAAAAAATACTGGATTACGTTGACAGCATTGCTGAAGGAAATGCTGCTGCAAAAGCTTCTGTTGATATTGCACTGCATGATTTGGTTGGTAAATTAATTGGTAGGCCATGGTATAAAATCTGGGGTTATGATAAAGAGACAACACCTGTAACATCTTTTACAATTGGGATTGACACTCAGGAAGTAGTGAAAGAAAAAACAAAGGAAGCTGCCGAGTTTAAAATGTTAAAAGTTAAATTGGGTCGAGAAACCGATAAGCAAATGATTGAATCAATTAGGAGTGTTACTGATACCCCGCTTTGTGTTGATGTTAACCAGGGCTGGAAAGATAAACATTTTGCGCTCGATATGATCCATTGGCTGAACGAACGAAATGTAAAGTTTGTTGAGCAGCCGATGCCTAAAACTCAAATTGATGACATGTCATGGTTAACTGAACAAAGCCCGCTTCCAACTATTGCAGATGAAGCAATACAAAGAATTCCTGATGTTGTAAAAGCCTTTGGTGTATATTCAGGTGTAAATATTAAACTGATGAAGTGTACTGGTATGAGGGAAGCTCATAAAATGTTAAATTTAGCTGAATCACTTGGTATGAAATTAATGCTGGGCTGCATGACCGAAACATCATGTGCAATTTCGGCTGCATCACATTTATCTCCAATTGTGGATTTTGCTGATCTTGATGGAGCACTACTTATTGGAAATGATATTTTTGACGGTACTAAGGTTATTGAAGGTAAGGTAACACTAAACGATAGGCCCGGAATAGGCTTAAAAAAAATTAAATAATAACATTTTGTTAATTCAAAAAAATAGTTAAATTTTACAAAAAAGATTAAACAACCCGAGGAAAACAATGGCTAAGCTTTATGTTTCAAATAAAGATGAAACTGTAAGAATGTTTAAGAGTAGTTTTTTAGAAGCATTCTCAAAAGTTCATTGGACTGTGCCATTATGGCTGTTTTTGCCTATCATAAGCTTTTTATTCTATAGATCATTCGCTACATTTTCTATTGATACTGTATCGGTAATTGGGTTTGTTGCTTTGGGGCTATTCATTTGGACGGTCACTGAGTATTTACTTCATAGATTTATTTTTCATTTTCCGGCTAAATCCAAAATTGGAAAAAAAATTCACTTTATTTTTCACGGCGTTCATCATGATTACCCGAATGATACAAAAAGACTTGTAATGCCGCCATCTGTCAGTTTTCCTCTCGCAGCGTTATTTTATTTTTTGTTTTATTTGATACTCGGTGAAGCACTGCTCCAACCATTTTTTGCGGGATTTTTAATCGGTTATTTATTTTATGATATTACTCATTATGCAATTCATCATTTTAATATGAAGAACAAATTTTGGCTTGCAATAAAAAATCATCACATGATACATCACTACAAACATGATGATTTAGGATTTGGTGTAAGTCAGCCGATGTGGGACCATGTTTTTGGTACCACATATCCCGAAAAACAAAAAGCTTCTGAGGCAATTGAATAGTTATTTACAAATAAATTGCACTTGGCTCATTTTGAAATTATGTTTCTTTTAGGTGCAATTGTTTTATGCGATTTCGCGTCTTTTTAAGAAAAAAAATCTACTCTCCCACAGCAGTTTAATGAGAATTATACTTTTTCATTTTTACTGTATCTATGCAAATTTTTGTTAATTCAGATTTATTATACTTGCTAATTTTCACTCTTCAATAATAAGTTAGAAAAGTCATTTTTAACTCGAAATTATAAGAAAAAGTGAATATTAATGTCGAAATTAATTTTGAATCTAAATTATATAGAATACTTTAATTTGATATAAAAAATAAATAACTTGATATGTTATTGAATCAAAAAATTTAGCAATGTGTTAAGTCGTATTTGTGATAATAAGGTAAAAAATGCAAAAAATTATACATAGGGCATGATTATTGAACTTCTGCGCGAGATATTATAATATAATGCTTGGAATACGTAAATTATGGTAAATTCAGTCAAACTAATTCCAACCGGATTTAATTTTATTGACAACAATTGGGGCGGCGTTTATGTCGGCGGCAGTTATCTTGTTGTTGGATCAAAAACTTCCGCAAAGAGTTTATTTGCACTTAAGTTTCTGAAAGATTCTAGTGATAAGGGAAATTGTATATACTTTTCAAATCTCCGTTCTAAAGATTTATTCATTCAAGCCTCAACCATTAATTTCGATCTACAAAGTAAACTGCAAGATGAAAGTGCAACGCTGGTTCGTGTGCTTTCTGTACCGCAAAATATTCCTGCCGAATCTGTTGATGATTATTTAACTGAATATCTACAGGACATAACCGATCTAATAAAAAAGTATAAACCTAAGTTTCTGATCTTTGATGAAATTACTGAGTTTGTTCGATACCAAAATGTTGAACTGCTCCGGCAAAAGTTTCTGAACATGCTTGAAGCTTTAGAAGAATTTGATATTACCAGCTTTTTTATCACCACACAAACAGATGAACCCGAGACAAAAGAATCAATAGAAAAAATAAAAAATTGTTTTACCGGCGTAATTAAATTTGATGAAAGTTCGGAAAAATTGCGAACTAATTTAACTTCCGGTATAGTTACTATTTCTCCAAATGTTGGTCATATCCAAGGTGAGTTTAGTGCCGAATATATTTTGGAAAATGAAAAGGGTCTAACAATTAGATCATCAATTGATGAAATTGTAAAAGGAAAATCATCACCATCTTCTAAAAGAATAAAGATTTACAAACCGGAGGGGACGAGAACTTTAAAAGAAAAAATTATCAAATCAAAAATAGTTGAAAAAAAATCCGATAGAAATAAACAAATTGAGCTGGATGATTTTTCATTTTCAAATATTTATGAATACAATGATTTCCTCCTAATCCTTAATACTCACATTGCTCTCTACAATGCAACGTGTCAAAACTATCATTTGCTTTGTTTTAATTTAGAGCCCGCTGTAGATGAGGAATCAAAAATATCTCTGGAGCAATTCCGGAATACAATAATTTCCGCCGCGGATAATAAAGATAAAATTTGTTTTGTTGGCAGTAAAGTCTTAGTTTTAATTGTTCGAAGCAAACGTGAAATGGTTGACAGTTTAACAGAAAGAGTTCATATAATGTTAACAGATTCAAAAAGAAGTTATCATAGTCAGTTACTTGAGCAAATCAGTGTTCAAATTGTTGAATCTGAAAATTCATTTGAAAACTCCACTGTTATGATCGAATCCATTTTAAATAACGACGAAGAATTAAATAATTTTACACCACTAATAAATTATCTTAATTAATGAAGCACAAGGTTGGAAAACAATCCTTCTGTTCCTCAAATTCTTTTTTGCTGATCGCTGTCCTCACAGTGCTTTTTTTTATTTCTCAAAATTCATTTTCACTTACCAATTCAAAAAATTACTCTAATTCTTCAAACCCGGATTCTTTGCTTTATCATTTATATCAATTAGTTGGAGATATAAATTCGGAGTACAATAGAATTAACTTTACACAAGAGTTAATCAAGTATAAATTTTATAATGCGGCATGGGAGCAGCTTCAATATTTTGAACCAATTGATTCTAATAGAGCTGATTTAATAGATTTGAAGGAAAAAGTTTTACTTAATTATTCGCCTCCAATTTTTCTCAATCACATTTTGGAACAGCCAAATCAAAATATTATCAATGTAATGGATTCATTGGATGTGCTGGTTGAAACAAACGCTGGGTTGCTAAAAATTAATAATCTAAGTAAGAATGATCCCGATAAACCCGATGTGCTTTACATTGCATTGAAAACAAAAAATACAATAACGAATAAGCAGCAAAAATTAAGAGAAGAAGCATTAGCACAAAAAAATGTTGAAGAGAATATTCGTAGTCAAAAAACGGAACCAATGGAAATTCCGCGGAGTAACGAGTATTTAAAAAATGTTAATCCGTTTGATTTTCATAAAGGACTAAGGATAGTTCCAACAACATATATTTACCATGATGATACCGAATATCAATATTTAATTGGCGGCGTAAATGCGGATGTTGGGCTAAATAATATTTTGGGCTTTGGATTTAGTATTCAAAGAGGTCACGTTCGTATTCCGACAAAACTTATGAGAATCAAAAGAGTTCAAGTGACTCTCTTTCTGAAGCCTGTATCAAATTTATTATTAAGTACAAATATTGGTGAAGATAAAATAGGATCTGAATCATCAACTACTGCGGATGTCTCAATGAAGTATGAAGTTTTTCGAGATTTTTATTTTAAGATTGCCTATCTGCGAGATGATGCTTCAATGGTCTTCAAGTCAAATAATTTGGTAGGTTCGCGAGTTCCGGTAAATAGCGCAAAAATTTCTGTACTTTATAATTTTAATGAAGAAGTTCAATTAACCGGTTACTATCAATTCTTCCGATCAAACAGTACAGTAATGATTTTTAATGGTGTTAGAAGATCCTTTCCAACAAATTTAGGAAACGAGCTATCATTTGGAATTAAAAAGGGATTTGGAAGATACTTCTCTGCGGGACTTGAATATTTTTTCTCGGATTTTGAAAGCACAATACCCATTTATTATTCACCTCAAAATTATAAGCACCAAAGTATTTATTGTGAAGCTGCAGTTGTTAAATCAAAAAATGTTGAAATGACTATCGGCGGTAAACTAGGTTATATTTTTAATGCTGAATCTGCACTCAAAGAAATCTATTCGAGTTTTTCTTTTATGATTTATCATGGATTAAGAATAAATGTTGATGGTTATTATAATTTGGGTAAAAGATACATCGATAATTATGATTCAGGCTCGATAAATATTGGCGCTTATTGGAGTTTGATTAAATAAAAATTTCTCCTAAAATTTGATCACTATGAAACTCCCCAAAACTGTTTTGCTAAATTTAAAAATGTCCGCAAAGAATGCTGAACGCAGCCCAAGCCAATTCAGTTTTTATCCACGTTGGATTTTACCCTTAAAGCTATTAGTTATATTCTTAATGTTAATTTATGTAACGGGATTTTTCTATTATCAAAATTTGTTGAATGAATTTAGAATAAAATTAATTTTAGATTTACTGCTCTCCCTAGTTATTATATTTCCTCTATTAGCTTTTTTAAAAAATCTAGTAATGTCATTCATCGAAAACCTAAGAGTTAAGAGTGTTCGTATCTCTGGTTTTTCGCCGCCTGTATCGGTACTTCTCATTTTAGGAAATGATAAGCAACAAAATTTGAAATCGATCAGATCGGTTCTAGAATCAAATTTTCCGAAATTCGAAATTATTCTTCTTTCAAACTCTGAAGAAAAATATTCCAATGTTAATAAGGAAATAATTGGTCTCAAAAAAAAACCGGGAACAGAAATTAAAATTTCATTGCTCCATTCAAAAAACACGGATCAAATAAATCTAATAAAGACCGGGCTGAAAATTTGTTTATCAAAATACATTGTATTACTAAAACCAAATATGGTAGTTGAAAAAAATACTTTGATGTTTGCAATGAAGCATTTTAGTAATCATTTAACATCAGTTGTTGTTGGGAAGTATAACCTTGCAAAAAGCAGAAGTATGTTCCAAAATATATTTGCAGTTAATGACTTTATTGATTCACATTTTTTGCGAGCTAAAAATGGTATAGAAAAAACTAATTTTATTTCGTCCAATTCACTAATTGCTTTTAAGAATGAAAAAAATAGCGGAATAGAATTTATAAGTCTTGGTGAGCATAAACAGCTTACATTGATGGCAAGCAATAATGATTCTTCAAAAATTATTTATGATTCAGATATTAAATTGAAGGAAGCAAAAAAAGAAAATGAAAACAGATTCATAAATAATGTTTTAGAAAACGAATTACTTAAATTCGATGAACTGATTCAGCAATGGAATATTTTATATTTGAAAAATCGATCGACATTTAAAAGATTAAAACTTGATTGGCAAATTTTTAAGTTTATATTTTTTCCGGTTTTCCAGTTAGTGGTAGGCTTCATTTTATTTTTTACTGCTGCAGCAACTGCCAATTTTGAGTATCTATTTTATTGGGTGATATTTATTTCTGTAATTAATATTTTTAAAACCGTATTTTCTGTAGCACTTGACTACTCTATATTAAAATATATCTTAACATCATTATTGTTTAAGTGGATCACAGATTTAGTTAAGGTTTTGTTAAAAGTGTTTTCATTTAATAAACTAATATTGTTAAATTCATTAAATTATGTGCGACTAAAAAATTAGAACCATGGAAAATTATTTTAATTTAGATATTGTAGAATTTTTAGGATTGCTCTTAGCTGCAGTTGCCGTAATTACAATTATATTTTCTATTTTTCTTGTAATTAATTTTAGAAATAAAAATAAAATTAGCGATACACATTCGAATAAATCGGATGATAAAAAACATTTTGAATTGCTAACTCCCGTGATACTTAAGCGGATTGAAAATGTAACAAAAATTGTTGAAGAAAAAAGGCATGTTCAAATTATAGAAAGTGAACCTGAACCGAAAAATAAAGTTGTTGATGATTTGAAAGTAGAAGAGAATGCCAAAGTTAAACAAGTCGATTTTGAAATTGAGAAAGATAAAGAAACCGATGCCGAAGAGAAAAATGAAAGAGATATTTCGGAAAGGTATAAAATTGAAAACCGATTTTTAAGAAAACCCAAAAGTAGCTGATTAAACACATCTGAACTATTTTGACCAATTAAACTCAGAGTATTCTCATAATGAGAAAAAATTGATATAAAAAAGTTATTTTTATTCGATAATGTGTAAAAGTCATTTGGTATGAAAAATGCAACTTCTAACTGTTATTCGAGTTTTTGAGTTAATAAAAGCTCTTTTTTAGAGTTTTTATAATAAAGCAGAAGATTCTTCGTAAAAGAGTAAGTAAAAATTTCAATAATTTACAGTAAATCGATTAAATTAAAATATCTGTGAACAACTATGCTTGATGAAATCCTTCAAAACATCCCTTTTCCGGTTTATATCTACGATGCCGATAATTTAAAATTATTAGAAGTAAATGAAACTGCGTCTAAGCTTTACGGCTATGGCAGAGAGGATTTCCTTCAAATGGATATCACAGATCTTTATTCACCCGAAGATATTCAAACTCTTCTCGTACTCCCCAACGATGAGCTTAAAAAAGGTGTGTTCACCGGTCCTTGGCGACAGATTAAGCAAAACGGTGAAACTATTCTAGTTGAAGTAAATAGAACTGTAGTTAATTTTCGAAATAATAAAGCTATTCTAAATGTTATTAAGGAAGTGTCGGAGGAATACCAGGTACATAGAAAAATGCAGCTTTACAAAGCTTCATGGGATTATTCCAGCGATATAATTATTTATACCGATAGAGAAGGTTTTATTAAAAATGCTAATAAGCACTTTAGTAAAACTTTGGGATTTGCAGAGATAGAAAGAAATTTATCATTCTTAAATTTTGTTGCTGATGATGAAAGGCAAAAGATATCTGAAGAAATTTTTAAACCTGGTAAAAAACAGACTGTTGAATTAAACATTACGCTAAAGGATGTAAATAATAAATTAATTGAATCTCAACTAATTGCAGTGCCTGTTCAAAACTACGATGGCGAAGTTTATGGATTCAATTTAATCATCAAACCAACGACAACTGAAAAAGTTGAAGAACCAAAACCGATTGAACCGGAAATTAAGCAAAAGGACGAAATCGGTCCGGCATTTTTATCTAACCTATTTCATGAAATTTTAACGCCATTAAATGTAATAATTGGTTTTAATCATGAACTGATTGATTCAATAAAAAATCCATCCGAAGAACAGAACGAATCGATTGAACTGATAAAACAGAATCAAAATTCATTGCTTGATGTAATGAATACTTCTGCAGAGTATGTAGCTTTACTGCAGGGTGATGTTGAACTGAATCCTCAAAATGTTGCTTTTGTTGACCTGCTTAGTGAAATAGAAAAAAACACAGAGCAAACTTCGAAAAGTACCAATGTTGAATTAACTTATGGCAAAATATCTTCATCGTTGGTTGTTGAAGCTGATGCTCAAAAATTAGTAACACTACTTTCAATATTTTTACGTTTCGCACTCAAAATATCCCGAGAAAAGAGCAGCATATATTTATCAGCTTATATTTGGGATGAAGAATATTTTATTATTGGACTTAAAGATAACCGTCAGCAAATTACTAATACATTTCTTGATAACCTTAAAAGCATTTTTACAACTGAAGAGACACTCCTTAAACAGAAATTTGAACTTTCAAAGTTTGCAATTAAAGTATTAAAAGAGTTAACAAAAATTCTTTCTGTATCCTGTCAGGAAATCATCCGCGAAGGAACAATAGTTGAGTATGGTTTTAAAATTCCAAGAAAATTTGTTTACCCGGAAGAATATGTTGGCAACAAAAAAGTTGAGTCTGCTGATCTGCTAGAAGATATCTCGGATATCCCGGAAACCGCAGACGTATCTGCAGAATACTCAGAGGAAGAAATTGCTGCCGATACTTTTGAACAACTAAATACTGAACTTATTACTGAACCCGAGGCTGAAACTGAGACAGAAGAAATTATAATTCCCGAAACTAAATCTGCTACCGAGGGTATTGCTGTAATTGAAGGTTCTAATAATAAACCAGATTTTACCGGTCTCTCTTGTCTTTATGTTGAAGACCAAGTCGATTCGCAAATACTTTTCCGTGTTCAGATGAAAGACCTAAAATCCATTGAATTTGCTGATAGTCTTGAAAAAGCCTTGCCGTTGCTCAAACGCCAAAAGTTCGATTTTGTAATTATGGACATCAACCTAAAAGGTGAGTATAACGGCTTGGATGCACTTAGAGTAATTCAGCAAATGCCTACTTACCAGGATGTACCAATAATAGCTGCAACCGCTTATGCACTTTCTGGCGATAAGGATAAATTCATAAATGCCGGCTTCAACGGCTTTATTGCCAAACCACTTATGCGTGATAAACTTACAACCACTCTCAGCAGTATTTTAAACTAAGTTTATCATTTCATCCAATTCTTGTTTTTAGTCCTCACTAAAAGACATTCCAATATCTAAAATTTTTATTCTGCACAATTTCATTCCTTGACAAAATCTCCGCGTATTTGTAATTTACCATACAAATGTATGGTATTTGTAGAATAACCTTATTATTTGTGAAAGATTAGAATATGAGTCAAAATTAAACAAAATAATGGGACTTACGTGCCGAAGGTGTAAGGAATTCAAAATAAATTTTTATCTGAAAAGTCCTTTGCGGTTAAAGTCTTTTGCAGCAAAAAGTTAAATGGGAATAAATGAAATGTCAAAACAACTAACAAAAATTCAAAAAGCAATTCTTGATTTCATAATTGAAATGAAATCAGGAAACGGGCTTACCCCAACCTTGGCTGAAATAGCTAAAAAGTTCGGCTACAAAAACCGGGCAACTGCTCAGCAGCATTTGCAGGCAATTGAAAAAAAAGGATTCATAAAAAGGAGTCCTAGACTATCGCGGGGAATTGAACTTACACTCGAGGATAAGTTTTTTATTCCGCGTCCAATACTGGGAGAAGTTGCTGCCGGTAATCCGCTAACAATTTATCCCGATGCGATTGATACAATTGACTTGCCTACAATTGCACACATGCCTAAAGATTCTTTTCTGCTTAAGGTAAAAGGGGATAGCTTAAAGGATGCATATATTTTTAGCGGCGATATTATAATTGTTAATCCGAATATGGAACCGGTTAACGGACGGTTTGTTGCTGCTGTGCTTGATGATGCGGCAGTAGTGAAGCGGTTTTTCAAAAAGCCCGATTGCATTGAACTTCATTCCGAAAACCCCGAATATGAACCGATGGTTATTGAAAAAGAATATCCGCGTTTTCAACTTGTGGGTGTAGTGGTTGGTGTTTACCGAACAATGGATAAGAAAGTTGGGTAGAAAAAGCCTTAACCACAAAGAGCTCAAAGAACAGATTCACAAAGAACACAAAGGAAAAGCAAAATGAATGAAGATCAATTATCAAATACTGTAATCGGTTTAGCAATTAAAGTTCATAAAAGTTTGGGACCTGGATTATTAGAATCAGCCTATGAGGAATGTTTGTTTTATGAACTAACTAAGAATGGATTGTTTGTTGAGAAGCAAAAACCTATGCCATTAGTTTATGAAGCGGTAAAATTAGATTGTGGTTATAGAATTGATTTGATGGTAGAAAATAAACTAATATTAGAAATTAAATCAGTCGAAACATTAAATGAAGTTCATTTGGCTCAAATTTTAACTTACCTAAAATTAGCTGAATGCAAACTCGGTTTATTAATTAACTTTAATGTAAAATATTTAAAACACGGTATCAAAAGAGTAATACTATAAACTTTGCGTCCTTTGTGAAAAACCTTTGTGCCCTTTGTGGTTAAAAAACGGAGTTAAATGAAAACAGCAATACCCCTTCCAAAAGAATTTAACTGGAATGAATGCCTGACATTTTTAGGTAGGTCTGCCAATGAATGTTTGCACATTATTAATAATAATAAACTACGCAAACTTTTAAGAGTTAATGATGATTTACTTCTTCTTGAAATAAGTACCAGTAATAACAATCTCGAAATTGAATACTTAAATTTTTGTCCAAATGATTTAACATGTAAAGCAGCTAAGGAATATGTAATAGAATGGTTCGATCTACAAACAGACTTAAAACCGTTTTACAGCTTGGCATCTAAAAACAGTTTGATGAAACCATTAGCAAAAAAATATTTTGGTTTGAGACTGATTGGCATACCGGAACTGTTTGAAGCATTATGCTGGGCAATAATCGGGCAGCATATTAATCTGCCATTTGCATATAGCTTAAAGAAAAAATTTGTTGAAACATTCGGCGAGAAAGTAAGTTATGATAGAAATGATTATTGGCTTTTCCCAACCCCGAAAGAAATACTAAATGTTTCAGTAGATGATTTAATGAAGCTGCAGTTTACCGGCAAAAAATCGGAATACATAATTGAGTTAACTTACAAAATAAGCAATGGCGAAATTCTTGATAAAGAAAAATTAAAAAATATGTGTTACGCCGGGGCTAAAGAATCTTTATTAAAATTAAGAGGTGTAGGGGAATGGACCGCCGATTATGTTTTGATGAAATGTTTGCGATACCCCGAAGCATTGCCGATAGCTGATGTTGGTCTGCATAATGCAGTCAAAAATAATTTAAAGTTGGAAAGTAAACCTGATAAAAATAAATTAAATCAAATAGCTGCTGAATGGGGCGAGTGGAAAGCTTATTCAGTATTTTATTTGTGGAGGTCTTTATATGACTGATTTAGAAAGTGCATGCATTAATTCTGAAATTGGCTGGATAAAAATTACTGCTTCGGAAAATGGAATTAGAAAATTAGAATTTGAAGAATCGGGTATGCCGAACAAAAAAATTACTAATCCATATTTAAAAGAATGCCTAAAAGAATTGGGTGAATACTTTGAAGGCAAGCGGCAAAACTTTACGGTCAAACTCGATTGGGAAGGAACAAATTTTCAGAAAAGAGTTTGGACTTATTTACTGACAATTCCATTCGGCAAAACTACAAGCTATATGAACATTGCAAAAGCATTGGGTGATGAAAAATCAGTTCGTGCAGTAGGCACAGCAAACGGACAAAACAACATTGCAATTATAATTCCTTGTCACCGTGTAATAGGCAGCAACGGTAGTCTAACCGGTTATGCCGGGGGCATTTGGCGCAAGGACTGGCTCCTCAAACATGAAAATGAATACTCCGGCGCGGATAAGCAGTTGGAGATCTTTTAAATGTCAAATCAAATGACTGAAAATTTATCCTTCAAAGAACTAAGAAAAGAATCATGGAAAGATTTCGAAACTCTTTTTGGCGAAAAAGGTGCTTGCGGCGGATGCTGGTGTATGTATTGGCGGCTGCGCAATAAGGAATTTGAAAATCAAAAAGGCGAAGGCAATAAACGAGCAATGAAAAATTTGGCAAATAAAAATGAGCAGATTGGAATTATTATGTATTTGAATAATGAACCAATCGGCTGGTGTTCTTTTGCGCCAAGAGAAGATTTTACTCGCTTAGCCAATTCCAAAATACTAAAGCCGGTGGATGATAAACCTGTCTGGTCAATTACATGCTTTTTTATAGATAAGAATTTCCGCAGGCAGGGTTATTCAGTAAAAATGTTAAAAGGAGTAATTGGTTACTGCAAAAAGAGAAAGGTTAGAATTTTAGAGGGTTATCCCGTTGAACCGAAAAAAAATAAAATGCCGCCTGCTTTTGCTTGGACAGGTATTGCAGCAGCTTTTTCGCAAGCAGGGTTCAAGGAAGTTGCCCGCCGCTCAGAAACTCGACCTGTAATGCGTTATAGAATTCTTACAGAATAACTAAGGCATTTCTACTGAATAACTGTTAAATTTAAAACCGATTACTCAATGATTATAAACAGCAATTAAGCTATGTGGATACAAAAAGAAATTACACTAAAGTCCAAACCCCGCGGGTTTCATATCATAACTCATGATATTGAACAACAAGCACCCGAAATTGAAAATGTGAAGATCGGTATAGCAAATATTTTCATTAAACACACATCGGCATCATTAACCTTAAACGAAAATGTATCGCCTGATGTTCGTTCCGATATGGAAAAGCATTTTAATAAAATGGTTCCCGAAAACGCTCCTTATTATGATCACACAATGGAAGGACCTGACGACATGCCGGCACATATTAAATCATCATTGCTTGGTCCGTCACTAACAATACCAATTAAAAACGGCAGACTAAACATGGGCACCTGGCAAGGCATTTATCTCTGTGAGCACCGCGATTACGGCGGAGCAAGGAAAATAGTTGTTACTGTTAGTGGGGAGTAATACTAAATTTTGAAAATCCTATCGAACATGCTTAACAATTATAAAAAATCTTTACTTCTTTTTGCAGTAGTAATTTTAGCTTACCAAATTATAGCTGTATCTGTTTTTACTCTGCAGGCTCCCGCTAAGGGAGATGAAGCTCATTTTGTTGAAGCCATAAAGTTTTTTGGCGATTTAGATATAACGAAGGTTCAAGATTATGAGGAAGTAACAACTCCTTTAGTTTACTTTGTTTATGCCGCATGGGGCAATATTGCAGGATTCGAACTACACAACTTAAGATTGCTTTCATTACTGATAGCATTTATTACATTTATTGTTTTGCATTATCTTTTCTTTATCTGCGCCAAAGAAAAACATTATGCCTTTTGGGCAGTATTGTTTTTTATGCTTAATCCTTACGTATTTGGTTTTAACATATTCATTTTTACTGATATGCTTACTGCATTTTTTATAATTCTATTTTGCATATCTGTTTATAAGAACAATGGGCTATCAATTTTCATCACCGCTGCTTTGGCTTTGCTATGCAGACAATACAGCGTATTTATTATAGCAGCCGGGGGAATCTACTATTTAATTTCATTTTTTAAAAAACGTGATAATTTTTTGCTAATCAATGCGGGAGTAATAGCGGCTTCATTTCTTCCGCTGTTAATACTATTTTTAATTTGGAATGGCTTTGCACCTCCTGCCGGAATAATGCGCTGGGCTCCTGACCAAAAGGTTTTATATAACTTGAATTACATGAACATTTATATAGTTATGATACCTTTTTACATTTTACCTTTTTATCTATTAAGGTGGAATGAATTGATAATCAACCGAAAGTATTTGCTGGTGTTTTTGGGCACCGGAATTTTTTATTTTCTTTATCCGGTAACCCCTTCAGCGGTAACATTAGAGCAAACAGATTTAACTACCGTGGGTTTATTACATAAACTTATAAAAATGGTAATACCTTTTAATGCTGTTGAGCATATAATATTTTATTTGTCATACGCATTGGGCTTAGCTTTTATTTGGAAAGTACTTCAAGATATATTTTACCGGTTAAGCACAAAGCAAATTGACTTTAGTTTATTGCTGAACTTTGGAATTGTATTTTTCATTTTAATTATGCCCTTATCATATCAGGTGTGGGAAAAATATTTAGTTATTGTTTTACCGATTATTTTATTGCGTATGATGCTACGGTTTGAAAGAAGTAAGGAATTATCTTTGGATGTTTCGCAGTAGATGTTGTTATTGAGATTAATAAGGAGTGAGAAAAGAAAATAATTTTATTATTTTTATGAACAAAAGAGAACTGAATTTTGGCGTACAATTGGAGGGTAGCAAATGGCGGCAAATGATTTACATGACAAACCATTTTCGGAAGAAACCATTACCAAGCTTGAAATTTTCGAAAAATATTTAGAAGCTTGGTTACCAGTCTTTATCTATGGAGATTTTGAAGAAGTTTACATTTGTGATTTTTTTGCCGGTAAAGGTCAGGATTCAGAAGGAACTCCTGGAAGCCCTTTAAGAATTCTAAATATAATTGATAAATTTAAAAGTCATGTCCAAAGCAATAAAATAAAGATTAATGTATTACTCAATGAGTTTAAAGAGGATAAGTATTTAATACTGCAGGAACTTATATTAGACAAAATAAAAGAATTTGAGAAGATAAAAGGTTTTGTTGATGTGCAATTATATAAAGAAGACTTCACTAATCTCTTTGATCAGGAAAAGAAAAAATTAGAGAGTACAGCAAACCTAATATTTTTGGATCAAAACGGAATTAAATTTGTAACTCAATCAGTTTTTTTAAAGTTAGATGGATTTAATACTACGGATTTTATGTTTTTCATTTCTTCATCTTATTTGAGAAGATTTCCTGAATTATTAATAAAGATATTTCCGGACCTAGATCCTAGGATTATTAGGGAAGCCAATTATTATGACGTTCATCGCATAATACTCAATAAATATAAAGGTCTATTACCCTCTAAGAGTCAAACAAAACTATACCCTTTTTCCATTAAAAAGGGGACTAACATTTATGGAATTATTTTTGGTGCAAAACATCCTCGTGCAATAGATAAATTCTTAAAAATTGCGTGGGATAGAAATAAATTAAATGGGGAGGCTAATTTCGATATTGATGAAGAAAGTATAAATATACAAGATGATTTATTTACTGGTAGAAGGCTAACCAAAAAAGAAAAATTTGAACAAGAAATTGAAAAGTTTATTTTGGCTAAAAAAGAAGTAACTAATAAAGAATTATATGATTTTACATTGGAAGCTGGTCACATACCAGAACATGCGAATAAAAAAGTTCGGGAAATGAAAGAAAATAGAAAATTAGATTACACAGGGCATACTAATATCAGTTATAATAAATGCTATAAGGAAAAAGAAAAAGAGATTAAAATTTTTAAGGTTATTCTAAAATGAATAAAACAAAAATAGAATGGACAGAAGAAACCTGGAATCCATCCACAGGTTGTAACAAAGTATCGGCTGGCTGTAAAAATTGTTATGCGGAAACTATGGCTATAAGATTAAAAGCGATGGGAGCGCCAGGTTACGATAATGGGTTTGAATTTTCAATGATGCCTGAAAGATTAAAACAGCCTTTAAAAAAGAAAAAGCCGACTAAGTATTTTGTTAATTCGATGAGTGATTTATTCCATGAGCAAATGCCTGATAAGTTTTTAGATGATATCTTTGAAGTTATTGAACAGACACCGCAGCATATTTATCAAATATTAACTAAACGGGAAGATAGAATGTTTGAGTATTTAGTGAATAAAACCATTCCTAAAAATATTTGGCTTGGGGCAACTGTTGAAAATAGAAAAGACGGTTTGCCACGAATTGATAAGTTGAGAAGTCTAAATGCTTCTATTAAGTTTTTATCTGTAGAACCGCTGTTAGAGGATTTAGGCAAAATTAATTTATCAGGAATTGATTGGGTAATCGTAGGCGGAGAAAGTGGTCCTAAGGCAAGACCCATGAAACCCGAATGGGCAAAAAATGTTCGGAAGCAGTGCAAAGAACAAAATGCAGCATTCTTCTTTAAGCAGTGGGGAGCATGGGGTGAGGATGGAGTCAAAAGAAATAAGAAAAGCAACGGCAGACTTCTATCCGGCAAAGAATGGAATGAGTATCCAAACCTCAAATTGAAAATTGCAAGTTGATTTAGCAAAAATAAATTTATTAAAAATTTTGACAAAAAATACTTTGTTAAATCATAAAACCTATAAATATAAATCCGTTTTAAAATTTTTACCCTCATAAAATCATTTCAAATTACTTAATCCAATTTTTAAATATCAAATTAAAAGGAGCATAGCCATGAAAGAAAGTTTAATTAATGAATTAAAAACTCAGGAAATGTTTTTTCTAAACACAATTGACTGCTTTAGCGAAGAAGACTCAAACTTCAAACCGAAAGATGAAATGTACGATGTTGCTCAGCATATTGGTCACGCCGCCGAAACATACGATTGGTTTATGGATGGCGCATTTGGTAAAGGTTTCGACATGAATTTTGATAACTACGAAGAGAGAATGAAAAAATATAATTCGTACAACGAATGTGTTGAGCAATTTAAAACTGCGATTGCAAATACTATCAAAAAAATTGAGTCGTGTTCAGAGGCGGAATTAATGGCACCAATTACTGGGGAAATTATGAAAGGCGCTCCTAAAATGATGACAGTTTATGCAGCTGCAGATCATACAGCGCACCACCGGGGAGCACTATCTGTTTATGCCAGGTTAGTTGGTAAAAAACCTAAAATGCCTTACGATGGAATGTAGTTAAAAAATGGCGCTACTAAATATTATCATATGTCATCCCCGCATGTTTTTAGCGGGGATCCATTTCTACATAGTAGATTCATGCTAAAAAAGTGTGTGAATGACAAAAATACTTTTCTACTAATAATACTTTTCTACTAATATGAAAACTCCACAACTGTACATTGGTACAGCCGGCTGGTCGTATAAAGACTGGGTTCCGAATTTCTACCCGAAACAGCAATCTAAAAATTTTGACTGGCTGGAATTTTACTCGCAATACTTTAATGCAGTTGAAGTTAATGCTTCATACTATACTTACCTATCACCGCGAGTGGTGGAAGCCTGGCTTAGAAAAACAGAAGACGTAGATGATTTTTTATTTACAGTTAAATTACATCAGGACTTTACTCATAAGCGGCAGTATGCCAAAGAGCAGATAAAAACAGTGCAGTATAATTTGGACATGCTTAAAACTGCAGAGCGGCTTGGCGGATTGCTGATACAATTTCCTTACTCATTTGATTTTAATGATGCAAATGTTGAATACCTGCGTAAACTGATCGAAAAATTTGAAGGCTATGAAAACTACATTGAAGTACGTCATAAATCGTGGATGAACAAACATGCAAAGTCAGTTACATTTTGCACAATTGATCAGCCGCAAATTGGTGAATCAATTGAGTTTGATCCGATAGTGGGGAACAAGGCTGCGTACATTCGGTTCCACGGGCGTAATGAAGAAGCATGGAAACAGTCACTTGCTAACTTTGGAAAGAAGCAGACATACGAACAGCAAAGTGCACGTTATGAATATTTATACTCGCCGGGCGAGCTTGTGGAGATTGATCAAAAGCTGAAGGAAATTTTCGACAAGGTTAAAAAAGTATTTGTGATAATGAATAATCATCCTCATGGTGATGCAGTGGCAAATGCGCTTGAGCTGCTGTATCTGCTGAAAGAAAAATCAAAAATAAAAATGCCGGAAACTATTTTGAAAGCTTACCCTAGGTTGAAAGAGTTTGCGTTTAATTAATAATAGAATGCAGATAACACAGATCAAGCAGATAATAGCGATATTAAAATGAAAGAATATTTACATAAAGAATTAACGTCGACAATAATTTCTTGTTTTTATAAAGTTTATAATGAGTTAGGATTTGGTTTTTTAGAAAAAGTTTATGAAAACGCATTAGCTTATGAGCTAAAGAAGGTTGGATGGAAAGTAGAGAAGGAAAAACCAATAAAAGTATGTTATGAAGGGAAAAATGTTGGTGAGTATTTTGCTGATTTAATTATTGATGATAAAATCATTATTGAATTAAAAGCTGCAGAATCACTTTGTGAAGAACATGAGTTACAATTAATAAATTATTTAAAAGCTACTGATATAGAAATCGGGTTGTTGCTAAATTTTGGGAAAAAATCTGAGATCAAAAGAAAAATATTTTCAAATAAAAACTTGTGGAAATCAGTTTGATCTGTGTTATCAGTGTTCTATTAAAAAATGCGTACAATATTCCATCTTGATCTTGATGCCTTCTTCGTTGAAGTAGAGCGGATACTCGATCCTTCTCTAAAGGGAAAGCCCGTTATTGTTGGAGCTAACCCTGAGTACGGAAGGGGGGTAGTAAGTACTTGCTCCTACGAAGCAAGGGAATATGGGCTGCACTCTGCAATGCCCATCAGACAAGCATACAGGCTTTGTCCTCATGGGATTTATGTGCATGGTAGTCATGGCGAGTACAGCCGCTACTCGCGTGCTGTTAAGCATATTTTGGAAAAGTATGCACCCTTGATTGAGCAAGCCGGCATTGATGAATTTTACATGGACTTTACCGGCTGCAGAAATGTTTATGGATCGCTCTTTATGTTTGCTTCTAAAATTCAAAAGGAAATTTGGGATAAACTTTCGCTGCCATGTTCAATTGGGATCGGCAGTAATAAAACTATTGCTAAAATCGGTTCCGACTGCATGAAGCCGAAGGGAATTACCTATATAATACCCGGAATGGAAAAAGAATTTCTTGCGCCAATGCCGGTAGAAACTATACCGGGTGTGGGTAAGGTAACTTTGCAGGAACTGCACAGCAAGGGTATTTATAGAATTGGCGATATTACAAAACTATCCGAAGAATATTTTCTTTTTGCGTTTGGAAAACATGGTGCAGGCTTATGGAAAAAAGCAAACGGCGGAGGAAGCGAATATTTAAATCCGCCGCAGGAAAGAAAAAGTATTTCGAAAGAACGAACTTATGGAAAAGATATAAACGACCGTACAGAAATTGAAACTACACTATTCAAACTTACGGGACAAGTTTGCCAACTACTGCGTGATAAAAACTGGCAGACTGCAACTGTAAGCATTAAACTCCGTTACTCTGATTTTATAACACTTACCCGTGCAAAAACAATTAAGCCCACGGATGATGACAAAATAATTTACAATACTGCTCTTCACCTAATAAGAAAAGGGGATACACGCAGAGTTAGCGTGAGGCTTGTTGGCATTCATCTTACAAAGTTTAATGAATTCAGTGAACAGGAAATTTTGTTTGAAGATAAAGATACAATTAGAAAAAAAATGCTGCGTGCGATTACAAAAGTTCGTGATAAATATGGTTATTCAGTAGTGCAGTTTGGAAGAACTGAAAAAGTTTCTAATAGTCATGTAAACCCCTTTCATCCCGAGGGAAACTAATGGTAGGAAAATATTATCAGTATGTTCAATCTACATAACCATTCAAATTATTCGTTGTTACAGGGCACTATTCCAATGGAAAGGCTGATTGCTGCCGCAAAGTTTAATGGAGTTCCATGGGTTGCTCTTACGGACAAAAATGGAATGTACGGGAGTATTCAGTTTGCTAAAAAAGCGCACGAAGAAAATTTAAAAGCAATACTGGGAGTATTTATTGATGACCCTGAAAACAAAGATATGCATGCTTTATTTTTTGCTAAGAACTTGGAAGGGTATTCAACCATCTGCAAAATAACAACAAGCAGAAAGATCAAAGAAAATTTTTCCTTAGTGAAAATATTTGACGAAAATTTAGAGGATGTTTTTATTATCACATCTTCAATGCCGTTATTAAAGGAAATATATCAGTATCAAAGATTGAGGAGGAATTTATTTGTTGAACTTATTGCAGCAAAAAAGCATAAGAGTAAAACCCGGGAGCTTTTCAATTTTGCCAAAGCGAAAGGGTTACAATTTGTTGCGTCAAACCCCACTTACTTTTTAACGCCCGATGATTATTTGCTTCACAAAGTAGTTACGGCAATAAGATTAAATACCACATTGGAAAACCTTTCGGAAGATGATTTAGTTGATGAGGAATATTATTATAAATCGAATAAAGAGTTAAGGCAAATTTGGCGCGGGCTGCCGTTAGCACTGGAAAGCACTAGTAGAATAGCTGCCGGATGCAATGTGGATTTAGCGCTTGGAGTTAATAAATTTCCCTCCTTTCCGCTGCCGCCGGATGAAACTCCATTTTCCCTGCTCTGGAAAGCCTGTTTCGAAGGACTTGGTAAAAAATATCATCCAATTACAGAGGAAGCAGTTAAGCGACTGCAATACGAGCTAAGCGTTATTGATGAGTTGGGTCTTTCCGAATACTTTCTTGTTGTTCACGATATAGTGTGCGAGGCAAAGCTAAGAAGGATGAGGTTGATCGGGCGCGGTTCGGCTGCCAACAGTCTTGTATCATACTGTTTGGGATTTACAGAAATAGATCCGATAAAACATAATTTATATTTTGAAAGATTTTTAAACAGGGCAAGAACAAGTCCTCCCGATGTTGATCTTGATTTTTCATGGCGGGAAAGAGATGAAATAGTAAAATATATTTATGATAAGTATGGCTATGATAAAGTAGCTATGATATCAACCATGGTTACGTTCCGTGCGCGCTCCGCTTTTCGCGAAACAGCTAAAGTATTTGGTGTCTCCCAAAGAGAGATTTCTAAATTCAGTAAGTTAATTCCTTGGACCAGTGCAAAAAATTTACCTACGCTGGCGGAAAAATTTCCGGAATCTAAAACACTAAATTTTAATTCGGAACCATGGAGCTCAATAGTAAAGATTGCCAGTCGGCTATCTTCATTCCCGCGGCATTTAAGTATTCATGCCAGCGGCATTGTGGTTACCGAAAAGCCAATCACAAATTATGTTCCTCTTGAGTATGCAAAAAATAAAGGGCTCGGTTTAATAATTACGCAGCCGGATATGTATGGTATAGAAGACCTTGGATTAGTAAAGATTGATATTTTAAGTCAGCGTTCTTTGGGAGTTTTGAAGGATACGATGAATGATCTTGGCGAAAAATATAAAACTAATGATGAAGAAATTATTGATAATGTAATTCCAATTAGTTCGCTTAACAAAAATTAATCGAGCTAAATTTTATACGTAAGCCTTTCTTAATTTTTCCGTATCTAATGATTTAGCAATAGTAAATTCTTCTTCCGTTACTTTTTCTACATCTCCATAATATTTATTCTGCGAGCTGTCCTTTTGTGCAAATTCCAGCGCATGTTTATAGGAAAGCACTTCTAACTTTTCCACTATTATATTGTTGCCGTTTTCAAGGTCGGCTTTGCCTTCAACCAAATATGGGCCCAAAGACATTGTTAGTTCGGCATACTTATTATAAGTCTTAGGAAATAACACGGCCTCAAAAGTTCCGCTAAAATCTTCCAGCGAAAGAAATTTCATTATATCACCCTTCCTGGTTTTAATTCTTTTGGAAGTCATAAACCAGCCGACCATTTTTATCCTTCTGTTTCTATACCTTATCAAATCTTCAGCCTTTACTACACCGGGAGACTCAAAAATTTCTTTGATAAACTCAATTGGGTGACGCGTAACCATAAAGCCTAAATGTTCTTGTTCGTATGCACCAATTTCACTATCGCTATATTGGAGAGGGGTTTCCACACTTCTTTCCAACAAGGAAGTATCTTGATTAAAAAGATTTTGGGAATTATAATCGAGCATATTTTTGCAATGATAATAAATATCCGCTAGCCGCATTAGTGTAGGTCTTGTTTTATGCAAGCAATCCATTGCCCCGCACTTTATTAAAATTTTAGTTTTTTCATAGGTAGTTTTTGTGCGTGCAATAAAATCTGCCAAAGATTTGTATCGCCCATTTTTGTTTCTTTCTTCTACAATTTTTATTGACGTTTTTTTCTCAATATTTCCTATAGCAATAAATCCAATTCTTATTTGGAAAGAATTTCCAATGTATCTATAATCACTTTCATTTATTGAGGGCAATAGAACTTTAAGCCCCATCCTTTTAGATTCATTAATATAAACGCCTGATGAGTAAAACCCGCCGCCGTTATTTAGCACATTAGACATAAATTCAGCCGGGTGGTGTGCTTTTAAGTACGCTACCTGAAAAGAAAGAATAGCAAAGGATGCACTATGCGCTTTGCAAAATGCATAACCGGCAAAAGATGAAACTTCATCCCATAATTTTTTGGCGACTCTATCCGAAAGTTTTTTACTTTTGCATGAATCAAAAAATCTTTCCAGCAATTGTTTCATCGCTTCTTGCGATCGCATTTTACCGCTCATAGCGCGGCGCAGATAATCCGCCTCTTCCAAACTAAGTCCTACAATATGGTGGGCTACTTTAATTACGTCTTCTTGATAGATCATTACCCCGTATGTTTCACCAAGGTATTTTTCCATTTGGGGAATAAGATATTTGCGGCGGTTTGGGTTTTTGTGCCGGGCAATAAATTCCTGCATCATTCCGCTTTCTGCAACTCCGGGGCGAATTACAGAACTTGCGGCAGTAAGCATTTCGAAAGTATCGCAGTTCAGTCTTTGCAATAAAGATCTCATTCCCGGCGACTCAATGTAAAAGCAGCCTATTGTTCTTCCTTCCCTTATAAGCCTTTTGGTTTCCTTGTCATTAAAAATCATTTCATAGTCACAAATATCAAATCCCGGTTTGGGAAGCGGGGGATGAATAGTAGCGGTGCGCAAAGGGCTGCTTTCGCTTCCGGGCAGTTTATATTTTTCAAGATCAATAAGACCGGAGTGATCAGGTTTTTGAGGGATAATATTTTTTATGTTAGTGAACATTTGAACACTATATAATATATATACTTTTAAAAAGCAAGCCTTTGAAAAAGAAGTCTGCACCAGACTTCATTTCCATCAGATTAAAATTTGGAACGGTGCCCATTGTTCAAAAACAAACACCTACTTTCCGATACTAACATCTTTATTTTTATCAATTTAATTCCTATTTTGCTTCTTAAAATTTGATAATAGATTTCTTAATAATAAGATTTTAAGAGCGGAATTTCTAAAATAGATTTGATATCCTTTTTAACCAACCGCTTTTTTGAGTCAAAAATCAATTAAAGAAAAAAGAGACTTTAATCCGATAATATGGCAAGAAATTTGCAATCGAGTATCAAGATAATAGCATTTTTAAATAATAAATAATTTGGGGTAACATTAATGGAAAGAAAGAAAATAACAATCGATGGAAATGAAGCCGCAGCTTATGTTGGCTACCATGCGAGCGAAGTTATTGCGATTTACCCGATAACCCCTTCTTCCGGAATGGGTGAAATGTCGGATGAATGGGCGGCAAAGGGAATGAAAAATATTTGGGGAACTGTACCGAGCGTTTCAGAACTTCAAAGTGAAGGCGGTGCTGCAGGTGCGGTTCACGGAGCATTACAATCAGGTGCATTAACCACAACTTTTACTGCATCACAAGGTTTGCTGCTTATGATTCCGAATATGTACAAAATTGCGGGCGAATTAACTCCGGCAGTTTTTCATGTTTCTGCAAGATCAATTGCAGCTCAAGCATTATCTATTTTCGGTGATCACAGTGATATTATGGCGACACGTCAAACCGGATTTGCTATGTTAGGTGCAAGTTCAATTCAGGAAATTATGGACATGTCCGCAATAGCTCATAGATCAACATTAGCAACCCGAGTTCCTTTCCTTCATTTCTTCGACGGATTTAGATCTTCGCACGAAGTGAATAAAATTGAGCAATTAACTGTTGAAGATTTGAAAAATTTTATCCCAACTGAATTAGTATATGAACATAGAAAAAGAGCATTGACACCGGATAATCCCGTACTGCGCGGAACTGCTCAAAATCCTGATGTTTACTTCCAGGGAAGAGAAACGGTTAATAAATATTATAATGAGGCTCCGGAAAAAGTTCAGGAAGCGATGGATGAATTTGCTAAGATGACCGGAAGACAATATAAATTGTTTGATTATTACGGCGCTCCTGATGCAACAAGAGTTATTATTATGATGGGCTCAGGTGCTGAAGCTGCTCTTGAAACTGTTAATTATATGTCAGAACGAATGGAAGAAAAAGTTGGTTTGGTTAACGCAAGATTGTACAGACCATTTTCAGTTAAACATTTATTAAATGTAATTCCAAAAACAGTTCAAAAGATTTCTGTGCTTGATAGAACAAAAGAACCTGGTGCAATTGGAGAACCGTTGTACTTGGATGTAGTAACAGCAATTGCAGAAGCAATGGCTTCCGATGAAAAACCATTTGAACAAATGCCAAGAATTACAGGCGGGCGTTACGGTTTATCTTCAAAAGAATTTACTCCGGCAATGGTTAAAGCTGTTTATGATGAAATGAAAAAAGATAATCCTAAAAATCATTACACTGTTGGTATTAATGATGATGTTACTTTTACAAGTTTAGAATATGATCCTTCATTTATTATTGAAGGTGATGACGTTGTAAGAGCAATGTTCTATGGTTTGGGTGCTGATGGAACCGTTGGTGCTAATAAAAACTCAATTAAAATAATCGGTGAAGAAACCGACAATTTTGCACAAGGTTATTTTGTTTATGATTCTAAAAAATCGGGTTCAACTACTGTTTCCCACTTGAGATTCGGAAAGAATCCAATTCATTCAACATACCTTATACAGAGTACCTCGTTTGTGGGATGCCATCAATTTAATCTTATTGAAAAATTTGATGTACTCGAAAAAATAGTTGATGGCGGTACCTTCCTCTTGAACAGTCCTTACTCAAAGGAAGAAACTTGGGGACATCTTCCTAAAAAACTTCAAGAAGATATTATCAATAAAAAATTAAATTTTTATGTGATTGATGCTTATACAGTAGCAAAAGCTGCGGGCATGGGCGCAAGAATAAATACCATTATGCAGACATGCTTCTTTGCAATTTCCGGTGTACTTCCGAAAGATGAAGCAATTGCTCAGATTAAAAATGCAATCAAGAAGACTTATGGCAGCAAAGGCGAAGTAATCGTTAAGAAAAATTACGAAGCTGTAGATCAATCATTAGCAAACTTGCATCAGATCGAAGTTCCTGCAAAAGCTACAAGCACATTTGAAATGCCTCCGATAGTTTCCGACAAGGCTCCAGGTTATGTAAAAGATGTTCTTGGCAAAATGATGCAGGGAAAAGGCGACGATGTAAAAGTTAGCGAAATGCCTGTCGATGGTACATTCCCAACAGCAACTACGCAATGGGAAAAAAGAAATATAGCTTTGGAAGTTCCTGTTTGGGATCCTGAAGTTTGTATTCAATGCGGAAAGTGTGCACTTGTTTGTCCGCATGCAACAATTAGAATTAAAGCTTACGATGAAGAATTAGTTAAAGATGCCCCTGAAACCTTTAAGTGGATGAAAGCTAAAGGTAAAGAATTTGAAGGTAAAGCATATACAATTCAAGTAGCCGTCGAAGATTGCACGGGCTGCGAACTTTGCGTTGAAGTTTGTCCCGCTAAAAACAAAAAAGAAACTCGTCTAAAAGCTCTTAACATGGCTGAACAAATTCCGTTAAGAGAAAAAGAAAGAGAAAATTATGAGTTCTTCCTAAACATACCTGAATATGATAGAACTGCATTGAATCTTAGCTCTGTTAAGGGAAGCCAGTTTTTACAGCCGTTATTTGAGTACTCAGGTGCTTGTTCAGGATGCGGTGAAACACCATATGTGAAATTAGTTTCTCAGTTGTTTGGTGATAGAACTGTTGTTGCAAACGCAACAGGCTGCTCGTCAATTTACGGGGGTAACTTACCAACAACACCTTGGGCTAAAAACAAAGATGGTCGCGGTCCTGCTTGGTCAAATTCATTATTCGAAGATAACGCTGAATTTGGTTTCGGAATGAAACTGGCAATTGAAAAGCATAACGGTTTTGCTTTAGAATTGCTTGCAAAAGTTTCCGATCAAGTTGGTGCTGATTTAGCACGCTCAATAATTAGTGCCGAACAAAATGATGAAGCAGAGATAATTGAGCAAAGAGAAAGAGTTGCACAGCTAAAAGAAAAACTTGAAACGATAAATAATGAAGATGCTAAAAACTTATTAGCAGTTGCCGACTACCTGGTTAAAAAATCAGTTTGGATTATGGGCGGCGACGGCTGGGCGTATGACATTGGTTATGGAGGTTTGGATCATGTTCTCGCTTCAGGTAAAAATGTAAACGTTCTTGTTCTTGATACCGAAGTATATTCAAACACAGGCGGTCAAATGTCTAAATCAACCGGTATTGGTGCGGTAGCTAAATTTGCTGCGGCAGGTAAACCTACGGCTAAAAAAGATTTGGCAATGATGGCAATGAATTATGGAAATGTTTACGTTGCTAAAATTGCAATGGGCGCAAACGACCTTCAGACAATTAAAGCAATAATGGAAGCTGAAGCTTACGATGGTCCTTCATTGATAATTGCTTACAGTCATTGTATCGCTCATGGTATTAACATGGCTAAGGGATTAGAAAGTCAGCAATTGGCTGTAGATAGTGGTCACTGGCCATTATTCAGATATAATCCTGATAATCTTAAAGAAGGTAAAAATCCGTTGAAGCTAGATTCGAAGGCTCCGAAAATTAAACTTCAAGATTATATTTATACTGAAACACGTTACAAAATGCTTACAAAATCACATCCTGAAAGAGCGAAAGAATTACTCGATTTTGCTCAGGAAGAAGTTCTAAAAAAATGGAGTTTTTATGAGCAAATGGCTGGCATGACTTATAGCAAGCCTACTAACGGTGAAGAAGAATAAATGAAAATTTTTGAAATTCAATGTTGATATGATTTATTCCGGGTTACTTTAAAAGTGACTCGGAATTAAAATCAATCAGAGAAAGAATTTCTAATAAAAAAATAAAAATTGAAAACGAAATAAAATTTGGAGTTCAAATGGATTTAACAACAAAATATATGGGATTGTCTCTTAAGAATCCTATAGTTCCATCAGCTTCTCCGCTTTCAGAAAGTGTTGATTCTGTAAAGGCGCTGGAAGATGCCGGCGCGGCGGCGGTTGTGGTTTATTCTTTATTCGAAGAGCAGATCACGCACGAATCCGGTGAATTGGATCATTACCTTTCATACGGAACAGAAAGTTATGCGGAAGCCACATCATATTTCCCCGAACCTGAAGATTTTAAAATGGGTCCGGTTGAATACTTAGATCATATTGCTAATCTTAAAAAAGCTTGCGACATACCGATTATAGGTAGTTTAAACGGTGTAAGCAATGGCGGCTGGGTAAAATTTGCACAGAACATTGAACAAGCAGGTGCAGACGGACTTGAACTGAATGTTTATTACATTCCTACTAATCCTAATCTTACCGGTTCCGAAGTTGAAACTATGTATTCCGATACATTAAAAGCAGTTAAAGAAAATGTAAAGATTCCAGTTGCTGTTAAGCTTAGTCCTTTCTTTACATCATTCTCAAATATTGCGCGCAGATTAGACCATGACGGCGCTGATGCATTAGTAATGTTTAACAGATTTTATCAGCCTGATTTTGATTTGGCAAAATTAGAAGTTGTTCCGAATTTGGAATTGAGTACTAATTGGGAAATGAGACTTCCGCTTAGATGGATTGCAATTTTGTACGGACAAATAAAGGCAAACATGGCTGCAACAAGCGGCGTTCATACGCACGAAGATGTACTGAAAATTATGATGGCAGGCGGCGACATTGCAATGGTATGTTCAGAACTGTTAAAGAATGGAATTGGAAGAATTACTGAAATGGTTAATGGTTTAAGAACCTGGATGGAAGAAAATGAATACGAATCAATTAACCAAATGAAGGGAAGTATGAGTCAAAAATCAGTTGGCGAACCTGCTGCATTTGAAAGAGCAAATTATATGAAAGCTCTTAGCACATACAAAATTCTTTCATAAGCAAAATGTATTTCTAAAAGAAAGGCTGTCTCGAAAGGGCAGCCTTTTTTGCATGAATGAAATGTTGTTCATTGAATTAAATAAATGAAGTTTATTTTTCGATTAATGATTTTCTTTTCACTTTTCACCTTTGCCTTTTCACACTTCTCTAAAAATTAACCGATGCCCCAACACCTACCGATCCGCTTTGATAATAAGGTATTATATTAATTTCCATACTATTAAAATTTGCTTTATCTCTTTCTGAGTGAAGTTTTACAACTTGCAAACCGACTAATGTTCCAATAGCCGCTCCTAAAATTGTATCAGATATCCAATGTTTTTCTGCATAAATTCTTTGGTAAGCAGTTATACTTGCCAATGAGTATAAGGCGGCAGAAGCATAAAAATTATCAATCCGCTGGGAGAGAACTGTGGCAATTGCAAATGCTGTTGAAGTGTGACCGGAAGGGAGGGAGTTTGATTCATCCTCAAATTCAAATTCCAAAAAATCAATTTCGCCATTACCTTCATTTAAAAAAGGTCGTGCTCTGCCGAAGGAGGATTTTAAAACTTGCGTAACAAGCCCATTTAAAAATATTGTTTCGGCAAGCATCATACCTGTTAACCGCAATTCCTTATCGCCAATAACATGACCGCCCACATACAAAATTCCGCTTAGCCATGATCCGTATTTAGGATTTCCAAATTTTTCACCAATGTCTGTAAAATTATCCATTGAGTTTGATCTTGTCAATCGTATACTATTTCTGACCGGGTTATCAACTGAAAAAGACAGAGCAGTTGCGCCAATTATCAATCCCGATAAAATAAAATCTTTCTTATCGTAGCTTAATGGCGATCTTAAAAAATCCCACCCAACTCCTAATGCTGAACTAAAATCGCTTTGAAGATTTCCAAATATTCCGGTTTTATTTGATTTACTTGGCGGCAGACCGAAATTATTTTGAGCGCATAATGATCCGGAATAGAGCAAAATAAGAGTGATTATTAAAAATGATTTTCTCATAAAAACTTCCTAAAAATAAATAAGATTATATATCGATTATAAATAAAAATAATTAAGAGCACAATGTAAATTTGAATGTTTGCATACAGCCCACCATGAAAAAAGTTTCCCAGTCGATTAAAATATTGTGTGAAACTTCTAAATGATGATTGCGTCTTAATTAAAAAAATCCGGGGGGATTAAGTTTGAAAAATGTATTTAAAGTATTCATCGTTTTATTATCCATATCATTCCAAATATTTCCATCTCAAGGCGCTACATCTGAAAAAAAAATTGAAGCAGTTCGAGCATTTGAAAAAATAAAAATTGATGGAATTCTATCTGAGAACATTTGGAAGAGAGCAGGATTTTCGGAATTGCTGCAGCAAGATCCAGATCAAGGGGAAAAACCCTCACAACATAGCAAGATTTGGTTCGCCTACGATGATGAGGCAATTTATTTTGCCGGAAAATTCTATGACTCAAATCCCGATTCAATAATGGCACGATTGGTTAGGCGGGATTTTGTATGGGGCGACCCTTCCGACGGCTGTGTGCTTTATCTCGATTCCTACAGAGACAAACGAAGCGGCTACTTTTTTTATGTATCTGCTGCAGGAACACTTGCAGATGGTGTGTTAGAAAATGACAGTAAGTTTACTGATCTCTCATGGGATGCGGTTTGGGAAGGTGTTCCTTATCTCGATTCCGATGGGTGGTCTGTTGAAATGAAAATTCCTTATTCACAATTAAGATTTAGGGAAGGCGAGCAGCAGACTTGGGGTATAAACGTAGAACGATTTATAAGCCGGCGCGTTGAGACCGATATGGTTGCCTACACTCCTCGAAATGAAAGCGGTTTTGCCTCAAGATTTCCTGAGCTAGTAGGTATAGAGGGAATTACTCCCTCAGCAAGGTTGGAAGTTTTACCGTACGTGACAGGAAAAGCAGAGTATATCGGTGCAGATCCTAACGATCCTTTTAATTCAGGTAAGGAATATTTACCGGGAGCCGGTGTTGATATTAAGGCAGGGCTTGGAAATAGTTTAACATTTGATGGCACAATAAATCCCGATTTTGGGCAAGTGGAGGTTGACCCCGCAATTGTAAATTTAAGTGATGTTGAATATACGTTCGAAGAGAAACGTCCATTCTTTACTGAAGGAGTCAATATTTTCAGATTTGGAAACGGCGGTACTAACAACAATGTAAATTTTAATTGGTCTGAGCCGGATATATTTTACAGCAGAAGAATTGGCCGCGGTCCGCAGGGAAGTTTGCCATCCTACGATTATGCTGATGTGCCGAGCGGTACACATATTTTAGGAGCAGGAAAAATTACCGGCAGAGTAATGAACGATTGGAAAATTGGAATGATCCATGCACTAACCAAAAAAGAGCATGCAGAAATATTTAATGAAGGCTCTCGCTCAAAAGTAGAAATGGAACCGATGACTTACTACGGTGTTTTCAGAGCTCAACGCGATTTTAATTCTGCAGCACAGGGATTTGGAGTTTTATCAACTTTTACAAATCGTTTTTTTGATGATGCAAGTCTGCGAAATTCTATTAACAAAGATGCATTTGTTGGAGCGGTTGACGGCTGGACATTTTTGGATTCGGATAGAACTTATGTATTGACGGGATGGACTGGCATATCCCGCGTTAGCGGAACGGCTGAAAGAATGACTGACCTACAAACAAGTTCACGCCACTATTTTCAAAGACCGGATGTTAGCTATATTAGTGTTGATAGTTCAGCTACATCGCTGAGCGGATACGGTGGAAGATTGATGCTCAATAAAAATAGGGGGCAGTGGACATTTAATACAGCCTTGGGAGTTATGAGTCCAAAGTTTGAAGTCAACGATCTCGGTTTTGGCACGTACAGCGATAAAATTAATTGGCACTTTTTTACAACTTACAGATGGCAGGAACCGACAGACTTATACCGTAATGCAGGAATAAATGCAGCTACATATCTTAGTTTTGATTATGGCGGTAATAAAACTGCGCAAGGTTTTTGGATGGGCAGTTATATAAACTTTCAGAATTTTTATGGCGGGAATTTCAATATTACTTTTAATCCGGAGACGTATAATGCCCGCAGAACAAGAGGCGGACCGTTAACACTCAATCCGGTCAGTAGATCTTTCCGTTTGAATATGTACACTGATAACCGCGAATGGTGGGTTATAAATGTAGGCGGCAATGGTACCAACGGAGTTGATTTGGATTCATATTCTATCTTCGCAAATGTAGAATTTAAAGTTACTCCTACGCTAACAATGCAAATCGGACCGCAATTTTCGAGAGATCTTTCTAATGCTCAATATATTAATGTTTATTCTGATGACACGGCTGAGCAAACTTTCGGCAATAGATATTTATTTGCTCATTTGGATCAAAGAACATTCTCCGCGGATATACGCGCTGATTGGATAATTAGTCCAAAACTTAGCTTCCAAGTTTATCTTCAGCCGCTAATTGCATCGGGAAGATACAGTTCATTTAAAAGTTTAAGGAAACCGAGAACTTATGACTTCCTTACTTATGGAACAGATGGTTCAACACTTACAAAAGAAGTAACCGATGATGGAGAAATAAATTATTTGCTGGATGCGGATGGTGAAGGTGCTGCAATTGAAGAGAGCATAAGCAATCCCGATTTCAATTACATTTCTCTAAGAGGTAACGCAGTTCTTCGCTGGGAATACATGCCCGGTTCGGCACTTTATTTAGTATGGACACAAAGCAGGGAAGATGTTGAATCGCATGGAGATTTTTATTTTGGTAAATCGATGAATAATCTATTTGATGTGAAGCCCGATAATATTTTTATGCTGAAGCTTACGTATTGGTTTGGGGTGTAATTTATAAAATTAACTCCCTGCTTTTATTGCGGGGAGTTAATGCTGCATTTAAAATTCTTCATTACTAGTATTTTCAGTCTCTTCGATTTTTATGTTTTTAACATTTTTCCGTTCTGAAATTTTTTCAAGAATTGCTGTAAGTAAAATTAAAAAAACACCGGTAGTTACATACATGTCGGCCACATTAAATATTCCTGTATGAAGTCCGCCTGCTTTAAGTAAAATAAAATCAATTACTTTTCCATCGTTAAAAAAACGGTCAATTAAATTTCCGAAACCGCCGCCGAGAAAAAGTAAAAATGCAACAGTTTGAATTTTTGTAAGATCATTTTTGTAAATGATATAGCCTAATAGAAAGAGAAGTAGAATAGTTACAAGTACTTGAAAGATTATAACTTTTAAAAATTCAGGTATTGAACTGCCGAAACTTAGCATGCCGCCCGTGTTTTCAGCATAAATTAATTTTATAAATCCGCCTAAGTAGGTAACGGAGGGTTTAAATTGGAGATTTGCCTGCGCGATTTCTTTTGTAACCAGATCTATAACAACAAGTATTGCAATAACAATTATTGTAAAGGCGAATTTTTTTAGTTTGTTCAAATGAAAATCCTGATAGAATAATAAATGATTCAATTATTAAATGAATTTATTAAAAGCAAAAGTTTTTACAAACTTATTAATTATTAAATCACCATATCATATTTTACTAATGGGCAAAAGCCCTGTTAAATTTTGGTTAATCGACTCTGCCTTAAAGAGGCTGTGTAAAATTATAAATAAGCTGCTGAAGCAGCTAAAGACATTCTATTTTTGTTGCAAAATCCCACAGATAAATCAGTGGGTTAATTTAATAAGTGAATTTTTACACAGCCTATTTATTACGAACTACTAAATCTTAGCTTGATAAGTGTAAAGTTGGTAGTACCGACCTTCTGCCTTAATTAATTCGTCATGCGTTCCCTGCTCTGCAATTCTTCCATTTTCAATTACAAGAATTTGGTCTGCCTGCCTAATTGTACTTAATCTATGAGCAATAACGAATGTTGTTCTTCCCTTAATTAATTTTGATAAACTTTCCTGAATATACATTTCACTCTCGGTATCAAGGTTAGATGTAGCTTCATCTAAAATCAAAATTTTGGGATTTGCCAATACTGCACGTGCAATTGCAACTCTTTGGCGCTGTCCGCCTGAAAGCTTAACCCCACGTTCTCCGATCAAAGTATCGAGGCCGTATTCCAGTTTATCTGTAAACTCTTTTACATGCGCGGCATTAATTGCTCTTTGTATTTCTTCTTCGCTCGCATCCGGTTTTGGAAATAAAATATTTTCTCTAATAGTTCCTTCGTATAAAAAATCATCCTGCAGAACGACTCCTAAATTTGACCGGTAGTCGTTCAGTATAATTGTGGATAGATCAATACCGTCAACAGTTATTTTCCCGGAAGTAGGATTAAGAAAGGAGGCAGCTAAACCTGCTATTGTAGTTTTGCCTGAACCGGAACTACCGACCAGAGCAGTAACTGATCCTGCTCTAGCGGTTAAGTTAATATCATTTAAAACCTGTTTCCCTTTATCGTAAGAGAAGTTCACATTCTCAAATTTTATATCTCCTTTAAAATCAGTTAACTGATTCACTCTTTCCGGTTCGTCACCTTCAATTTGCGAGTTCATAATTTCTTCGGTTCTATCAAGTCCGGCAAATGCTTCGGTAATTTGACTGCCGATATTACTCATCTGAACGATCGGTGCAATTAAAAAACCAAGGTAAAGAGTGAATGCAAAAAAATCACCTATTGTCATTTCGCCATTGATGATCATCGTTGCGCCCAAACCCATAATTGCAACACTAGCAAAACCAAGCAGCAGAGTAGCGGAGGAAGTTACAAGGCTTGTTGAAGTGAGTGACCTTTTAACATTTTGAAAAATCCGGTCAACTCCCTTTTCAAATTCATTTATTTCATATGTTTCTGCGTTGAATCCCTTAATAACCCGAATGCCGTTTAAGGATTCTGTAAGTCTGCCTTGAACATCAGCGTTAATTTTCCCCCGCTCACGAAATATCGGCCGGATATAACTAAACGCTTTCAAGGAGATCAATCCAAAAACTATTAAGGGAACCATAACATAAATTGTCATTGTCGGATTTATTTGAATAAGCAGAACCAAAGCCACGATAGCCGTCAGCACTCCGCCAAATAATTGAACAAGCCCAGTCCCGACTAAATTTCTAACTCCTTCAACATCGCGCATAATTCTAGAAACAAGTTCGCCCGATTTTGTATTGTCGAAATACCTAAGTGGTAAATAAACAATATGCTTCTGCACAGTGGAACGTAAAATTGAAATTAAGTGCTGTGCTTCAACACTAAGCAGGCGGGTTAGTGAATACGATGTAACTGACTGCACCAATACCGCACCGGAGACAACTAATAAAAGATTATAAAGCAGATCAAGATTTGATTTGTTTATAACTTCATCAATTAAATATTTACTTGCACCCGGCAGCACCAAACCCGATAAACGATTTAGGATAATTAAAATCAATCCGAGCAGTAGTATATATTTTCTCGGGAGAATTATACTTTTAAAAATATAGCCGACACTTGAAAGCTTAATCTTTTTTTTATTTGCTCTATCACTCATCAAAATTCTCGTCTCTTATTTAAAATTTAAAATTAATTTTAACTGCTCATCAAGCAGTTTGTTAAAATCATCATATGATTGCGGGTAACGCTGATTAATATAAAATAATAATAATCCCGTGATCGTTAGTCGTAATTGATCCTTTAAATGTTCTGCATGCTTTTTCGTGATCACTTTTTTGCTGATGAGAAGTTTCCAGTCTTCTTCACACAGCCTGTCAATGAAAGTACGGATTAACTCAGCGGTAGGCTGCTTTGAAGCGAGATCATATATTTTTTCGAGGAAGAAAAGCTCAAAGATACCGGTGTACTGCACAAAATATTTTGCATATGATTTACATATCAGCTTTATTCGTTTTTCACCCGGAGTAATATTTGCTGTATCAAATTTAACGCTTTCTTCACACTCTTCCTGAAAATCTTTCACACACTCATAGATCAATTCTTTGCTATCATTGAAATAGTTGTAAAGAGTAGCGTAGGAGTAACCTGCTCGTTCAGCAATATTTCTAACGCTCACACATTTTAGTCCTTCGCCTTTTAATATTTCTTTGGTTGCTTGAATGAAATAGTTCCTCATTCTTTCTTCTTGAATCTCTTTGTTCTTCATCATTAACACCTGTTTGTAAAAATAACAGTGCTAATATAATTAACAGTGTTAATCAAATCAAAGAAAAAAATTATTGTATTGCTATTAATGGGTGTCACGGTGCGACCGTTACACCTGAGAAATGAAGAAAAATAATTTTGTTACTTAGCAAGAAAATTTACCAAGAACTACTTTTTAGCCAAAACTAAGGTGTTGCCGGCTAAAATTAATGTAAGTCCTAGAAATGCAATTGCTGTCCACTGATATCCTTCAAACACAGTTGATAACGCAAGAGCAATTACCGGAACAACTAAAGTAATGTATGCCGTTTTATCTGCGCCAATTTTACCGATCAAGGTTAAATAACTGGCGAATGCTATAATGGACCCAAAGACGCTCAGATAAAGCAATGATGAGATATAGGCAAAACTGAAATCAAAATTGAATTGCTGACCTGTTGCAATTGCAATTACCATCATCAATAATGATCCGTAAATCATTCCAAAAGCATTTGTTTGAATTACCGGCAAGCCGCTCCTTTGGTTATAAGCCGAAGTAATGTTGCCGAGTGATGCCGCCAGCGAACTTATAACTGCTAATAGCAGTGCAATCGACTCAATGTTGGAAAAATGAAATGAGAATATCTCATCTCTAAAAATTAGAGCAATTCCTATAAAACCGATAACTGCGCTGAATAAAACATTTTTGCGGATTTTAGATTTTAGAAATATTGCACCGTTAAATGTGTTAAGGAAAATGAGAGAAGAAAATACAACCGCTACCAATCCGCTTGCAAGACTTAACTCCGCAATATAAACTAGCCAGTAGTTAATGCTGAAAAGAAGTGAGCCGAGTAGGAACATGAACATATGCTGCCTAATGCTGAACTTTAAGTTGAGTCCTTTAATTTTGCAATAAGCTAATAGTAAAATTCCCGCTAATAGAAATCTATAAAAGACTGATACCATTGGATCAACTACACCAAGCTGAAATTTAATTACCAGCCATGTAGAACCCCAGATTAAACAGGGGATTATAAACAGAAATAAATTATTCAAGTATTTTCCTTTTTAGAATGAAGTAAATATTTAGCACATAATAAATTCTTTGTTTGAAGAAATTATCATTTCTAATCTGCACGTTATGTCATTTCGAAGAAACGGAGTGACTGAGAAATCTCATTTCCATTTATAGTAAGAGATTCTTTCGTCGCTTCGCTCCTCAGAATGACAGTTCTGATTTTCATCATTCAATTAACTAATTATTTAGACGGCGGCTACCGCTTTCTTCCTCAAATAAATTGTGCTTTCAATTGAATAAATTATTAGAGCAAGCCAAACAAAAGTAAACCCGACTAGCTTTGCGGTGGTAAAAGGTTCATCATAAATAAAAACACCTATCGCGAAAATTATAGTTGGATAGATGTACTGCAGAATTCCTATCAATGAAAGATTAATTAATTTTGAAGCGACTATAAATATTATCAAAGGCAAACCGCTTATGATGCCCGCTCCAATTAACATAAAACTTGTCTGAGCATCATGGAAAAATAATGTCTCACCGTTTAAACCGATGTATGTTAAATAAGAAAAAGCAAAGACCGAAAGCATTGCCGTTTCAAGAGTTAATCCTTCAACAGCAGTTAAGTTAGATTTTTTTCTCAACAAACCGTAGCAGCCCCAGGTGCCGGCTAAATAGAGCGATATCCATGGTATATTTCCATATACGACTGCCATAAAAATAACGCCGCAGCCAGCCATGGCAATTGAGAACCATTGAAAATATCTTAACCGTTCCGATAAAAATATTACTCCTAAAAAAACTATTACTAAAGGTGAAATAAAATAACCCAAACTTGTTTCAATTATAAAGTTTGCGTTAACCGCCCAAATGTAAACTGCCCAGTTCGATCCAATAAGCAATCCGGGAAAGAAGAGCATCAACTTGTTATCACTCGCTTTAACTTTTTCAAATAATCCTTTCCATTCTTTTCTGAACGAAAGTATTAGCACGAAAAACAACAGCGACCAAATTATTCTGTGAGAAACAATTTGAGTTGATGGAACATGCTTTAAGAATTTCCAATAGATAGGGTGCAAACCCCAAAATATATAAGCGCTGAGCGCAAGTAAAATCCCCCGATTCATTTTTATCCTTTATTTTTATATATGGTTTTAACTGCTTTGGCTAATCTGCCAATGCCTGTTTTGATTTCTTCTTCATCAACACTTGCTATAGACATCCTAAAATATTTTTCCTTTTGCGCGGTTGGGAAAAAATCTTTGCCCAGCGCGAACCTTACTTTATTTGAATAGAAAATTTTATTCAGTTCCTCATAGGAAAGTTTTGTGTTTTTAAAGTTCAGCCAAAAAGTAAATCCGCCGTTGGGTTCAATCCATTCAATATTTTTGTTTTTAATTTTCATCTCCAATTCATTGATCGCCGTCTGCATACGCTTTCTGTAAACTTTATGAATGCGTTTTATATGCAGATCGAAAAAGCCCTGCATGCAGAAATCCGCAAGAGCAGCCTGCTCTGGTGCCGCGGTGCTTATATCGCTGATGCGCTTTAGTGTGATCAATCTGTCGATAAGTTTTTTATCCGCGGATATCCAGCCGAGTCTAATTCCCGGAAAAAGTATTTTTGAAAAACTTCCCACATAAATTACTATCTGATTTATGTCCATCGATTTTATAGGAAGGGGAACCTTGCCGAAATATTTCATCTCTTCCTCAAATGCGTCTTCAATAATCGGTACATTATGCTTTTCAAAAAGAGCGATCAGTTTTTCACGATGCTCCTGGTTTGTTGTTATGCCGGTCGGGTTCTGAAAGTTCGGCATAGTGTAGAAGAAAATCGGCAGACCCTTTTTAAATTCTTTTTCAATTACTGATAGATCAACTCCGTCGCTGTTCATTGGAATGGGAACTATCTCACAGTTATAGTAGGTGAGTGTTGGTATTATCATTCCGTATGTCGGCGATTCCACAAATACACGCGCGCCCGGTTTTGCGAAAAGTTTCATCAACAGATCAATTCCGTTTTGCGCGCCGTTAGTTATTAATATTTCTTGAGCGGTAACGGATATGCCATGAAGCCGCTGTCTGTGTGCTAAAAACTCACGCAAAGGCGCGTAGCCTTGTCCCTCACCGTAATCGAGAACTGTTTCACCTTTTTCTAAAATTATTTTATTCAGCGATCTCTTAAATTCGTTGATGGGGAATAGCCGTTTATCGGGATGAAGTATGCTGAAGTCAACTCCCTCAAATTGTTCTTTAACCTCGCTGAAGGGGAAGGATATTTTGCCGTACATTTTGTAAACCAGTTCTGCATTAGGGTTTATCCGTTTGGACCAATCAATCGACGTTTCACTGCTTTCTTCACATTCAAAAACTTGTTCTCTCCGCTGCCGCACATATGAATATGAACCCGACTTGCTCTCGATATAGCCAAGCGCCCAAAGCTCTTGATAGGCTTTGTAAATAGTTGTGCGGTTTACTCCAAGCTGATCTGAAAAAACACGGGTTGCGGGTAAGCGGTCACCCGGTTTCAAAACATCATTGTCGATCTTTTCTTTTAGCTGATCAATTACCTGCTTAAAGATGGGGGTTTCGCTGTTTCTATTAATGTTTAGTATTATCATGTACGTTTATTTTGTATAATTTTAAAATAAACATACATTAATTTTGGATGCTTTGAAACAGCCAATTATTTGTAATTTTAAGCAGTCCAAAATTTAATAGATGTCATGGTCTTACTGTGACACCTGATAGCGGCACTAATAATTGCCGTGCATTAATGAGTTCCCGTTTATCATATCAATACAAGCCATAGTGCCATACCTGCTCCATAGTAAGTATGATTAGCCAGGCTTGAGACGGCAGCTTTTATACCTTCGGGAGCATGTTTGCCGAATGCACCCAGCCCCATTGAAGGATAAATTAAGAAGAAGGAACCTGCTGTACTTGCAACACCATAAACAATTGCCCAGAACGGTGATGCAGGCCCACCCACTAAAAGATCCCATCCGAAAATATAGGGGAGAGCCAGGCTTATGCCTATCAGATAATGTGCGGCAAATCCAAAAAAGGTTTCGTTTGGTATTATTTTTATTTCACTTGGATTCGTATATCTGAAATGGCCGCGTAACCAGCCTGCTGCCATCCGGCCTATCATCTTAATATTTATTTGCGTGATAACAGCCGCACGAGCTAAAGTAAGATTGAACAGATCCATTACTAGCGTACCTATAACACCGGCTGCTATACTTTTTAATATTAGATCCATCATGGTATTCATTTATTTTTTTACAAAATATTTAAACTTATTCTTTCGCTCCATTCGCCTTCAATACTTTTATAATTTCATCATATTTATTTTTAACAGCCAAGTTCAAGGCAGTTGAGCCGTCTTCTGCTTTTAGATTTACATCCGTTTTTTTAGAAAGCAAATATTTTACTAATTCCAGATTACCGTTTGTTGAAGCAAACATTAGCGCTGTCCATCCGGCAGCATCATCGCCTGCAAGCTGAGTGTTAACATCCGCACCTTTTTCAATAAGAAGATCGCAGACCTGGGTGGTGACGGAACCAGATAGAATTCCAAAAATGGATTGAATAAAAGCTGTCATGCCTCCAATACCCTTAACATTTACATCCGCACCTTCTGCTAATAATAATTCCACATTTTTTTGAGAATTGTTAGCCGCCCACATCAAAGCGGTTCGTCCATCATAAGAGGCAATAATATTAACATCAGCACCTTTTGATATTAGTAATTCTACAATTTCATCTGTTCCTTCAATACTGCATGCTACCATCAGCGGCGTACTGCCCATAGTATTTTCGCGGATATTAATATCTGCACCTGCGGCAAGTAATTCCTGCACACCTTTAATATCCTTCTCATAAATTCTTTTCGCGAATTCATTAAAGTCGTCATCAGCAAATAAGTTTTGCTGAGATAAAAGTAGAACTATGATTGTAATTGAAAAAATAACCCCGTGTCTCAAAACATCCATTTTCATTCTCCAAAGCTTATTATTAACCCTTTTTATGTGTCACGGTTCGACCGTGCCACCTGAACAATATTTTTATTCGCCGCTTAAATCCTCAATTATTTAATGCCTGCAGTTTTTTCTTCACCTCTTCATTATTCATATCCATTAACCAAATATCAAAATTTCTGGCGAACACCAGTTTCTCTCCATCCGGAGACCAGCTTGCGGCTTCGTTGTGACCATACTTGGTTCCTGCTAAAGGCAATGAATTTCCGCCTTCAGCAAGCATGATAAACAAACCCAGATATTTGCCTTCCTTAGCGGCATAAATTAGCAGCGAGCCGTCCGGAGAGATTGCAATATAGCGATAGAAATTATCCAGCTTTCCAAGTATCTGTTTCTTTTCTTTTCCGTCGGCAAAGATTTTCCACATAGTTGATTTCCTTGTTGGTTTGTCCATAAGTGCAGCATAAATATATTCTCCATCTGCAGACCAGCATCCGGGAATCAGCAGCAGTCCTTCCTGTTTGTAGATGCGGGAAGTTTGTTCCGAGCTAACATCATAAATGCATAAGTAATATTCGGAATCCTTAAAAGCAATTTTTGATCCATCGGGGGACCAGCAGGGGAGACCTCCATGAGTAATTTGAATCGTGTCGGGAAGGAATTTAATTGGATCTCCTCCTTCAGCCGGTATCATTTTAATTGTTTGCCCGGTATCAGCATCAAAAACAATGTAGCGTCCGTCGGGTGACCATTGGGCATGTTCAGCGATACCGCTAAAAACTTGTTCTGCTTCGCTTCCATCCAGTGAAATTTTCCACAGACCGTTCTTGCCGGTTGTATCTTGCATATCTGTGTGCTGGTAGATAATAAATTTTCCGTCGGGCGACCATGTTGGAAATCCCTCCTGCGCACGATCGGAAGTAAGCTGCCTTGCATCGAACATATCCTGGGCATTAAGACTAATAGCAAACATCAATAAAAATAGCATAAAAGCTGATAGATCTTTCATAATAATATTTCCTTATTTTTTGTTTAATCAGGTTAATATTTATTATGATCATCAATACAATTACACAGCCGGTACTTTATTAAGCATAAAATTTAATCGTCTATTCTTACTTATCATACATTATATTTTTATAATTTTCAATGGGTGCGCTTACGGTCCGACCGTTATACCTTAAGAATGATCTATTTAACATCAATTCTTAACATAATTTTTCGATTGCAGCAAATCTAAAATAAATAATGGAAACAGAATTGAAATGTATGCTAATAGATCCCATGGATCATAGGTGGAGTCATAAAGATTAAGATACTGTGCGCCTTCAATTGCAAAGCAGACAATTAAAAAAATGGTAAATGTTTTTACGGGTGTGAAGAATCGTGTCCACATGTTTTGCTTTTGTTCAGTGAAAAGACCGCGAAATAAAATGTAATTCCATGCGGGACCTGTCATGTCTAAAACATATCCTTTCCAAAAAGCTCCAAGGTCTATCCATATTGTTGCCAAGCCGGTTGAACAAAAAATGATAAGTCCAATTGCCCAATACTTCGCAAATTCATCGTGTCTATTCATTTATTTTTTGTACTACTTTTATTTTTCGCCGAACAATCTAACTTAAATAATACCTTAATGAAATCGAGGTCACGTTGATTTATATAGTAACATTTTTTTTACCTTTAAATCGTAGGATTCCTTAATATATCTTTCAACTTTCTTTTTTAGATCGCCCGGGTTTTATCAAATTCAGCCCATTCATAATCAAAGCAGAGAATGTTCCGCCAATTAAGATATTTTGGATCTTGTCAAATGAATCAGTTCCTTTTAATGCCAATGAACACGCTATCATCACTAACCCCCAGAGGATCACATTTCCAAAATAAATTGCTATGGATTTATTCATTTTCTCTCCATTAAAAAATTAGTTCGTCTCTATATTCATAATGCTGAGCAGTTACATCATATCTAAGTAAAACTTGCTTAGCACTATCAGGAATATAAGCTATCTCATAGTTCTCACCGGCAAATACTTTTACGGAATCAAGAGAATCAAATTGAAGGATCAGCAAAAACTCAACCTCCTTATTATTCTTTTTTGTAAATATGCTAACCTTCTCTAAGCCCGCAACTCCTTTCTTTTTTACAGAAGGAAATATTTCATTTATAAGAAGGTCTTCATAAATTTTTGCGTTTTCTAAAGTCGTCCATCCTCTCCAAGTTCTAATTATCTTCGATTGTTTATCCATCCATTTCCTTTCTATATTATTCCTCGGGTGTCACGGTCCGACCGTGACACCCGGGCACGACCGTGACACCCGGAATTTAAACTTTTATTTGGTAGGATTCTTTAATATATCTATCAACTTTCTTTTTTATTACTTCTTCTTCGTTATGTATTTTCAAATGTCTGCGGAATTTACCGGAGCCTTCCAGTAACTTGTCTTTATCTTCTAAAAGATAGCCAAGATCGAACTCAATTGAGATGTGATTTTTGCGTAAAAATAAACCGCAGAACATACGACCGGGAATGGAATAAATAATTCCGCCGTACATTTTCTTTTCTTCAGCATCAGGCGCTAATTTGAAAACCATTTTTCTTAATGAGATTATGATAGGTGCGAGGAGGGGATTAACAAACTCGTAATCTTGCAGGAGTTTTTCTATTTCTAAATTGGTTTTCATTTTGATATAAAAATATTTTTGTGAGCCAATAACTTATTATTTTTTGAGTAAATTATTTATCCTGTTGCTCGCCCTTGGTTTCATCTAGGACTTAGTCTGCCGAATGAGGATTTAAGAGGTTATGCTTCTTCTTTCGGTATTTCAAACATTATTGTATGATGCTGGATATTCCTTAAAATAGTTTTTAACATTTCTTGATTGATAAAAATTTTATCTCCACTACGAAACCATTTAAGAAGTTTACACTTATTTACTTTGTTTGAAGCTATAGAATTATTATGAATTATCGAGTTACGAATAATCCCAATATCACCAAACAAATCTGATTTAATTGCCCTTTTATTAATTGCTAAAGTATCCGCTAATTTTTTACGATAGTGATCTTCCCAATATTGATAAATAGTTATAAGACACATATTCCCAATAAATTTATAATTTCTATCAGTAGGTTTATTCCTATTTTTATAATCTTTTTGTGTTGCATGATGAAATATTTCTGGCATTCCTAAATTTGGGTCGCCTTCAGCGTAAATAAAGCCAGCTTCATCCAATTTTGCTAGTGTAATATTTTCAGGATTGTTTTTGAACATTTCTAAACTCTTTTTTTGATTATTATTCATCCATCCTATATTTCTATCAAAACCAGCTATTGCATCAAAATATACGCTAATAATGTCTCTTGAAATGGAAAGAAGCTCGTCCAAAACCTTATTAGATTTTTCAGGCAATTTTAATATCATAATGAATTGCCTTTGATTACTTCGAATATTTCTTCAGCAATCTCCTCAACTGTGTGTGTTGCTGTGCTCCTAGCTAATTTGTCAGCAAGTGAAGGGCTATAATTTATTACTTCTTGCTTTGTAATATTGTGCCAAATGGGTAATAAAATTTGTTCACCAGTATTTGCACGAGTAACCAATCCATCCAATTCATAGTTAGTCCAACCTTTGTTAAAAAATGCTTTAGAAAGTACAACGATACCAAATTTACTTTTTGATAAGCCAATATCAATTTTTCTTCTAAGACTATCGCCAATTTTTAATTCAAATTCATCAAACCATACATCTAGATTCTTCGTTTGTAAGGCGTGTGCCAATTCTCTCACTATTGCATCCTTGTCTTCTGAAGCGTGAGAAATAAAAACATCATATTCTTTTTTTGCTTGATCCGATGATTCAGGAGGAATATCATCATCTCCTCTCCTTACTAAAGAAGGAACAGATGATAAGGGAACTTCTCTTAAATTTGGTAGTGCACCAGGCAATACTCGAATGCCAGAACGGAAAGAACCACCATAACCTCCAAGATCCAATGCTATGTGCCAATGACCGGAACGAGGTATTTGAAGACGTACAGGCGATTTAGTAGCGTGCCCACCGATATAACTATGTCTTCTACCGTTACGATAATTACTAAAATTTGAACTATCCATAAGCCTAACATTTACTGCGTTACCGGAAATTGTAATTTGTACAATTTCACCACCAGATAATTGTCCAAGATCATAGTGTTGAAATTTCATCTTATAAATTCACCTAATACTTTTTTAGAAGCATAACGGCATTGTGTTTAAGCAGATGCCCAAGCGTTTACGCCGTCAAATATTACGTTTTACTTAATATGTTAGTTAATTAATTTCCGCTTTAGAAAAACAAAACCGAGCCAAACTGCCAATTTTAAGATTTGCTGAAGCATCCGCTTTAGACACTAGTTATGTTGTTTTAAAGCTTAATAACTAGTTTTGCTCCGTAACTCTTTACTGGCACTATCCTTTTCCCATTAACGAAGTTGTTGAATATTGGCATTAGGTTTTTGCTGAGATCTTTTTTTGCTTCGCTTTCAGACCTTCTCTTTAAGTTTTTGCTTTCATGAAATTCAATATATGATTCTTTGCCGCCAATCTTTAAAGCTATGCCATCAATATCAGTAGCAATTCTTTTACTAGGAGCTTGGGTTATATCATGGATTATTATTCTTGATATACAAGTGAATACAAATCCATTAAATTTGCGTTTTGCAGATTTTTCAACTTGTTTGATTTCTAACACTCTATCTGGATCAGATTTTTCTTCTTCAATTGCCCTTGAGAAGGTAATCTTATGGACATCAACATTTAAGGTAGGAATATTGAAGGTAAATATATCGTACTTGGATTCATTCGATTCAATATCAAAAGTGTATTTCTCTTTTATAATATACCTTAAGACACTCCATAGGATTTCTTTAAATGCGGGTATAATGTCCGAACGAATCATCGGCCATGTATTTTTTGTATATTCATGTAAGCCAGTTCGAAAAAGGGTTCTACTTATTTCACTATTTACACCTAGTGCTTTAGCTTTGCCTTCAATATTCTTAAGTGTTGATATATCTTTTCGTAATGAATTCTTTAATAAGAATTTTATTTGCCCTTCCACAAGGGAGGAAATACTGTAAAGAATGTCGCCAAGCTGCTTAATCGAAAACAAATCTTTCTTGAGGTAAAAATCAATTGTTCTTATTTTTGTAATCGGATTAATATCTATTGATATCTCAAGTGAGTTGTTGGATTTTTTTATGGTGTTGATTGTTCGTTGTTCATTAAAAATATTTTTACTTGTCTGCATACCTATTGTCTGCCGAAATCTAACGAAGTGCATAAGCATGCAAGTCTTGTCCTTTACCAAGCCCTCTTTAATACTTTCCTTAATAGCTTTTTCGTAACTTGTACCAAGATTTTTTAAGTGTTTTTCAGCTTGTAATTCATAGTTTCGTTGAGCCGTTTGCGATTTTTCATCAAGATAGATTTTCTCATAATAGTAGGATAGTAGTGGAAAAAGTGTGTCTATGAAATATTTGTTTTTATAGCTGCTTTCACTATCAATTAAATTTAGCAAAGAAGACATTATATTAATAGAAAATGGTACGGGGCAATAGTACCCATCTAATAGTAAAATTGACAATAAGCGAACAGTTTCCGAGATGCGGCGTAATTGATTTAACTTGCTTCTGTTAATGTCATCTGCATCACTTAATAAAAACAATTTGTAAACATTAAGATATTCATCACGATCCGAAATCGATTTGACCTCTTTATAAATTCTTCTAATACTAATAACTTGATGAAATGATGGAAAATTATAGTCGTCAATATTTTTCTTACAAAATTCAAGAAGTTCTGCATCCTCAATTGGTTTTAATAATGTGGTTGCAAAACCTCTTCGTCGCTTTGTTAAATTTAATAATGCTTTTTCATCGCCATAAGTGTTTTTACAATGCCCTAAATTAGATAACAAAATCCATGTCTTCAGTATGGAATTACCTTCGTATGACTTTTTATTAATTTTTATTTGACCTACAACATTTTTTAAATCGCCCTTGTATAGGTTGTCAATAAGATCAACCAAGGCGCACTGGAGAATTATATAGTCATATCTTGTGTGTGAGGCACCCACAAATGCTGAAGACAAAACACCAAGTTGGTATATACTTCTCTGCCGTTCAAATTCACCACACTTTTGAAAAAAATGAAAAACCTTCTCAGAGATACCATAGAAAGTAATTTTCACCTTTCCTAGTGCAGTGATATAATCATATAGCGTGTTAAAGTCTTTCATGATTTAATGACAACATATCCTATATATATTACGACGGAAAACCGTCATTAATTTCATGATAAAATAATTTGATGCTGCAAAGTTTATTATTTAGTACCGTAAAATTCCAATGCTGAATATCATACTCAGGATACTGCCCGTCTTATCATAAAAGAATGATATTGTCGTTTTTAATATAAAACAATTCTGTTTAAAAAAAATCAGTAGTTATACGTATTTTTTGTGGGGGTGGTTTTTCGTTCAGAGAAGGGGTAGTGCCGCCCTTTTGCTTCGATACATCCCGCTTTGCAGGATTACCTGCCTATCCCAAAGGGATGCCTTTGGCACGGCAGGCAGGCTATGTGTGACGGCTTTGGGTATTTTGTTCAAGGTAAGAGATTCCTCAATCACTTCGTTCATTTCGGAATGACACTTGTTGGTTTTGTGCAAAGCGAGAGATTTCCGCCCCGGCGGACAGGCTTCACTCAAAAAATCGGGATTCGGAATGACACTTATTGGTTTTGCCATTCTACTATTATTGCAATAGCATAGCATTGTTGGTAAAACTTTTATAAAAAATTTGCGGCTCTCTTTACTTTTAAAAAGCAATTTCGGATATTTGCAACTCATTTTTTCACAATTGAACGAAGGTAAAATATGCTCTGTTTAAAACCAGCTATGGTGCAAAGGTCGTTCGGTATTGTGCGGAAATTTAGTTAGTAAATTTAACCTCTGACTTTTCCGCTCATCCGGCGGACTTTATTCCCAAAAAATCGTAAAATAATTTTCCTATTTACAGGAGCAGTACGCCTTGTTGTCTATTTCTGCGGCTGCTCTCTGTAAAAGAGTTTCACCTTACTATTAATATTTTAAGTAAGTGCACAAATATTTTGTTAAATAATTAGAAGAAGAAAAATGTCAATAACTATAGCAGATACTTATTACTTAAAAGCGCTTGATTTATATCCATATGAATTAGACCAGGTTACGGAGGCACTTAATTATGCTATCGGTTATGACGATGAACATGCCGGTGCTAACTATCTTTTGGGAATATTGTACATGTATCAGTTAGGCAAGTATGGTGAAGCTGAAACCCACTTTGAAAAAGCACTGGCGAGCGATATTAATCATACCGGTACTTATTATTCGTACACCGATTTGTTGATTCAGTCCGGCGAGCATGAAAGAGCCGTAAAACTGATTAAATATGCCTATAAAATAAAGGGCATTAACACATCTCGGATGAGACAGCGTGAAGGAATAATTGCGGAGATAAAAGGTAACTTGTGCAAAGCAAAGAAATACATGAAATCCGCATATGAAACTTCGTATAGAAAACACGAAAGAGAGTTCTTGAAAAATGAACTCGATAGGATCAAATCGAAACTGAAGTCTAAAAAGAAATCAAGCCGCAAGTAAACGGGAGGCGGGACACTGCCTCCCAATAATTTTAGGGAATGTTATAATCTTGAGGATATGATATCTATAATTTTTTCACAAATATCGCTTTCATATTCAAAGCTATAGATAATTAAAATATCATCTTCTGCTTCAAGTATTTCCGGATGATGATTGCTTGGTTTTTGGCTTGCCCCATATAACAAACTTTTTAAAAATTCCAGTTCCCCTTCAATGCTCGAATCAAATTTCATAAAGAGGACTGAACCTTTTTCATTGTCTACTTTTACGGACTGATATTCCTTTGCAACGCAATCGGGAAATATCCCTTCATAAGTTTCAGGATTCTTATAAAAGATAGTTGTCTGAATGCTAAGCAAATGTAGTTCATCATCAAAAGCTGCAATATTTTTTATGTCCTTTGCGGTTAATTTTAAATTACCAAAATATCCTAATTCTTCTTTTTCGATTGATTGCTTTAATGATTTAACTGCCTCCAACCAAAATGAGTTCTGTTCCTTACTCTCATCATTATGAAGGATAGTAAACGTAGCCCCAATATCACCAAAACGGATTGTACCCTGCGTTAAATATTTAAACTCATTCGGTTTTGGGTTTTTATCTGTAACTGAAAAAAAATACATGGAACCTTGATCCATTTTTTCTTCGAGTATCACCAGTTTATCTTCGACAGCGGAACTCATTACTTTTTTACCCGAATTTTCAACAAAATTATACATACTTTCATCACTAAATTTATCGGATACATTTGGTCCAAAAATAAATGTTACTAATAGAGTAGAATTTTCATAAGCAAATTTATAGGTCGCCGAGAGATCATTTTTTCCGTTTTCTTCAATCTCAACATCTTCATCTAAATCAATGGTAATTACACCGAAGCTCTCAGTTTCAATTGTGTATTCTTCTGCATAAGAACTAATAAATAATAAGAACAAAAAAATGGTTGTGAGAGTTTTAATTTTGATAAAATTCATTTCTTCTCCTCAGGATTTTAGTAATAAATTAACTTCAATTAAATAATGTGTTCGATTACTGCAATAACAATTATTCTATATGGTGTTGATTAGTATTAGTAAAATTCGAAAAGAAATGTTTTGCTGCCATTGCCGTAAGCTTAATAACATATTCCAATGCCTAACCCAAATTTTGAATTTAAAATAGTTTTTTTACAAGTTATTTTCAAGAAGGGTTTTACTGTTTAATTGGTGTGAATCAAACTACAGATTAGTGAGAGATTTCCGCCCCGGCGGACAGGCTTCACTCAAAAATCGGGATTCTCCCAAAGGGATTCCTTTGGAAAGAAGGACAGAAGCGGGAGGGTTCTTGTGGGAATAGAGAATCAATAAATTTTTCAATTATTATTAATATAATTAAGGTATATATTAAGATAGTTAATAAAATAGTTGACATAAATAAATTAATGCTATATATTTATTAATATAAATAACAAAAGGTTGAAAATATGCATGAACTAACTAACTGTCCTTATTGCAGCGGAGATTTTTTGATAAAAGAGGTTGAATGCCAGGGGTGCAAAACTCTTATAAAAGGTAATTTTAAGGTAAACCGTTTTCATATGTTCAAACAGGAGGAACTCTACTTTATTGAGGTTTTTCTCAAGAACGAGGGGAACATCAAACTTATGGAAAAAGATCTGGGTGTTTCATATCCAACGGTTAAAAGCCGGCTTAAGAATATTATAAAAACTCTTGGTTATAAGGCAAGGAGCGGTGATTCGGATGAGAGGGTAAAAATTTTAAGCGCTCTATCCGAGGGCAAAATTGATGTAAAAGAAGCTATTAAAAGTCTGGGGGAAAATGAATGATGTTTTTCAAAAAAGAAAGATCAGTAATAACAAATGGAAAGGATAAAAAAATGAGTGAAGAAAAAAGAATGATCTTGGAAATGCTGAAAGATGGAAAGATCACAGTCGAGGAAGCAGAGCAGCTTCTGGAAAAAGCAAATCCGGGTGAATCAATAAAGGATGCACCTCAAATTAAAAAACCCAATAGCAAAAAGTTTCTAAGGGTGCGTGTTACTGAGGAGGACAAAGTGAAAGCAAATGTTAATATCCCAATTGCGTTAGCTGAGGTAGGTCTTAATCTTATCCCTAAGTCTAAATTGAAAGTCGACGGGAAACAGATCAACATGGATGATATATTAAAATTGATCGAAGAGGGAACAGAAGGGGAACTCGTTAATATTGACGCGGAAGATGAAGGCAAAAACTACAAGGTTAATATTTTTATTGATTGATGCCGGTGTTATTAATCAGCATACAATGGGTGTCACGGTACGACCGTGACACATGGGAAACACTTTATGGAATAGGGGATGACCAGCAATGCGGTCACGATTAAAATTACTCTTCTTTAACCAAGGACCAATGAGCGTGCACTATTTTCCACTCATTATTGGACAAGTGATATACATCTGTTGCTTTCCAAGGAGGGTTTGGTTCCCCGTCAATTCTGGAATGGTATTGTAATGTAACAATCGCAACATCACCATAGACTTGGACTCTTGGGTCTACAATCTCGTAGGAGTGGGGAGGGATTTTCCCGATCAAGGAATTGAGGTAATTCTGCATTTCTTTGATACTGTCAATTCTAGTCTGTACAGCAATATCGTCAAAATATGATAAATCATCTGCGAAGTATTCTAGAAAAACTAGAGGGTCTCCTTCAGCCCAACTATCCAACCATTGTCGTTCCTTTGCAAGAATTGTTTGCTCAACTTCCTGCTGTGTGGGAATATTCTGTTTCATCTCACAAGAAGTGAAGATCAATATTATAGAAAGTAACAAAATGAGGTTTTTCATTTTTATGTCTCCTTTCATTTTTGGTTATACATCGCTAAAGTTATTATCTGATATGACCAATGTTGCAATAACAATAAATTGCTATTTCTAAACAGGCAATTCTATGACTGTTCAAGTGCAATTTTTTGAAATATAAATAAATCTGTTTAAAGAAATAGGTAATTGTACGTATTTTTTGTGTGGGTGGTTTTTGTGTATCGTTCGAGATTCTTCGTCTTACAAAAAACGTAGGACTCTGAATGACAATACTTGGTAGTCACCATAAAAACTATTTTCGATTACCGATTATACGTCTCAACGTCTCAACGTTTCCCCGTCTATACGTTCTCAATCTTCATTGAATGTCCTTTCGATCCTGAAGGGACAAGATCGAGTTCATCAAATAATTGGTAGAGTCCATCGAGTTTGATCTGCGGGGCTTCGCTTCCGCCGGGTTTATTATTGTAAATTAAATAATTGAAGCGGTACTCGTTCGGTGTGTATGTCGGCATTATAACATTCGCCCCGGATTTCAATCCGCGTTTTCTCCCGTCAGGGCTTAATGTTGATAGGGCAGTGGTCGCGGGTATATGAACGTTCTTCAAATAAATTCTTGCCACTGCGCTTGTTTTTAATGCTAAATCAATATTGCAGTTTTCAACATGACTGAGCGGTGTGTTTTCCGCAGAGATAAAAGGACTGAATGAAGCCATGTCAACATTTAATTCTCCGCACAATAAAATATCATCCGCAATATCGGAGAGCGTTTGGTTCGGCAGTCCAATTATATTCCCGCTCCCGATCTGGAAGCCGATAGATTTTAAATATTTTAAATGACTTATCCGCTCCCTTAACTTTTGGTAGGGATGAATTTCAGAATATATTTTTTCGTTCGCAGTTTCATGCTTCAGCAAATATCTGTCGGCACCGGCTTTTTTAAATTCATCATACTCTTCAAAAGTTCTTTCGCCCAGACTAAGAGTAATTGCAACATCAAATTTTCCCTTTATTGATCTGATAATATTTGCAATGTCGGCACCTTTATAAAAAGTATCCTCACCTGATTGCAGAACAATGGTTTTAATACCGGCATTAAATATCATTTCCGCGGATGCTAAAATTTCATCGAGACTCATGCGGTATCGATTAACATCATCATTCTCGTTTCTTATGCCGCAGTAATGGCAGTCCTGCCTGCAGTAATTGGAAAACTCAATTATTCCGCGAAGGTGAATTAAATTGCCGCAATATCTATTTTTCACTTCATCAGCTTTTTGAAAAAGTAAATTCATATCGCTTTCTTTTTCTATGCTGAGTAAAGTTATTAAATCGTTTTTAGTAAGATCTTTTTTATTTAACAGATCTGTTAATTTCATTAAGTCTCCGTAAACCAAATTATTTGTCGAAATAACTTTCATAATTGCACCGTCATTTCGAACCCTGTCTATTAGGGTGAGAAATCTCTTAAATAAAGAATATGAGATTTCTCAGTCATCCATTAACTGAAGGATTCCTTCGAAATGACATTGGCGCTAAAGCACCATGTTATTAAAAAAAAATTATTTAGAATTTCCAAATTTAACTCTAATGCAAAAAATGGTTTTACTAAATCATTTTAAAAATAAACGTCTCGGTCACCTTTTTTAAGGTCTTCTATCATTTTTTTAGTTCTCTTCTTTTCATACTCGGGTAAGTCTTCAACCTGCTTATCCAAAGCACCTTCACCCGATTCAATGGTATCATCCGATGCAAAGTCTAATAAATATTCTTTAAATGTTGCTAGTGCATTTGGGCTGCAAATTTTACCAATGTTACCCGATTTAGCGAGCTCCATAAATCTGTCTCCCGTTCTTCCGGAACGGTAGCATGCGGTACAAAAGCTGGGGAGGTATCCAAGTTCGCAAACGTCCCTCACAACTTCATCCAATCCTCTATGGTCGCCAAGCTGAAACTGCTCGAGTTCTTTTTTCTTATGGTGTTCATCATCGTAGCTGCCGGGTGATGTTTTACTGCCCGCGCTGATCTGCGAAACACCAACGTTGAACAAGTCTCTTCGCAATTCCGGTTTTTCACGTGTCGATAAAATTATTCCCGTGTATGGAACTGCAAGTCGTAAAATTGCGATCAGCTTTTTGAATGAAACATCATCAACAGCATAAGGAGGCTGTTCTGCTGTCGGTGCGTTCATTGCCGGTTCGAGCCGGGGAATTGAAATTGTATGCGGACCAACTCCAAGTTCTCTGTCCATATGCTCAGCATGCATAAGCATTGCGAGGGTTTCAAATTTATAATCTGTTAATCCGAACAGAGCACCGATACCGAGATCATCAATGCCTGCTTCAAATGCACGCTCCGGTGCGTGCAGTCTCCATGCATAATCTTTTTTTGGTCCCGATGGATGCATTTGCTTGTAAGTATCGTAATGATATGTTTCCTGAAAAATTTGATAAGTCCCGATCTCAAAACTGTGCAGCTTTTTGAAATCTTCTAAACTTAAGGGTGCAATGTTAACATTAACTCTGCGGATATTATTGCCTTTATAATCAATGCTGTAAATCCTTTCGATCGCTTTGCCTACAAAATCAAGATTGGATTCTTTTGGATGTTCGCCGCAGACCAGGAGAAGTCTTTTATGACCCTGCTTGATCAATGCGGTAGCTTCATCGCCGACTTCATCCACAGTCAAGGTTTTGCGGGCAAGTTCTTTATTGTCTCTTCTAAACGCGCAGTATAAACAGTTGTTCACGCATGCGTTGGAAAGATACATCGGCGCGAACATTACTAAACGGTTGCCGTAAATTGCCTGCTTAATTTCTCCCGCAGCTTTAAACAGTTCATTCATTACTTCATTATCAATAATGTTTAACAGCGCGGCTGATTCCTCGAGAGTTATTCCTTTTCTCTCTTTAGCCTTTTTGATTATATATCGTTGCAGATCAATACTTTGTAATGATTCATCCTGTAAGTAAGAGTTGATCAATTCTTCGTTAATAAATTCCATTGGAGCCTCTGTTAAATTTTTCCGGGAATGTGAGTTTGTGTTTTAGAGTAAATAAAAATAAAGATGGGGAAAGTTTTGAAGCGCTACATTCAAATCCGAGGTTAATTATCCAATCAATATATCTTCTGATCTTGCTCAAAAAAAAATCCCCAATCTTTAATTTGAGAGAGGGGATAGCTATTAAACTTTTCATTCTGTCCCTTCCCTCGATGTTAGAATCATCCTTCATCTAAGGATTTTGAAACTTTATTTCGATCCGCGGCTTCGGTTCTTACCTTGGCTTAGGAAATCGGGCTTACAATTTTCTATAGTCATCCAAAAAACATTCCAAACTCCTTATTTTTGCAATTAATTATCAATCATTTTTATTTAATCTAAATTTCAATGAAATATATTTTTGAAGGCTAAAAAGATATTTAATCCTAAACAATTTTTCTTTTATTTAGGAATTTTAAAACCGGATTCTAAGAAAAGTGAATTACTTTTAGCCGAACTACTAATCAAATTGTTGTTGTTTTAATCAAAATACAAAAGGAATTATTTTCGGCACAATGGAATAGAATTTGAGTTTTGCTTTAATTATGAGAAATGAAAAAGATCATCTCGGTGAAGTTGAATTAGAAAATGATGTTTGTTACGGAATACAAACATTCCGTGCATTGAATAATTTTCCAAGTTCAGGCGAGAAAATAAATCCATTTTTGATTAAAGCATATTTGCAGGTTAAAAAAGCTGCGGCACTCGCAAATTTTAAAGCAAATCTTTTATCCGGTGAAATTTATCCCTACATAGATAAAGCTATTGATAGTTTAATTTCTGAGACGGAAAACTTTTTTGAAAATCAATCCGATTCGATCTATAAAAAAATTGTAGTCGATCCTCTACAGGGGGGAGCGGGCACTTCATTGAACATGAATATAAATGAAGTTATCGCTAATGAAGCATTGCTTCTGATGGTTAAATCATTAGGCGATTATGAAACTATTCATCCGCTTGATCATGTAAATTTAAGTCAATCAACAAATGATACTTTCCCTACCGCGATGAAAGTAGCAGCAATTGTTTTGCTTAGGGAAATGCAGGAAACATTTTCTGCTTTGCAGAGAGAACTCCAGAAGAAGGAAGAAGAATTCAGTCCGATATTAAAATTAGGAAGAACACAGCTTCAGGATGCGGTGCCTATTTCGCTGGGACAAGAATTTGGAGCTTATGCCCAGGCAATTGCCAGGGATAGATGGAGATTTTATAATGCTGAAGAGAGAATCCGTTCAGTTAATCTCGGCGGAACCGCTGTGGGTAATTCGATCACTGCAAATCGTGAATACATCCTTTCGGTTGTTAATGAATTGAGAGACATCACCGGATTACCAATCGCGAAAGCGGAAGACTTGATTGAAGCAACACAGAATTTAGATTCAATTGTGGAAGTTCATGGAATTGTAAAAGCCGGCGCAACTTCTTTAATAAAAATTTGCAATGACTTAAGATTGCTCTCATCCGGACCTGACGGGGGATTTGGAGAAATAAATCTGCCGCAAATGCAGGCAGGCTCTACTATAATGCCCGGCAAGGTTAATCCAGTTATTTTGGAAAACACAATTCAAATTTGCGAACTTGTAAAGGGGAATGATGTTACAATTTCAAACTTGGTTTCTTCAGGCAATCTAGAATTAAACCAGTACATGCCGATGATCGCTCATCTATTTTTGAAATCGTTGATGCTGTTGAGCAAAAGCGTATCAAACCTAAAAAGCAAATGTATTGAAGGGATTACTGCAAACGTAAAAAGATGCACAGAAAATTTACTTAAGTCGAAAGCTATTGCGGCAACTCTAATCCCGGTATTCGGTTACGATAAAATTACAACTTTAGTTAAAAAATCAGATGAATTAAATGAATCATTTATAAGCGTTCTTAAATCAGAATTAAATTTAAGTGACGAAGAATTAAAAAAAATATTAGAAAAAGAATTGGGTATTAACATTGAATTCCGTTCCTAAATCAGAAAGAAAACATATAGTATTTATCGGAAGAAGAAACGCCGGTAAGTCATCTTTAATAAATGCAGTTTCAAATCAAGAGTTAAGTATTGTAAGCGACACACCCGGAACAACAACTGACCCGGTAAAAAAATCGATGGAGCTGTTACCGTTTGGTCCTGTTGTTTTAGTTGACACGGCAGGAATTGATGATGTTGGCGAACTCGGAAAAAAAAGAATTAACAAAACTGCCAAAGCAATCTCCTCCGCGGATTTCGTTTTATTCATCTTCGATGCACTTCATCATTTAACTGAAGTTGAAAGGGATTATTTAAGATATCTCGATAAAATTAATGTTCCGTTTGTTTGCGTGCTAAATAAAAGCGAACTTGGCACAAATCAAGAACTCGTTGGCGAGTTAAATTTCCAAGGAAGAAAAATAATTAAAGTATCATGTTTTGATCATCAGGGAATTTTTGCATTAAAAGAATCAGTTGCAAAACTTATTCCGCATGAGGAGGAGACCCCGCTTGTAGGTGATCTGGTAAAACAGGGCGATATAGTTGTACTGGTTGTTCCAATAGATTTGGGCGCGCCGAAAGGCAGATTAATTATGCCTCAGGTACAAACAATTAGAGAAGCATTGGACGAAGACGCAGTTGTGATAATCACTAAAGATAAAGAACTACGTTCGACCTTAATGCGATTAAATGAAAAACCAAAGTTGGTTGTTACAGATAGCCAGGCTGTAATGCGTGTTGCTGCCGATGTTCCGAATGATATTAAGTTGACAACATTTTCAATTTTGATGGCGCGCTATAAAGGCGACCTTGAACAATTTGTGATGGGAATAAAGCAAATTGATAGACTTGGAAACGGCGACAAAGTATTAATATCCGAAGCATGCACTCATCATGTTCAGGAAGATGATATCGGGCGGACAAAAATTCCGAGATGGATAAAGCAATACACACGAAAAGATTTAGTGATTGATGTTAAAAGCGGTCGCGATTTTCCGAGTGATTTAAGTGAGTACAAATTAATTGTGCATTGCGGCGGATGTATGCTTACCAAAAAGGAAATGCAGACACGAATTAAGCAGGCTGATTTTATTGAAACTCCAATTGTTAATTACGGAATGATAATTTCGTATATGCACGGTGCAATTCCCCGCGCACTTGAACCTTTCCCCGATGCAATGGAGTATTGGAATAGAGTGAATGATCCCGTTGCTGTAGAGAATTAAATTCTGGTTCCATTAACCGGCAATTTAAAACCAAAAGTTGAACCTACATTTATTTTACTTTCAAGCCAAACTTGTCCGCCGTGCTCTTCAATAATTTTTTTAACTATCCAAAGCCCAAGTCCCGAACTCTCTTCATCACCCGTTGGTTTTGCAGATAGGATGCCGCCTTTAGTGAATGCCCGCTTAACATCCGCGTCGGCTAATCCAACTCCGTTATCAGTAATTTCCAGACTAACAAATTTCTCCGTGAAATAAGACTTGACAAAAACCAACGTTCCTGCCGGAGAAAACTTGATCGCATTATTTATTAAGTTGAAAATTACTTCCTCAATTTTAGATTTTTTTGCTACAATGTTCGGTGTGTCCTGTGTGGTTTTATTAATTAGCTGAACTTGCTTTTTATTAGCATAGCCGATGTTTTGAGAAATTATCGACTTAACAATTTTATGAAGAGAAACTTCGTTATCGTCCGCCTCATCTTCAAAATTATTATCCTCGTTCATCACTGAATTATTAATTTTCTGAGCCAGACTTATAATTTGTTCCGTTGAATCAATCAAATATTTCACAATTTCCTGCTGCTCAACTGCATTTAGGTCATAGCCTTCCAGCAATTCAACATAGCTTTTTATAGCCGCCGCCGGATTTTTAATATCATGTATCGCAATGGAAAAAAGCTCCTCCTTTTGTTTTTGTAAATCCAGCAAGCGGTTTTCGTTATGAACAAGTTTTTCACGCTGTTTCAACAATTCACAATTTGCGGATTCAAGATCTTCAATATTCCCGGCAAGAAATTCAATTCTCTTTTTCAGTTCTGAATTTTCCTCACGTACTTTTGCCCATGCATTTTTAAGGTTGAGATAAGCATAATTTATTTCATTTAAGGCTTCATCGCCAACCAATGTTTTTGTCTTTTTTAGATATAAAACTTTATAAATTAAAAATCCGCATGTACCCGCAAGAAAAATTATAATAACCAGCAGTAGATAAATTGTATTTGCCGATTCATTGATTCGGGCGTTTTCTTCAAGATTTGAGGTTCCATCAAATGCTGAAATATTGCCGAGCAGAAATATTAAGTGAATTAAAACAGCGGCTATTGTAGATTTTCTTGAGATAATATTTTTAGCTTTCATTTAATTTATCTTATTTATTTAGTTGTGCTTTAGATAGCTCTATTTTTAAACTATAATCGAATAAAATTTTAAAAAGTTAATTCCTATAGACAAAGAAAGTTTATTAAATGAACTCAATTTTTTTTATGAAAAGTTGTTCTATTTATTATATACTCGTATTATTGCGTCAGTCTGCAATTATAATCTTATTCTTTTTTTTGTAAGTAAGATTTAATATTTTGCTCAATAATTTAGGATTGAAATGAAATTGATAAAAATCTTATTCATAATAGCAGCAGCAATGATAATAAACAGCTGTTCACAATTTATTATTACCCCGGTAAATTTTGCCTGGCCGCTTGAAAGCGTGTTTGATATAGACTCAACCGGTACTGTGGAAGAACAGCGTTATGCATTTACTTTTAATGCTGTTCCGCTTTTAGAGCAGGAAAGTGACAGCACGAAGGTTATTTCCAAAACCAAACTTAGGATCATAAGGGGAGAAAAAGGATTTTACTACATAACTGCAGAAAATTTCAAACATGTGTACATTTTTTCACCCGGGGAGGGAGAATTATTGCTTAAGACGAAAATATTGCTTTCTGAAGAAGGGATACACGCACCGGCTTTTAATCAAAGGGCGCCTTTTGTACAGCTATTATTTGGAGATGAACAATCAGTGTTTATAAATTCTGAAGGAATTGTTGAGGAGACTGAGTGAAAAAATATAAATTACAAATTCTAATTTATTCTATCTGCTCATTTTTATTCTTGAGTCAAAATTTATACAGCCAATCCGATTACCAAATTACTCAAGACTTTAAAACGAAATATGATAGTCTTAATTCAATAGCGGATACTATTCAAGTACTGGAACAAATTCTAAAACTCGAAGGATCTGTGAATAATTTTAAACAAGAATATTTACCTCATCAAAGTTTAATAGATAATGCGTTTTACCCTTTAACTCTTAAATCAATGTTTAGTGATATTGAAACCAAACTTTCGAACGCGCTAATTTCAGCTCAAAGAGTGCGAAGTTTAAGTACGGAAGTTGAATCGCTGGTTCAGGAGAAAGATATATTATCAAAACGAGTTGAGCTTTTAGTAGCTGAAGTGAAAAAGCAAAATGATTATTTAAATAATTTAATCCAGAGAAACAGTAGACTTGCTGCGGAATTAAAAGAGCTGAAAGGAAATCCGCCGGAAGATAAAAGAGCGCGCGATTCACTTGAGATTTTAGTAAAAAGAATGAAAGAAAACCTGCTGGAAAGAGATGTGCTGGTTAAATCAATGCTGGATAGTCTATTCCAATCAACCCGTCATCGTGTTTCATCTTTGAGTGAAGTGGAGAAGAAGAATTTAGCATCCAACATTGAAAGCATTGACATGATTGATAATGTTAAAAAATTAATTTTAGATAATATTGAGTTTTTAGAAGAACTAACACTTGAGCAGACGGACATTACTGAACTGAAAAATGAATATTTGAAATTTCAAGACACATGGGAAAAAATAGGGAATGATGTATCAAAGGTTTATTCCGGCAAGAAAAAATACAAAGATGAACTAGCTGAAATAAACATTTTAATTTTTGAATGGGGAGCTACAATTGACCTTGTTATTTGGAAAGAGGTAGTAGAAATATTTCATGCAAAAAAAATTAACATTGAATCATTCTCCTCGGCCGAAGGTTTTCAAAATAGCTTAATAGATTATATTGACGGACAAATTCGGTTAATTGAAGATGAAGCAGAAGTGCTGCATTACAATAGCTTCAGCTATTTTGAGGATGTGTGGGACGATGAGTTTATTCCGATTTGGTATCCATATCTTGTAGAAAATAATCTTATTACTGAAGAAGAAAAAGATGAAGTTGAGAACAAAATTGATAACTGGCAAAAAATTGTTAAGGAGTCATCCCCTTGGTGGATATATGTTGTTATCGTATTAGTTCTGCTGGTAATTATTGTTGCGGTATGGAACTTTTTGAATAAGCGTAGTAAATTTAAGACTGAAGATGAAATTGAAACTTCCGAAGAAGCCGAAAGCATTGATGAAACTAAGAGTTGAAAAAATCAATTTTTCTTCTTAATAGTTAAAAAATAAAGTCTTTTAATTTTTGCATCATAAATTTATACCTAATTTTATATTCATTAATAATAAATTATTTATTAAGTTGAATAGATAATAAAGTTTAATTTTAACCTTTAACCACAATTATTAGGAGTGTTACATGAAAAAACTAATTACATTAATTGTTTTCTTAATGGGAGTATCGGTAAGCTTTGCACAGTTTTCCAGCACAGCTTCCTTTAATGCCGGAGCTGATCAAGTTACTCCCGACTCAATAAGGGCATGGGGCGGCGACCAGGGAATCAGAACTATTTGGAGTGGTGCTGATATGGATGGAGACGGGCTTCAAGAAGTATTGGCAACAGACTATTCAAACGGTGGTAGAGTTCATGTTTTTGAAAAAAATGGCGATGCACTTGAGCTAGTATTTTCAACTCCTGTAAGAAGCGGTCAAAGTAGCGGCAGCACACCGAGATGGGTTAGAACCGGTGACTTGGATGGTGACGGAAATTTGGAATTTATATTTTCCGTGAACACTGACGGTACCGACGGTGAAGTTCAGGTTTGGGAATATAACGGCACCGATAACGGTTATGGAATTACTTCCCCCGCAGTTGCACCTTCAATAAAACTTCCGGCAGATCAATTTTCTGCAGCAGGTATTGGTAATATTAGGACTAATAGAGAAACCGGAACTGTCTATGATTTTGACGGTGATGGTAAAGATGAGCTTATTGTTGCAAACAGAGATAACAATACATATGTTATGGGAGTTCTCGGAGCTTTCCCAGGATTTGCATCATTTCAAGTTGAAGCAGGAAATCCTGCAACTTTCCAGCAATTAGGACAAGGATCATGGTGGAATTCTATTCCTGCTGATTTAACTGGCGATGGTACAATGGAAATTGTCAATCATTACTGGAATTTTTTAGGTTTTTGGTCTGCGAAAGGAACTGCTGCAAATACGTACGAATATCCTAATCCTAGTACAACAGCAGACTCTGCAAAAGCATACAATGAGTTTTTAAGTGATGTTGGCGAAGATGGTGTCGCTTATATGGGTATCCATGCTGCGGATGTTGATGGTGATAATAAAGATGAACTTTTTGGTGTTATTTATGTTGGCGGTACAAGCACAAGAAATTATGAGCCTTTTATAGTAAATCCAACCGATACACATGATGGTATAAATGGCTGGGATGAAGCCGGATTTAGCAGTATCGGTGATGAACTTTGGTCATTAGCAGGCAAAACCACCGGTTCACATTGGGGATCAGGAGCTTATGACTTTAACGAAAATGGAAGAGATGAACTTCTACTTGGCGGTTCAGCTGATTATAATATGATCAGTATGGAATATGACGGCGCTGGAGATATTCTTGATCCAGCAAGTTATACACCTTCAATCGTATATGTTGGCGCAGCAAATGTATTTCATAATGTAGATATCAGAGTTGATTCTACTGGTGCTGTTGATACAGTTTATTACGAAGGTCCTTTCGTTTCAAAAATTTATGCAGGTGCAGATGTTGATGGTAACGGTAAAATGGAAGCTATTCTTGGTTACCAAAGTGTTTCCGATTCAATAACTTATAGACACCAATCTTGGGATTTTGTGAACAATAGTTTTAGCACTGATAGTACATGGAAAATTTATAATCCTAATGCTATCAACATCAGAGTTCTTGAATATACCGGAACAACAGGTTTTGAAGCAATCGACTTATCACTTGTTACACCTGATGATTATGTGTTAGAACAAAACTATCCTAACCCATTTAACCCAACTACAACAATTAACTTTACACTTCCTTTAGATAAAAATATTTCATTAGTAGTTTATGACGTTCTTGGAAAAGAAGTTAAAACTCTATTGAATAATGAAGAACTAAAGAAAGGTTCACATCAAGTAACTTGGAATGGAACAAATAACTTTAACCAGCAAGTTGCGAGTGGAAATTATATCTATACACTTAAATTTGGTAATTTTACAAAATCAGCTAAGATGACTTTACTTAAATAAAAGTGAAATTACTTGATTGAATTTGAAAGCCGTGAAAATTTTCACGGCTTTTTTTATTGTTCAAAAAAATTAACATTTAATAAACAAATAAGTTTTACAAGTCTTGTATTAATTCCGATTAATACATATTTTCAAATACTTTAAAAATTTCATATAAAACTATATGATAAACATATTACTGCGAACAAATAATTTCAAAGCTTTTTCTTCTAATAATGGAGGAGCGAATGAATAAAAGATTTACCCCACTAATCTTCATTTATTCTTTCTTAGTTTTTAATCTATACCTATTTGCAGGAACAACAGGAAAAATTGTTGGAATTGTAATTGATGCCGATAATGGTGAGCCCCTTCCCGGAATTAACATTATTATTGAAAATACCACAATGGGTGCCGCTTCAGACCTGGACGGAAATTTTCTTATTAATAATATTCCGCCAGGAAGATATACCATTACTGCATCGGGAGTCGGATTTGGAAAACAATCTTATTCAAATGTAAAGGTTTCTGCGGACTTCACAACCAAATTGGATTTTAAATTATCCACCGATGTTATTTCGGTTGAAACTGTTGTTGTTGAAGCCAAAACTCCACTTGTAAGGGAAGACTTAACTTCGTCATACACCCAAATTGATGCGGAGCAAATTAAAAATCTTCCTGTTGAAAGTATAAATCAAATACTTTCACTCCAGGCAGGAGTAACGCAGGGTGTAGGCGGTGAACTTCATATTAGAGGTGGACGCTCCAACGAAATTGCCTACTCTGTAAACGGTGTTTCCATTTCAAACCCTTATAACAATTCACGCACAGTTTCCGTTGCAACCAATGCTATTCAAGAACTTTCCGTGGTAAGCGGTACATTTAACGCTGAGTATGGAAACGCCCTTAGCGGAATTGTTAACACCGTTACTAAAGAGGGCGGAAGTGCATACCATGGAAGTGTATCATTTTACACCGGTGATTATTTAAGTGGGAATGATGATATATTTTTAAATGTAGATGATATTGATCCATTTAATGATATGGTTACCGAAGCAACTTTAAGCGGACCAATTCCATTTTTAGAAAATCGTCTCTCGTTTTTTGCATCGGGAAGAATGAATAATGATCGCGGATACCTTTATGGAATTCGGCAGCATGTAATTACAGATTCAGTTTCTAAGGATCCGTTTAATCCTAATAATATTGTTATTGCTGCCAATGGCGACAATAAATTTGTGGCTATGAATTCTGGTGAATCATACAGTACAACAGGGAAACTGACTTATTCCCCTATGTCAACATTAAAAATTAATTATGATGTGCTTTATTCAAATTCTGAATACCAGGGCTACACTCATGATTTAAAATATAACCCGGATGCTAATAACACAGTTTATTCCTGGGGCTTATTAAATATTCTTGAAGTAAGGCACGCTGTAAGTAACACAACATTCTACACTTTGCGGGGTTCTTATAATATTGATGATTCAAAAAGATATTTATTCCCGCTGCTTTACTCAGATGGAAGTGAGGCAACTTTTTATGCAGGCAGAAGTTTGGATGGTTTACATGCTGATCCGCGTTATCAGCCGGATTATAAATCAACCACACGTGCAGCTCCAATATCGTTCAGTTCAGGCGGCACTTATGAAGGCGGCGCTCAATCCCATTTTTATCAACGATCAAAAATTTGGGGAGCTAAATTCGATTTAACAAGTCAGCTGAGTAAACAACACGAGGTGAAAATCGGCGGGCAATTTAGGACTTATGAAATTAGTTCACATTATTTCCAAATACTCAGAGATACAACAAATTTCTTAACACCATTTATTCCTGATTTAAATTCAACACAGAATAATGCTTACACAAAAAAACCATTTGAGTTTTCAGCATATCTGCAAGACAAAATGGAGTTCACTAATTTTATTATTAATGTTGGACTTCGCTACGATTACTTTAATGCGAATTCTGTGTACTCAACAAATGTTAATTATCCTACTCCAAATCAGCCTGGCCTTCCGTCTTTTATTGATAAAGAATCACTCCTTGCCGACGCAGATGCGAAGCAGCAATTGAGTCCAAGAATCGGTGTATCTTTTCCAATAACTGATAAAGGAATTATACATTTTAGCTACGGTCATTTTTTCCAATTGCCGCCGCTTAGCTTCTTGTTTACAAATTCTGAGTTTGAATATACACTTGGTACTCCTACATACGGAAATGCTAATTTAAATCCGGAAAAAACCGTGTCGTATGAAATTGGATTGCAGCAGCAGTTATTCGAAAATGTTGCATTTAATATTACCGGATATTATAAAGACGTTCGTGATTTGCTAGCAACTCAGCAAATTAGAATTAGCGGTGATCAGACTTATTTTACATACGTTAATAAGGACTACGCAAATATTAAGGGTATTGTTTTCTCTCTTATCAAGCGAAAAACACAGCAGGACATGTTTGGATTTACACTTGACTATACTTTCCAAACTGCTGAAGGTAACGAAGTTAATGCAGATGCATTTTTCCTTGATCTATCTTCGGGTCGCCAGAGTGAAAAAATTCCCGTGTACCTTGGTTGGGATAAAACTCACCAATTAAACGCTACTGTTTCAGTAGGTAATGCTGCTGATTGGAATATTACATTAGTTGGAAAAATTGGAACAGGCTTGCCTTATACTCCGGAAGTATTTGATAAACAAGTTTTCTTAACACCAAATTCAGGTCGCCGTCCTGCTATTTCAACCTTTGATCTCTTAGCAGAAAAAAGTTTCGAATTGCATGGTATCCAAATTACTGCGTTCATGAAAATATTTAATTTGTTAGATCACTTGAACGAAAATGTAGTTTATTCAAGCACAGGACGGTCATCTTACACATTGGATGAAACTAGAGGTCCTGCAATTGAAACAAACCGGCTTTCGGAAATTATTCCTGAAGTAAAACCGGCAAATGAAGTTTATACAAATCCGGCTTATTACTTGCCACCTCGTCAAGTTAGGCTCGGTTTATCAGTATCATTTTGATGAGAATCCTTATTGGAGATTTTAATATGATTAGAAAAATTTTATTATACATGCTCTTCTTAGCACTTTTACTCGGGTCAAATATTTTTGGTCAGGATAATTCAACGAGGGAAAGTGAACATCAAGCTGTTAAGAATGCCATGCAGAATATTATAAATCAATATCCTGTTAATTATTCTTCGGGCGATGATGATGACTTAAAAGAAGAAACCCGGGGTGCATTATTTTATAAATCAACCGGGGTCGAAGATAGAAAAAGTTATTTAATGAATGGTAATAGGATCACGGTTGAACTTTATAATAATGGCGGTATTGCTCCAGGGTTCGGCGGATTAAGAAACATAAATAATTTTGTATGGAAAGACCTGGGTTATGTATTTCAGTTCGGTCCGATAGTTGGCGCATTAGTTCAGGAAGATGGGAAAGTAGGTAAAACTGCTGTAATATCAGATGGATTAAATGACTACCTCAGTCCTTTGCTTCAGGAAGTAAATCCTGCCAATATCAATGAACAATGGCAATGGCAGCCGCTTCCCGGTTATGCTGATCCGGATCAGCCGAAAATGGCTTCTAACCCTGCAGATGATCTTGATGGTGACGGGAAACCCGATAGCTGGCCCCGCGATTGGTATAACGCAACTCTTGGTCAATATGTTTGGCCCGGTTTCCTTTCACAAAATGTTACCAATGCCGATCAAGAAGTTTTCTGGGCAATGGATGACCGCGACAACAGAGAGTTTAAATATTTTCCGTTTAATAGTGATTCCACAAGAAAGGGTTTAGGACTGCAGATAGACGGTCGAGCATTCCAGTGGAGCAACGCCCTGGCTGAAAACACAATATTTTTCGTTTATACAATTACTAACGTTAGTGACAAAAGATTAGATACGGTATTTTTCGGAATCTACGGAGATCCTGATGTTGGAGGCGGAAGCCCAGAAAATAAGGACGACCATGGATTCTTCGTTCCGCCTTATTCTTTAGATACAGTTGATGTTTCCGGTGTTCCGGTTTATGCCCGAAGTATGGTATATTTTTATGACCCTGATGGGGAAGGAAATTTTGGTTTACCGCTAGGTTACTTGGGATGTAAATTTTTAGAGAGTCCCGGTAACTCAGTAAACAATTTTGATGATGATGGTGACGGAATGGTTGATGAAAGTCAGCAGGACGGAATAGATAATGATGGCGATTGGGATCCTGCTTTTCATGATGTTGGAATTGACGGTATACCAAATACCGGTGATGAAGGGGAAGGGGATGGACTTCCTACCGCGGGTTTAGCCCAGGCAGATGGCTCACCGGATCCGCTGTTTCCTGGAGAACCGAATTTTGAATTTACCGATCTTGATGAAGCAGACCAGATAGGTCTAACAAGTTTTAACAGCTGGACTTGGAATGAGGATAAAATTTCTGATGACCAATCAATGTGGAATAGATCGATCCCAACTAACTTTGGAGCAATTCAGCAGAATACTGATCTTGTATTTATTTTCGGCAGCGGTTATATTTCATTAGATCCCGGTGAAACCAAAAGAATTAGTATGGCATTAATTTGCGGAGAAGATCTGGATGATCTTTTGATTTCTGCTGAAGTTGTTCAAACTATTTATAACCAAAATTATCAATTCTTTAAGCCACCGCTTTTACCAACGGTCTCTGCAGTACCTGATAATAAAAAAGTAACGCTTTATTGGGATTCGATCGCAGAAGAAAGTATAGACCCGATTACAGGAAAAGATTTTGAAGGATATGTAATTTATCGAAGTACTGACCCAAGTTTTGAAGATATTCAAGTTATTACCGATGGTAAGGGTTCCAGCTTCTTAAGTGAACCTCTAAAAGATATACAAGGCAACGAAGCCAAGTGGGATGTTGATGTTAGAGATGAACCATATGATGACTTAAATGGCAACGGCGAATACAATGTCGGTGAACCATATGTTGATTGGAATGCAGATCAAAAATGGACACGAAATGTTGACGACCCTTGGAAAGGTTACCACCCTGTTGCTTACCAAAGAAGGGGAATTCAATATTACTTGGGTGACAACAAAGGACTAGTTCATTCCTATGTTGATTCCAATAATGTGATAAATGGTCAAACTTATTATTACGCAGTTGTTTCTTATGATCATGGTGATTCAAATGGTATTCCGGTTTCTGAATCGACAAAAAAAATCACTCTCGATCCAATTACATCAAAATTCAGTTTTGGGAAAAATACTGTGCAGGTAATTCCGGGTCCTCGCTCCAGTGAGTATATGTACCCCCAAGTTAAGCCAAACAATCTGGTACACAGCAGCGGTATTGGAACAGGAATAATTGATTTCAAAATCGTTGATGATCTTCAAGTAAAAGATGGGGAATACACAATAGTTTTTGAAGATTCCTTAGTTGAGTACGGCATTAAAAAGAAAAAGCTTAATTACTCATTATTAAAGAATGATATAATTACAGAACAAGTAAAATTATTTGATGCAAAGTTTGCAACTCTTAGTTATGATGGTATTTCAGATGATGAATTTCTTGAAGTAAAGGGAGAATCGGGCACAGTTTTTACTAAGGATACCGACTACATCATCAACTTTTCAAATGGTTCAATTAGGCGAACAGAGACAAGTCAGATGCCGAATAATGGAACATTTACAGTATCATACAGATATTTCCCAATAATAAATAGTACATATTTTGCCGGTGAAGATGATAACTTAGTATTTGATGGACTTAATCTTAAAGTATTTAATGAAAAAGAAATAGCAATTGATACAATAAACACAAAGTGGCGTGAAGGAAATAGTAACTTTAGACATAGAGTTAGACTGAACGCTACCGGATTACCAAACAAGGCAAAATACCCTGCAGATTACGAAATCAAATTTGCTTCTGCAGATATTGATTCTGCTATTGCTTTTACCGGTCAAAGAATCCCGGTTAATTACTCTGTAACAGATGTAACTTCGGGGGTTCCAATCCCGATATTGACATTCCTAAGCGAACAGAATCCCTCCAATCTTAAGTGGGATCCCGGTGATGAAATTGTATTTTTTGAACCCGGAGCAGTTGGGCTGCCATCCGAGACAGTAACATGGGGAGTTGTAATTTCTCCTCCGGATACATTATTGGATTCTACAATTGTTCCAATTATTCCAACTGATGGTGATGTTTTTCAGATTAAAACTTTCCGTCCATTTACTTCGGAAGATTCTTACGTTTTAACTACTGAATCTGGAAAGTTAACTGCTAATAAATCAAAATCACTTTTGGATGACATATATGTTGTGCCTAATCCATATGTAGGCTATAACATTATTGAACCTACAATAACACTACCGGGACAAACACGTGGTGAGAGAAGGATTTATTTTGAAAACTTACCTTCGGAATGCACAATAAGAATTTACTCACTTGCAGGAAACCCTGTTGCGCAGATCGATCATGAATCAGGTGCTGTGCACGGTAGAGCATATTGGAATCTATTAAATAAAGATGGTTTTGGAGTTGCCTACGGTGTGTATATTGCGCACATAGAGGCTCCTGGAATCGGCGATAAAATTTTAAAATTTGCACTTATTAAATAATTGTTGCCCTAATAAAAATTAAAAGATATTAGGTGATAGAATGAAAAAATTTGTAGTCAATTTAATATTGTTTGTAATGGTTTCGGCTATAAGCTTTTCTTATGGACAAACACTTTCTAAATCCGGAACAACAGCTGCACAGTTTCTTAAAATTGGTATCGGTCCAAGAGCCATCGGCATGGGGTCTGCCTTTACAGCCTCTGCTGATGATATTTCATCAGTCTATTGGAATCCCGCAGGTTTGGCTAACAATCAAGGCATGGAAGCCATGTTCAGCAGAACTGAATGGATTGCTGATGTTGGTGTTGACTTTGCTGCCTTCTCAACAAATCTTTCAGGTTTGGGTACCATCGGTGCGTATGCTATTGTCATGCAGTCAATAGACGGCATGTTTGTTAGAACTGTTGAAAATCCTGAAGGCACCGGCGAATTATTTGATGCCGGAAGTATGGCGGTAGGATTAAGTTTTTCCAGATTTCTTACTGATAATTTCTCTATAGGGTTTTCAGCAAAATACATTCGAGAATATATTTGGAAAGAATCGGCAGCAGGATTTGCTCTTGATGTAGGAGCTATGTACAAGATAGATATCTTAAATGAATTTAGACTTGCTGCAAGCATATCTAATTTTGGTACAAAGATGCAGATGGACGGACGGGATATTTTAGAGATCAAGCAAGTGGGTACACAAGGAACAGGAAATCTTATTAATTCGAAAATTGAATTGAATGATTGGGAACTTCCGCTTACTTTTAGAGTAGGTGTAGCTGCTGATCTAATTTCTACCGGCTCAGCAAGATTAACTTATGCAATTGATGCTGTTCACCCCAACGATCATACAGAGTATGTTAATACAGGTGCCGAGTTTGCATGGAATGAAATTATTTTCCTCAGAGCAGGGTATAAATCATTATTTGAACTTGACACTGAAGAGGGCCTAAGTCTTGGTATAGGATTAAACTACAGAGTGATCGATGCGCTGAAAGTATCATTTGATTATGCGTATCAAGATTTCGGCAGACTTGAAAATGTTCACTATTTTAGTTTCGGTGTGAATTTTTAATTTTTTTATGGTGAAGATGATTTTTCTTGTTGTCTTCACCTATTCCCTTATTTATTCTCCAGCGTTAATTTAAAGTCTTTCTGTAACTATCCTTTTAGTTTCATAAATTGAAAAATAAAACTCCTTCATAATAAAAATTTTATAAACTATGAAAATTCATAAAGCTGTCATTCTAATTTCGCTTGCTCTTTTAATTTCACATTGTTCATCCTCGGTGGAACTGACCGATCGATTATCCATTGAAAAGTCAAAGCAGTTTATTACCGATTCATTCAATAAGGGCAAATTTAATTTTAAAGTTCCAGCGGGAACAAAAGTGAAAGAAATTATTGTTGACTCTGCAAGTCAATCAATAAATATTTTATTAAATGAAAATTTTTCACATCTACCTTTTAGAGATGAATCTGTTAAAAGTATTTATAATGAAGTTGGAGAATTATTGCCCAAAGAATTTTCAAATTTTGATTTGGAAATTATTACACTCGATATATCCATCGAAGAATTGGTACCGAATTTTTATAGAAAAGATTCTTCTGAATATGATTTTAATAGAATCCCGTTCGGTGAATTCCTGCGGGACAATCCACTAGTATTTAATCTTACACAAAATAGAGTGAATGGGGAATCACTTTTACCCTCCCATGGTTTGTTCAACAAGAATATTGCATTATGGCATAGCCACGGCTGGTACTACGATATTAAAACAGATAGATGGCTCTGGCAAAGACCGCGCCTTTTCCAAACTGTTGAAGATATGGTTCCCATGTCTATAACACTTCCTTACCTGGTTCCAATGCTTGAAAATGCAGGTGCAAATGTTTTCATTCCCCGCGAAAGAGATATTCAAACAAATGAAGTTGTTGTTGATAATGATAATCAAGGTGACAACTACGTTGAGTATGCTTCATCAGAATTAAATAGATGGCGGATCGGTGCGGGTGCGGGGTTCAGTCTTGATAATCCACCATACGAATTAAATCATAATCCCTTTACAAAAGGAACGCATAAAATTATCACTTCCGAATTTATAGAGTCAGCCTGGGTAAAATGGACTCCGAAATTTTCAGTTTCCGGGAAGTACGCTGTTTATATTTCTTACTTTGCATCTAAAGATAATGTAAATGATGCGGTATATATCGTTAGTCATGCTGCCGGTGCCGATACAATTTTTGTAAACCAAACTATAGGCGGTAACACTTGGGTTTATCTCGGAAAATTTAACTTTATAGAAAATGAGAATGACACTACCGAATTTTGGCAAGGCGTGCAACTTTCAAACCGCAGCTCAACTAAAGATAAAATCGTTTCCGCAGATGGTGTTAGATTCGGCGGTGGAATGGGAGTTGTTGCCAGGGGAGGGACAACAAGCGGCAGACCTAAATATTTGGAAGGCGCAAAATATTATTTGCAGTATGCAGGAATGCCGGACACTCTTGTTTACAACCTGAACGAAAATAAAAATGATTACAATGATGATTATCAATCAAGAGCTGAGTATGTAAATTATTTAAAGGGTGCGCCATTCGGTCCCAATAAAAATCGGTATGCAGCGGGATTAGGAATACCTATTGACCTTTCACTTGCATTCCACACAGATGCGGGAATTACTCGCAACGATACTACGATCGGCACGCTAATGATTTACAGTATTGAAGATGCGGACTCAAATAATGTTTTCCCAGATGGCATGTCGAGATTAGCTAATAGAGATTTGGGCGATATTGTTCAATCACAAATTGTAAATGACATAAGAGCAAAATATGACCCTGCCTGGAGCAGAAGGGGATTGCGTGAAGCCCAATACAGCGAAGCTTTCCGACCGAATGTTCCTGGCATTTTACTTGAGTTGCTTTCGCATCAAAATTTTCTTGATATGAAATTTATGCTTGACCCGCGATTTAAGTTTGACGTGGCTCGGTCAATTTATAAAGGTATGTTAAGTTTTTTAGCTTTTCAGTACAATTATGAATATGTAGTTCAGCCATTGAAACCTACACATTTACAATCTGAAATTTTAGAAAGCGGCAAGATCAAAATTTCATGGAAACCTCAACCGGATCCGCTTGAACCAACTGCATTTCCTGTAAAGTATAAAGTTTATATAGGTGAAACTGAGAAAGGCTACAAACCGATAGCCATGGTAAGCGATACATTTTTTGTTTGTAGTACAATGTCAGATAAGCAAATTTTAAATTTCAAAGTATCAGCAATGAATAACGGCGGAGAGAGTTTCCCAAGTGAAGTCGTATCAGTTTATAAAAAAGGAGAAACTTCTGAAAAAGTTTTAATTATAAATGGCTTTGATAGAATTAGCGGGCCGGCATCAATTGAGTCCGATCAGTTTTCCGGGTTCCTAAATTTTCAGGATGCTGGCGTACCCGATATTTATGATCTTGGTTATACCGGTGAGCAAATTGACTACAACCCAAATTCAAACTATTTAACCAATGATTATCCCGGTCATGGTAACAGTCATTCTGATCATGAAACTAAAATAATTGCGGGCAATACTTTTGATTTTTCGATCGTGCATGGAGAAGCAATAAAAAATGCAGGTTATTCCTTCGTAACGGTAAGTGATGAGATTGTTAATGAGGGATTGATCGATCTATCAAAATACGATGTGATAGATTTAATACTCGGCGAGGAAAAAGAAACACCTTTTCCAAAAGCAATTGGTGACAGCCTAAATGGGAAACAGTTTAAAGCTTTTCCAAAAAGTCTGCAGAAACAGATCACTGATTATTTAAATTCCGGTGGAAATTTCTTTGTATCCGGTGCTTACATAGGCAGTGAGTTATTTAATATTTCAAAAATAGATTCAGCCGATGCACTTTTTGCCACAGAAGTTTTAAAGTTCGTTTTTGCAAGCAGTCACGGATCAAAGTCAGGCAAAGTATTTTCAGTTGATTCAACTTTTGGCGATAAGCAATTCGACCTTAAGTTTAATACTGAACTAAATGATAAAATTTATGCAGTTGAAGCCCCGGATGCCATAAACCCGGTTAAGGGAAGTAGGAGTATTTTTAGATATTCAGAAAATAGTTTTGGAGCCGGAACAGCCTTCAAAAATAAATATGGAGTAGTAACACTTGGCTTTCCCTTTGAAACTGTGTTAAGTGAACAGAAGCGAAATGAACTGATGCAGATGATTCTAAATTATTTTGAATAACGAATTGTAAAATTAGTTGCGCCCCGCAAAATATTCGCGGTGACTGCAAAAATTGCACAGATAAAAAATAAGGAAATTGAAATTGTTATTTTAATTCCTAAATTGAAGTAGTGCAAAAAGAAATTTAAGTGGCTTGGAATTGCTCTATTTATTAAAATAGGGTTATTAAAATTTAGGTGAGGTATGAAAACATTTTACTTGTTTTTTATTTGTCATCTTCTCTTATCTGTAAACATATATTCACAATTATTTCCGAATGATTTACTAGTTAACATCGAAAACCAACCCTCCACATTTGTTCAAAAAAATCCCCAGATATTTCCAAATGGCAGCAAAGGATATTTATCAGTTTGGGAGGATTATCGGGATGGGGATGCAGGCTATTATGCTCAGGCTTTTGATTCGCTGAATAATAAGATTGGCAACAATTTTCAAATTGATTATCAAGCGGATATCTGTTTTAATAACTCAAACGGCTATTTGGGGATTCATTCAACAATAGCATCTTACAGTGTTTATTTCCCTGCAACATATACGGTTTGGGGCAAATTTTATGATCAAAATAATCAGCTTATTTCAGCAAAAGGTGTGGGTGGCGGATGGCTTCCTGATTGTGGAATGGGTTGGTTGGGAATTCAAGAAGAGATATTAAGTTTTGGTGATGAATACTTGTTTCTATTTAAATTTAGTAATGAATTTTCAATCAGTAAATTTGATAATGAGGGAAATAATAATCCTGCATATTTCCAATTAGAATATAATGACTATGCGCCTATTCAATTTTCCAGTGCAATTAATTTAAAAGGAGAAATATTTTTAGCATGGAAAGCAGTAAATATTTTTGAATATGATTCACTTGCATTTTACACAGCAATTCTTGATTCTTCATTAAATTATATTTGTGAACCCCATCAGCAAAGCATAGTCCCATCGCCGGCATATGGAAGTTACGAACCTGAGAATAATTGGCATACTGTTGTGGTATCAGATTCATTATTCGAATTATTTAAATTTGATTCTGATTCAATGAAATTGACATATCAAATATTTGATAACATTGGAAACATTTATCAAGATTTACAGACAATTAATCTACCCAAAATTTCTAATCCAAATGTGTATGCCCGCAGATTAAATGCTTTTAGTTTTTCACCAATTATTGACGAGCAATTTCAGGTTCTTATTTCATTTGCCGAGTACGCTGATTTAGAGGCAAAGGTTGGGGATTTTAGCATACTCTATAATTTTGATGGCAACGGCACTTTGCTTGGCGAGGAAGCAAGGGATACACTAATTGAGTTTAAGTCAAAAAAAGATTTATTCAAATCTGCCGATGGGTACAATTATTTTGCGGCTGATAATGGTGCTGATGTTTACACAGTTAAACATGATAAACTTTCTGCTGTTGATTCAATTAAAATCAATGATGATCAATTTGGAAGTAATGAAAGATATCCCTCGATTAGTAAGTTACAATATAATGAACATTTGATCACTTGGAGTGAACCTAGTGAAACTTTTGGAAGGAAAGTAAACTCGGCAGGGGTGTTAATTGGAGATGAAATCAAATTAGATGGAAAAGAAATTATTTCATTTGGTAAAAATTGCAACATTAATTTTTGGGCTAAGCAAATTGGGTATGAACGATTTGAAATTGGGTTTTCAAAATTCGATGATCTATTTAATATGGTTTCGAAATCTGTTGCTGATACGATAAATAATTATCGAGCATATTATAGTTTTAAATCATTTGATGATTCTTCTTTTGTCTATTGCTATATAAATAAACCAAATCTAGTTCTTCGAAAGTACAATTTAGAATTCAATATAATTGCAGAGGATACTCTCGCTGAGAATATCACCTACGTTCATTACGTGCCCTTATTTAAGGATGAAAACTCTTTTTGGGTAAACTGGAACGGACTTGTTCAAAAATACTCTTTTGACTTAGAGCCCAATACTTCAATAATAAATTTAGGCTTTAGTGCTGATTTATATTTAGGCAACAATAATTTTCTAGATATATATACCTCGGGCGATGGAGGGGATTTTACATTTGGAAAGATTATTTCAGTTGATGGCAGTATTGTTAACAGCTCGTTTATATTGGCTGATAGTAAAAGTAATGTCAAAGTTGGCAACTTGACAACAAATGAGTTTATTTCCACTTATCACGTTAATGACAATTTTTATCTAAGTGTATTTGATAATTTAGGCGAACTTTTAAGAGAGCGGGTTCTAATTAATGAAAGTATTGGGCAGAAAACCATGGACGGAACCTTTAAGGTGAATGGAGATGAAATTTATTTTGCATGGTCGGATACTCGTATTCCTCAAACCGGATATGACGTTTTTGTAAATGCCTTGAATGTGAATACATTGGTTAATATCAATAGAATGGAATTATCGATCCCTGATGAATTCTCTCTTTCACAAAACTACCCAAACCCATTTAATCCAACTACAAAAATTAAATTTAAAACCTCACTCTTTAATCCCTCTCCTTACCAAGGAGAGGGAACTAGGGAGAGGTTGATAACTCTGAAAGTTTACGATATCCTAGGAAATGAAATAGCAACCTTATTAAACGAGAAAAAACCCCCGGGTGAGTACGAAGTTGAATTTGATGGAAGTGGATTAACAAGTGGTGTATATTTTTACCGGTTGAAGGCCGGTAATTTTAATCAATCAAGAAAACTTTTGTTATTAAAATAATACAATTTATTTAACCTCGAGTATAAATATTTTAATTTTATTCATTAATTTGAATACACTTGTTGAACAAATTAAATGCGGATATGAATAAGATTAAATTACTTTCCCTGCTCATTGTTTTTCTAGCAAATCTCAATTTACATTCTCAATCGAATCAGAAAATTCTTAGTCTCATTAAGGAATCACAAGCCTCATCAACACTTCAAAATGCTCAATGGAGTTTATGCGCCAAATACGTTGAGAGCGGCGAAACAATAATTGATTACAATTCTCATTTTAGTTTGGCTCCCGCATCCGGATTAAAATTATTTACAACAGCCGCTGCATTTTATTTCCTCGGCGAGGATTTTCAATTCGAAACAAAATTATATTATGACGGAGAGATTGATGAGCAGGGAACTCTTAGCGGAAACATAATTATCGTTGGCGGTGGTGATCCAACTCTAGGTTCAGATCGCGTTGCCGGTTCAAAAAATATGGATGAGCTATTTGCTGATTGGATAAATAAAATTAAGCTGCTCGGAATTAAAAAGATTAACGGAAGCATAATTGCGGAAGTTGCTCACTTTGACCAAATTCCAATTCCTCGAGCATGGATTTGGGAGGATATTGGAAATTATTACGGTGCATCAACCAGCGCACTGACAATAACCGAAAACACCTATCACCTTTATTTTGAGCCTGGTAAAAATGTCGGTGATCCCACAGTTGTTTTGCGGACAGAGCCTGAAATTGAAAACCTAACATTTGAAAACCATATAACCACCGGTTCTGAAAACTCGGGCGACAATGGATATATATTCAATGCGCCTGGTCAGTACAATGCAGTACTTCGTGGAACCATCCCGGCAGGCGGCAGTGAATTCTCAATTAAAGGATCAATTCCAAATCCGCCAATGTTTGCTCTTGATAGCTTTATAGAATTTTTAAATAAAAAAAATATAGCTGTAAATGAAAACCCAAGAATCATTGAAGAAAAACGAATTTACGATAAAGCGATAATTATCGCCTTAACTAAATCACCTAAGCTAAAAGATATTATCTATCATCTAAACAAAAGAAGTATCAATCTTTATACGGAGCAGATTTTAAAAGAAACAGGAGTTGAAGTTTTTGGAGAGGGCGGTACTGAAAAAGGAATTGAAGCAATTGAAAGATTTCTATCAGAAATTGGAGTAAGTACAGAAGAATTGAATTTGTATGATGGTTCGGGGTTATCCAGATCAAATATGATCACCACGAAAATGATGACGGAAATGTTAAGGGAAGTTTCAAAGCAGCCATTCTTTGAATCGTTCTATAATTCTCTTGCAGTTGCGGGTGATCTAGCAGATTTGGGATTTTTTAAAAGTTGGGGCAAGGGTACTAAAATTGCCGGTAATGCTCGTATAAAATCTGGGCTTATAAACGGGGTTCGCAGTCATTCCGGTTATGTAAAAGATTCTTCCGGCAGACTGATTGCCTATTCTTTTATCGCTAATAACTTCTCTGGTTCGCATAGAAAAATAGATAGTTTGCATACTAAAATTTTAATTCAGCTTGCAAACATAAAATAGTTAGTTTAATTTATTTCTTAATTAAATTTATTGTAAAATTATGAAATCAAAAAATATAATATTTTTTCTGGCTGTGATTTTCCTTTTCAATTCTTTAATATCAGCACAATACAAAGAGGAAAATGATGGGTATTTTAAAAATCCTAAATTAACCAAAGCCGGAGTTATTGCAACCAATAACTTCAGTTCTTCCATTTATTCTATTCAAAATAGTAAGCTTACTGAAATAATTAGTTTACCTGGTGTCGGAAATTTTTTTTCAATTTCAAAAGATAAATCAAAACTTGGTGTGAAAATTATTAATGAGGATGGCTTACAATCCCCGGCAATTATTGAATTAAGTAATTATTCGAGAAAATTATTGCATGAGCCGGTTAAACAATGCGGACAAATAAGTTTTAGTGAGAATGGTGTACTTGCATTTACTATTGGTTCTAAACTTATAGTTAGAGAAGGCAAAAATCAAAAGGAATTTGAGCTTAACAGTTATTGTAACATAGCACCAATTTCACCGGATGGGAAAATGGCTGCGTACAATGATCTTTCTGATCAAATTTGGATCGTTAGTTTAGAAACTGACGAGAGAAAAAAAATCTCGGATGAAAAATTAGGTTATTATAAACCGGAATGGTCAAACGATAGTAAATCAATATTATATTCGGCACTTAGCGAATCAATTTACGTTTATGAAATTGACACTAAAAAAAATATTTATATTGACGAAGGCTCTGAGCCTCATTGGTCACCAAGCCGGAAGTCCATAATCTATTACAAAAAAGAAATTCTGGGACAAGAATTGATTAATACGGATTTATTTATTAGTTCATCCGATGGGGGAAGCATCTACAAATTAACAGATACAAAAAATCTTTTTGAAATGGATCCGGTCTTTGGTGAGAATGATTCTCAAGTTATTTATCACACTTATGGGGCCAGGGAAATATATTCGACTGAAATTCAAAATCCAAATAAGATATCAAATCAAAAAATATTATTTGTAGGGAAAGATATAGATATTCGTCCTAGCTCACTAAGTGTAAGTTACAAAATTGATTCTGTATTAGATATTCCATATGTGCATCAAGTTTATGATACACCAGATTGGCATAATGGTCACTGGTCGTGTGCTCCAACGGCAGCGATTATGGTCATCGCATATTATCATGCTCTGCCTAAATGGGAAACATGGTGTTCTTGGCCCTCACCAGGTCATAGTAGTGCTTATGGTCGTTACGTAGCTGAAAGATATACTTACTATCAAAATGATTATCGTTTTACTGCCGGTGATGCGGGCGGATATCCAACACAAGGCGGGTATGGTTATATGTGGAGCAACGGAAGCCCTCATTCAAAAATGAGAGACTACTATGCAAAACATCGAATCAGTTCTCTGCAAGATGAAAATCCAACTTATAGTGAAGCGATAAATGAAATAGATCAAAATTATCCATACACAATGTGCGTTATGTTAACAACTTCCGGTCATTTAATTATTGCGAATGGATTGCACATGGAACGTACAATAATATTTAATGATCCATACGGAAATAAAAATACCACGGGTTATCCTAGTTATGATGGAAAAAACGTAAAATATGATTGGCCCGGATATAATAATGGTTATCAGAATTTAAATGGGGTGGCATGGTGTATTTCTAATCATAGAAGCGAAGCTGTACAAGCGGACACATTGGTTGATGATTTACAATTTGATAATGGATTCTATCTTTATAATAAAGGAATAGCTTCTATGGACATGTGGCTGGACTTTTCTCAGGGATATAACGGTCACTTTTGGTATAAAAAAACTACTTCAAATTTTCCGGTTGATACTTGTTTTGCAACTTGGACACCTACTTTATCTAAGTCGGGTATTTATGAAGTTTCCGCCTATATTTCTTTTAGCAATGCTGAGGCGGCATTTTATAAAATTGTTCATAATAATGAAATAGATACAATTACGATTAATCAAAGTACACTAGCAGAAGAATGGGTGTCATTAGGTGAGTATGAATTTCAATCCGGAATTGGAGACTATGTTCAACTTGGAGATGCAAGTGTAATTCCAAACCAAGAAATTGTATTTGATGCAATTAAATTTGAGTATGTTGATTCAATTACGACATCAATTAAAAGTCACGCTGATATAATTCCTGAGGAATTACATTTGTTTCAAAATTATCCTAATCCATTTAATCCTTCAACACGAATAGACTATTACTTGCCTGAAAAATCATTTGTAACAATAAAAGTTTATGATATGCTTGGGAAACAAATCAAGACCATTGATGAAGGAGAAAAACAAGCTGGAGATTATTCTGCAAGCTTTAATGCTGAAAAACTTACAAGCGGTGTTTATATAGTTAGATTACAAACGAATAAAAAAGCATTATCCCGTAAAATGATTTTAATGAAGTAAAATAATTTGGATGCTAAAATGAAAATGGAAAAATTTTTAATTGTCTTTTTATTGTTAACAAACAGTTTCTTACTTTCTCAAAACAAAAATGAAATAAAAATATTTAATCTCAGTTACAAACAGATTGATTCCATTTTAAGAGAAGTTAGTAAGAAAGATTTAACGGTTACGGAAAAAATGGATTATTTTTCAGAAATGTTTTTAGGAATGCCTTATAATCTTACCTGTTCCGGAGATGGACCTTATGCACTCTATGAAACTGAGCCTCTCGTAAACTTTCAGCAGACAAATTGTATGGTTTATTGCGAGCATGTTTTGGCTCTTTCCATTTCCGATAGCTGGGATAATTTTTTTAACAATCTACAGCAGATAAGGTATGAAGATGGGATGATTGGTATGCGAACAAGAAATCATTACACAATGGGGGATTGGCTTCATGCAAATAATTGGCTTTTGCATGATGTTACAGTTGAAGTCGGCGGCACTAATTCAAAGTCAACCACCAGAACAATATCTCATACAAAATTTTTTAAGGGAAAGGGAATTACAGATTTACGCTATGTAAAACCGGATCGAAAAATAACACGTTATTACATTCCATTTAAATCTCTGCCGGATGTAAAAAAGAATATTAAAAGCGGTGATATTCTTTCACTATTTTTTGCAGATATGGACGATATTTTTTCTGCACATATGCTTATGGCTTTTTGGAAAAATGGAGAATTATTCTTTCGTGAATCCTCCATGAGTAAAATGACTACATTTGATACTAAGTTCGAGGACTGGCTAAAAAAATATTTAAATTCAAAAAAGTATGCCGGTCTGGCTTTTATGAGAGTTAATGAAAAAATAAATACTCCGGGTAAAATTATTCTTCCATGGGATATTGATGAGATTAAAGATGCCAAATAAATATTTACAGTTTAGAGCTGAAATATCTTGAGCTTACTCAAACCCAAACGTGAATTAAATTTACTGCAGACATCCGCAGTAATTATCGGACAAGTGATTGGTTCAGGTATTTTTATTAATGTTCCTCTGGTTGCCGGAATTGTTGATAATATTTGGATGTCCGTCTTTGTTTGGTTTTTAGGAGGACTGCTATGGATACCGCCAATTTTAATATTGGCTGAAATGGGTACTGCATATCCAAAACAAGGAGGACCCTATTATTTTATACATAAAGCAGGTTCACCATTCCTTGCTTTCATGTACACTTGGACAGCATTTCTTACAAGCGATACTCCAACCTTAACGATAATCGGTTTACTTGCTGCCGATGCCTTAACTTTCTTTTTCCCTGAACTTGGAATTGCAATTTACGCAAAGGCTTTTGCCGCATTGCTAATCATATTATTCGCTTTTGTTCAGTATCGGGGAGTGAAAAGGGGAGCGAATATTCAGGTTTTCTTAACATTTGCAAAATTACTTCCATTATTGGCGGTTGTTGTAATTGGAGTTTTCTTTTTTACATCGGGCAATCTTCAAATTGATTCATTAGTAAAAACAACTAAAGGGCAGCCAATTTCTATTTCAATGATACTTGCCGGAGTATCTGCAACGGTTTGGGCTTACGCTGGATTTCTAAATATTTTATATACTTCAGGCGAAGTTAAAAATCCAAATAGAGTGCTGCCCATTTCACTTATTGGCTCTGTACTTTTTGTAATGGCAGCATATATTTTAATAAGCATTTGCACGGGAGCAATTGTTCCTTTTGATATATTAACAAGTATTGAAGAAGGCAAATTTGTTAATCCGTTTGCATACCTTAATGTTTTTTCAGAATATGCCGGCGGAATATTTGCGGTTGCAGTTTTTGTGTCAATGCTGGGAGTCATGAACTCCTCTGTATTAACACAACCTCGTCTTGAATATGCAATGGCAAAGGACGGATTATTTTTTAAATCATTTGGTCGGCTGCATCCAAAATATTTAACCCCGGATTTTTCAATAGTTATTCAAAGTATTTTGGCAATATTCCTTTTATTTCTGGGAAATATTGGAGATTTATTGGGGTATTTTACGCTCTCATATCTTCTTCAAAATACTTTGGTATTCGGATCAATATTTTTCCTAAGAAAAAAAGCAGATTATAATCCACACTTCAAGGCACCGGCATGGCTGCTGATGGCTATTTTATCAATAATTATTCAAATATTCATTATATATGGTACATTTACTGCTTTCCCAACTTGGGGAGTGGTTTCCTGCATTATCCTAATTTTAACCGGTCTGCCATTGTATTTATTCTTTAAAAGCAAAGGGCGAGCACTTGATTAGTTAAAAGAATGGTTAAAATCTCACAAATGTTATTTCTAAAAGGTAAAAAAATATAAAACTATTGATTGACTTAAAATGATGTTTTTGATACCTTTACAGTTCTAAATTAGAATATTCGGAGGAAGTGATGTACGCTGTTGTGGATATAGCTGGACAACAATTTAAGGTGGAAGAAAATACTAAGTATTATGTTCCTAGATTAGATGCTGAATTAGAAACTGATGTTTCCTTTGATTCAGTTTTGTTACTATCAAATGATAAAGAAACAAAAATTGGAACACCTACTGTTAAAGGCGCTAAAGTTTCTGCTAAGGTTTTAGAACACCTTAAAGATGAAAAAGTTATTGTGTTCAAAAAGAAACGCAGAAAATCTTATAAAGTAAAAAACGGTCATAGACAACATTTAACAAGAATTGAAATTACCAAGATAGGATAACGGAGGATATAATGGCTCATAAAAAAGGTCAAGGTTCATCAAGAAACGGACGCGATAGTAATCCCCAATATTTGGGTGTTAAACGATTTGGCGGAGAAACAATTCCTGCCGGTTCAATAATTGTAAGACAACGCGGAACAAAAATTCATCCTGGCGTTAATGTTAAAAAAGGCGGCGACGATACTTTATTCGCAACTATCGATGGTGTTATTAAATTTGAAACCAAAAAAGGCAATAGAAAATTCGTTAGTGTTTACGAAGCTTCATAAATTTAATTTTAGTCCAATAAAAAACCCATTACAAATGTAATGGGTTTTTTTATGCATATTAAAATTCAAGTATTAAAATCCCAATCTTTCCATATCAGCAACAAGAGTTTTTACAGCATTAACAGATTTATCAAGTGCAGCTTGTTCTTCCTTGTCAAGTGTCAATTCTACTATTCGTTCAACACCATTTTCGCCAAGTACTGCAGGAACTCCAACATAATATCCGTCAACGCCAAATTCGCCTTTAAGATATGCACATGTAGGGAGAAGTCTATTTTCATCATAGATTATTGATTCCGCCATTGCGATTGCTGAAGCTGCCGGAGAGTAAAATGCTGAACCTGTTTTAAGAAGTTTTACAACTTCGCCGCCTGCCATTTTTGTTCTGTTTACCATCGCTTCCATAACTTCCTTTGCCTTGGCAGCATCGTTATATTTTCGCTCCAGCATTTCCATTACAGGAACGCCGTTAACATTTGCATATCGCACCAGTGGAACCATTGTATCGCCGTGTCCGCCCAAAACCATTGCATTAATGTCTCTTACCGAAACTCCCAGTTCCCAAGCAATAAATGTTGAAAATCTAGAAGAGTCTAAAACACCTGCCTGACCAATAACTTTGTTAGCAGGAAAACCTGAAACTTTTTGAAAAAGAGTTACCATTGCATCAAGCGGATTTGAAATAATTATAACAATTGCATTAGGAGCATGTGCTTTTACACCTTCTGCAACCTGTTTCATAATTTTGGAATTTGTTACTAATAGGTCATCCCTGCTCATGCCAGGTTTACGAGGTAAGCCTGCTGTAACAATTACAATGTCGGATCCAGCTATATCATCATAAGTATTTGTTCCCTTTATTACAACGTCGGTTCCGTCAACACGTGATGCTTCAGCTATATCGAGTGTTTTACCTTGTGGAAAGTCTTCCACGATATCAAATAATACTACGTCTCCAAGTTTTTTTTGAGCAATCAACTGGGCGAGTACTCCGCCAATTTGACCACCGCCAATAAGAGCTATTTTCTTTCTTGCCATGATATCTCCTTAAAATTTAAGTTTGAATAAAATTAAATAATTTTCAGAATTAGAACCCTGCAATCTAAAACCGGTTTAGATCCGAGTAGTATTTTATTTTTATGAATATTGAAAATTTGCACTGGAGATTGCTGCCAATAAAATAAAATTATGATGCTAATAAATGATTTAATCTAAAGTTAATTCTAAAATAGCTTCTGTCCCTTCGGGAGTGAAATTATAATATAACGCCGAAAGATATGATTTCATAATATGTATTCCTCTTCCGCTTTCTTTTAGTATGTTTTCGGGTGTGGTTGGGTCGGGAACAGCGCTCGGCTCAAAACCGTTTCCTTCATCCTTAAAAATAATTTTCATTAAGGTATCGGTAATAAAAACTTTAATTTCAACTTTCTTTTTAGGATCATTTTTATTCCCGTGGAGCATACTATTAGATGCAGCTTCGGCAGTTGATAACGCAAGTGAATTAAATTTTTCTTTATTAACATTATTCTCTTTAGCTATATCAAGAATAAAGTTCTCAATTTCAGGTAGAAATTCCGGTTGGCTGGGAAAAACTCTTACATATTCCTTATTCGGCAATTATCACTCCAGTTATTTCATCAGTTTAACTTTGTTATTATAAATATAAAAAAATAGTACGACATATTTTTAATGAGCAATTTATTTTAAAGCGAATTTTATCAAATATTCCAATCTAACCTTAGCCTTAAATTGACCAGTTCCCGTTTTGAGTTTTGTTCCGTATTAATAAATTCATACCAGCCATTTACTCTTAAATTAAGCCTGTCAGCGATTAGAATAGTTAATGAAGAAGTAGGGCCCATGCTTGTATATTCTGAATCCAATTCTTTCTCAACAAATGTATTATAGTTGTATGTTAAAAGCGAAAAATATTTAAATCCCAATCCCAGTGAAAGTAATTTATATTTATAAACTAATTCCGGCTCAACGTAAAACTCATTTAGAAATCTGGCAGGTTTCCCGGTAAAATTACTCCACTTAAAATCACCTTGTTCTGATAATTTTATATACGTATAAAAATTAAAATCAATTTTTCGTGCAAGTCGTACGGAGGATGAATCATAAAAAACAAATTGACGAAATGAAAAACTACTAAAATTTGGATTTATATCTTCAAAATCATACACCGTATAATTTGCGGAAACTTCAGCAACATTTGTGGACGTAATGATTTTACCTGAATATCTACCCCCGGATGATAATTTTAGAACCCGTCTAATATTGTTATTTGAAGAACGTTCTGAAAAAATATAAACGATATGATTAAAACTTCCTTCCAGGTTTAAGTACATGGAAAAGAAAGGATTAAATTTATGTGAATACCCGGCACGTATTGTTGAAAGCAATTCATCGCGGTCATCAAAATTACTTTCGTTAGGAGTATCATATATTAATTTTCTATGAAACAAACTAAAACTTATTTTATCAGAATTAGATAGATTATAGGAACTTGAAGCAGAAACAGTGGCGTACTGTGTTTTGTTGTTTTTTAAACTTTCGGAATCTTCTTTATCTCTCAATAGAGATTCCGGAATTCCTTCTCTCGATTTTGCTATGTGCCGCTCCTCCTTTTCAGAAAATGAAACTCGAAACTGTGCGTTAAAATCATCAGCTCTTACTATTGCCGAGGAAGCAAATTCTAACCGAAATTCTTCAATCTCTGTATCAATGCCCGAAGCGCCAATATTTTCAGTTAAAATGTACCGTGTATTTCTATCAATATTCCGCCAGCCAACAGTCCCTTCAAAATCTAACAGCAGCATCCTGTTATCTGAAATATAAGAAAGCCGGTCTCTTAAAAAATAGTTTGATTCAATTCGGCTTTGAATATTCTTTACAATATTAAAGCTTGCCAGCGTTAGAGAATCTGCTTCTAAATAAAAATCTGTTTGCTGCTCAGTGTAATTTGCAGAGATTAAGTTCCTAAATGAGTTATCAAAACTGCTTTGCAGATCAACATTGGCTAATCTAAAAGTATTTTTTCGAGGTGATACATCTTCATTAAAAAATTTAATTGAAGAGGTCAAGCTAAAATCGTTAAGCCTGTAATTATTAATAAATACTTCAGTTCCGTACAGCAGCCCGTTATCTTTTATACCAATTTGTTTATTGGTAACAGCCCCAATAAAAGGAATTAAATTGATTTCATTTACGGGAATTATTCTGGCAAATATTGATGAATTAATATTTGAAACGGAATTTACCTCTAGCTTGCGATCATCGTCATAGGTATAAACATTAGTTAAACTTCCCAACATAAGTTCAGGCGAAAGTTCGTATTCTGCCATAAAAGAAAAATGCTGTTCGTCCTTAATATTTTTTGTTGCTGATTTTATTACCGTTGATTTGAACCTTTCATTTATGCCAAGAAAAAGTTTACCGGCATTTTGTCCGTATCTGAGAGCAGTGTTTAAGTTAAATGTTGTTAGTTGTTTATTAAAAAATGTTTGTAGACCTTTATTTTGATATGGTTCTCTTAAAAAACTAAGGCTATCCGGACGCGATTGAGCGAATATTGTACACGCAGCTTGAATTGTAAAAAAGAGTATGATTAATTTTTTATTCAATATTTTTAAGGTACAATGGTAAATTTATTTAAGTCGGTAAAGCTGTTTGGCTCGCTGCTAAAATCGGAGTATGTAATAATTCTCCAATAGTATTCCCGGTAGGGTTCTAATGAAATATTTTGAAGTGCAATAAATTTATTAATATCAATTTCCTCAGTGTAAAAATCAATCTCTTTAATAATATCAAAATATTTATTTTTTTGTAACACAATTCTATACTCAGCGGGTTTGGAAACAAGTCTAATCTCAAATCCCGAAATTGAACTTATCTCAGACCCATCCACCGGTGATACCACAACAGGTTTATTGAAAATAATATCTGTTACCACTCTTGTGGGATCGCTCTTTAACCCGCCTTGGTCAACGGCAACTATTCGATAATAATACTGGGTTAGAATTTTAACATTTCCAGCATCACTAAAATTCAGATGATTTGTTGTTCCATGAAAAAATTGTGAATCAATTTCTACTTCGGGATTTGTATCGCGGTAAACTTCATAAAAGTCAATATCGGTATCACCCGTCGGAAACCAATTTAAATATATGTGGAGAGAGTCGTTCCAATTTCTTGCATTAATTCTTATGTCGAACGGAGTAGTAGGATAAAAATTATTTTTAGGCGTAGCGGAAACCGTTAGAGAAAAAACACTTTCATAATTAAAAACATCAATTGTTTTAACTTTATAAAAATATGTTGAATCGTAATCAAGTTTTGAATCAATATAATATATGTCCCTAGTAAATTCTAAAAAATTAAAGTTGGACGTATCACCAATGCTTCTATAAATATTATATCCATCAGTGCCGGATTCGTTATTCTTAAACCATTCAATTCCAATTTGTCCATCACTGGCACGCCAAACACTAATTCCCACGGGGGGATTTGGAGGAATACCGTCATCCGCGATTGGGGAATTTACATTATCTCTCTCGCAGCCAAGTAGAAATAATATTATTAAAAAATTTATGAATAGATTATATCTCAAATTCATCGCCGCGTTTTGGAATTGTGATTTTTGCAAAACCGGAATCTTTTAATTTTTTTGAAAAAATATTCTGCTGATCTTCTTCACCATGAACTAGAAAAATATTCTGCAGCCTGCTCTTGTCAAAATGATTCACATAATCTAAAAGCTCGTCAGCATCAGCATGCGCACTAAATGAATCCATAACAATCACTTCTGCGTTTAAGTTATATTCCTCACCAAAAATTTTTACTATCTCGTCTCGTTCTGTTATTCTTCTTCCTAAAGTGTGTTGTGCAGAATACCCAACAATTAAAACAATATTATTTGGATTTTCAATGTTATTAGCAAGGTGGTGCAAAATTCTGCCCGCTTCGCACATTCCCGAACTTGAAATTATTATCAGCGGTCCACCAACTTCATTTAATTTTTTTGAATCTTCAACATCACGGATGTAACTCAATTTGTTGAAGCCGAAAGGGTCTTGATTTTTTATTACAAATTCTGAAATCTCATTATCAAAACATTCCGGGTGAACGCGAAAAACTTCTGTTGCATTAACTGAAAGGGGACTATCAACATACACCTTTAGCTCAGGAGCTTTACCACTTTCAAATATCCTGTGAATTGCATAAACAAGTTCTTGAGTTCTCCCAACACTGAAAGCAGGAATTATAATTTTTGACCCATTTTTATGAGCTTTGTTAATAACCTCAGCCAATTGATCTTCAGCATCGGTGGGGTTATCATGGTTGCGTCCGCCGTAGGTACTTTCGCAAATTAAATAATCAACGTCCGGAATTTTTTCAGGATCTTTTAATATTGGTAAATTCGGTCGTCCTAAATCCCCGGAAAATCCTAATGTAATTACTTTTCCGTTTTCGTCGATAGTTAAGTGAGTAATTGCAGAGCCGAGAATATGCCCTGCATCAAAAAATGATAGTTTAATACCTTCACCAATCTGCACTTCATGATGATAATTAATCCCGACAAATTGTTTTAGAGTTTGAGGTATATCATCTTGAGTGTAAAGGGGTTCAAACAAATTCTTGCCCTGCTTTTCACGCTTTTTATTTACGTATTTAACATCCATTTCTTGAATGTGGGCACTGTCTTTAAGCATTACTGATGCTAAATCTTTAGTAGCAAATGTGCAGTAAATATTTCCTTTGAAACCTCTTTTAACTAAACTGGGTAAGTTTCCTGAGTGATCAATATGAGCATGTGATAAAACTACAAAATCAATTTCTGCCGGATCAAACTCATCAAAATTTCTGTTAAGTTCGAATGCTAATTTTCTCTTGCCTTGATACAATCCGCAATCCATTAAAAAAGTGTATCCATTAGATTTTACAAGATGCATTGAACCGGTTACTGTTTGCGCTGCTCCAATAAATTTGATTTTCATGTTAATCCAATTTTAATTTTCAATAGTCAGTAAATATTAATTATCATTAAAAATTATTCACGCCAAAGCCGTTTATCAAAAATAAACTCCATAGGCTCGCTAAAAGATAGTTTACTAAAATCTTTATGAGAAGGATTAATCAGATAATTAAATCCCGCAGGCACAACAACGGTGGGTACTTTTAATAACAGTGTTTTGCCTTCGCGAAACCAATCGGTTCCAATATCCTTTGTATCATCAATAGCGGGAATACTTTTCCAACTTTCAGGTATTTCCTCAAAATCAATTACTGTCGCTGAAATATTTTTAGGTACTTTAATTTCTATTGAAACGAGTTTAGCTGTTTTTAACGGCTTCTTCTTATCAGGTCGTTGCACATGAATAAACAACTCCATTGCTGCTAATGCTAAACTGTCCGAAGTATAAACCACTGAACAGCCAATGTGATTCCAGCGTCCGCCGTAAAGCCTTGCACCGGCTCCGGAAAAGGCAGAATCTACATGCTGTTTTTTAACTATCCGCCAAAGTTTCATTATGAATAAACGCCATGTTCAATTCTTCCTAGTAAACTTTCTATCTCCCGAGTACCGGCTTCAGTTTTTAATAGATCAATCGGTATTTCGTTGCCTAAACCGAATTGGGGAGTCTTTAACCAAATTCTGGCTTCCTCCGTATCTTCAAGAGTAGTGACAGTTTTAAAGAATATATAAAGTATCCTATAAAGCCTGTCGCTGGTCACTTCATTCAGTTTATTGGATGCCGGGTTGGTTCTTATTCTTTCAAGAGTTTTACCGCTGATCCCAAGTGTATTCGCAATTTGGGAATTCGTTAATTCTAAAACTTTTTTCAAATGATTGATCCACATTGCAGGTAAACCGGTTTCAATTTTTTTTGCCAGTTTAAGATTGTTCGGTGACTTTTTGTTCACTTCGAGAAAGTTATCTATTTGTTTGCTAATTACAACTGTGCTCATTTTATACTCCGACTTATGACTAAAAGCAATATAGACAAATGACGCAAAGATGTCAAGATGTAAAAAGAGCAATTAGTTGACTACCAATTGTACAGTCAACTAATCACTTTTGAAATAATAGTTTTATCTTAAGAGTTTTATGGAAGTGACGGGGAAGTAAAATATTTTTTTCTAAACCACAGTGCAACATTTACTAAAAATATTAAAACGGGTACTTCCACAAGCGGCCCAATAACTGCTGCAAAAGCTTGCCCGGAATTAATACCAAATACCGCAATCGCTACAGCAATTGCCAGTTCAAAATTATTACTGGCGGCAGTAAAAGAAAGGGTAGTTGCTTTCGGATAATCAGCCCCTAACTTTTTACTCATATAAAAGCTTATCAAAAACATTATAAGAAAATATAAAATCAGAGGAATCGCTATACGTAAAACATCCAGTGGAATTTTAACAATGAATTCACCCTTTAATGAAAACATAACGAATATTGTAAAGAGCAAAGCAATAAGTGTTAGAGGACTTATTTTGGGAATGAACTTTGTTGAATACCACTCTTTACTTTTTAATTTGATCAAAGAAAACCTGGTAATCATTCCCGCGAAAAATGGAATCCCCAAATAAATAAGTACACTTTCGGCTATTTGTCCAATTGATATATCGACTGCAAAACTTGTTAGCCCTAACCAATTTGGAATGACGCTTAAAAAAACATAGGCATATACGGAAAAAAGAAGAATTTGAAATATTGAGTTAAACGCAACCAATCCGGCTGCATATTCACTATCACCGCAGGCTAAATCATTCCAAACGAGCACCATTGCTATACATCGTGCAAGCCCTATTAGAATTAAACCTGCCATATATTCTGGATAATCCTGCAAAAATAATACAGCTAAAATAAACATGAGTACCGGTCCGATTAACCAGTTCTGCACAATGGAAAGTGAAAGAACTTTTATGTCTCTAAATGCATCGCCAAGCTCTTCATACTTTACCTTTGCTAGTGGGGGATACATCATCAATATCAATCCAATTGCGATTGGAATATTTGTTGTGCCGGATTGAAAGTTATTCCAAAAATCCGCAATACCGCTGAAGAAATAACCGGAGAAAACTCCGGCAATCATTGATAAAAATATCCAAAGCGTTAAATACTTATCTAAGAAGGATAATCTTTTCATAACACTTTATTCCGATTTAAGGTTAAGCGAATTATAAAATGTAAGAAAATCAGTTTTGATCTCGTCTCTAACTCTTCTGAATACAGCAATAATTTCCTCATCTGTTCCAACTGCATCAGCGGGATCATCAAACCCAATGTGAATTGTCTTACTTACTTTACCTAAAAAGGCAGGACAAGTTTCTTTAGCATTATCACAAACAGTAATTACATAATCAAATTCTTGGGTCAAATATTCTGAAACATCTTCCGGCTTTCCGCTGCTTATATCGATACCAATTTCGCTCATTACTTTTATAGCATTGGAACTTACAGCTTTAGCCGGATTTGTTCCTGCCGAAAATACTTGAAAATTTGAATTGAAGGATTTAAGAAATCCTTCCGCCATCTGGCTTCTGCATGAATTGCCTGTGCAAAGAATTAGTATTTTCATTTTAATCCTTTATTTTACTCCAACAACAGTTATGCTTAATATACCTGTCCCAGATTCTCTAAATTTCTTTATTTCATCATTGCTTAAATATTTACCCAGCATCGCGTCGGATAGTTCAATCAATCTCGATTTTTTTATTTCAATACTCTCAAAACCTGTTTCCTTGATAATATTTAGATAGTCGCCTTCCTGCTCTGCTCCCGAAACGCATCCTGCATACATTTCGGCGGCTTTTCTAATGTTGTCAGGCAATTCACCTTTTAATACTATATCCGAAACACAAAAACTTGCTCCCGGTTTTAATATTCTGTAGATCTCTTCAAATGCTTTCTTTTTATTTGGAACCAGATTTAGGACACAATTACTGATCACTACATCGGCAATTGAGTCGTTAAGCAGTAAATTTTCTATCTCACTTAACTTGAACTCAATGTTCCTAAATCCAAGTTTTATAAGATTTTGATTAGCTTTAGTTATCATGGCTTCAGTCATATCGATTCCAATTACTTTACCGGAATCTCCAACAATCGTCCGTGCAACAAATACGTCATTTCCGGCTCCGGCTCCTAAATCAATAACTGTATCGCCTTCTTTTATTCCCGCAAATTCAGTTGGTACACCGCACCCCAAACCTAAATCAGCATCTTTTATATAGCCTTTCAAGTCAGTATAACTATCGTTAAATGCGGAATAATCGATCTCTGCTGAAGAATTACAGCAGCTTGTTTCTTCTTTGGGAGCACAGCAGCCTGATTGCTGCGATTGAATTGCTATTTCAGAATATTTATCTTTTACAATTTTTTTAATTTCTTCTGAAGTGTTCATATACTTCTCCTATTTTTTAACATTTACAAACATTGGATAAAAGTTTATCAAATAATTTTTTGGCCTTGTTAATCGCTTTTGTGTCAATACAATAGCAGACTTTTGGACCGTCAATTTCACCCTTAACCAATCCGGCGAGCTTCAATTCCTTTAAGTGCTGTGAAACAGTTGATTGGGAAAGAGGGAGCAGTTCCACAATATCTCCGCACATGCAAACATTCATATCTACTAAAATTGTTAGAATTTTTACACGCGCTGGATGCGAAAGTGCTTTTGCAATTTTACTGATTTCGACCTCGTGAGATGAAAAAAGTTCTTTTTTTGAATATGCCATTTATTTTCTCTATTGTATATCGTAAATATACGATAGGTATTTAAATTGTCAAACTCTTTTTTTATAAATCTTAAAATGGAATAATTGAGAGGAAATAAAAAAGCCTCATGAATATTCATGAGGCTTTAATTCTAACTATTTGGATTTAGTACTAATTGAACATGTATCTTAAACCAACCTGCATTTGCCATCTGGAGAAGATACCGGGATCGTCAACAAAAGTTTCTTTGATATTTGTATCAAAGTTGAAAGTAGGTTCTCCTTCTGCATCAAATCCGGTTAAAAGTAGAGGAGATGTTGCTCTCGCATCTGCAACTTTTCTTACTCCCCAGCTTGAGTTGACCAAGTTTGGCAGATTTAGAATATCCACACTCAACTGGAATGCATGGCGCTGACCGCCTAGCAAAATTGCAAAGTCCTGCAATACTCTTAAATCCATTGTAAAGTACCATGGATTAATGAGTCCATTTCTATCTGCAATTGTTCCACGGTTATCCTGCAGATAATCATCCTGGAGAATAAACTGATTAAAAGCCTGCCATTGCTGACCTGCATTAACTGTATTACCATCCGCATCTGTGTAATCAGTAAATGTTATTTCGCTTTGGTTTCGCGGAATATAAATTAGATCATTACCGCCTTGTCCGTCGCCGTTAACATCGCCTGCGTAAACAAATGAGTATCTATTTCCGCCTGCAGTTGAAAAACGATTACCCTCACCAGCTTCTACGAAAAGTCCGAAACTTGTAGCAAAGTTTTCATTCCATTCATGTTTGTAAGTTGCACCTGCAATAATTCTATGTCTTTGACCAAATTGTGAATTACTTAATTCTGGATTATTCGGATCGCCCTTTACAGGGTTACTACCAAACAATGCAGATGCAATTTCAGTTGTGGTCATTGAGTTTTTAGCTTCTAAAAAGCTGTACGACAATGTAGTACTCAAACCATTTTCGAACTGCTTACGTAATTGAGCAACTATATTTATGGACTGACCTTTATCATTGTTATCAATAATAAAAGCTCCGCCTGAAGTTAAATTAGTATCAGAAACACTACCAAAATATGGTCTGCCGTCTGCAAGAGTCCTAGTTGGTTTACCTAAGTTTGCCTGGCGTACATAAATTGCGTTAATATCTTTGGTGTAAATAAATTCCAAAGTAGCCAATACATCGCCCGGCAATTTGTGATCAAGTGCGATATTAAAATTAATGTTCTGAGGCCATTTGAAATCATCGACCATTGCGTTTAAGTCTCCGGACTGCATTAGAACAGAATTATCTTGAGTTTCTTCAATAACATCCGGAGGAACAATTGTAGTTGGATCAAATATAGAAGGATTAACAGCCGGGTATAAATTTGGATTTAAGCCGGGGTTTGAAATGTTGTTTCCAACCCATACAAAAGGAATTCTTCCTGTAAAAATACCAATACCACCGCGTAGCTGAGTTGATCTATCTCCAGATACATCCCAATTAAAACCTATTCTTGGAGAGAAAAGGGGAGATGCTCCAGGCAGTTTGCTCTGATCAACACTTTCGAGTTTGTCATTTTCATCTAATAATCTTAATCCGCGTGACCAAGGATTATCCACCGGATCTGTGAAGTACATTGGGATATCAACACGCAAACCAGCTGTTAAACTAATTTCCTCCGAAAGTAGAAATTCATCCTGAACATAAAATGCTAATTGTCCTACAGTAATAAATTCGCCTTTGTAAGGAACTGATTCTGGTGTGATGAAACTATTGAAATCAACTCTATCAGGATTACCGGGATCCGTTGCATCCAAGAATGCTTGAATTGATGTAAATGCTGTTTGTCCTGGCCAGGTATTGAAGCCCATAAATCCAAAACGGAATAAGTTAAATGAGTTAAAGAAATCAAAATATTCAAAAGTAGCACCGGCTGTAAATACATGATTACCCATGTAATAGCTAAAGTTATTTGTTACTTGAAGTACATTTTGATCTAAAATATTGTGAATTGAAAATGGCTCGTGCCCAATAGTCGTATAAGTTAATCCGCCTTCTGCAATTTCAATTGTCGGATAAGGTCTACTGTTAGCATCACGAAAATCTCTAAAGCTATTGTAACTTACAAAGAATTTATTTGAGAATGTTTCATAACGGCTGTTTAATTCCAACGCAAATGAACTTAGCTCGTTATTCATTTTATAACCGGAATTTTGGAATGGAAGCGTATTTTGATTTGGTCCACGTCCGGTATTATTAAAACTAATTGCAAATGGATGAGGCGGTTTCTGCTGTTCAGCATCCAATCTATTATATCTTAAAGTTAAGTTGTTGTTATCGTTAATGTTCCAATCCAACTTTGCTAAAATTTTATTGTTTTTAGTTTCGTTTGTATATCCTTGATAAGGACCAGGATCATAACCATAAACATCAATCATTCTTTGTCTCAATAAATCCATTGTAGCAGCGCTAACTCTGCTTATCCCCGGAGTATTATTTGTCGGGTCATTATCACTATCGGCAACAAATGCTCCTGAGCCTGGATCTTCACGAGTTTCAATTTCGGCATTAACAAAAAAGAATAGTTTATTTGGCATAATAGGTCCGCTTACTGTAACACCGGATTGATTAAATGTAAGATCGGGAACTAATAATTTGGTATCACCAATTTTGTCACCTAATAAACTTTCGTTTCTGTAAAAACTGTAAACCGATGCTTTATATTGGTTTGTACCGCTTTTTGTTACTGTATTGATACCTGCGCCTGTAAATCCGCCCTCACGAACGTCAAAAGGAGCAACGGAAACTTGAACCTGCTCAACTGCATCGTATGGCAAAGGTTCGGCATCTGTTTGACCACCGGGAGCTGGATCATCCAAACCAAATGGATTGTTAAAATATGAACCATCAACCGAGATGTTATTGTACAACCAGTTTTTACCGCCAAAGCTAAAGTTACCGTCACTTCTTGGATCAAGTCTGGTTAAATCTCTTGTACTTCTTTTAATTGTGGGCAGTGCTTCAACTTGTTTCTGATCAATATAAGTTGCGGCGCCTGTTCTTCCGCTGTTCAAAACTTTATCCTGTTCACCGGAAACAACAATTTCACCTAGTTCAACTGTTTGACTTTCCATCGTAAAATCAGTACGAAGTTTTTGACCGATTTTCAAAAATATGTTTTCCTGTTTTTGTTCGTTATAACCAACAAAGGAAACAGTTAATGTGTAAGGTCCGCCAATCCTTAAGTTCGGCAAGTTGAATAATCCACTTTCGCGGGTAGAAGTGCCGTATTGTGTTCCTGATGGAACATGCACAGCTATTACGTTTGCACCGGGCAAAGTTTGTCCATCAGCATCTTTTACTATTCCGTTAATTGATGCAGTAGTTAAACCTTGACCGTAAATGCTGGATGAGAGAAAAATGAAGAGAAAAAAGGTTATACTTTTAAGTATAGTTCTTCTCATTAAAACCTCCATTATTTTCAGTACAGTTTTTTGAAGAGATTAGTTATTTAGATTATTTTTTATAGTGCTTTATTTATATAAATAGATGTAAAAGTTGGATTATAAATTATTGATTATTCTTGATAAAAAAAAATTAAAAGATGAAAAAATGTTATTATTCTTTTAACAGTTTCAAATAATTTATTCAAACTTTGTAAATTTGAACTTTCGCCTATAAAATAAGGTCAATTATGAAAAAATTGTTAGCTATTATCTGGGATTTTGATGGTACAATTGCCGATTCTTCCTTTAAAAATTTTAATGTTACCCGCAAAATTATATCCTCTGTTCAATCTTCCAATATCGAAAACTTTACTTCTTTGAAAACATTTGAAAAATACCTGAATGCAATGAAAAAAAATAAAAATTGGCGAACATTTTATCGTGATGAATTTCATTTAACCGAAAATCAAATCGACTCTGCAGGGGTGCTTTGGACTGAATATCAGTTAAATGATGAAACAAAGTTAGAAGCTTTTGATGGGGTGTTAGATTTAATATCTTTATTAAAAAATTATCCGCAAGCTATTGTTTCTCAAAATTCAAAGCAAAATATTTTCAATTTTTTAATTCAGCAGAATATTGAAAAGTATTTCGCTAAAGTAATTGGTTATGAAGAAGTAGATATTAAAAATCAAAAACCACTTCCGGATGGTTTCTTTCTAGCTCTTGATGGTTTAAAGATTGATGATGGCGGAACAATTGTTTACATAGGAGATCATGAGGCTGACGTTGAGTTTGCTGTTAATACTTCAAAAATTATTGGAAGTAAATTTAGCGGAGTAAAAATTTTAAGCATTGCTTATGCTCATCCGAAAGAAACTTATAAATGGAAATTTAAACCTGAGTTTTCCTCGAATAGCTATGGAGAAATTAGTAAATATCTAAAAAAAGAATTTACATTTTAACCGGTACCAAATATTTGTATAGCGGAATACTCTGATAACAATTATCTTTTACTGAGTAATAATTAAAAAAAGTAAATTTGATAAAACTGTTGCAAAAAAAATGAAAGGAATATTTTAAAACTAACTTTTGGAGGGGGCAATGAAAACATCATTCTTCAAATCAATTTTTATTTTAGCATTCTTCAGCAGCAACATATTTGCACAAGGCGGGGCGGCATTACCATTCTTAAATCTTCCATTATCGCCAAATAACATAGGTATCGGCGGTGCAGGTACAGCATTATTTAGTGATAACGAGTTCGGATTTTTAATGAATCCTGCAATGATCGGGTATCAAGGAAAAGAAAATCATATCGGGTTAAATATTTATCCATCAAAAACAAATATGGGAAGTCTTCCAGGAATTAAAATATTTGGCAGTGCATTTACTATTGGATATAATTTTGAAGAAAAAACCGGCGTACCAATTGGACTGGGCTTTGGTTTCGCTTATGGAAGTATTGATTATGACATAGCCTTTAATCCAAATCCAATTTATTTGGATCAACCTGACAGAGATAAATATTCTACCTTTTCATTTGGAGCAATGGTTGATTTAGGTGTTGAAATTAGCACTGGTTTTTCTGTAAGAAGAATTAATTCTGTTCTTAGTCCTTTACCTCTGTCATCTATTGCTGCAACATTTGAAGGAAAAATAACTGCCTACGATTTTGGATTATTTGTCAATGTTCCAATCTCAGAGTTGTTGGATCTGAATTCCAAGAATTCTAAACAAAACGGATTTAGCGTATGGCCTATTTCCAATATTTCATTTGGTTATTCCGTTTTGAATGTGGGTGATGAAATATATTATGTTGACCAAGCCCAATCAGACCCAATACCAAGAACTGAAAGGTTAGGGTATGGGATTAGTTTAGGATTAGGCTCAATAATTAAAAACAGAGAATATCTACTTTTAGGTATTGATTTTACTGTTGATGCGGAAAATCTTTTAGTTGGTAGGCGACCTTATTTTCCTGACCCTCGTAGCAGTTATTGGACTCCTTTTGACGGAACTGAATATAAAAGCCTTTTCAGTGAGATCAATATTTTTGACAATTTAATCGGTATCAAGGGAAACGAAAATGTAGTCGTTCATTCCGGGTTTATGATTAATTTGATTGAAACAGTAAGTATTTTAAAGGGACATTTTTCCGGTCGAAATTATGGTTTGATAAAATCGAATGGATTTATTATTCAATCAAATGGGGCTTTTAAAATGATCTCATCACTTACTGATAATTCAACTTTAAAATTCTTTTTAGATAATTTTAACATTAAATACTCCGCCGCAAATTATTTAGTAGATCAACCGGGAGAAACCAAATTTAATTCTTTATCTTTTAGTTATTCCGGTAGCTTGTTTTAGCGGAGTTAAACATAGATACTCTTAAAGTGAAAGGCTGATAAAATTTGTTAAAAAGAAGATTAGGTAAATCAAGTATTGAAGTTTCTGTTTTGGGGTTTGGCGCCGGGCAAATTGGTGATATAGCGATTGAGGATTGTAAAGTTGAAAATATTCTTAACTCAGTTTTAGATAATGGCATTAATCTCATCGACACTGCACGTGGTTATTATTCATCAGAAGAACGGATTGGAAAATTTATTTCACACCGGCGGGATGAATTTATTCTTTCAACGAAAGTCGGTTATGGAATTGAGGGATTTCAAGATTGGTCCTACGAAATTATAGAAGCAGGAATCAACGAGGCTCTTAGAATTCTAAAAACAGATTACATAGATATTGTTTTTTTACATTCATGTCCTTCTGATGTAATTATAAATAATGGTTTAATGGATGCGATGGACAAAGCTGTTGAATCGGGAAAAATTAAAATAGCCGGCTACTCCGGTGAAAATGAAGACCTTAAATTTGCAATCGATACAAATAGATTCGGGTGTATTCAAACATCTATTAATTTATTCGATCAAAGAGGAATAAATAATTTACTACCCGCCGCGATAGATAATAACATTGGAATAATTGGAAAGCGAACCTTGGCAAATGCGCCCTGGCGTTTTACCGATCAGCCATCTGGAGAATATTGTGAGAATTATTGGCATCGAATGAGAGAGATGAATTTAAAATTTGATTTACCCTGGGATGAAGTCGCCCTTCGCTTTGCATTATATTCATCGGGCGCAACAAGTTCTTTAATTGGTACCACAAACCAAAAACATCTTGAACAGAATATAAATCTTGCTGATAAAGGAGCATTACCGGATGATATTGTGGATGAAATTAGGAAATCCTTTTTAGCGAATGATAAAGATTGGTTTGGACAAGTTTAATAAAAAAGTATAGAGTGAATTAGATGACCTGGTTGAAGACGAAATATGATTTAGGAAATCCTGAATTAATTTCTGTGATTGATGATTTACCGCTTTGGTCAGCTCCATTTGGAATGAAGCTACTAGAGAAAGTTATTCTCAAAAGGAACATTAAAGTTTTAGATATTGGGAGCGGAATGGGATTCCCAATTGTTGAACTCTCGCAACGCTTAGGGGATTCCTGCGAAGTTTACGGGATCGATCCATGGAAAGTTGCAGTGGAGCGAACAAATCAAAAAATAAAAATATGGGGAGTTACAAACCTAAATATTATTGAAGGGTTTGCGGAAGAGCTGCCGTTTGCAAATGAATATTTTGATTTGATCATTTCAAATAATGGTGTTAACAATGTTCAAGATGAGAATAAAACTTTTGATGAAATTAAAAGAGTTTCGAAAAAAGGTGCTCAGCTTGTGATCACTGTAAATTTACCTGAAACTATGATTGAGTTTTATAACGTGTATGAAAAAGTACTAAAGAGCAAAAATAAATTGGAAGAACTCAACAGTCTAAAAAAGCATATTCTATCCAAACGAAAACCAGTGAAGCATACAATAAAATTAGTAGAGGAAGCCGACTTTGAAATATCAGAGATTTATGAAGATAAATTTCAATTCAAATATTTAGATGGAACAGCCATGCTTCATCATTTTGTAATCAAACTGGCATTTTTAAATAGCTGGCTCGAAATCTTAAAGGATAGGGATAAAGAGCAGATATTTGAAGAGTTAGAAGCTGAGTTAAATTTAATCGCAGAAAAATTAGGCGAATTGGTATTAACTGTTCCTTGGATTTGTATTGATGCTAAAAAAGAATAATACATATCTGATATTTTTAAGAGCAAAATATTAATCCCTCATCAATCAATAATTGCCATACTCGATCATAAACTTTTTGACTTTAAGATGTTTGTTGATTAGTAAAACAATTAAAACTGAAAATACTTACTTGCATAAATTATTGAATTAAAACTCTCAACAGTTTATCTTAAAATTAAACAATTTAATTTTTGGATGATCAATGAAATCATACATCAAGCTCAATAGAATATTTTTTGTAAATCTTTTTCTAACCTTATTCATCATTATTGGCTGCAGCTCTGATGAGAAACCGAAACAAAAAATTACTGATGTCATTTTATCAGAAAAGGATAGTTACTTTTATGTTGATACATCTGTCTACCCAAAACAGCGGAAGACATTGCCAATAGGAGTTTTTGACTCAGGTACAGGGGGACTAACAGTGCTGGATGCCATTGTAAATTTTGATAATTATGATAACAATTCAAAGTCATTAAACTCGAAGAGTGATAATCAAAAAGATTTTCAGGAAGAGTATTTTATTTATTTCGGTGATCAGGCAAACATGCCTTATGGAAATTATTCAAAAGAAAATAAAGTTGATTTACTAAAAGAACATATTATTAAAGACGTTCAATTTTTAATTAGCGATAAATATTATTCCACTCCGAATGAAATAAATTATAAAACTGATAAGCAGCCTGTGAAAGCAATTGTTGTTGCCTGCAACACGGCAACTGCATATGGATTAGAAGATATAAAAGAGTTTATGAGTAATTCCGGATTAAACATTCCGGTAATTGGAGTTATTGAAGCAGGCGTAAAAGCTGCTTTAAGCGGAATAGAAAAAAGTGAAAATGCCTGTGTGGCGATTATGGCAACTGCCGGAACGGTTTCCTCAAATGGTTATGTAAATACGCTAAATCTTTGGAAAAATAAATTGGGTTATGAAGCAGAGATAACCACATTTCAACAAGCAGGTATTGGGTTAGCCGGGGCAATTGACGGGTCAAGCGATTACATTGATAATAATGCAAATGCTGTAAGACTTGAATATAAAGGTCCATCAATTAGTAATTTGGATGTAAAGATTGATAAAAATATTCTTCCGCGGTATAATTTTAATTGGAAAGGGAATGAACTTCTTGTTAAAGGCGATAAATCCAATCCCGAGGAAATACAATTAAACTCTGTGCAGAATTATATTAAATATCATGTTGTATCACTTCTTGAACAGATTAAAAAATCAAATTTAAAAAATAAATTATCATCTGTAATTCTGGGATGCACACACTATCCGTTTTATATGGACTCTTTTAATTTAGAGTTTAATAGATTGTATAACTACAAAGAAAATGGGCACTATATTTATCGTGATTTTATGACAGAAAATATTTCCTTAATTGATCCGGCAATAAATACATCAAAAGAATTGTATGAGTACTTATCAGAAAATAATATGTTCAATGAAAGTGATATTTCGAACAGTGAATTTTATTTAAGTGTTGCTAACCCAAACAATTCAAGCAATAAAATTGATAGCAGTGGCAATTTTTATTATGATTATAAATACGGAAGAGATGAAGGTTTCATTCAAGAGTACGTAAAGAGTCTTCCATTTAGTGCAAGTACAATTAATAATGAAATTGCAAACCGGCTGGAGTCATCTATTCCTTTTACATTTAGTTTGATTAAGGATTTTAATAGAAAGAACGAGAAGATGAAGTTTTTATCTGACCAGGAGAAACTCTAACTAATTGGGCAAAAAATCATAAAAGAGAAAAATGGCATTAAGAATAATTGAAGTTAAAATTCCGCAAGAAGAAAAAGAAAAAATTACTGAACTGTTGAATAATGACTCCATAATTGAATCGTGGACGGATCAAGTAATGGATAATTATATTTTGGTTAGAATTCTACTCCAGGCTGAGGATACGGAAAGTCTATTAGATAATCTCGAAAAGAAATTCAGCTTCACTGAAAAATTTAGAGCAATACTTTTTCCTGTTGAGGCAACAATTCCCAGGATTGTTTTGGCTAAGCCGGAAGAGGCAGAAGTAATTGAGATTGATGAAAAAAATGAAGCAAAACAAACCCCTCTAAGGATAAGCAGAGAGGAACTTTATTCGCAAATTTCTGACGGCACAAAATTAACAAATGTATTTATTGCGTTGGTTGTTCTTTCATCAATTGTTGCTGCAATTGGACTAGTTAAAGATAATGTAGCTGTTGTAATTGGGGCGATGGTAATTGCACCGCTTCTTGGTCCAAATGTGGCGCTGGCTTTAGCAACAACGCTTGGCGATTTTGAATTAGGAAAGCGGGCATTAAAAGCAAACATTACCGGAGTCTCAATTGCATTGCTTTTGGCTTTCGTTCTCGGAATTATTCTACAGGTTAATTTAACTTCCGGGGAATTAGAATCGAGAACCTATGTTGGATTATCTGATATAGCTTTGGCAATTGCATCAGGAGCTGCTGGGGCTCTGGCATTCTCAAGTGGGGTTTCGGCATCATTAATAGGAGTTATGGTCGCGGTTGCATTGCTGCCGCCATTGATGACGTTCGGTTTACTTCTTGGTTCCGGTTATTACGATGAAAGTTTCGGCGCATTTCTTTTATTAGTAACAAATTTAATCTGCATAAATTTAGCCGGTGTTGTTACTTTTATTGTGCAGGGAATTAGACCAAGAAAATGGTGGGAAGCCAAAAAGGCAAAGAAGGCTTCCCGATATGCAATTGCTATTTGGACGATACTTTTAATGCTATTAATTTCAGTCATAGTAATTTCTCAAGAAAATACTTTTTAATGGAACATTTCATAAAGGGCTACGTTTTGAACATATTCTTTTAAACTGTTCTCATCAATTTCTTCATCGTATCCCATTTCTCTTAATATATGGGTTAAATAAAATCTTCCTGTAAGTTCACTTAGTCGTTTATTATCATCTAATTTAGATGTCATTTTAAGACGGTAAATTCCTCGTCCGTCACCTATTTTATATAGTGACAACGCTGCAGTTATTCTGGTTCGTACATCTTCCTCATTGTTACTTAATATTTTTAGCAGTGGAATTACTGCCTCAGAAGATTCAATTTCGCCGAGGTAATAAGCGGAACTTGTTTTTAATCCAAAGTTATCTGACTGAACTCCAATGAGATAATTTTCAACAATAAGATCATATTTATCATCATCAAATTTTAAGTTATCGGGATTTGCAAATATTGTACTCCCAAATAGTATTGAGAAAACTAATACTGCTGTTAATGATATTTTTTTCATTTTTCCTACTCCCTTATGTGATGTTAATTTTTTGTTTTTCATTTTAATTATTCTTTTCTGTTAATTCAGACGACACATCATTTTAATGGTTCCCGATCTAAACTTTTTAGTTTGTCGTGCGTCTTACACGTTCTTATTTTGGAAAGGGTCTAAATTATACTGATCTAATTTATTTGGGAAGTGTCATTTTATTATATGCGTTAGTGGAGAATTACTCAATTGAAAAAACAGAAGAGGTTAATGCACGGAGTGGGCTAAATCAAAAAATTAGTGGAAAGTATAAAGTTTTTATGTACGTGAAATTTTATAATATTTAAATCCATAATAAATTTCACGGGAAGCAGTTTTAATAACCGTAGCGACGGGAACCGCCAACAGCATACCTACAACACCTAGCAATTGGCTGCCGATAAGAATTAGTACAATGATCATCAGCGGATGCATATCAGTACTTTTAGAAAAAACATTCGGCTGCAGGTAACCGTTATCAAAAGTATAAATAATTGCAAACATTATTGAAATACTCGGCAGCATTGAAAAATCACCAAACTGAATTAGTGAAATAATTATTGCCGGCAAACCTCCAATCAATGGTCCGAAATAGGGTATCAAATGTCCAACGCCAGCAACAAAACCGATTGTGATAGAATTTTTAATTCCCAGGATTGTCAATCCAATTGCCGCCATAACCCCAACAAGAAAAGCATCAAGGATCCATCCACGCACAAACCTGCCCAGTTGATTATTAATACTCGTTACAATAGAATAAGACATCTCGAAATATTTATTGGGCATAATGTTTATCATTCCTTTCATTAAAGCGCTATGGTCTTTTAACAAAAAGAATGTCATGAATGGAACAATAACTGAAATTGCCAATATTGAAACTAAGCTGGAAATGATTTCACTGATATTATCTATCGAATTAAAAAATATTGAAGAGAGATATTCGCTTAACTGATCAGCAAAATTTGCCGTTAACGTAAGCGGGATATAATCCTTTACAGCATCTTCAATTTGCTGAATAAAATTATTAAAATTTTCTTTACTCAAAGTCTGAGTAATTGTGTTCATCTGCGAAACAATTTTTGGGATGAGTACAGATAGAACTAAAACTATAATCACTCCGCCAATTGCAAACACAAGCAGCACGGAAAAAATTCTTCTGATTCCGTTTCGTTCAAGGAAAGTAACAACTGGATTAAAGATTAATGAAAGGAGTAGGGAAATTAAAAACATTACAATAATATTTAGGAACTCATAACCCAGAATCAAAAAAAGAACTAGCAGGGCAATACCTGCAGCAATCTTTGTAAATTTTTTAATTAATGATTCTGTTAGTGTCATCTGCTGCTCAGTAATTTATAAAGCAAGTTGAACAAATTTAGCCCAAATATTTAGTTAGGAACTACAATATTGTATAAAATTCTGATAAAAGTATCTTGAATTTTTCCTATATTTGCAACTAAAATTTTTAATAAGAAATGGATGAAAAATGCAAGAGATTCAGCTATTAAAAGAGATTAAGGCAAAAGCATCACAAAGAAAAAAAACCATAGTTTTACCGGAATCGCATGATGAACGTGTATTGAGAGCAGCAGAAAAATTGACCGCAGAAAAAGTAGCTAACGTTGTAATTTTAGGAAATGAAGATAAAATTTTTAATGAAGCAAAAACGAAGGAGATCAACTTAACCGGAGTTAGGGTTTTAGATCATGTTAAATCTGATAAGCTAAGTGACTTTGCAAATATTTTTTATAACATGCGAAAGCACAAAGGCGTTACAATTGAGCAAGCAAAAGATATTATGAAGAGTGATCTGTTTTTTGGTGCAATGATGGTAAGGGAATCTATGGCGGATGGATTTGTTGCCGGCTCAACTGCTTCAACAGGTGATGTACTGCGTGCGGCATTTCAGTGTGTTGGTATGCCGGAAGGAATTTCAATTGTGTCCAGTTTCTTTTTGATGATCTTACCCGAGCGAACTTTAAGCTTTGCCGATTGTGCTGTTGTCCCTGATCCCGATGCACAGCAATTGGCTGACATTGCGGTTACAACTGCTGACAATCATAAAATTTTAACTGGTGAAGAACCTTACGTTGCGATGCTTTCTTTTTCTACAAAGGGAAGCGCAGAGCATGAATTGCTCGACAAAGTAAAGGAAGCTACTAAAATTGCTCAAACAAAAAGACCTGACTTAAACATAGACGGTGAAATGCAATTTGATACTGCTATCATTGATTCAATCGGGAAGAAAAAAGCACCTGGAAGTAAAGTGGCAGGCAGAGCAAACGTATTAGTATTTCCGGATTTGAATGCAGGAAATATCGGCTACAAAATTGCGCAGCGTTTAGGCGGTGCCGAAGCAGTTGGTCCGGTTGTTCAGGGTTTGAAAAAACCATTGTTTGATTTGAGCCGAGGATGCAGTGTGGATGATATTGTTAATACTTCTGCAATTGCTGCTTTAATGGCTAACTAAAATTTTAAGGCGGGATTCATTATAGTCCCGTCTCTACTCTCCAATCATTATTTCAAAACTTTTCCAAGAAACCTATCAACTTTATATTCTCTGATTGAAAGAATTAACAGCGGCAGTGAATAAATAAGGTGGGTTAAATTAAGACTTCCATTTTTAAATACTTCCGATAAATTAAATTCAAAAATATTTGAAGCATAACCTGTAATGATGATTGCGAATATTATTACTCCGGTTACAAAAAAATATTCTTGAAGATCACTGATCATCCAGCCGCAGGTTATTGCAGCAGTTAAAAATAATATCAAATTCCAGCCGGAAATATTCAGCAATTCAATCTGCCACAAAAAAGGATTGTTGCTTAAAAAAGCCTCACTATCCCAAATGAGAAAGGGAAGTATTGTTAATAGAAAAAATAATATTGAAAGAGTGAATACTTTTACAAGCGCTAAAAAATTATTCCTTAAATAAAAGGTGAAATAAATAAAAATTATAATCGCTGTTAGTAGATGAGTAGATAGGAGTAATCCAAAACAGAGTGAAAGAGTAAAAATAATTTTGTTCGATGGATTGTGTAATTCTTTATCTTCAATGAAAAATATTATTAGCAGTGTGAGCCCAACACTAAAGAACGGTTCCAGACCAACATTAAAAATTAAACAGAGTAAAAGAATAATTGTAAGTAACGATATTCGCAGAAAAAATTCGTTATTGCTTTTGGAATTCTTAACTATAATAAAAAGCAAAATCGCAATGCCGACTGATGAGATTAGATTTGTTATTCCGATTAGATAAAACGGGATAACAGATAAATAAAAAAAAGGATATCCAATCGAACTTGATGGTGAGTTAAATGGAAACACTCCATCAAAAAATAAATGCAGCCAATTATCAATAGAAAATAATGTTAATGATTTTGCGCCAAGGGGAACAAAAATTAAGTATGCAGTTGTTAATAATAAAAGTATAACCGCCGTTATTATTTTTATTCTTTCATTTATTATTGATAATTTATTAAAATTAATCTTTGAAATTAGGACTGTGAGTCCGGTAAAGAGCATGCTGTAAAGAACAAGGATAATAAAAATGTTATTTGAGTAGTTTACCAGATTGCTTATCAAAATAAGTAGTCCGGATAAGAAAATTAGAAAAGTAGAAATAATATTTATATAGTGTTTTGAAGAATACATGAACAATTCATTTAAATTTTAATGGATAAATTTGGAGAAAAGAATGTCAAAAAGAAACAATTTATTTTTTGTGATTAAGTTATTTACAATTTCATTTTTGATGATAACCTATAATGCCTGTGCACAGAAAGAAGAAAAACAATCAGTTCCCGAATCAAATAACATTCACAACATTACAGTGATTGATGCTGAAAACAATCCTGTTAAACTATCAGAATACAAAGATAAAGTTCTACTAATTGTAAATGTTGCAAGTGAATGCGGCAATACTCCACAGTACGAAGGACTACAGGCAATTTATGAAAAATATAAAGATGAAGGTTTTGAAATTTTAGCCTTCCCATGTAATGATTTTGGTGGACAAGAACCCGGTACAATGGAAGAGATACAAAACTTTTGCTCAGATAATTATGATATAACTTTTAAACTGTTCAACAAAGTAAAAGTTTTGGGTGAAGAAAAATCGGAACTCTATAAAACTCTTACGAACAATAGTGCTGTTGAGCAGGGTAACATAAAATGGAATTTTGAAAAATTTATTATCTCAAAAACGGGTGATGTTGTTACAAGATTTAGAAGTAGGATTCAACCAACGAGTGACGAGGTCATTTCTGTAATTGAAGCAGAGCTTAAGAATTAAATTTTTCCTTGATTAGTTTTTTATAGTCTTCAATACTGTTGGCTACAATTTTCTTTGCAGTAATTGTGTCTTGGAATTCTTCCACTTTAACTGATTTGTTTTCAAGCTTTTTATAATCCTCAAAGAAATTCCTAAGCTCTTTAAAGAAATGTGCCGGCATTTCCGATATATCATTAATATGATCCACGCTCATATCATTTTGAGCAACAGCAATTATCTTATCATCCAATTCACCGCCATCAAGCATACGCATTACTCCAATTACTTTTGCAGAAACAATACATAATGGAATTGCTGTGATTTGTGAGAGAATAAGAATATCAAGAGGATCTTTATCATCACAGTATGTTTGAGGTATAAAACCATAATTTGCCGGATAGTAAATTGACGAATAGAGTACTCGATCCAGTTTTAATAAGCCCGATGACTTATCAAGTTCATATTTCGCTCTAGTCTCTTTTGGGATTTCAATTATGCCGTTAACAATATCCGGCGCTCCTTTACCTATACTTACAGAATGCCAGGGGTTTGTAGTATTGATTTTCATTTTAATCTCTTCATTGATTAGCTGCAAGTTATTGTGTAATAAATATAAACTTATTTTTCGAATAAATATATTATGATAGTCGGATTGAGATAACTCTACGGCAGGATTATATATAATAATTAAGTTAAAATTTTTAAATAATTGGCGGCAATTGGAATTGATGAGATAAAAATTAATAAATACATTCATTTTACATCTGCTCCCAACAATGGAAGGTTCTTAACGTGATGATACCTCAACGCTAATGCAATACAATGTTTAAGCTCTGCCACCGGAACTTTATCTTTTATCTTGAACACAATAGCGCGAGTCCCTTCGTATTTAAATAAATCGCCATAAACAATTTTGAATGTTTCTACCAATTTACTGGTGCACTTAAAATACATTGCGTACTGATCCGGGTTTGATTTTTTCCAATCAATTCTAATTGTGCTTCCTTTTTTAGCAAGGTAGCTTGGTTCTCCCCATTTAAGTGTTTCTTCCAATTCGTCAATGTTATCTATCTCGTCCGCCGTTTCAAGGATTAACTTACGAAGGCGAAGAAGTTTTTGCTGAACTCCTTTTGGGTAATTTTTGAATACAATTTCTACTTCTGGATTTTTAATTAAGTTCATAAAATTCCTATTATGATTTTAACTCAACAGCATACAATTCAAGATTTTCTTTTTTCCCCTTCAACTCATTTTGCCCAAGCGGGGTTACCTCAAATTCCTTATTAAGATTTAATGCTTTTAGCAAATCACCGGAGATAAGTAGATCGACTTCATACTTGTTGCAAAGTGTCTGTATGCGGGAGGTTGAATTTAGCACATCACCGGTAAAAATTATTTCTCTTTTGATAGCCCCGATCTCTCCGGTAGTCACTTTACCGAAATGAAATCCTGCTTTAAATTCTGGAACTACACCAAATTTTTCATTGTACCAATCGGCTCTTTTATTAAGATCATCCCTCATTGCGAAAAAGCAATTTATGCAATTATTATTTTGTATCCCGCATTCGTACTTCCAAGACACAACTATTTCGTCACCAACATACTGGTATATTTCTCCCGAGTAATTAATTATTGATCCTGAAAGATCGGAGTAATATTCTCTCAGCAGTTCAAAATATTTAATGTGCCCAAGTTTCTCCGCGATTGTTGTGGAGGACTTCATGTCCATGAACATAAATATTCTATTCTCCTCAGTTGGAGTGTGATATTTGCCAGTGAAAAAATTAATCAAAATTCCGTGCCCAATGTTTTCACTTATCTCAGCATAGAACAGCGAAATTATTAAAGCCACAGCTAATTGAACAGCCGTACTTAAGTGAGTTAAGCTGGTTAAGTAAGCAAATAATTTATTCCAAACTTGTTCATCAAAAATGCTTACACCAAGTTCTAGACTGGCTGCAATGGGGAAGGTGATTAGGGTAACCACAAAAAGAATTAAAATATAGAATAATGTTTTATAAACTATTTTTTTCGTGAAACTCTTTTTAGAAAAAAGTTTATTAATCCAAAGAAGTTCAACCGTTCCAACCAAAAGTCCTACAGCAGCTATAGCCAAACTTGAAAAAATGAAGATGGCTAAATTCATTTCAATTCTTGTTGAAGAATTATTTGAAACTCCGGCTGCTGAATGCTCAACAATTAAAAATACAAAGCCACTTACCAGCCAGATTAGACCAAAAGGAATTATGCGCGATATGTTTCGTTTAGTTTTGGGGGAGAGCATTAACTGAAAATTTAGCTATTTAGTAATTGGTTGATTTAATGTGTGCATGAAAAAAAAATTTCTGAAAAGCATGAGCTAATTAATATATTTTAAAATTCAATTAATCCTATAAGTTGAAAAATCAATATTCAATAGACATTACATACTTCTAAGTTTGTGGTCAATTTCCTCAAGTATCAAACAAATACGAGCAAAATCTCCGAGTGTTCTCGATGGGGCATTATAACTACGAGTAAATCCTTTTAAATGAGTATGTGCAGCCTCATCCCTAGTTGCCTTCAAATTACCTAAATAACTTTTTAATAACGAAACCTTTCCTGTACATTCGAGTTCTTTTTCTAATTTTTCAACTCCTATTAATCCAAGAAGGTTTATAAGCATAGGTCGAATATTGTTATTGTACTGAAACCCAAAGTTTTGTTTCACAATGCTATTTTTGCAATACATTCGATTGCTTGAGCTTTTCAAATTTCTATTTGCGTGTTTTTGGATTATATCATCTACAGTTTCTTCAATCCAGCCGCAAAGCTCAATTAATGCTAATTTAGAAAAATAGATTGCCTTTTTTTGGCTAGTTGAATGATTATACAATGAATCCAACTCTTTCAATGTTGATAGTATATAAGACTTAGCAATCATGTTTGTGCAAAAATTTCTACTGCTCGGTCGAGACGAGTAACGACCTTATCTTTTTGGGCTAATCCCTCTTTCAGACTATCAATAGAGAAGAGGTCATCTTCTCTTAGTAGCTTATATTTTTTTTGAAGTGATCTATTATCTTCATTCTCCAAATTTTTAATATTTCTCGCAATACCAACAAATAGTGCTTCTGTTGTGGCTTTACTCAATTTTGGTAATGGTTTCAAACTTAGTATTTTTTTAAAAATGACATCTATTGTCTTTTGAAATAAAGTATTAAAAGCAATAATACTTTCATCACCAGCATTTCTGTATTTGTCCATAAAATCATTTAAGAAACGAGCCAATTTGCCTCTATAGTTTTCTTTTGCATAAGTGAAAGCGATAAAACGCAAGATTAATTCCTCATTTGAAAAACGATCTACTTTTGTTGAATCGATATTAAATAAGCCTCTATAATTATCGTATTCGACCGCTTCTTTTAGAAATGAATTAAATGGTCCATTGAAAATACAGTTCCTTATTTCTTGATTAGAAAGTTTACTACCTCCTGTATTTAAACGGTGGAAAATTGTAAATAAATAATGCATATGGTTTTTCTTAGAATAGTCACATCTTAATACAGTTATTGGTAGCACAGTATTTTGGACTTTATTAAATAATTCCTGATACTTTGATTTGATGAATAAATTTGACTTGCCAGAAATTCTGTCATCAATATCATCAAGTTTTGATAACTTCCACTCGTTTGTTGGTTCAGCATCAAGGAATTTTACGATTGTGGCAATTCTTTGTAATCCATCAATAACAAATCTTTCCTGGGTTTTATAGTCAAGACTGATACACAAACTCGGTATGGGTAATTGTTTAACAAGAGAGTCAACAAGTCTAGTTTGCATTCGGTTCGACCAAACAATTTCTCTTTGAAAATCTGGTTGAATATCCAATTGCTTTTCTTTATACATTCTTAGTAAATCAGCACAAGAGCGTAATTCATTGAATGCAACTATATCTTCTGGAGGGACTTCATGACTATCATCAGTTAGTTCTTGTTCGATTTCTAAGTCAATGAGTTCATCATCGACCTGTACTTTTTTCCCTGTCATATTATTCCTCATTAGTTAAGCCCAAATTAAGAAAATTTATATTTAATTATTATCTTCCAACTCCGCTTTAACTTCCATCTTCGCGGAAATCATATCGCTATGGTTCATCTTTAAGTTGCCGGAAATCTTTCTTATAAAGTGAGCTTCATGCGCGTCAAGTTTTTCATCAATAAGAATTAGCTGCCAAAGGTTTTTTAATACTTGATATTTTTCCGCTTGTGTAAAGTTGTTATTAATTATATCAGTGTACTCGTAAAGACTTATACTTCGTGTTCTTTTCTCTTCAGAGAGTTCCAAAAGATTTTCAACACTTTCATCACTTAGATCAAATAATTTTTTCATCACTGAAATAATTTTATCTTTTTCAATATCTAAAAATTCATCATCCGCGTGGGCAATTTCTAAAAATAGGGCGCATGTTGCAATCTGCAGTTTTGTAATTTCATTTTTATCCGTAGTAATAGCGGGGGTTTCAGCGTCATCACATTTATGGTTAAGAATATCCTTCAAAAAATTGATCATCATTTTTCCTTATTTTCTTCTTCAACTTCAATTTGTTCGTACTCATCTTTTTTAATACCGTTGCGTTCGTAAACATCAACCAAATACAAATATCTTTTTTCAAGGTCTTCGCTTATCTGGTCCCAGGTAAATCTCCATCCCCAGTTGCCGCCAAGTTTACCGGGGAAGTTCATTCGTGCTTCGCCGCCGAGATTTAATACATCCTGCATCGGTATTACAACCGTATTGGCGACGGAGGCGTAAACTGTTTTAATCATCGCATCACAGATATCATCGCCATAGTAATTAAGGTAATTCTGCGTCCAGTTATATATTTCGGGATCGTTAACTTTCGCTTTATCAAAAAATCCTTTTGTGGTATCGTTATCATGCGAACCGGTATGCACAATACAATTTTTTATGTGGTTATGCGGAAGGAATTTTTTATCTCCGCCCTCGCCAAAAGCAAACTGCATAATTTTAATTCCCGGGAATTCAAACTCATCTCTAAGTTCAGCCACGGACTTTGTGATAACTCCTAAATCCTCAGCAATAATCGGCAGTTTGCCGAGATGTTTTTTAACGCTATTGAATAATTTTTTGCCCGGTGCTTTAATCCATTTACCGTTAATTGCAGTTTCCGCATCGCCCGGTATTTCCCAAAAGGCATCAAAGCCTCTAAAGTGATCGATCCTAACAATGTCGACCATTTTAAAAAGATTTTCAAAACGGCGGCGCCACCACTTAAAATCATTTTTTTCCATTGCATCCCAGCGGTAAAGGGGATTGCCCCAAAGTTGACCTGTTTCGCTAAAGTAATCCGGCGGTACTCCTGCAACTGTTTTTAATTTACCCTTTTCATCAACTGAAAATAAATCCTTGCTCGCCCAGCAATCGGAACTGTCGTAAGCAATAAAAATTGGGAGGTCGCCGATAATTTTTACATCATTTTCACTAGCATATTTTTTTAAGTTTTGCCATTGCTCGTTAAACAAAAACTGTAAAAACTTTTGATAATTAATTTCATCTTCTAATTTTTTTGTCCATTCTTCAACTGCTCCGGGTTTCCTTAACGCAATATCCTCGCTCCACTCTGTCCATTGCACACCGCCGTGGAAAGATTTTGCAGCCATAAAAAGTGAGTAATCATTTAACCAATTTTTATTATCGGCAAAAAATTGTGCCGATGATTCACCAAGTTCAGACCCATTATTTTTAAAATTTGCGTAAGCTTTTTGCAATAGTCCGGTTTTAAATTTTATCACTTCACCAAAATCAATATTTGTTGGATCAAAAAAAGGCACATTGTCCAATTCATCATCGCTTAGCAATCCTTTGCTTTTGAGCAGATCAGGACTGATCAACAGTGGATTTCCGGCAAATGCAGAGAAACATTGGTAAGGTGAGTCACCGTAACCTGTTGGACCCAACGGAAATACCTGCCACAAAGATTGACCCGATTTTTTGAGAAAATCTACAAATTTATAGGCGTTTTCACCTAGGTCGCCAATGCCGTATTTTCCAGGTAAAGAAGTTGGGTGAAGAAGTATGCCTGCTGCTCGGGTGTTCATCATTTTTTTTCCTAGTTTTTATTACAAAATCGCACAAATGAATTTAAATAAAAAATGAAACTTTCTTATAAAAATAATTAATTATATCTTCCATTTCACAAAAATGTTAACTGATAGTTTTATAAATAATTTTAATATTCAGGATATTGCTTAAGAGAATTCATCCCTAATCCTGATAGCTTTTTCGAAAAAATAAATAGTTTGTTTAGCTTCTAAATTGCAGTTTATTTTGGAAACTTGGTCGGATTGCTGTCTTCAATTAGTAAAATTCTCTGGGCACAGAAGTTTATAAGGAGTAATGAATGAAAATAAGCAGGCTGTTTACCACTTTAGGAAAGGAATCGTATTCCTCAATCGAATTTGTAAAAAGAATTTCCGAAATTAAAAACCCCGACGGCTCATTAGTTTTTCGTATGGAAAATGTTGTTGTTCCAAAACATTGGTCGCAAGTTGCCACTGACGTTTTGGCACAAAAGTATTTTAGAAAAGCCGGTGTGCCCAAGTACTTAAAAAAGCTTAATGAGGAAGGCATACCCGAGTGGCTTCAGCCATCAGTTGAAGATAAAGAAAAATTAGCAAGCCTTCCTGAAAAGGAAAGATATTCTTCCGAAACAGATTCACGCCAGGTATTTAACCGACTAGCAGGAACATGGACCTACTGGGGATGGAAAGGAAATTATTTTGATTCGGAAAAAGATGCTAAAGCATTTTATGATGAACTGACCTACATGTTAGCAAATCAATATTGTGCGCCGAACAGTCCGCAGTGGTTTAACACAGGCTTAAATTGGGCATATGGAATTAATAGCCCCGCACAAGGTCATTACTATGTTGATTTTGAAACAGGCAAACTTACACAATCAAAAGATGCTTACACACATCCTCAGCCGCATGCTTGTTTTATTCAATCAGTTAATGATGATCTTGTTAACCGAAACGGCATAATGGATTTGTGGGTGAGAGAAGCCCGCTTATTTAAGTACGGCTCGGGAACTGGATCAAACTTTTCCGATCTGCGCGGTTCAGCGGAACCATTGAGCGGCGGCGGCAAATCTTCGGGCTTAATGTCATTTTTAAAAATCGGTGATAGGTCTGCAGGAGCAATAAAATCAGGCGGAACAACAAGACGTGCTGCAAAAATGGTAACTCTTGATATTGATCATCCTGATATTGAAGAATATATAAATTGGAAAGTTACTGAAGAACAAAAAGTAGCAGCGCTGGTAGCAGGTTCACGCCTGTGCAATATTCATCTAAATAGAATTATGAAAGCCTGTTTTGCTGAACATCCTGAAAATGACAGATTTAACAGAGCTGCAAATCAAAAACTTAAAAATGCAGTTAAAGAAGCAAAACAATTACGAATTCCTGAAAACTTAATTGAGCGAGTAATTCAGTTAGCGAAGCAGGGATTCAAGTCAATTGAATTTCCTGAATATGATATTGATTGGAATTCCGAAGCTTATGCAAGTGTATCAGGACAAAATTCCAATAACTCTGTTCGTGTAACAAACGACTTTATGGATGCCGTTATTAAAGATGCAGATTGGGGTTTAATTTGGCGAACAGAAAAAAGCTTAGCTAAAAAGGAAGGTAGAATTCCTATTCCAAATGAAACTATAAAAGCAACCAGGTTATGGGAAGATATTGCAAACGCAGCTTGGTCTTGTGCAGATCCCGGAATGCAGTACCACACAACTATCAACGAATGGCATACCTGCATTGGCGATGGCGAGATTCGTGCTTCCAACCCATGCAGTGAATATATGTTTTTAGATGATACGGCTTGTAATCTCGCTTCACTTAACTTAGTAAAGTTTTATGATGACGATACAAGTGTATTTGATGTAAACGCATTTAGGCATGCAACACGTCTTTGGACGATCGTGCTGGAAATAAGCGTGTTGATGGCACAATACCCAAGTGAAGAGATAGCTCAGAACAGTTATGACTATAGAACTTTAGGACTTGGATTTGCAAATCTAGGTTCATTATTAATGAGACAAGGAATTGCCTATGACAGCCATGAAGGAAATGCAATAGCCGGTTCTATAACAGCAATAATGCACTTAAGGTCATATGCAACTTCAGCAGAAATGGCAAAAGAGCTTGGCGCTTTTCCTCATTATGAAAAAAATAAAGACAACATGCTTCGAGTAATTCGTAATCATCGCAGAGCAGCTTATAATGTTGCTTATGATGAGTACGAAGGATTATCTATTTATCCTGTTGGAATCAATAAAAAATTCTGTCCATCATATTTATTAAAAGCTGCACAGGAAGATGGAGATATCGCACTTGATCTTGGAACTAAATTTGGGTATCGAAATGCTCAGGTAACTGTATTGGCCCCAACAGGTACTATTGGTTTGGTAATGGATTGCGATACAACAGGTATTGAACCCGATTTTGCTCTCGTGAAATTTAAAAAGCTCGCAGGCGGCGGTTATTTCAAAATAATAAATCAGTCAGTTCCGCCTTCATTAAAAAAACTTGGCTATAATGAAGAACAAATTAATGATATTATTAGGTATGCAAAAGGTTCAGGCACTCTTAATGGCTGCCCGCATATTAATCCGGAATCACTAAAAGCCAAAGGTTTTACAGACGATGTTTTAAGCACAATAGAAAAAGTACTTCCTAAAGTTTTCGATCTAAATTTTGCATTCAACAAATTTACTTTAGGTGAAAAATTCTGCGAAGAAAAATTAGGGTTCACTGATGAAGTTTTAGAAGATTTTAATTTTGATATGCTCGCAGCACTAGGCTACACAAAAGAAGAAATAGCATTTGCAAATGACTACGTTTGCGGCACAATGACAATTGAAGGCGCGCCTTATTTAAAGCATGAACATTATCCAATTTTTGACTGTGCTAATAAATGCGGCAAGAAAGGTACAAGATATATTGCAAGCGATGCACACATTAATATGATGGCAGCATCACAGCCGTTTATTTCAGGAGCGATTTCAAAAACAATTAACCTGCCTAACTCCGCTAAAATTGATGACATTAAAAAAGCTTATATGCAGTCATGGAAACTTGGATTGAAAGCTAACGCACTTTATCGTGACGGCTCAAAACTTTCGCAGCCGCTGAATTCTGTTTCCGATGATGATTATGAAGAGATAATGGAGAAGAAAGAAGAAAACGATATTATTAAAATAGCAGAAAAAATTATCCATAGATATATTGCCAAGAGAAGAAGACTGCCGGATAGAAGAACCGGTTATACACAAAAAGTAAAAATTAATGGGCAGTCGGTTTACATTAGAACGGGTGAGTATGATAACGGACAACTCGGAGAAGTTTTTATAGATATGCACAAAGAAGGCGCCGCATTTAGAAGTCTGCTCAACTGTTTTGCAATATCAATTTCATTAGGACTGCAGCACGGTGTTCCGCTTGAAGAGTTTGTTGATGCGTTTGTCTTTACACGATTTGAACCGAGTGGTGTTGTAACCGGTCACGAAAAAATTAAAATGTCAACATCAGTAATTGACTATATCTTTAGAGAAATGGCGGTAACTTATCTCGGAAGAAATGATCTATCCCATGTTGACACTACGCAAGAAAATACATCACGCCCGCAAAAAAGTGTAAAACTTGTTGAGCCCGATTACGAAAGCGAAGAAGTCGTAAGCGAGCGGATGATTGAGTTGGACTCAAAAAAACATAAACTTGCACCCGATGGAAAGACAAACGGTAATGGCGCAAAAAGTAAAGTGAACGTAAAACAAAAGCAAGTACAGGAAGCAAGATTTAGAGGTTACACCGGCGATATTTGTCCGGAATGCCAGAGCATGACAATGGTACGCAACGGAACATGTTTAAAATGTACAACCTGCGGATCAACAACCGGGTGCAGCTAATTTTGCCGCATTATGTAAAGATTTGAGGGGGCTTATATGCCCCTTTTTCATTGACTTTTGATTTCAAAAAAGATACATTCACAACCTTAATTAAAATGGTTCAAGAGAATTTAAACATATTGGAAGAGAGGATTTTGAATAAGTGTAAAAGCTGCGGGCGTGATAGGTCGGAGATTACACTTGTTGCTGTTTCAAAAACTCAACCGGTAAGTTTAATAGAAGAAGCATTTAATTTAGGTATTGTTGATTTTGGAGAAAACAAAGCTCAAGAGTTTAAGGAAAAATCCCTAAACGTAGACAAAAAAATTAACTGGCATTTTATCGGTCATCTGCAGACAAACAAAGTCAAGTTTGTAATTGATTCAGCTAAGTTAATTCACTCTGTAGATTCTTTGAAGCTTGCGCAGGAAATTGAAAAGCGAGCGGAAAAAATTGATAAGATACAAGAAGTACTTCTTGAAGTAAATACATCCGGCGAAGAATCTAAAATGGGAATTGCCCAGTTTGACAATGTGTTAGAGCTTGCCGAGTACTGCAAAAACTCTGATTCTCTAAAACTGAATGGCTTAATGACAATGGCGCCTTATACCGAAGATGAAAAAATTGTTAGAGATTGTTTTGTTGGGTTACGAAATGTTAAAGATAAATTAATTGACAATGGATTTAATCTCAAAGATTTATCAATGGGAATGACAAATGATTTTGAAATTGCAATTGAAGAAGGTGCAACAATATTAAGAATTGGCTCCGCAATTTTTGGTGAACGAAATTATATAAACTTAAATTAAAACAGAATGCAATACTCGCCCTTAGATATTAAGAATCAAGAATTTCACAAGTCAGTTAGAGGTTATAACGTTGATGAAGTTCAAATTTATCTCGAAAGTCTCGCAGATTTTTTAGCCGAAATATCTAATGAAAATGAGAGACTTAAAAACGAAATTATTGTAGTAGCAAGGCAGCTGGAAGAATACAAAAAAATTGAACGTGAACTTCAAAATACATTGCTATCAGCTCAAGAGTCCTCCAGCAAATCTGTTGAATCAGCCAAAAAGCAAACAGAGTTACAACTTAAAGAATCTGAAATGAAAGCTGCTCAGATAGTTGATAAAGCAAGAGAAGAAGCAAACTTTATTCGCAACTCAGTTTTGAATTTAAAGGAGGAGCGACTTCTTTATATTGCAAAGCTTAAAGCAATGGTCGATTCCCAGAAAAAGCTTTTAAACCTAAACGCTGATGACGAAAACGAAGCTGAAAAAGAAAATGAAAAAAAGGATTCCGCAAATCCCGAAAGTTCAAAAGGCGGAATTGATGTTGATGATATATTGGATAAAATTTTATGAGTGAACTAAAAAACAAAATTGACGAAACTCTTAAAGTAATTAAGAAAGTAACAACTGAAAATTATGAAGTGGGTATAATTTTAGGGACAGGATTAGGCGGATTAGTCAGCGAAATTAAAATTGAACATGAAATCGATTATGATCAGTTGCCTCACTTTCCAATATCAACTGTGGAATCACATCACGGCAAATTAATTTTTGGGAAGATTAAAGGAAAAAATGTTGTTGCTATGCAGGGTCGCTTTCATTTCTACGAAGGTTACTCGATGCAGCAAATTACTTATCCTGTAAGAGTGATGAAATTTTTAGGAGTTAAAACATTGCTCGTATCCAATGCTTGCGGCGGAATGAATCCAATTTACCGCAAAGGTGATGTGATGATAATGCTAGATCATATTAATTTACTTGGAGACAATCCATTAATCGGAAAAAATGAAGATGATCTCGGACCGCGTTTTCCTGATATGAGTGAGCCTTACAGCCATGAACTAATTAAAATTGCAGAGGAGGTCGCACTCGAAAATAAGATCCCAATTCAAAAGGGAGTTTATGTTGCAGTGCCGGGTCCAAACCTTGAAACAAAAGCTGAGTATCGCTTCCTGAGAAATATTGGAGCAGATGTTGTAGGAATGTCAACAATTCCTGAAAACATTGTAGCTAATCATATGGGAATAAAAGTTCTCGGTATCAGCATAATCACAGATGAGTGTTTCCCCGAATCATTACAGGCTGTAAATGTTGATGAGATAATTGAAACGGCAATGAAGACGGAACCGAAAATGACATTGATAATGAAAGAAGTAATAGGCAGACTGTGAATCGGCGATATTTATATTACGTAACACCTGTATTGGCAGCCGTGCTTATTTTTGCTTCAAATTTTTTAAGCACTGATATATTTAATATAGGCTTTCAAAATTTTACGGTTTGGTTCGTACTTTCCCTGTTTACTTTTGCATGCGGCTGGTTGATGGACCAAACGCTGGGCTGGGTTAAAGGAGGCAAGGTTCTTTTTGCTGTAATTGTTGTTTCTGCCTTCTTCGGTGTTGTGCTGGTTATGTTTTTCAGAGAGTATTTCGGACTAAGTGATTTACTTTCCGAAACTATTATTCTTTACACGCTTAGGAATATAACATTAGGTACAATGGCTTTCTTCGGAATGGCAGTTTCACGTGTTCTTATATATGAAAGACAATTGGAAGCAAACAAAAGTATACTTGAAGATTTTGAAGATAAAGTTCCCTTAGCGGAAAGAGAAGCCGAAATAGTTTTGAAGGAAGCAAAGTTAAAAGCTGAAGAATTGCTTTTGCAGACTCAAAAAAAATGTAATGAACTCATTGAAGCTAAAAATAAAATCGATCGTCAACTGGCAGAGCTAATTAAGACAGAAGAAGAATTACTAAAACTGTATGAATCTAATGAAGAGTAATTTAAGGAATTATTGAAAAATCATGTTTAAGCAATACAAAGATAAGATCAACTACTCAGAGATTGAAAAAGATACGCTGAAGTTTTGGAAAGAGAATAATATTTTTGAAAAAAGTATTGATTCACGCGATCCCAAAAAATCATTTACATTTTATGAAGGTCCGCCAACTGCTAACGGCAAACCCGGATTGCACCATGTAATTGCACGAACATTAAAAGATCTTGTCTGCCGATACAAAACGTTAAAAGGATACAGCGTTTCAAGAAAAGCCGGATGGGATACACACGGGCTTCCAGTAGAAATTGAAGTTGAAAAAGCTCTAGGTATTAAAAGTAAAAGTGAAATTCCGGAATTTGGTGTCGCCAAATATAATGCCGCCTGCCGCGAATCAGTATTTACTTATAAAGATGTGTGGGAAGAGATGACAACCCGAATGGGATACTGGGTAAATCTCGAAGAAGCATACGTTACATGCACGAATGAATATATCGAATCCGTTTGGTGGGCATTAAAAACTTTGTTCGATAAAGGATTAATTTATAAAGATTATAAAATTGTTCCTCAATGCCCAAAGTCAGAAACAGTTCTATCATCACACGAATTAGCTTTAGGTTACAAGGAGACGAAAGATCCTTCAGTTTATGTTGTAATGAAATTGCAGGATTCTGAATTTACTTTAGAAGGGGATACTTACTTTTTAGTTTGGACAACAACGCCATGGACGCTTATCTCAAATGTTGCCCTTGCTGTTGGTTCTGATATAACCTATGTAAAAATTAAGACTGATGATGCTTATTTAATTCTTGCCAAGGAAAGATTAGAAGTAATTAGAAATGATTACGAAATTATTTCAGAACATAAAGGAAGTGAATTAGCCGGACAACATTACGAGCAGTTATTTGATTACAAGAAAGTTGAACAAGATGCTTTTTATGTAATTGAAGGAGATTTTGTAAGTACGGCAGACGGTTCAGGAATTGTTCATATTGCTCCAGCATTTGGTGCTGATGATTATGAAATTTCAAAGAAATATAATTTGCCTTTCCTGCAGCCTGTTACCCGAGGCGGATTATTTACGGAAGAGATCACTGACTTTGCCGGACAGTTTGTTAAAGATGCAGATCCCGGTATTATAATCAAGCTTAAAGAAAAAGGTCAGTTATACAAGAAGGAAACGATCACTCACTCATATCCTTTTAGCTGGCGTTTTGATAATGTGCCTGTAATTTATTACGCGAGAGAATCTTGGTTTATTAGAACAACATCTGTTGCTGATAAAATGGTGGAACTGAATAAAACTATAAATTGGTATCCACCGGAAGTTGGAAGCGGCAGGTTCGGCAACTGGCTTGAAGATAACAAAGATTGGGCATTATCAAGAGATAGATTTTGGGCAACACCATTGCCTATTTGGGTAAGCGATGACGGCGATAAATTTGCTGTCGGCAGTATAGAAGAATTAAAAGATGGTTTTGTTGAAAGAGAAAGTAAAAAAGTAAAAGTCGCCGATCTAAAAGACGAAGAAATTGATTTGCATAAACCATTTGTTGATGATGTGTTTTTTGAAAAAGACGGCAAAAGATTTACCAGAACGCCCGAACTAATTGATGTTTGGTTTGATTCCGGGGCTATGCCGTTTGCACAGTATCACTATCCATTCGAAAACAAGGAATTATTCGAATCCAGATTTCCTGCAGATTATATTTGTGAAGGCATTGACCAGACGAGAGGCTGGTTCTATACAATGCATGCAATTGCAACAATGCTTTTTGATGACGTTGCTTATAAAAATATTTTAGTGAATGAATTGATATTGGACAAACAGGGAATGAAGATGTCAAAATCAAAAGGGAATGCTGTTGATCCTTTTGCTCTGTTTGATAAATACGGCGCCGATGCTACTCGATGGTATCTCGTTACGACAAGTCCGCCGTGGCGACCTACACTTTTTGATGAAGATGGTCTTCTTGAGGTACAGAGAAAATTCTTCGGGACGTTAATAAACACTTACAACTTTTTTGCTTTGTACGCTAACCTGGATAAATTCGATTTTTCTTCCGAACCGATTGAATATAACAAACGACCTGAAATTGACAGATGGATAATTTCAAAGTTGAATACTCTTGTTAAAGATTATGAAGAGAGTATGGAAAAATATGATGTTACTAAAGCAGCAAGAGACGTATCTGCTTTTACAATAGATCAGCTTTCAAATTGGTATGTTCGAAGAAATAGAAGACGATTCTGGAAATCTGAGATCAGTGAAAATAAAATATCGGCTTATCAAACTTTATACGAATGTTTATTAACTATTGCGAAACTGACATCTCCATTTGCACCGTTTATTGCAGAAGAGTTATACCAAAATTTAAATTCTGTTTCTAAAAAAGAAACTTACGAATCAGTCCACTTAGTTGACTTTCCTGAAGTTGGTAAAATTGATCTATCGCTTGAAGAAAAAATGGACATCGCTCAGCGAGTAGTTTATCTCTCAAGAGCAATGCGTGCAAAAGGAAATTTAAAGGTCCGACAGCCGCTAAAGCAAATAATGGTTGCTGTTGATAGTGATAACCGAGAAGCTGTTGAAAACATGAAAGATGTAATTCTTGAAGAAGTAAACATAAAAAAATTAGTTGTACTTGAAGACGATTCGGGTATTGTAAATAAAACAGCCAAAGCAAACTTTAAAAAACTTGGGCCAAAATATGGTAATCTGGTAAAATCACTTTCAAAAGTGATTGCCGAATTGGATAAAGCATCTATTGCAAAATTGGAGTCGGAAGGTAAACTAAACCTTAAAATTGACGACAATGAAATAACAATTGAACTTGAAGATGTTGAAATTATAAGCAGTGAAATAGAAGGCTGGGTTGTTGAAACCGAAGCCGGCGTAACTGTTGCAATTGATACTGAACTTACTGAAGAACTTATTGCTGAAGGTTACGCGAGAGAATTTGTAAACCGCATTCAAAATATGCGCAAGGATGCCGGACTTGATGTTGTGGACAGAATAATTGTTCATTTGGAAGGCAACGAAAGATTTGTAAATTATATTAAAAGTTTCAACACTTATATAATGAACGAAACATTAGCTAACGAAATTCAATCAGGTATGAATTCGAATGGTTTTGCACAAGAATGGAAAATAGGTGAATTCGACTGCAAAATTATAATCAAAAAAGATTGATTTTATTTATGGTAACTGGAGGACAATATGTCTAAAAAAACTGATAAAAAAACATCGGTAAAAAAAGCGGCCAAGCCAAAAGCAGCCAATAAAAAAACAGCGGCTAAAAAAGTAGCCAGACCCAAAAAAGCAGTTAAAAAAACTGCAGCAAAAAAAGTAGTAACTAAAAAAACAGTTATAAAAAAAGCAGCGGCAAAAAAAACAGTTCAAAAGCCTAAAGCGGCAAAGAAGACTGTTGTAAAAAAAGCAGCTGCTAAAAAGGCGACTCCGAAAAAGAGTGCAGCTAAAAAAGCTACAGCAAAAAAAGTTGCGGTTAAAAAAACAACTGTAAAATCTAAAACAACTATTAAACAAAAACCGTCCACTAAAGTGAAAAGTAAAGTGAGCACAAAAAAAACAGCTAAAGTTAAATCCGCAACAAAATCGAAAGCTAAGGCTAAAGCGGTTACTCAAGAAGTTGAAGTATTATCACCATCTAAAAAAGTGAAAAAAATAAAAGGTTACTCTAAAACTGAATTAGATCAGTTTAAAAAAGTAATTATGGATAAAAGAGAAGAGATAATTGAACAACTTCAGAACTTAAAAGATCAAATGATGGACCCGACTACAGGGCAGTATGTAAACGAAAGTTCTCCTTATTCATTACATATGGCTGAACAGGGTACCGATGCTCAGGAAAGAGAAAAATTATATTTATGGGCTCAAAGGGAAAATAAATTTTTGGGTTACCTTGAAGATGCATTGCAGAGAATTGAAAACGGTACTTATGGAATTTGTATTGACTGCATAGACGAACCAAAAAACCTTTGCCCAACTTGCCCGTTAGTTCCAAAAGACAGATTGATGGCAGTGCCTCATACTCAGCATTGTTTGCAGGTAAAACAAACAATGAGAAAAAGTTAAAATTCATTAACAGGCTTATGATTTGAAGGTTATTTTATTTTCTGTGTTCGTTGTCATTACTGATCAATTAAGTAAGATCATAGTTAAGGGTGTTTCAATTCCCTTCTTAAATATTAATTTTGAGGGTATGCAATACGGGCAGAGTTTGGATGTGCTGGGAACATTTTTTCGAATCACATTTGTTGAAAACCCCGGCATGGCATTTGGAATTAGTGTAGGTGATACAGCAAAAATATTTTTGTCTTTATTTTCACTTGCGGCCGGAATTGGAATACTAATCTATATGTACAAAATGCGGAACGAAAAATTTGTTGTTCGTTTTGCACTTGCACTTATACTTGGGGGCGCAATCGGTAATTTAATTGATAGAACTTTCTATGGAGTAATTTTCGATTATGCGCCAATGTTTTACGGAAGAGTTGTTGATTTTCTTGATGTAGATTTTTTTGATTTTTCTATATTCGGTCAAACATATAATCGATGGCCAATTTTTAATATCGCTGATTCGGCGGTATCCGTAGGGGTTTTCCTCTTATTGATTTTTCATAACACAGAGAAGCGCGAAAAAGTTAATGATGAAATTGAAACACTTATAAATACTGATATTTCCGCTACACCTAATGATGATGTAAAATATAGTAGTAACGATGGTTCTGATAAAGAGCATGTATTCAAAACGAGTGATGTAAACGGTATTCAAAATACTAAAGTAATTAATGGCCAAAACAATAACAGAGAAAATTCTAACCTTTGAAGTAACTGAAGGGAAAAAGAAACAACGGATCGATACATATCTTGCCAATTCAATTGAACACTCCACTAGATCTAGAGTACAAAAATTAATTAAAGCCGGATTCGTAGAAGTTAACGGAAAATCCGTTAAGGCTAATTATTTAATTGTTCCTAATGATAGCATTAAAGTTACAATTCCTGTTACACCTAGACCCGAAGAGACAGAAGCTGAGGATATTCCGATAGATGTTGTATACGAGGATGAATACCTTTTAGTTGTAAACAAGCCTGCTGGAATGGTAGTGCACCCTGCTTTAGGTAACTACACCGGAACATTGGTAAACGCCCTACTCAACTACACAAAGAATCTCAGCAACTTAAATGAACCTGGACGACCGGGAATTGTACATCGCCTTGACAAAGAAACAAGTGGATTATTGCTTGTTGCAAAAGATGTTTGGACACATGCACAATTAGCAAAACAATTTGCTGCGCATACTACCGAAAGAGAATACTGGGCGGTATGCTGGGGTCTATTCAAGGATAGCACCGGAGAAATTATCGGTAATATTACTCGAAGCAAAAAAGACCGCAAAATTTTTACAGTTGATAATTCGGAAGGTAAGCACGCGCATACATTTTATGAAGTGATGGAAGAATTTGAATTTTGTTCACTGGTGAAATTGAAATTAAAGACCGGCAGAACTCATCAAATTAGGGTGCATATGGCTTATACGAATCATCCCGTCTTTGGTGATCCGACATATGGCGGGAGGAGAATCGTATATGGAACTGAGCTCGCAAAAATGAGAAGTCGTGTAAATAATTTATTGAAGATAATGGAAAGGCAGGCACTGCATGCAAAAACCATCGGCTTCATTCATCCACATACAAAAGAGCGTGTATTTGTTGAATCAGATTTGCCTGAGGATATAAATAAATTAGTTGAAGACCTTCGAGATTAATTCTGTTTGTGCTAGTATTTATCTTTGTATTTATGCAAATGATAGATTAGAAGTCCCAAAGTTGCCGCAGCATTAGTATAGCCGAGTATCTCACCAAACACACCTAAATCTTTTTTCTTTTGAAATCCCGGTATCAATTTCATTGCGCTCTGTAATTGTTGATTATATAATTTGAAATCATTCGACAATGATTGCGGGGTTGGGTTGTAAATTTGATGATCAAAATAGTTCAATGCATCATGGTTAAATTCAATTCTATCTTTATAAAATGAATATGAGGGGAGGGAATACTTAAACCCGGGTTTAGGTAATACAAACTTTTCATTACTGAGGGAATCGTTTATCTCTGAATTTACAATTGTGGAGTTGCTTAAAATTTTGGCACTATCTACCTGCGCATATATTATTGAACTGAAAAGAAATACACTGATGAAAATTATTTTCACAATTATTCCTAAAATGAAATAGAGCTAAAACAAAAATAAAATTTTATAGATAAAATGGAAGTGTAATAATAAAAAAGCCGCTAATCATATTTATGAAAAGCGGCTTAATCATTTAAGAATTTGTTTATTTTTAATTCTTACTTCATTAACAACATTTTCTTAGTTTCAACAAAGTTAGCAGTTTCTAATTTGTAGAAGTAGATTCCGGAAGCTAAGTTTGAAGCATTCCATGTTACTTCGTAAGAGCCTGCATTGTTATTACCGTCAACCAAAACTTCAATTGTTTTACCAAGCGCATCAAAAACTGTAAGAGTAACATCAGCAGTTTCTGTTAGTGTAAACTTAATTTTAGTTGAAGGGTTGAATGGGTTTGGATAATTCTGATCTAATGAATAACTCAACACCGGTGCATCGTCATATTCAACACTTGTTGGTGAGAAGTTCGCGATTGCATCCATTAAAAGATCTTGAACGAGTTTTGTATTGTGAATACCATGACTTCCTTCAGCTTCAACAGCATGTAAGTTGTAGTTTGCTTGTTTGAATGCATCAGTTAAGGAATCAGCTTCACTTGCCGCATCTAAAAGAGTTGCTAATTCAGTGATCAAACTATCAGTAGTTGTTTGTACACCTCTAAAGTCAAATCTTGCATCTGCATTTGAAGTATCAACTTGTGAATAATAAGCTTCTCCATGGCATCCGTCCTGTGCACAGCTCTCAACTCTTGGTTCAAAAGTATGACCCGTTGCAGTGACACTGCCATCAAAAGGTGTCATGAATACGTGACAATCAATACATCTTTCAGTTGCAACAAAAGTATGAGCTGAATTTTGATATGTTTGACCTGGATATTGGAAACCAAAATTAGCTGTGCCGCTAAGTGCCTCAGAAGTAGTATGGTGAGGTGTAGCGTTAATATCAACCTCTTCTGTATCAACAGTATGGCAGACATCGCAAATTACTGCTGCAGTACCCACAGGAACTCTCAAGTTACCCGGGTTATCGTTTCCATGAGGATCATGGCAAGCAGCGCAATCAATAAACATGTTATTAGCAGCATCTCCTTCTGGAGCAAAAGTTGCAGCATTATAACTTGGGTCTTCAACAAAAGCAATAAAATCTTGAGTAAAGTGACAGTACATACATTCACCATTAGAATTTGCTCTATTAATAAACGCAGGGGCACCGCTTGCGTGACCTGACGCTTGCCATTCTTCTAAGTAAGGATGATGTGAGTCTTGATGACATGTTCCGCAATTTTCAGCGGTGTAATCAGTAATTCGTGCACCTGGTGTGATATGACCGAAATCCACTGTATTTTCTGCTGTTCCAATTGGACCATGGCATGCTTCGCATTGAACATTCTTTACTAGATCCCATTTGGTTTGATCTGTAATTGTGTAATCAGGTGTTCCGCCCGGATTTTCAACTACAAATTCGTCAGCGCCACCGTTTGCTACGGCTAAATCCCAACCGGTATTATGGCATTCTAAACAGCTATAACCGTAAAAAGGATTTGTTACTGAATCTTGAGCCGTGGCGTGTCCGGTGCCCTCCCATGCTGTAATAAGTGAAGCATGGCAGCCTGAGCATGATGGATTTTCAACACCAATATACCATCCTTGTCCAAATGTATATGATCCTACAAGTAGAAAGCATACTAAAAAAAGTTTGAATTGTTTTGACATGATATGTCTCCCGTAATTATTAGTTTTTTTTATAAATTTCTTTTCTTAAAAACATATTTGTGTCTTTATATGCAATAAAAATGCCGAAAATTACAAATAAAAAAATAATTAGATTTTAATAAGATATTTAGACAAATAATATGAAATTGACTCAAATTGTTTGATTTTAATATAAGTTGAGATATGGATGGAATAAATTATGATTAAAAATTCAAAATTAATAGTTCTTAATGTGACTTATACGTCACAGTGGGACATTAGTAAGACAATAAATTTATGATTTTCATAAATTTTATTTCATTATTATATTAGAAAATTTAATGGTTTGATTAGTGAAAAGTAAGTTTTTTTAACGATTTAATCGATTCCTCAATACTGTTGGAGGAAATAGGTTTTAAAGCCTTAAAGTGGATACCTAATTGACTTAATTCTCGTCCTAAATCGATGGTGAGTTCCGATGTAACTAAAATGATTGCAACTTTGGAATCAATTTTTCGAACTGACTTAAGTATTTTGACTGTATCGGTTTCGATGTAGTCATTGTCAAAAATTATAAGAGAGGGC
>SWCD01024508.1_pt1 | contig 158311 bp, 143 predicted proteins | sample 4693011 | NCBI WGS metagenome assembly SWCD01 (sample SAMN10267278, study PRJNA491770) | bioreactor metagenome | isolation source: DHS bioreactor inoculated with marine | place: Japan: Omine Ridge, Nankai Trough
TGCGGCAGGCCGCGGCGGTGATGATCGAGTCGGGCATGGCGGATGTGGGCTACATGTACGTCAACATCGACGACTGCTGGATGAAAGAGCATGGCGATGAGCCGCACCGCGCTGAGGACGGGACGCTGCTGAGCAACGAGAAGTTCCCCGACATCCGCGGCATGGTGGATCACATTCACGACCTCGGCCTGCGGGCGGGGACCTACATCTCGCCGGGCCCTTGGACCTGCGCCGGGTATGTCGGTTCCTGGGAACACGAGGAGCAGGATGCCCGGACGTTCGCCGACTGGGGATTCGACTTTCTGAAGTACGACTGGTGCAGCTACACAGGCGTGGCGACGGGGGAGGGGCGCGAGTACTACACCAAGCCGTATGCACAGATGGGCGACATCCTCAAGACCCTCGACCGCGACATCGTCCTCAACCTGTGCCAGTACGGCATGGACAAGGTGTGGGAGTGGGGCGGCACGGTCGGCGGGCACTGCTGGCGCACCACGGGCGACCTGGGCCTGGAGGCGAACGCCTCGCTGCCCGGTTTCTATTCCATCGGCCTCGCCAACGCCCAGCACTGGCAGCACGCCAAGCCCGGCGAGTGGAACGATCCGGACTACCTTCTCATCGGGTGGGTCGGCAGCGCTCATGGCATGGGCGAGGGCGAACCGACCACGCTCAGCCCCAGCGAGCAGTACGCCTACATGTCGATGTGGTCCCTCATGGCAGCGCCCCTCGTCTTCTCCGGCGACATGGCCAAGCTCGACGACTTCACCCTGAACGTCCTCTGCAACCGCGAGATCATCGCCATCAACCAGGATCGCCTGGGCAAGCAGGCCTGCATCGTGCGGCAAACGGCGGATGACTTCGTGCTGGCCAAGCCCTTGGCGGACGGGTCGCTGGCGGTGGGGCTGTTCAATCTGGCGCCGCTGCCGCGCGAGATGAGCGTCTCAATGACGGATCTGGGTTTGACGGGGACGCAGCGCCAGCGCGACCCCTGGCGGCAGATCGATCTGGATGACGTCGAAACGCAAGTGCAGGCGCTGGTCCCCCGGCATGGCGTGCACCTCGTGCGCCTCTGGTCCGCCGATTGACGAGTGCGCCAGCGAACAAGTCTCAGCCAAGTCGCGTCCTGCTGAAGTTCTGAATCGAGGCGGTGCTGAGCGTGCGCTCGAACCGCACCTGCAGTTCATCGAGCACCTTGACCGGCGTCGCTTCGTCATCGAGGTCCTGGAGCCCAGCCCACCAGGCGTTCGCGCGCAGGTCCGACTCCGAGGGGCCGAGCGCGGGCAGCATCGGCAGGGCGGGAATGAGCATGCTGTCCGCATTCGAGTTGGGAAGACCGGGCTGACTCGGCGGCTGATCCTGATCGGGAACGATACTGAGCCGTTGCGGCGCGTAGGCGAAGCGCTGCTGGCTCCCATCTTCGATGAGCGTTTTGAGGTAGTAGACGCCGTCCGCGCCATCGGGGAGTGTCCAACTGGTGCTCTCGCTGACAATCGAGTTGCCGGTCGCCGCAAGGCTCTCGGTGTGGACGAGCACGCCGGTGTCGCCGTTGAAGGGATTGCGGTCCGTATCCAGCCAGGCGCTGATGGTGGCGCCGGTGTCGACATCCTGGTACCTGAGGGTCAGGTCGAACGTTTCGCCGGCGTAGATCGGTCCCACCGCCACGTCGAGCATGACGTTGGGCCACTGCGAGCCGCTGCGAGTGAGCGGCTCACGAGCCGCGTTTCCGCCGAAGCCGGTTGCCAGGTAGTCCGCGCTGATGGTCTCGAAGCCCCCGCCGATTCGACTGAAGTAGAAGCCGAACTCGGCGCGGTCCACGCCGTGGGCCGCGTACCAGTTGTTGGGAACAGAAGTGCCGTCTTCCTGGGCGTCGAGCGCCAAGTCGATGGTGCCGTAGTAGAAGAGGTGCGTGTCGCTGTGGCCCAGGCTGTAGCCGCCGTTGTCGATGATGCTGTCGTCGAGTTCGAGGTTGAGCGCTCCCTCGACGAACTCACCGTTGAAGTCGAGCGAATCGCCGTCTGCGCGCCAGATGTTGTCGGTGAAGTAGACGTTCTCGTAGAGCTCGATGGGCGGATCTTCTTCATCGCCGCTGACAAAGTCGTCCTGCCCAGCGACGAGCGGATGCGGATCAAGCAGGGAGAGGTGTTCGACCCACAGCCCCGCTTCCCCGAGTTCGCGCGCCAGTTCCGTGACGACCGAAGCGCCTCGGCTGTGCCCGATCAGGTGAATCGGCAGTCCCGCCAGGGGGGCGATGATGCCCAGGCCGGGGAAGGCGGTGGTGAGGTAGGGCACGACCTCCGCTGCGATGAGATCCGCCGTCGAGTCGGAACCGTCGCCGAAGAGGAAGAAGTCGTTGCTGCGTTCCGCCCAGTCGAGCGTCACGATGACCTCGCCGGAGGCGGTCTCGGTGAGGGCAGGCGTCGCCGGGTCGTACTTGGAGATGCTGGAACTGTCTTCGCCGATGAACACTTCGTAGCGTGAGGCGTCGGTGCCGCTGGGATCGACGCGCTCGGCGATGGCATCCTGCCAACTGTCCAGCCAGTCGGGTCGATCTCCGAAGGCCTGGAAGCCGTGCGTCACCAGCGTCAGGCCGGCAAGCAGGCGGCGATCCTCCAGCGGTTCGAAGCAGAGCCTGGTCCGGCCTGGCCGCGACGACGCCCCGCCGGCGGCAGCTCGGTTCACTCCCACCCTCAGCAAGCGCGCCGGCATCGGCATGACGTCATCTCCCATAGCTCGAACAGGTCACAGATCCCTCGCAGTATAGGAGTCCTGCCGCAGCTTCCTCCAGCAGTTCGGGAGACTCCCACACAAGCCAGGGCGAAGCGAAGCGCCGCCCTGGGTATCCACAGAACGACCCCTGATCCGCGCCACGGTGGCCCACCCACGCAACGACAGCCCACCTCCCCCAGCCAACCCATTCTCGTATCCGGTGGCTCAATCAGACATCGACGGTGGACTCGAATTCCTCAAACTCCGCCTCGGGCAGGCGATCGCTCTCGGGAAGCGTGTCGGCGAGGTCGAAGTAGCCCGGCTGCCGCAGCGTGCCGCAACTGGGGCAGGCGAGGTCGCCGGTTGCCAGTTGGTCGAGATCGAGCCGTTCGCCGCAGGACCAGCAGTTGAGGGAGGCCTTGACGCTGGCCCGATTGACGGTGACCACGACCGCCCACAGGGCCGCTCCCACCACGGGAATGGAGAGCCAGCCCACACCGGCGGTGAGCACCGTGAGGCAGGTCAAGGTGATGGCGAGTAGGACGCCAAAGAACTTCAAGCGTAAACGGCGGAGCCATTCCATCGGTACAGATCCTCGTCAGATCGGGCGGTAGGCATCGACGATTTCGCGGATTCTATCCGGATTAGGAAGGTCGGCCACCTGAATCTCGATGCCATCTTGCCCCGCAGAGGAAATTCCTACAGATCCAACCTTGAGCATGCGTTGCAGCAGCGACTGATCCGTTTGGATGTTTCGGATGTGATCGTGCAACACCTCGTTCGTGGCCCGAGAAAGAAGCCCCTCACGGAGCAGGGTCCGCTTGTTGGTGATCTTGAGGCTCACCGTCTGCTTCTTGACCCACCAGACCGCCATGAAGGCCACCCCCAGCCCCGTGGCGATCAGGTACCAGGGCGACTTGAAGTAAAGAGATGCAGCGATTCCTGCGATCCACACCAGCGTCACCAGGCCGCCCAGGAAGGGGTGGGCCCGGAACATCGCCGGCTTGACCGTGATCACGTGCTGCTCCGGACCGGAATCAGGCGGCAAGCCCATGGCAGTCGCTCGGTCGGCGGGCGGCGCTTTCGCTGCCGGTGCAGGGGCGGGCGGCGGCACCGGGGCAGCGGCGGGGGCCGGGGCGGCGGGGGGAGGTGGGGCCGAGGGCGTGGGGATGCGGTTCACATCCCCGCAGTGCGGGCACTCCAGTTTCAGCCCCGCCATGGAATCGTCGACTTCGATCGTCGCATCACACTTGTCGCATTGGATCTGGATCACCGCCGTACCTCCTGATGTCGCCGCTTGCTTGCGCCAGTCGGCCAGATGCTCGTGTGTGTTGTAGCCGATCCAGGGGGATTGGGCATCCAATCCCGGGTTGCTTGTCCCGCGAGGGGACCCCGACGACAGGTCAGGCCTGCCGTGCCTTGCGGATTCGTCGCCAGCGCCTGGATTCGCCGTACACTTGGGCCATGGATGACTTCGTCTACCAGGCGGGCCGGCTCCATGGCGAGGGGGTCGATCTCGAAGGTCTCGCCGCCGCCGTGGGTACGCCGACCTACGTCTACTCCCGGAAGACCTTTCTCGATCACCATCGCAAGCTCCAGGAAGCCTTTGCGCCGCTTGATCCGCTGCTCTGTTTTTCGGTCAAGAGCTGCGGCAATATCCACATAGCCCGCCTGCTGGTGCAAGCGGGGGCCGGGCTCGATGTCGTCTCCGGCGGGGAACTGCACCGGGCCCGCCTCGCCGGCTGCCCGGCGGACCGCATCGTCTACGCCGGCGTGGGCAAGACGGACGCCGAGATTGAACAGGCCCTGCGCTACGGCGAAGCGGGTGATGCGGGCGGGTCCATCGCCTACTTCAACGTCGAATCCGAGCCCGAGTTCGAGAACATCGCCCGCCACGCCGCCCGCCTGGGCGTCCCGGCCGCTGCCGCCCTGCGGGTCAATCCTGATGTGGATCCCCAGACCCATCGCTACACCGCCACGGGCAAGCGAGAGACGAAGTTCGGCGTCGATCTGGAACGGGCGGTCGCCTTCTTCGAGCGCTACGGCCGCGACCCGCACCTCCGCCTCGACGCTCTGCACCTGCACCTGGGTTCGCCGATCTTCTCCGCCCAGCCCTACGTCCAAGCCCTACACCGGGCTCTTCATCTGATCGATGATCTGGAGCAGCGCGGCTTTCCGATTCGAGCCCTCGACATAGGTGGCGGCTTTGGGGCGGACTACGAGACGGGGCGATCACCTGCGGCCATCGAGTACGCCCACGAGATCGTGCCCCTGCTCGAGCCGCGTGTGAAGCGGGGCTTACGGGTGATTCTGGAGCCCGGCCGATCCATCGCCGCCAACGCCGGCGTCCTGCTCACCCGCGTGCAATACGTCAAGGAATCTGGCGACAAGCGCTTCCTGATCTGCGATGCCGGCGTGCAGACGCTCCTGAGGCCGGCCCTCTACGACGCCTTCCACTTCATCTGGCCGGTCCAGGTGGCGGCGGGATTCGTCCCCGAGCGGCGATTGGAGGACATGGAACTGCCCGGTCTCGTGGCCTGCGATGTCGTCGGGCCGATCTGCGAATCGAGCGACTTCCTGGGCAAGAACCGCCGGCTGCCCCCCCGTGAAGCGAGGCGATCTGCTCTGCGTCTTCTCCGCCGGGGCCTACGGCATGGTCATGGCCTCGCAGTACAACGCCCACCCCCGGCCCGCAGAGGTGCTGGTCAGCGGCGGGGAGGCTGCTCTGATCCGTCGTCGCGAGACGTACGACGATCTGACGCGTGGTGAGGAAGCGATGCTGCCGCTGCAGTTCGCCTCGCCCGCTTCCCCCGTATGATGGCGGGCGATGGCGGTTGATCGCATCATCTCGAGCCAGTCCGGCGGGCCGGAGGAAGAGCGGCAGAACTGGTCGCTTCGCCCCACCTGCCTGGAGGAGTACATCGGCCAGCGGGAACTGGTCGAGCGCATCGTCATCGCCGTGGAGGCCGCCCGCCAGCGAGAGGAGCCAGTCGAACATCTGCTCCTGCACGGGCCGCCGGGTCTGGGCAAGACGACGCTGGCCCATGTCGTCGCCAACGAGATGGGGGTCGGCTGTTACATCACCGCCGGCCCGGCCCTGACCCGCGGCGCGGACCTGGTGGGCACGCTGACCAAGCTGCAGCCTCGCGATGTGCTCTTCATCGATGAGATCCATCGCCTGCCCGTCGCCGTCGAGGAGTACATCTATCCGGCGATGGAGGATTTTCGCGTCGATGTGCAGGTCGATTCGGGCCTCAACGCCCGCACCGTGCACATCCCCATCAAGCCCTTTACGCTCATTGGCGCCACCACCCGGGCCGGCCTCATCACCTCGCCCCTGCGGGCTCGCTTCGGCCTGACCCACAACCTGCGTTTCTACGAGGTCGACGACTTGCTGGCGATTCTGCGGCGGAGTTGCACCTTGCTTGGTCTTGGAGAAGCGCCGGACGAGCCGTTGCGCACGATCGCCAGCCGATCCCGCGGCACGCCCCGCATCGCCAATCGCTTGCTTCGGCGGGTGCGTGACTTTGCCCAGGTGCGCGCGGACGGCGTCATCACGGCCGAGATCGTCACCGAGGCCTTGAAGCTCGAAGGCGTGGATGAGCTCGGCCTCGATGAGCTGGATCGCTCCTACATGCGCGTGATCGCTACGACCTACGAAGGCGGCCCGGTCGGCTTGGAAGCGATCGCCGCCACGCTCGGCGAGGACTCGCAGACGCTGGAAGATGTGGTGGAGCCGTACTTGTTGCAGGTCGGCTTCCTCGCTCGCACCCGCCGCGGCCGGCAACTCACCGCCGCCGGGGCCGCCCACATCGGGGCGACGCTCAAGACGGACGATTCGCTCTTCGCAGCGGAGGACGGCGACTAAGTCTGCCTGTCAGTTCTCTCTGCTTCGGCCCGCTCTACTCCTGCGTAGACGCGGCGTCGTGGATGATCACATCCTCTCGGCGGGCTTCGGGGTGTACTTTGAGGTCTTCGATCTTGCCCTTGCGGATGCGGCCGCGAATCGTCGTCTGGTAGGGGGCGTGCAGCTTGAAGTCGGCGTCCCACTCCTTGGGCCAGGCGGGGAGCAGATGGATCGTCCTGCCTTCCGTTTGCATGAGCATCGTCTGCAGCGTGCGCATCAGGACGCCGCCGTGGTCTTGGTCGGGGATCCAATCGTAGTTGGGACCCCAGAAGGCGGGGAACCTCGAGCCGGCGTGCTTGTTGCGGGCCCGCGAGACGAGGTTATTCCTCGCGTCGTCGGCCAGCCCGAGATGGGTCATGAAGAGGTCGTCCTGCCGCCAGCCGAAGGCGCCTCGATCCCAGCGATGATTGAGCGCCCCGACGCCAAGCGCTGCGTTGGGTTTCTCGAAGGTGACCAGCCGAAACGGGAAGACCGCGTACAACTCCGGATTCTCAACGTTGGCCTTGCGCTCGAAGCGCTCCGCCGGGGCCAGCATCTTGACTCCGTCGACTTCCCAGGTCGGAAGCTCCGGCAGCTTGGCCGCGACCTCTATCCAGTAGGCACGATCGTCTGAGCCTACCAGCCTCTGCGGAAGATCGAGCAGTCGTGCCGTCACCGCCCGCAGCCCGGCGACCTCCGGCATGGGGTTGGTCGTGTCCCACCAGGTCTCCAGCGCCTGGGTGGGCTCCATCACCAATGTGCCCGCATCATCGACTTCGAACTGTTCATCGAAGAAGCGCAGCACCGAGGTCGCAAAGGGCAGGAGCGTCGTTTGCAGGAACTCGACATCCTGCGTGTGGTCGTAGTAATCGAGCATCATGAAGGCCAGTTCGGGACCGCTCACCCACTCCCATTTGTGGTAGCCGCTCTCCTGGAGCTTGTCGTCGCCGCGCTGATCGATCGGCGTCCAGCCGTAGGTCGCCGCGAATGTCCCGCCCCAGAAGTACATGCACTCGGGGATGAACAGGCCCCCGTGCCCGGTGTAGCGCTTCGTGCGGAACTCGTGCAAGGCGGTCAGTTCCTCGACGTACATGCGAAACAGCGGCTGCATCATCTCGAAGTCACCGCTGGCGCACATGCTCAGATACGGCAGTCGGGTGTTCTGCCACCAATAGCCCGGTCCCCAGCGTCGGTAGTCGGCATCGCCGAACTTGTCTTCGTAGGGCACGGTGAAGAGGGAGCCATTGAACTTGATCGGGTAGCGACCGCGGCCGGCGCAGGCATCGATGTAGCGTTGCAGCGCATAGGCCCGGCTCACCAGGAAGGCATCATTACTCACGTCGATCGTCTCGCTCGCCACGACCTCGCCGTTGAGGTAGATGGCGATGCCGCCGCCGATCGGATCAGCGACCGCCGCGACGTGCGACCATTCGCCCTCGGGCAGCACGTCCTCGGCGCGCACGATCGTCCGGCCGACGATGAGGCGCAAGCTCCGACCGGGATAGGTGTCGAAGAGCCAGCCATCACTGGCGCCGGGCGTGGTTTTGTCGACGATTCGCCCGCCGCCGGCAGGCAGCGCCCCGGGTTTGACCCAGGCTTCGAGGCTCAGCCCCGTGTCGAACGGCCAGGTGCTGGAGTCCTCCAAGGTCTCGCCGATCGTGCCGGCCCCGGTGAAGAGCGGCTTGTTCGCGAATGTCACCGGCCTCTCTCGACCCGCCGCGAACCACTCAGCAACGTGGCTGGCGGACACTGGGCCCGGGAGAATCGTCACTCGCCCGATCTCACCGATGAAGCGGTTCTGACCATGCTGGTCAATGCCGAGGCGCACCGGATGCGTATTCTCCGGCACGAGGCGCCGGGGCGTGGTGTCGGTCGTGGTCACTTCGATCCAACTGCGCTCCCAGAACTCCTGCCACCACCGTTGGTGTGCCGATCGGCTGGCGCCATACGAGACCGACTCATTCTGTTCGACGAGGTTAACGGCTTCGTCGAGCCATTCCTTTGGCGATGCGGGGTGCACAGACAGCACATGCACACCGAAGCGATGCTCGTGGCCCGCCGGCGAGCGCAACTGCGTCCCGTCGAGTCGTTCTCCACCGCGAGCCGTCACGATGGCGCCGAAGACGCGGTTCAGGAGTGGATCCGGCTTGTCCTCGAAATGCTCTGTGAGTCCCTGAATCGCGACCAGTTCCGGGTAGTCCGAGGGGCTGCTGGCGTGGTGATACCAACCGATGCGATCCTCCAGGCTGGGGATGATCACATCAGGCTCCACGAACACCGGTCGATGCAGGCGATTCGGCTTGGAGCGATCCTCGAAGGTGTCACTCACATCGGCAGCGGGGATCGCGGTGCGCTCGGTCCGCCATAGTTCGATGGAGGCGGTCGCTGTTCGCTTTGTGGCGCTCAAGATCTCCACTCGTACGACCGGGCGGTTCGCATCGACCCAGAGTCGAAGCACCGTCGCCTCCGGTCCCTCGCCGCCGCTGACCACCATCGTCCCATCCGCCAAGCTCAATCGTTGCTCAAAGGGTCGTGTCTCCAGGGCAGGATCGAGCCTCACCCGCAGCTTGCCCACCTTCAGCAGGCGTCCGTGCTCTCCCCAGGCATCGGTCTTGCCAATGTAGAAGACAAGGTCACCGCTCGGTTCGACCCAGGCGTTCACCGAGAGGTCGCCGTTGCCCAGCGGCATCGAGCCGTGCGCATCCTCGCTCGGCGAGTCCCAGATGACATCGTGCGTGTGCTGTCCGAGGCAGGCGGTGGTGAGCGAGAAGCAGGTCACGCCAATCAGGTGCCAGGTGGGCAATCGCATCGTGTGTGTCCTCGTTGTGGATATCGTGCCGAAAGGGGACGACTCAACTACTCAGGCAACCCGGGCGGGTGTTCTACTCCGGGCCGGCCAGGGCATCGATCTGGATCCGCCGGGCAGCGCAGAGGGCGATGGCGATGGCGTCGGAGACATCGACCGGCGTGGGGGGCTCGGCGAGGTTGCATTGCGACTGCACGGAGAGCTGCACTTGCTGTTTCGAGGCGTGGCCGTAGCCGGTGATTGCCTTCTTGATCTCCGTGGCGGCGAGTTCGGAGAACTCCAACCCCGCTTGCCGGGCGGCGAGCAGGATCACGCCTCGGGCGTGGCCCATGACGATCGCCGTCGTCGGATGCTTGTAGTGGGCGTACAGTTTCTCCACCACGGCCCGTTGGGGAGTCAGCCGTTCGAAGACGGCTGCAATATCACGGTGCAACTCCAGCAAGCGATCCTCGACGGGCAGCGACGGCTTGAGTCGGATGACGCCCGCTTCCACGAGCATCGGATCGCCGGGGCCGGTGACTTCGACGCAGCCATAGCCCGTGCGTTGCAGTCCGGGATCGACGCCGACGATGCGCATGGCGACATGATACCCCAAGGCCCGACTGCTTGAGAAAAGAAAGCCGCACGCCGAGCGGTAGGCCCGGGTGCGACTTGATGGGGAGAGAAACGATAATCTGAATACGGCTGGAAGCCGTTCTGGTTCACATCAGCAGGTCGATCAGGCCGCCTTTCCAACTGATCCGCGTTGTCTCGTAGCGCGCGACGACATCGACATGGAGCGTGGATTCGCGAACCGGGTTGGGCTTGCCGACGGGATCGTTGGCGTAGGCGGCGCGTTGTGCGGGATCGTGGTGAGCGGCGAGTGCCTGGTTGTCTCCGCCCCTCTGTACGCTCGGGGCGCTGGGGTCGTTGCAGGTTTCACGAGGAATGTGGCAGCAATCGACATATCGCTGACGGTCGGCGTCGCAGCGCTGCGCCACCAGGCCCGCCGGGCCTTCCGCATGATCTTGATCGGTGCGTGGGACCGGGCAGCAGTGGGGCCAAGCCGGGTTGACGGGGCCGTCGATCTGCACGGGAGAGAGGATGCAGCGCCCGTGCCGGGTTTCCCCCTGACAGCGAGGCGGCAACGAGCCCCGGCTCGGTCCAAAGCGGAGGCGCCACCTCAGCGCCCGCCGAGGGTGGATCTTACCGGGCATGGTTCCCCGGGCTGGACTCGCCGCAATGTCACATTGGGCAGGGATGGGCCGTCGCTCCGGTATGTCTGGGTGGGATGTTGCGGTGAAGCAACGCCAGAGCGTACAGTCGGGGCAGCAATGCTCAGAACCGCCGACCTCCAATACGACCTGCCCAGCGACCTCATCGCCACGCACCCGGCTCCGGACCGGCAGAGCGCCCGACTGTTGGTGACGCAGCGCGCCGGGGAGGCGCCCGTTAGGCATCAACGCATCACCGACCTGCCGGACTTGCTCACGCCCGGCGACTTGCTGGTGGTCAACGTGACCAAGGTGGTACCGGCCCGCTTTCAGGGTGAGCGCTGCGACACCGGCGGCCGGGTTGAGGGGCTGTTCCTGGAGGCTCGCGCAGCCGACGCCTGGTTGGTGCTGCTCAAGAGCAACGGCAGGCTGCGCCCGGGTCAGGAGGTGCTGCTGCGGGGGACCGGCGGGGAGTTGACGATTCGACTGCGCGAGCGAGCAGCGGAGGCGTGGCTCATCGAGCCGCTGGCGGAAGGGGGGCCGCTCGATTTGCTCGAGCGCGTGGGCTTGACGCCCTTGCCGCCCTACATCCTGCGTGCCCGCAAGGAGCGCCAGGAGGAGTCCGTCGGGGAGACAGATGCCCTCGACCGGGCCTGGTACCAGACGGTGTACGCCGACGACCGCGCCGCGGGGGCCGTCGCTGCGCCCACGGCTGGTTTGCACTTCACGCCGCGGCTCCTTGAGGCGCTACCGCAGCGTGGCATCGAGCGGGCGGAGGGTGGTGCTGCAAGTCGGGGCGGGGACGTTCAAGCCGATCGAGACCGAGCACGTCGAGGAGCACCCGATGCACCACGAGCGCTTCGTGGTTCGGCGGGAGGTGATGCAGCGAATCATTGAGACGCGCGCGAAGGGCGGGCGCATCGTTGCCGTGGGTACGACGACGGCCCGGGCCCTTGAGTCGCTGCCGACGCTTGATGCGGCAGACGAGGTGGCGAGGGAGACGGATCTGCTCATCACGCCGGGCTATCGGTTCCGGCACATCGATGGCTTGCTGACGAACTTCCACCTGCCGCGCTCAACGCTGCTGGCCATGGTGGGGGCGCTTCTGGAGGGCGGCGTGCCGCGCTTGCTGCGGATCTACGAGGAGGCGATCCGCGAGCGCTATCGCTTCTACAGCTACGGGGATGCGATGCTGATCCTGCCGGGCGCCGGCTGAAGTGGCAGGGGGACTGAAGTCCCCGCGCCCGCAGCGGCAGTTGGGTCAGTCGTCGTCGCGGCGGAGTGTGCGCATCTTGTCGACCTGCCCGGGGGTGAGGATCGCTTCGATCCGCATGCGATAGAGGGCGTTCAGTTCCTGACGATCGAAGCGCAGCGTCTCCAGCATCCGTTGATGCCGACCGCGCTCGCGCATGGCCTCCTGGTCGAACCAGTTCTCGCCGGCAAGCTGCATCTCTCGAGCCGCCTCGATCATCTGTCCGCAGGCCCGGCTGTGCTCTTCGGCGTAGCGATCGAAGGCGTCCTGGAGTGACTCGTACTGTGGTGTGGTCAGGTCACGCAGGCCCATCGCCTCATCGAAGACGTTGTCCACCAGGGTTGGATCCGGATAGACGTTGGGGTAGGCCGTCTCGTAGAAGGAGCGCAGCAGCGGCGCGACTTGCGTGTCGGGCAGCACCTGGCGCAGCTCCGTGAGCGCCTTCTCCTGCAGCTCGAGCAGGCTCTTGCGGGCTTGATCCGACTGCTGGCGCAGCGGCTTGCCTTTCTCGCGCACAGTCTCGCCGATCGCCATCCAGTCGCCGGGCGTGTTGGCGTCGGCCTCCGCCATCACCCGCTGCCAGAGTTGCTGCTGCTCCTGGGCGACCTCGTAAGCGGCGCTCTTGTAGGGGACGCTCGCTGCGGCGTATGACGTGAGCACGGGCAGCGTCGCGTCGAACTCCTCATCACTCAGCGCCAGGTCACTGACCAAGTCGATGGCGTTGACCAGGCCCGGGATACTGAAGGATGAGTAGTACCGCCCACCTCCGCCACCGAAGATGGAGAGTTGGCGATGCAGACGCACCAACTCCAGGCGCTTGGCCTGATTCGGCATCAGGACCCACTCGACTTCGTCGAGAAACTCGGCGTCAACCTCAGCGACCAGCTCGCGGAAGTCGACGCGGCCACGGTTCATCTGGTCGAGGGCAGAAACCTGCACGTTGCCTTCATCGTCGTACAGGCGGCGTTGCGGCTCTTGCAGGAGCGTCTCCACCTGCGCCTCGCGCAGTTCCTGGAACCGATCCAGGTAGTCGTCGTGCAGGGCGAGGGCGGCTTCCTTCTGGTTGCGATCCAGGCGCAGCAGGCGGGCGAAGCCGTTGACATCGGAGGTGGTGAATGGGCCGATGTGGGCCGCCCCCACCGGCTTCTCGCGGTCGGAGGCGGTCTCGGTGACCACTTCGCCATCAGCGGCGATCTCGACGACTTCACCGTTGACCGTCACGACCGTGGCGTTGTCGCCCAGATCTTCGGCGTCCATGGTGACCACCGCGCCGTCCGCCGTCTCGAACGTGACGGTGTTCTGGCGGCTGGCGCCGGCGTTCTCGCCGTAGATCCGATGGCCGGGGCTCGCCAGCTTGGTTGCCTGGCGTTCGGCCCGATCGTGTTGCTCCTCGCTCAGCGTCTCCTTGATCGTGCTGCGCATCTGCTCGTTCAGATCACTGCGTTCCTTGCGCTTCTCCTGCATGGTGCGCCAGTGCGATTCCCAGCCGGTCGGATCGACGCTGATGATCGTCTCCATGCGCTCGTCGGTTGCCTGGCGCATTTCCTGCGACATGCGTCGGTGCTGCTCGCCGAAGCGATCGCGCAGGTCGGTCAGCGTCGTGCGCTGCGCCTCGGAAAGATCCTCGAGCGCCAGGGCCGCCTCGAACATGGGCGTGGTCGTCTGCCGATCGGGGTAGATCTGTGAGTACACTGAGCGCAGGTAGGCCTGCTCCAGGTCGTCGGCGCGGCCGGCGGGCAACATTTCGCCCATTTGCCGCATGTACCGCTCCGTGTCCTGCCGTTGCTTGACGATGGCGGTCTGCAAGTCCTTGCCCGTTTCCTTGAGCGCCTGGTCGACGGCGGTGATGGTCGCCATCATGCCCAGAGGATTGCTGAAGGAGTCTTCGTTGATGCCCAGTTCCTCCAGCTTCTTGAGCATGGCGGTCACGACCTGCACCAGCTCGTCGTGAAAGTCGCGGGCGCTGGCGGTGGAGGCGATCTCGTACTGCTCCAGGACGCCGTCCATGGCCGCAAGCTCTTCCTCGGTCATCTCCAGCTCGTCGAGCAACTCGATGAGGTCGATGTGGCCCAGCTCCCCGGCGAAAGGCAGCGTGTAGCGCTGCTTCTCCCGAGCCCGGAGGAGTCGCGGGATGAGCTCGAGTTGCTGCTCGGTGAGCACCGCCTGCACTTCCTCGAAGAAGCCCCGGTCGAGATCCTCGATCGCCGACATGATCCGCCGTCGCTGATCGATGATCTCTTTGACCTCCTTGACGGCGGGCATCTTCATCGGCTCGAAGCCTTCGAGCCGGCCGAAGAGATCCTGGATCTCGCCGTAGCGCAGCTCGCGGTACTTCTCGCGATAGCCCACGTGCAGTTCGCTCAGGGCCAGACGCTGCTCCGAGTCGAGGTTGAGCCGCTCGGCGTAGACGCGCAAGTCCTTGCTGGAGATGGGGTCAGGGACAAGCCCCTCCGTCCCTTGGGCGAGGCTCGCATTCGCCAAGCCCAGCGTGGTCAGAGCCACGATGACGATCCTGAGGAGCTGTCCGAGTTGGCCGGTAGGTGCTGCTGTCTGCATGGTTCCGCTGCCTCCCGAGTTTCTACAAGGCGATCGCGCGATCGCTGCACCCACCATACTATTCCCAAGAGAGTGCTTGCTTGTTCGCCCGATGCTGCCCAAACTCATGTTTGTCGGCCCGGGGCCCGTCGCCGACCCCATCAGGGAGGATGCCATGCCGGATGTAAAGCGGATTCTGGATCAGAAAGCGGACAACAGTGTCGCCACCGTCGCCTGCAATGCGACCGTCTTTGACGCTGCCAGCCTGATGAATGAACGGAGGATCGGTTCGGTCGTCGTCCTGGAGGCCGAGAAGGTGGTGGGGATCTTGACCGAGCGCGATGTGCTGACCCGCGTCGTCACCCAGCAGAAGAAGCCGGAGGAGACGCTGGTGCGCGAGGTCATGACCTCCCCGGTGGCGGTGGCCAGCCTGAGCACGACCTCCGATGAGGTGCGAGTGGTGATGCGTGACCGCCGCATCCGCCATATCCCCATCGTCGAGGAGGGAAAGCTGGTGGGACTCATCTCCATCGGCGATTTGAACTACGCCAAGAGCCAGGAGCAGGAGGACACCATCCGCTACCTGGAGCAGTACATTTACAAGCCGTAAGGGCCCTTAGCTCCGGTTCTGTGGGTTGGCGTCGGCTTCTCGCCGTAAGCGCGCTGACGTCATGTCGAGTGCCAGGTCGATGGCGGCGCGCAGGGACCGTTCGTTCACCTGGCCCTTGCCGGCGATGTCGAAGGCGGTGCCGTGGTCCGGGCTGGTGCGGACGAGGGGCAGGCCCAGCGTCGTGTTCACCGCCGAGTCCCAGGCCAACAGTTTCACCGGAATGAGCCCCTGGTCGTGGTACATCGCCACCACCAGGTCGTAGCGGCCGGCGACGGCAGCGTTAAAGATTGTGTCCGCCGGAAAGGGGCCCTCCGCCAGGATCCCCTGGGCGCGGGCCAACTCGATCGCAGGGGTGATCAGGCGCTCTTCCTCATCGCCGAACAGACCGTTTTCCGAGGCGTGCGGGTTCAGGCCGCACACCGCGATCCGCGGCCGCTTCAGCCCCATGTCCAGGCAGGCCTGGTTCCCCAGGTCGATGGGCTCAAAGATCTTGCCGATCGTCAGGATGTTCCGCAGATCCATGAGCGGCAGGTGGATCGTGGCCAGGACGACTCGCAACTGCGGGGCCACGAACATCATGGCGCTGCGCTTGGCCTGGTAGCGGCGGGCGAGAAGCTCCGTGTGCCCGGGCCAGCGCTTGCCCGCCAGGTGCCAGGCTTCCTTGCTGATGGGGGCGGTGACGATTGCCTGCACGTGCCGAGGATCGTCGGCCGGCAGCTTGGAGGCGGCGATGGCATCCTCAACGAACTGGTACGACGCCTGTCCTCCCTCGCGCGTCGGACCGGGCGGCACCCGCCGCGGCGTGCCCAGCAGCGAATACTCGTCGTAATCCAGCACCAGCAGTTGGTGGTTCCGCCAGGACTCGAGGGCCTCGGTGTCGTGCTGCACCCGCCACCAGAAGGGCTCGATCTCCAGCCGGTCCGCCGCGTAGGCCAGTTGCTCGTTCATGCCGAAGATCATGAAGCGAGCCCGCCGCTGCAGGGCCGGGTCCGCCAGCGCCTTGACCACGATCTCCGGGCCGATCCCCAGGGGATCGCCCATGGTGATGGCGAGAGTCGGTTTGACGGGCGTGGCGGGCTGCATTCCGCCAATCCTAGGCAAAACGGAGGCTTCACGGGCTCGCGAAGCCGACAAGCGGCGAGGAAGCCTATCATCGACCTTTCCTGACCTATGGAGACCATCGCCATGCGGCACCTCATCATCGCCTGCTCCCTCTCCGCGACCAGCAAGAGCGCCCAACTCGCTGAGCTGCTGCACGAGGCCAGCCAGGGCCTCGGCGACGAGGTCGAACTGGTTGACCTGCGCCAGATTGAGCTGCCCTTCTGCGATGCGGCCGCCTGCTACGAGCACCAGAACGTCGGTCTGCTGCGCGGGAAGATCGCAGCGGCAGATGCGGTCACGCTGGCGGTCCCCATCTACAACTTCGAAACCGGCGGGGCGACGCGGAACCTCCTGGCCCTGACCGGCAAGGCCTGGATGGGCAAGATCGTCGGCGTGGTGGCGGCGGCGGGGGGGGAACGCTCCTACATGTCGATCATGCCCCTGGCGGCGTCGCTCATGCTCGACTTCCGCTGCCTGGTGCTGCCCAAGTACGTCTACGCCTCCAAGATCGCCTTCGACGAGGCCGGCGACCCGACCCCCGAGATCCGCGAGCGCGTTGTGGAACTGGCCGGCGAACTCAACCGGGTCGCCACCGCCCTGAAGCTGGCCCCCGCCCCGGCCGATGCCTGAGCGATCCCAAAGCCGCCGATGCCATCGGCGCGGATTGGGGAACCGCCGATCCCATCGGCGGCTTTCTCGGCCCCTTGGTCCCTTCTCCCTTCCCCAAACGCTCCGCTTCGCGTCGCGGCTAAACGAAAGCGGATCTGCTACAACCTGCACACCATGAACACCACCCCCGAAACCACCGACACGACCCAGGAACAGGCCAAATCCATGGAAGAACTCGTCGCCCTCTGCAAGCGGCGCGGCTTCGTCTTTCAGGCCAGCGAGATCTACGGCGGCCTGAACGGTTTCTGGGACTACGGCCCCCTGGGAACGGAGCTGAAGAACAACCTCCGCGACGCCTGGTGGCAGGACATGGTCAAGAGCCCGCCCCTCGGCCCCGACGGCCAGCCGGTGTCCATCCTGGGCGTGGACAGCTCCATCATCCAGCATCCCAAGACCTGGGAAGCCTCCGGCCACGTCGCGGGGTTCAACGATCCGATGGTGGATTGCAAGGCTTGCAAGGCTCGCTTCCGTGCGGACCAGCTCGGCGAGTACCAGTGTCCGATGAAGCCGAGCAAGAAGGTCGGCGACCACGACAAGTGCGACCTCACCGAGCCGCGCCAGTTCAACTTGATGTTCAAGACCTTCGTCGGCGCGACGTCCGGCGAGGACAACGTCGCCTACCTTCGCCCCGAGACGGCCCAGGGCATCTTCCTCAACTACAAGAACGTCCTCGACACCATGCGGGTCAAGATGCCCTTCGGCATCGCCCAGATCGGCAAGGCCTTCCGCAACGAGGTCACGCCCCGCAACTTCATCTTCCGTTCCCGCGAGTTCGAGCAGATGGAGATCGAGTTCTTCTGCGCACCCGAAGAGAAGCAGATGTGGTACGAGTTCTGGTGCGCGACGCGGGAGAAGTGGTGGAAGAGCATCGGCCTGACCGACGCCAACCTGCAGATGCGCCAGCACGACAACGATGAACTCGCCCATTACGCCAAGGAAGGCTGTGGCTGCTTCGATGTCGAGTACCGCTTCCCCTTCAGCTTCCCGGGCTATGGCGAACTCGAAGGCGTTGCCGACCGCACCGATTACGACCTCAAGAAGCACCAGGAGCACTCCGGGTCCAAGCTGGAGTACTTCGACCAGGAAAAAAACGAACGCTACCTGCCGCACGTCATCGAGCCGTCGGCCGGCCTGTCACGCGGCGTCCTGGCGGTGCTTTGCGAGGCCTTCACGCCCACGCCCGACCGCAAGGGCAGCAAATGGGTGATGAACTTCCACCCGCGCCTGGCCCCGATCAAGGCGGCGATCTTCCCGCTGGTGGCCAAGGAAGGCATGCCCGAGGTCGCCCGCAAGCTCTATGACGACTTGCGCTCGCAATACGCCGTGCAATACGACGTCAAGCAGTCGATCGGCAAGCGCTACGCCCGCATGGATGAAGCGGGCACGCCGTTCTGCTTCACCATCGACGGCGACACCCTGACGGACCAGACGGTGACCGTGCGCGATCGTGACAGCGCCGGCCAGGATCGCATCGCCCTCGACCAGGTGAAGACCTTCCTCGCCGACCGCATCGGGGATTGAAGCCGCCACCGTCGGTGGCGCTCGTTAGTCGAACCGTGACGCGCGTAGAAAGACCCGACGGAACACCGCCGGGCCTTGTTGGGTTCAGGCGCTACGCCGCAAGCGGCTAGAGATTCCCGCGGCGTTCCTGCTCGCGCTCCAGCGACTCGAAGAGAGCCTTGAAGTTGCCCTTGCCGAACGACTGGCTGCCGCGTCGGCAGATGATCTCGTAGAAGAGCGTGGGGCGGTCCTGCATGGGGCGGGTGAAGAGCTGCAGCAAGTACCCTTCGTCGTCGGCGTCGACGAGAATGCCCAGTTCCTTGATGCGTTCGTGGTCTTCCTTGACGTCCCAGCCGTGTGCCTTGACGCGGTTCCAGACGTCCTTGTAGTAGGAGTCGGGAACGTAGAGGAAGTCGACGCCGCGCCGCCGAAGTTCGTAGACCGCCTCCAGCTCATCGTTGGTGCGGAAGGCGAGGTGCTGCACGCCGGGCGTGTTGTCATGCCATTCCAGGTATTCCTGGATCTGGCTCTTCTTGAGGCCCTCGGCCGGCTCGTTGATGGGCATCTTGATGACGCCGAAGCCGCTGTCCATGACCTTGGACATGAGCGCCGAATACTCCGTGGCGATGTCGTTGTCGTCGAAGTGCTTGAAGAGCTTGAAGCCGAGCACATTCTCGTACCACTCGACCCACTGGTTCATCTTGCCGAGTTCGACGTTGCCCACGCAGTGGTCGAGGAAGAGCAGGCCGCAAGGGTTCTTCTTGTTGTAGTCATTGAGCAGGAAGGGGCCCATCTCCGCGAAGCCGGGCATGAAGGGCCCGCCCTGGCGCAGGGTGCTCAACTCGTAGTGGCCCGTGCGTGAGACGAAGGAGTGCTGGGCTCTGCCGTAGATCTTGATCCCTGCCATCACTACCGAGCCGTGCTCGTCGGTGTATTCGCGCGGTTCATAGGCCGACTCAGCACCATTGGCGAGCGCCTGCTCGTAGGCTGCGGTCGCACTCTGGACGTTGAGGGCGATGTCCTTGATACCGTCGCCGAAGCGAGCGACTTCCTGCTGGGCCGGATGGTCCTTGTGCAGGCCGGTGGTGAGCAGCAGGCGGATGTTGCCCTGGGTGAGCAGGTAGCTGGCCTCATCGCGAGAGCCGGTGGTGAGGTCGGAGTACTGCTCGACTTGGAAGCCAAAGGTGTGAGCGTAGAAGTAGGCCGCCTGCTTGGCGTTGCCCACGTAGTAGCGCACGTGGTCGACGTCGGTGAGTTGCAGCGGGTCAGCCTTGACATCCGTTGTCTTCGCGGTGGCGGTGGACATGCGGTGGTGCCTCCAGGGATCAGCGGGGGGGGTTGCGCCGACAGAATACGATGCTTCGTGCCGATTCTCCAAACAATATTCTGTTCGGAGGTCGATTTCACGAATATTCTTCTTGATGAGCACGAATCGCCGCGACATCATAGGAGTGGTGAAAGAGGATTCACAACGACGATATCGCAAATCGTCCGGTGAGGAACGATCCCATGGCCCGCAAGCAGATGCGCAAACCCACCAACGGCAAGCAGATGAACGAGGCGACCGGGACGGTGGAATCGGCTCGGACCGGCGCGGTCAAACTCGATGATTTTGACCTGGAGATCCTGCGCATCCTGCAAGGCAGCGCGCGCATCACCAACACCGCCCTCGCCAAGCAGGTCGGCATGAGCCCGCCCTCGACGCTGGAACGCGTCAAGAAACTCGAAGCCAAGGGCGTTATCGAGAAATACGCCGCCGTCGTGCACAGCGACTCGGTCGGGCAGGGCACCGTCGCCCTGGTCTCCGTCACCCTGCGCGAGCATGGCTTGGGCCCGCTGGAAGCGCTCAAGAGCGCCATCATCAAGTTCGACGAAGTGCTCGCTTGCTGGCACACGGCCGGCGAAGAGGACTTCATCCTCAAGGTCGTCGTCGAGGACATGAACGCCTACGAAGACTTCGTGACGCACCGCCTCTCCAGTCTGCCCCACATCGGCCGCATCCGCACCACCTTCGTCCTGAGCACGGTCAAAGAGACGACCGAGCTGCCGCTCTGACTGCGGGCTCCCTCTCCTCGGGGAGAGGGCTGGGGTGAGGGGACCGAACACCGCTGGCGTGCGCTCCTCCCGCGCGTCACAATCTCTGCCATGAGTGATTCGCCGCCCTCCCCCGCGCCCCAGCCGCTCTACTACACCTTCGGCAACCACATGCACTGGGTCGACATGCAGTGGCTCTGGGGCTACGACGTCCTGCCCGGTTCCGTCCGCGACATGCTCACGCTCATCCGTGAAACGGGCGCCAAGGGCAACGTCAACTTCGATGGCATCGGCTACGAGAAGATGGCCGCCGAATGCCCCGAAGCCCTCGCCGACCTGCGCGCTGCGGTGCAGGCCGGCGACATCGAACCGGTCGGCTGCAGCTACGGCCAGCCCTACGGCCTGTTCCACGGCCTCGAGAGCAACATCCGCCAACTCACCTACGGCGTGCGTTCGGTCATGCGCCTGCTCGGCGTGCGGCCGCGCACGTTTTGGGAAGAGGAGTTCTACTTCCTGCCGCAGCTTCCCCAGATCCTGCGCGGCTGCGGCTACGACGGGGCCTGCCTCTTCTTCCAATGGACCTGGCACACGCCCGAGGTGCCCAAGGAGCGGGCGAGTTTGATTCAGTGGGAGGGTGTGGACGGCTCGCGACTCCCGACGCTGCCGCGCAACGAACTGAACGTGCATCAATGGCCGGAGGATTTCGATGGGCTCTTGGAGGGGGAGTTGCTGCGGGAGCTTGCGCATCCGGCGGTGGTGCAGTGGTTGGAGCTGATGCCGTCGCGGGACTGGATGTGCCGCAGTGAAGTGCTCCTGCCGCGGCTCAAGGAACTGATGCAGGATGAGCGCTTCGAGGTGCGCCCGCGCACGTGCGCGGGGTTGATCGAGGAGCTGCAGCAGAACGAGCAGCCGGAGCAGATCCCCGTGCGGCGCTACGGCATGCACGAAGTCTGGCACGGAATGACGCTGGGGAAGAACGGCGATCAGCATCCGCGCGAGAGTCGGCAAGCTGAAGAACTCGTTCAGAAGGCGGAAGCGATTGCAGCGCTCGCAGGGCTCTTCGGCAGACCCTACCCGAGCTGGGATGTCTACCCGACCTGGGAGTTGGAGGAAGCATGGCGCGAGCTTCTCTCATCGCAGCACCATGACAACCATGAGTGTGAAGGCCTCTGCGGCGCTATCGGCTACCACTCCATGCGACGCGCCGGCGAGTTGGCAACGGAGGTCTCCCGCCGGTCGCTTCCCCATTTCGGCCAGCGCGAGGGCAGGCTGCAGGACCTGCGAGCGAACGGCAGAGGCTGGCCGGTGCCCCTGGTCGTTCGGAATCGGGAACTCGAGATAGTGGGGGCCCTTGCCATTCCGCCGTTTGGCTTCGGCACCTGCGCTACGGGCTTCGATCGTTTCGAGCCCGAGCGGATCGAAGAAGAGCAGGATCGGCTCCACTGCTCGCGCGGCGAGGTCAACCTGGTGATGGACCGCGAGCAGGGCGTGATCGAGCGAATCGGGACCGCCGGAGCGCCCGACGTTCGCTTCACCGTGCCGTTCCCAGTGGTGCAAGTCGGGGGCCAGCCGGATGATGAGAAGTACCAACTCGCGGAGGTGAATCTACGGCCCCGACCGCAGAAGCTCCATATCGGTCGGACGAGACAAGGGCTTGGAGGCGTCGCCCGTGTGTGCGATCTCTTCGTCGGCCTTTACGCACAGCTGGACGCCGTGGAGGTCCAGGTGCTCCTCTCGGCTTCGCACCCAAGTTTGGAATGTAGGCCACAAGGGCTAAACGCCAGCGAGCAGTTGCCATTTGCCCCCGACTTCGACATTGCGAGCGTTCTCGCCGACACGCCGGGATCTGTGTACGAAGTTGGTGTCGGATCATCGGGGAAGAAGAAGTATCCAAGCGGCGACTGGATGACTTCCCCGCAGTGGTTTGAGGACATTCAGGGCGCGTTCACTTCCTTCAGCTTCGTCGACCTTCTGACGGTGGACGGGTCGGGGCTGCTGATCATGCACGTTGGAAGCCAGCAGTGGTTTCGCGATGCCAATGGCGTGCGTGCCGTCGTGACCACGAACGACCCATGGGACAACGGCTCGTTGACCCTTGATCGCCGCGCCCGGACAGCCTTTGTCCTGCTTCCTCATGCTGGTCTGAGCAACGCCGAGCGCATCCGCCTGTCGCGCTCTCTGCTCATCGGTGGCGAATATCAGTCGGAGACGAAAACGGTGAAGCCATCGTCTCACTTCCCCATGGTCTTCGGCCCCCTCTCCGTCGAGAACGCGCCGAACGTTCTCGCCCACGCGTTCTTCCGCGAGTCGATGAAGTCCGGCGAGCATCTGTCGGACTGGGCGGGACATCGGATGTTCGCTGAGTCGAATGGCGCCTGCGATCATCCCTATGTCGTTCGCCTCGTTGAGTGGGACGGCGAGCCGGCGGAGGTGACGCTCAAGCTGGCCGGAGACGTGGCGCTCGCGGCGAAGACGAATCTCATGGGTGAAGTAGGGGGGCGGGCCGATGGTGGCGAAACCCGTTGGCTGACGGTCGAGTCCACCGACCCGCCGGATTTCGCCAAGGATGCCAAGTTCAACGGCAAGCCCATCTCCTGGTCACAGGTGCGTTTTCGCATGCGGCCGCACGAGATCGCCACCATCATGGCGGACCTGGTCATGGGGCGCAAGGAGTGGCGCGACCTCGACGCCAAGCGCGAAGTCTGGGCGACCGTGCACCGCCAGGATGAGCAGGCCGAGTAACCACGAAGAGGAGCAGCGCATGAAACCGGGTCGCGTCTGCGTTGTTGGTTCGATCAACATGGATCTGGTCGTGGGCACACCGCGCCTGCCCGCGCCCGGCGAGACGATCCTGGGCGGCCCCTTCACCACTCATCCCGGCGGCAAGGGCGCCAACCAGGCGGTGGCGGCCCGGCGAATGGGCGCGGAGGTCGCCATGATCGGCCGTGTCGGCGACGACGCCCACGGGGCGCAACTGCAGCGCCTGCTGGCGGATGAAGGCATCGACACCACGCACGTCCACGCATTGTCGGGTGAGGCGACGGGCGTGGCTCTGATCACCGTGGACAGCGCGACGGGTGAGAACACCATTGTCGTGGCGGGCGGGGCGAATCAGCAGTTGACCACTGCGGATGTCGAATCGGCGTACGAGGGCATTGCCGCCTCAGATGTGCTGCTCATGCAACTTGAGGTGCCGCTTGAAGCGGTGATGGCGGCAGCGTGCCTCGGGCGCGAGTCCGGCGCTTCGGTCATCCTCAACGCCGCCCCTGCCGCGGCGTTGCCCGAGGAGTTGTTGCGCATCCTTGATGTCCTCATCGTCAACGAGAGTGAAGCGGCGCTCCTGGCCGGGGCAGCGGTGGGGGAGGAAGAGCCGGAAGCGCTTGCCCGCACCCTGCGAGACAAAGGACCGGCATCGGTCGTGCTGACCCTGGGCGCGCGAGGGGCGCTGCACTGGAATGGCGACATCGTGCGCACCGTTTCAGCCCTCGAAGTCAATCCGCTCGACACGGTGGCTGCGGGCGATGCCTTTGCGGGAGCCCTCGCGGCCGGGCTGGCTTCGGGCCTGTCGATGGAAGCCGCTCTCCGGCGAGCGGCGGCCGCCGGTTCGCTGGCCACGACCAAAGCGGGCGCGATTCCCTCCCTGCCCACACGAACCGCCGTCGAAGCAGCCCTGACGCGCTGACCGGGCCGAATCCGGGGGGATGAAAAAACCGCCGATGCCATCGGCGGCTTTATGGGTCTCCTACCTGTGGGCGCCGGCTGCGTCTCACGGGGCGTTGATGTCCGCTTCCGTCGTCGCCAGTTCGCCGCGCTCGATGCGTTCCTTTTCCTTGCGCACCCACTCGATCTTCTTGGCGTTGCGCTCGATCCAGAGCGGCAGGGGCGTTCGCAGGCCACGCTCGGCAAGCTCGGTGAACTCCACGACCATGTCCTCGCGCGAATAGGCGGAGAGGTCGTGCGTCTTGCCCATGTGGATGCAGTCCGTGGGGCAGGGCTCGGTGCACAGGCCGCAGAACATGCACTTCTGGTAGTCGATGGCGTAGCGCAGCAGTTCGCCGCCGACGGCCACGCCTTGTTTCTTGTCGACCTTGCGGGGGGGCGGACTTGTCGATGTAGATGCAATCGACGGGGCAGGCCTTGGCGCACTGGTCGCAGGCGATGCACTTCTCCGCCTCGTACTCGTGGATACCACGATAGCGGGGGGGCGAAGCTGATCTTCTCGAACGGGTACTGAATGGTGACGACGGGGCTGAACCAATACTTGACCGTGATCTGCAGGCCAATGCGAATGCTGTTGACCGTCTTCCAGATGTTGGTGAAGTAGCTGTCGCGTCGGGATGTGGTTGCTTCTGCGATCATGATTCGTGAGTGTGCTCAGGGGTCAGGGTCGCGGGGGTCGCGGCGAACTCACTTCCGCATCGAGTCCGCCAACTCTGTCTCGACATAGAGGATGACCCCGCAGGTCGTGCAGGTCACCAGGCGCTGTCCCAGCATCAGGGCGTTGAAGGTCTCGGCGGTGATGGACATGCAGCAGGCGCCGCAGGAGTACTCCATCCGCCGGCGATTCTCCTCGATGACCGGGGCCATGGCCTCTTCGCCCACGTAGTTCTGGACGCGGCCGTACTCGGCGAGCATGTCCCGGGGCACGTCCGCCGCCTTGAGTTCACGCTCCTGGCGCAGTTCGTTCAGCCGGTCCGCCGCATCCTGCTGACGCCGGGCGACTTCCTTCTCGGCCGCGGCCCGGACCTTCTCGCGCTCGACGATGGCGGCGGCAAGATCCGCGATCTTGGTGTCGAGCCCCTCGATTTTGTCCATCTGCCCCAGCGTCGCTTCCTCAATCTTGCCCCGGTCCACCTTGTAGGTGTTCACCTCGGTGAGGAAGGCGGTGTATTCCTTGTTCGTCTTGGCCTGATTCATCTGCTCGCGCAAGTGGGCGATCTTCTCGTCGTATCCCTTGATCTCGGTCTCGTGGTTGGCCACCTCCGCTTTGAGGTGCCGCCGCTCTTCCTCCAGACCGCTTTTTTTGGGTCTCGAGGTCGAGGAGCTTCCCCTCCTGGGCGCGCAAGTGCTGTTTGCTGCTATCGATACGGCCGGTAAGGCCGCGCAGCTGTTTGTCGACTTGGTACAGAGCCAGCAACTTATCCATGATCGTCATAGGACCGTCTCCCGCCTGTCAGCATGGGGCAGTGTAGCAGCCTCGCCCGCGGTGGGGAGTGATCGAGACGGGGTTCAGGCGGCAGGAAGTGAGGTGAAGATCCAGTAGGCCACGGGACCGACCAAGAGAGGCGAGTCAATCACGTCCAGCACCCCCCCAAAGCCCGGCAGCACCTCCGAGGCGTCCTTGATGCCCGCATCGCGCTTGAAGAGGCTGGCGATGAGATCCCCCGCCTGCCCGACGACTGCGAAGACGACGCCGCAGATCCCGCCCAGCCAGACGGGGACGCTGGTGACCCCATCGAGGCGCAGGGAGGCTGCCGCCAGCACGCTGCCCAGGATGGCCGCCGTGACCACGCCGCCGACCAGGCCCTCGATGGTCTTCTTGGGGCTGAGCCAGGGGATGAGCTTGTGTTTGCCGATGGACATGCCGGTGAAGTAGGCCCCGATGTCGCAGGACTTGGTCACCGCCAGGATCCCCAGGAGCGTCCAGGCGGAGTGGTAGCGGCGGATGGCGAGCAGGAAGCCGAACATGAGTCCCAGGTAGACCATGGCGAACATCGTTCCCGCCGCCGCGGCGCACACGCCTTCCACGGTACGCCGACGGGCGTAGTACCCCAGGCTGGCGACGAAGACCACGATCAGCCCGGTCGAGGTGATGGCGATGGCGACCGGGCCGGGCGTGTCCTGGGGAACACCGTAGGAGATGCAAAGGCCCAGCACGGAGGCGAGGCAGGTGAGCGGCACCGTGGCCCGGATGCCGTTCTGACGCAGGATCCGCGACAGCTCCCAGGCCGCGAAGGGGCCGACGATCAGGCTGAGACCAAAGAGCAGCAGTCCGCGCGGCAGGTAGTCTCTGCCGCCACGCCACTCCTGCAAGAGCCCCGACACGCGCACGCTGTCCAGCTTGTCGTCGATGTAGAAGACGACCAGCAGCAGGGCGATGAGCACCGCGCCGAAGATAAGGCGATGTTTGAGCACGAGAATAGAGTAGCAATCCCTCGGAAGCAGCAAGGTCGCACTTGTCGGCGTGGGCTGGCCCCCGCGCTCCCCCCCGCGATTCTCACCGATGCCTGGTCATCCCCGGGGAGTCGCCTCAGACCACCGCCCCGAACCGCCGGGTCCGCTCGCCATAGGCGCGCAGGGCGTCGTGCAGATGCGTGGGCGTGAAGTCGGGCCAGAGCGTATCCGTCACCCAAAGTTCCGCGTAGGAGATCTGCCAGAGCAGGTAATTGCTCACCCGCATCTCCCCCGCCGTACGCACCAGGAGATCCGGATCGGGCAGCCCCGCGGTGTAGAGGTGGTCCGCGATCGTCTGCTCGCAGAGCTGATCCGGCTCCTCGGGGTCGATCTCGCCGGCGGCCACCTTGCGGCAGATAGTGCGGACGGCGTCGGTGATCTCGGTTCGGCTGCCGTAGTTCAGAGCCACGCAGAGCGTCAGCCCCGTCCCCGCCGCCGTCGCCCTGGTCGTCTCCTCCAGGGCTTGCTGCACGCGGTCGGGCAGGTGCTCGCGCCGACCGATCTGACGGAAGCGGATCTGGTTCTCGATCATCTCCTGCCGCTCAGCCGCAAGGTACTCGACGTACAACTCCATCAGGGCGTCGACTTCGTCCTTGGGCCGCTTCCAGTTCTCCAGGGAGAAGCTGTACAGCGTCAGCACCTCGATGCCGAGGCTGGCGCACTCGGTGACGATGGGGCGGACGGCCCGAGCCCCGTGGCGATGCCCGACGCTGCGTGACTTGCCGCGGGCTTGGGCCCAGCGGCCGTTCCCGTCCATGATGACCGCGACATGACGCGGCAGCGTCGCGGGCAAGGGAGCGTCCAACGGCTTGGGATCGGGCTGGGGCATGGCGGCTCGCTTGTGACCTCACATCCAATGGCGAAGGCTCCGGGGCTGCGCGGACAGAGCCCTTGGCCCTACGTTTAGGCCGGTGCCGTGAGTTCGCCAATTGTCTGGGTTCGATCGGGACCGACGCTGAGAATCTCGATGGCCAGGTCGAGGTAGGACTCGATCCGGTCCAGGTACCGCCGGGCCGCGTCCGGCAGATCGTCGCGACTCTCGGCTGCCGAGACGTCCTCCGCGAAACCGGGAAGCGTCTCGTAGACCGGCTCGACGCGGGCAAGCCGGTGCGCCTCGGGGGGGAAAGCGATCCGTCGTCTTGCCGTTCACCCGGTACTGCGTGCAGATCCGCAGCTCCTCAAGGCCCGCGAGGACGTCGAAGAGCATGAGTGCGACGCTCGAGACGCCGCTCAGCATCGTGGAATAGCGCACTGCCACCAGGTCGAGCCAGCCGCAGCGGCGAGGCCGGCCGGTCGTGGTGCCGTATTCGTGCCCCTTCTCGCGAAGGGCGTTGCCGATCTCGTTGTCCTGCTCGGTGGGGAAGGGGCCGGACCCGACCCGGGTGGCGTAGGCCTTGACCACGCCGATCACCCGACCGACGGCCCGGGGGGGGCAGGCCCGTGCCGGCCGGAATTCCGAGGGCGCTGCTGTTGGAGCTGGTGACATAGGGGAAGGTGCCGTGGTCCACATCGAGCAGGGCGGCGTTGGCGCCCTCGAGAAGCAGTCGCTTGCCCTCGCGGTCAAGATCGTGCAGCAGGTAGGTCGTGTCGGTGATGCAGTCGCGAAGCTGCTCGCCGTAGCCCAGGTATTCGGTGAGCACGGCGGCAGGGTCGTAGGGCGGGTTCTGTGCGTCGAGGGCGCCGATCTGGGCCGTCTTCAGGGCGGCGATCATCGTGACCGACTCACGCAGGGCCTCGGGCTCCAGCAGGTCGCCCATGCGGATGGCGGTGGCCCGCCCGGCCCGGTCGGCGTAGCAGGGCCCGATGCCGCGCCCCGTGGTGCCGATCTTGCGATCTTGCGCTTGGCCGGAGAGAAACGTCTCCAAAGCCCGGTCCGAGTCCTTGTGCCAGGGCATGACCACGTGAGCCCGGCTGGAGATGCGCAGCCGCGACGTCGCCGCCGCGTCGTGCTCGCTGACGGCGGCGAGCTCCTTGAGCAGTTGGGCCGGGTCGACGACCACGCCGTTACCGATGACGCTGAGCGTGTCGGGCGTGAGAATGCCGGAGGGCAGCAGGTGCATGGCGAATCTCTGCCCACCCGCGACCACGGTATGACCAGCGTTGGCCCCGCCGTTGAAGCGGACGACGGCGTCGTGGCGGGGGGTGAGAATGTCGACGATTTTGCCCTTGCCTTCGTCACCCCACTGCATTCCGATAACAGCGGTATGTCGGCTGCAGCCTGCCTCGGACACGCGTCACCTCGCTTTCCTGGGCCATGTTAGCGATGAATGGGATCAAGCGGACCAAGCAACCTGCCGATGCGATATCGGCCCAGAGTATGGGAGGCCGCTGTGTCTACAGTCAGGACGATTCGAATCCTCTGCCCAAACCTCCGGTGTCGGAGGCTGTTGGCGGTCCCCGCCAATGCCCGCGGCAAGGTTGTCGTTTGCAAGTCCTGCGGCACCCGCATCATGGTCCCAGGTGAGGGGCAACGGGAGTCGCTGCCCTCCGCCGGCGACACTGAGCCGGGGGCCTAGACGAGCTGATTCCGCCTCGTGAGTGACACCTAGTCAGATGCGCTTGTGGTGAGGGGCGGTTCGCAACGGCGACCGGGCGCGCTCGCTGGGCTGACCCGGCGCACCCCAGCACAAGACCGATCAGCCCGTCACTGGCATCAGATCAACTGGCGAATTGCGAACCTCAGTCCTCGTCGAGATCGAGTCCCGCGAAGCTGTCGTCGTCATCGTCGAACTCGGCCAGAAGGGCCGAGAGATCGTCGCTGTCATCCAGGCCCGGCTCGCCGCCGGTTTTGGCGGTGGCGATGGTGGCCTGGTCACCGGCCGTTTGGGCCGTCGGGCCCAGGCGCGTGCCCGGTTCTATGGTGGCGGGGACGCCGTCGACGACGACCGTGAAGGCCACCGGCCCGATCACGACTTGATCACCGGCCTCCAGGGTGGACTCCTGCACCCGCACGCCGTTGCGGAACGTGCCGTTGCTCGAACCCAGATCGCGAAGCTGCAAGGCGTCGCCTTCCCGGACGATTTCACAATGCTCGCGGGAGACGGCGGGGAGGGGAACGCGGAGATCGCAGTCGTCTTTCCTGCCAATCACAATCCGCTCCTTCCGCATGGGGAAGTCGTGGCGGGTACCATCGGACTTGAACATGGCAAAGGAAATGTCCATCGGCGATCAATCCTTCCAACCGAGTCAGCGTGCGCAGACAACGTGCGGTTCGCAGCTTACCTTCCTGTCCCTTGGCCAGCAACGCTTGATCCGCGACTCGGCCGGGGAACATCCTCTGGCGGCGAGTTCTCGGGCCCAGGAGCCCGCCCAGGCCGCCTCGCTCTACCTGCACGTCCCCTTCTGCTTCCACAAATGTCACTACTGCGACTTCTACTCCCTCGTCGACCGCCGGGGAAGGCAGGATCGCTTCACCAGCCGCCTCCGCAGCGAGCTCGACGCCCTGCGACCCTTCGCCGCGCCGCTGCGGACGATCTTCGTGGGCGGCGGCACCCCCTCCCTGCTCCGCCTGGATCTCTGGCAGTCGCTGCTCGCCGGGCTGCGAGCCACCTTCGACCTCGATTCACTCGCGGAGTTCACCGTCGAATGCAATCCCGAGACCGTCTCAGACGATCTGCTGAGCGCCTTCCGGGTCGGTGGCGTCAACCGGCTCAGCCTCGGGGCCCAGTCATTCAATCCGATCCATCTGAAGACGCTCGAGCGCTGGCACGAGCCCGCCTCGGTCCGTCGCAGTGTGAAGCTGGGTCGCCAGCACGGCTTCGACAACCTCAGTCTCGATCTCATCTTCGCCATACCCGGGCAATCGCTCGACGACTGGCGTGACGACCTGCAAGCGGCGCTGAATCTCGGCGTTGAGCACCTCAGTTGCTACAACCTGACCTACGAGCCCGGCACCGCCATGTTTGAGCGCCTCCAGAAGCAGGAATTCACGCCCGTCGAGGAGAACCTCGAGGCCGAGATGTACCAACTGACGCTGGAACTGCTCGCCGCCGCCGGGCTGCAGCGCTACGAGATCAGCAACTTCTGCCTGCCCGGACGAGAGTGTCAGCACAACCTCGTCTACTGGGCCTGCGATCCCTACCTCGCCGCCGGTCCGTCCGCCTCGGGATACGTCGGCGGCTGGCGCTGGAAGAACGCCCCGGATCTCTCCGCGTACCTGCAGTCCGAAGGCCTGCCTCCGGCGGTGGATGTTGAGGGCCCGGATGCCCAGCGGGCGTTGGCGGAGCGCCTGATGATGGGGCTGCGTACCACCCGGGGCGTCGCGCGTGACCTGCCCGCTCAGGTCTCCGCCCGGCTGGCGGTGCTGCGCGGCGAGGGCTGGGTGAGGCTCGAAGATGACCGCTGGCGTCTCAGCGATGCCGGCTTCCTGCAGGCCGATACGATCATTGCTGATCTCATGGGCGAGGTTTGAGGTCGGCTCAATCAAGGGCTTGACCCCGCCAGCGCCGATAGGTTCTTCGTATGTCGACCCCCACCCAGGCTGCCACCAATCCTCACCGGCCGTTCGTCGGCGTCACCGCCGATCGCGACGAGACGAAGCACCGGCTGGCCCACGCCTACGTGACAAGGCTCGAGCAAGCCGGGGCGGTGCCGATTCTGCTGCCGACGCATCCGCCCTTGCTGGCCGCCCATGTCGAGTTGTGCGCTGGTTTCGTGCTGACCGGCGGGGATGATCCGCTTATGGAGCATTTCGGCGTCGCCAGCGACCCGCGCAGCACCCCGGTCCATCCGGAGCGGCAGGCCTACGAACTCGCCTTGCTTGACCGTTTGGAGCATGAACGCCCCGACGCCCCTGTTCTGGCGATCTGTCTGGGCATGCAGTTCATGGGCTTGCACGCCGGCGGCGTCCTGGATCAGCACTTGCCCGACCATCTGTCCACGCACGCGGATCACGCCGGGGACAGACGGCACCCCATCGTTGGCGAGATCGGCGCGGGAACCGTCGCCAGCCATCACGTCCAGGCACTGACCGACGCCGGGCGCTTGCGTGTGATCGGCCGGGCCCATGATGGCGTCATTGAGGCCATCGACGAGCCCACCCGGGCCTTCTATCTTGGCGTGCAGTGGCATCCCGAGCGCAGCGACGATCCCGCCCTGGGCCTTGGCCTGTTCCAACGCTTCGTCGACGCCTGCCGACGTTCCTAAGAACACGCTTGTCAGGTGGTCATTCCACGACCACGGTCGGCTCGCTGAGCGCCTGGCGGATGAGGCTGCACACGCGCTGCGTGCGCTCTCGTTCGACCTTCGGGTCGACCGGCTCTGCGGGGGGGACGCGGCGTTGGCCTTGGGGTCGCTCTCGATTCCTCTGCGTCCGTGTCCTGCGTTGGCGGCGTGGGATGCTGCAACTTCGTAGCAGTCGGGGAGACGTAGCGGTCTACCCGCGTATCGACGCGCGTCGCGGTGGGGCCCAGCGTGAGCCGCGGATCGCTCCAGCGCGGCGAGTGGGGCTGTCGCTGAGGCCGCCCTCGCCCCGGCCCCGTCTCACCTGGCGGCAGCAGGTCGGTCGGGGCCCCGAAGTAGAAGACGGTGTCGGCGGGGACGGCGACGTGGACCCCGCGAGCCGTCGCCTGATAGTCGCTGCGGCGAAAGACGGCGTGTAGGGCCCCATCCACGCGCACGAAGTAGTCCGTGCCCCGCAGCCGCCACAACTGATCGAAGCTTGGCTGCTGGGTCGAGCGCGGGTCGACGTAGCGCAGGCCCTCCGCCACGGGGCTGATGTCCTCCACCCCTTGCTCGACGGGAATGAGCAGGTCATCCCCTGTCGCAGCGCTCTGTCCCCACACCGGCGCGCTCAGCAATGCCAGCAGGCCGACTTGCGCCGCAACCCGGAAGCGGCGAGCGGAGAGGCCGAGCTGCGTCACGAGTGCGGCGATGGCGGTGGCTCCAAAAGAGTCAGATGTGGAAGCAGGGGGCCTTGGGCAGATCCTCGGGCGTGTCGAGCAGATCGCTCAGTGTCAACTCCGCCAGCGAGGTGCGCATGGCCTGGCACAGGGTCAGGATGACGCTGGCCACCGCCCGGGCGCCCGGCGTCGTCAACGGCTCCTGCTCGCAGTCCTGCGACTCTTCGTCGGGCTGCAAGAGCGCCTCAGAACTGAAGACATCCAGCAGATCCTGGACCGGCACTTCGGTGGGCGGCTTGGTCAGGCGATAGCCGCCCCCAGCCCCAACCTTGGATTCCAGGAGGCCCGCCAGACGCATCTGCAGGAGAACCGCTTCGATGAACTTCGCCGGCAGATCTTCGGTCTTGGCGAGCTCGCGCGCCTGCACGTATCCCTCTTCATAGCGAAGAGCGAGTTGGACGGCGGCCTTGAGGCCGTGTTCGCAACGCTTGCTGATGGGCATCTGAGGCATGAAGCTGCTCACTTGCTTGCAGAGTGAAGCCGCCCGAAAACTGATCAAAACCGGGCTCTGCCAATGCGGGAACAAGAACGGCCGACTGACGACGGCGGCGAAGGCTGTGGGTCTCTCCGCGTCGCAAATGAACCCAGACGGACCTTCCTGGCGGAGAGAAGGAGTCGCGGCGAAGCCGCCAGCTTACGCCGGTAGGGAAGCCTCGCCAAGTATAGGGCTTTCCCCACCGGCCCGAAATTGGGGATCTCGGATTCCCTTCTCGATTGTCAGAGTTGGGCGGCGGCGGCCGGTCTCCGGCGGGGGCGAGGCGAGGGCCTGTGCCCTACAATGCCCGGCCCAACCGAATCCCGGGCACTCGCCATTTCTCAGACAGGAGACGGACCGTGATCAAGGCATCGATCGAGCAGGCCCTGAACGACCAGATCAATTTGGAACTCGCTTCCGCGTATGTCTATCTCTCCATGAGCGCCTACTTCGAAGCTGAGAACTTCGCGGGCTTCGCTGCCTGGATGAAGCACCAAGCCCAGGAAGAGGTCAACCACGCCATGCGGCTCTACGGCTTCGTCAACGAACGCGGCGGTCGGATCACCCTGCAGCCCATCGCCGGCCCGCCGGTCGACTTCGATTCGCCCCTGGCCTGCTTCAAGCTGGCCTACGAGCACGAATGCAAGGTCAGCGCTTCGATCAACGACATCTACGCGCTGGCCGGCCAGGAGCAGGACTTCGCCACCCAGCAGCACCTGCACTGGTTCATCGAGGAGCAGGTCGAAGAAGAGGCGACCGCCGACGGCATCGTGGCCAAGCTGGAACTGGCGGCTGACAACAAGGGCGCGCTCTTCATGCTTGATCGCGAGCTTGGCACCCGGCCGACCGCGGAAGGCTGAGCGAACAGCTCACCGACGATAACCACTGACCACACGCCCCCCTTTTAGCGGCGTGGGCTTGCCCTGCGCTCTGCCGCAGGTCATGCAAGCGCGCTCGCCGTCCGCCGAACCGCGGTAAACCGCGTCGCTTCATGGGGACTTGGAAGTGTCCTGCATAGCTTCGTCGGCGCGCTCTTCCGGTGGCTTCCAACCCAGCACTCGTAGCGTCTGGGCGGCCAATCCCCCATCAGACTCGAGCAGTCGATCCAGGGCTGCCTCGGCGTCCTGATCGCCGTCTCGGCTCATCAGGATCAATGATGCAGCTGCTTCGGCTCGTACGATCGGCGACTCATCGTTGGCCAGGATCTCCTTCAGCTCATTGACTCCCGCACCATACGGAGGCGCCAGAGGACGCAGACCCAAGATGGCCGCCGCCCGTCTCGATTCCTCCTCCGATGAGAGTTGCTCATGCAGGCGTCGGCCAGCCTGTGGGATAAGCGCTGGCATGACCGCGAGAGCCTCCAACCCGACTCGTTGAACAGCCGTCTTCTCAGCGCCTACGGCGAGGAGAACCACCTCTTGCACTTCATCCGACTCCGGTGCGATGCACACGACGGCGAAGACCGCGCTGGCAGCTCCCCCCTTACTTTGGTCTCTCGCCAGAGCGAGCAGATCTGGCAGGGCCTCCGATGCCGCTGACCCCATCTGCGCCAGCGCCAGGGCGCACATGCTCATAGTCATGGACTGCTGGGATCGAAGTCCATCTCTCAGGATCGGCACGGCTTCCTTCGCTGGCGCGCCAATCTCACCGAGCGCGCTGACGGCCTGGAGCTCGCGCATGAACTCCCACTTCCTTGGCTCCTCGCCCTGCGCCAACCAGTCGATAAGGAACGGAACGCCAGGCGCTGCGCCCTCACCGATTGCGCCCAGCGCATCGATAGCGAGAATCTCATCAACAAAGGCACCCCGCTGCAGACCTTCGACGATCGCGGTGACGGCCGGTTCCGCTGCCGGCCCCAGCTCGCAGATCGTTTCGAGCGACGCCACCACGAGGTGCTGACGGCGATTTGCCTGGAGGATCTTGGCGCAGCTCCGCGCCAGGAGCCGCTTCTGCCCATCACTGAGATCCAGGATCAACTCCGCAGGCGAGTAGTAGTAGGGGCCTCCCACATCCGTCTTCATCTCCACTCTTCGCTCAAACTCCACCCACAGCGCATCCCTCTCTGACTCCACGGTCGGCAATAGCCGGAACAGCACCGAGTTGGGTAGGTATGTCGTCCAGCCGACCATTCGCACGTGCGGGTAGAGACCAGCGATGCCGGCGAGCAGGAAGCAGAGGAGCGCAATCGCCGTGCGGCCCTTGTAGCGGTGCGTCTTGTGGAACTGCCGGGGCTTCTTGATGACGCGGCCGCACTCCGGGCAGGTGTTGCTGGGGGCGGCGGAGAGGTCGTAGAAGCACTTGGGACAACGCTTGCGGCCTCGGGAGCGGTCGGCGAAGAGGCCTCTGTAGAACAGCCAGAGCGACAGCACCCCGAGGATGCCTGCCAAGGTGAAGTAGAGCCAGTCCGGTCCGCCCACGGCGATGCTCCTCTGCGGGCCCGCGTGACCTGCTCATGGTCGGAGGTGCGACCGTCGAATGCAAGCAATGAGTCGAGAGTGCCTCGGGGCGTCAGGGTGGGCTCCTTCGACGCGGGCGATTGCCCGGGCTTCGGGGCTGGGCCGGGCCGGGTGGCGGGAATAGACTTGCGTACACGATTGTTGACAGTTGGTGGTCGGACGTGGGACACGAGGAGGCAGGACGCCATGGCAGCCGGCATGACCAAAGAGAATCTGATCACCTCCGCACTTCGCCTGGCCACAGCGCACGGCGTCGAGGGCGCTTCTGTCCGTCGCATCGCCCGAGATGCGGGGGTCACCGAGGGGGCGCTCTATCGCCACTTCAAGAACAAGGACGACCTCTGGCGCGAGGTTTACACCCGCATTGTCGAACGCCTCGTGGAGGCCAAGTCGCGCCTGGTCGACGCTGGGAAGCCGGCTCGAGAGACGCTCGCCGAATGGGTGCGGTTGTCTTACGCCTTCTACGATGAGAACCCCGATGCCTTCACCTACGTCCTGCTCATGCCCAGTCGCGTCGCTGCCAACCTCGGCGAGGTCTACACCGAGCAGAGCCGACTCTTCATCCGCTTGATCGAGCGAGCCGAGGAAGCGGATGAAGTGCGCCGACTCGATCCGGCCCTGGCCATGTCCCACTTCAGCGGCTTGATGCTGAGCGTGCCTCGCCTGATCAACGAAGGCGTGCTCGCAGGCCCGGCCGGCGGCTACGTCGACGAGGTCGCCGACGCCATCTGGCGTGTGCTGGCGAAGCCCGACTGATCGAGCGCGTCCATGCCACCTGGAGCGTGCCTGCCTGCGAATGGCGAGCCGCGACGGTGACGGAGCGGTTCCCCCGGCGCCCTGACGCCTCATCGCCTTCGGCGTTCGAGGGCGACGGGTCGAGGCGTCAGCGCTTGCCAAGCTGCACCGACCCCTCCCTCACGGTCGGGGCTCGCTCGTGGGAGGTCGGATCCGCCGAACTCAGGGGTACTCACCTTGATGGGGGTGAGTCGCTGCGACTATGCTCCACTCCGTTCCTTCGAACGACCGGAGTGAAAGGGCTAGCGCATGACGACCGAGACGGCCGACCGCGGACAATGGAAAACACGCGCGGGGTTCATTCTGGCGGCGGCGGGATCGGCCGTCGGCCTGGGGAATATTTGGAAGTTTCCCTACATCACTGGCGAGAACGGTGGGGGCCTCTTCGTCCTGATCTATCTCATCTGCATCGCCCTGGTCGGCATCCCCATCATGATGGGAGAGATCATGATCGGCCGGGCTGCGCGGAAGCAGCCCGTGGCAGCGTTCCATGCGCTCGCAGGCAAGAAGTCAGCCTGGGCCGGGGTCGGCTGGCTGGGCGTGCTGGCGGGCTTCGTCATCCTCTCCTACTACATCGTCGTCGCCGGCTGGGCCATGGACTTCACCCTCAAGTCCATCGCCAACTTCACCGAGCCGATCCACGACCGCGCCGAACAGGTCGCCACCAACTACCGCGCCACCGCTTCCATCGACGACATGCGCACGCTCCTGGTCGAGCGCGAGACGGAGCGGGAGCTGCGCGAACCGCTGCGGCAGTTGCAGGCCCAGGTGAGACCCTCGGATTGGAAGGGCTACGAGCGTTACACGACGGCCCTGGGGGCGGCGGGAGCGCCGGACCTCTATCGGGCTGAGATCCTGCACGAGACCTACGGCGAGGAGGTCAGCGCCGGCATGCAACTCGTGCTCTCTGACGCCGACTCGCAGCTCATCGCCACCTGGGGACTCCTGGGCGTGGGCGAAGATGAGCAGGCGCAGGCATCGCAGGAACTGTACGAGAGCACCCGCAGCCGGCTCCTGGAAGATGCGAAGCTGCGTCCACAGATCGAAGCCTCGGAAGCGATCCTCGCCCAAATTGAAGAGCGCACGCGCGAGGCGCGCCTGGCGGTGTTGGCGGTGTATCCGCTGGTCGAGGTGGGGGCCGCCGAGCGAGAAGCGCAGGAAATCTTCATTCGCGACAAGGCAACGACGCTGGTCCGCCGCAACGAGATCTTCGACTCGGTCGACAGCGCCTTTACCCAGGTGGCGACCGATGGCTGGACGAGCGTCTTCTGGGCGGCCCTCTTCATGCTGGTCACCATCATCATCGTGGCGGCGGGGATCGGCAGCGGCATCGAGCGCGCCTGCAGGCTGCTCATGCCCATGCTCTTTGCCCTCATCCTGATCATGGTCGTGTATGGCGCTTTCACCTCCGGCTTCGCAGAAGCGGTGTCGTTCGTCTTCAAGCCGGACCCGCACAATCTCAAGGCGAGCGGCGTGCTCGAGGCGCTGGGCCACGCCTTCTTCACCTTGTCTCTGGGCATGGGCGCCATGATCACCTACGGTTCCTACCAAGCGACAAAGGAACGCCTGGTGAGCCAATCGGTGACCATCGCGGTCCTCGATACGGGTATCGCCTTGCTTGCCTGCCTGATGATCTTCCCGATCACGTTTTCTTATGGGCAAGAGCCGGACGCCGGACCCGGGCTGGTTTTCAAGAGCATGCCCCTGGCCTTTGCGGAGATCGGCAAGGGCGGCATGCTCTTGGCGATTCTCTTCTTTGGCCTGGTCGTGTTCGCGGCCCTGACCTCGGCCATCTCGCTGCTCGAGGTCGTCGCCTCCTACTTCATCGACCAGTGGAACTGGAACCGCAAGAAGGCGGCGTGGCTCTTCGGCGGGGTGATCTTCCTCTTCGGCGTGCCCTCGGCTTTCAGCATGGATCCCAACTTCGCCATGCCCGGCTGGGCCCCGAGCTTTGGCAAGAACTTCTTCGACACCATGGACTACCTGGCATCGAACTGGATGCTGCCGATGGGAGGGCTCCTGATCGCGATCTACGCCGGCTGGTTCATGCCCAAGAAGATGCGCGCTGCGGAGCTTGCCGATGCGCCGTCGGCGCTGGTGATGGGATGGCTGGTGCTGATTCGCTTCATCGCCCCGGTCCTGGTCATCATCGTGCTGGCCCAGAAGGTCGGCATCCTCGATGCGGATGAACTGCTGCATGGGTTGTTCGGGTAAGAGTCACCGTGCACCGATCTGACGGCAGCTCGTCATGCCCGCGTAGGCGGGCATCCAGTGCGGCGCTCGAACATCTACTCAATCGACCGGGTTCCCGTCTACGCGAGGATTACGGAAGGATACGGCAAACGCCACGACCGAGTGCAGATAGCTCTAAGAGTCCGCTGAGTCTTTGAGTCGCTCAATCTCAGACCGGATGTTCTCTCTCGCCTGAGATTCCAGGCGATCGCGAAACAAGGGAAGACTGAAGAGGTGCGGGCGATCCAGGAAGCCTCTGAGCACCTTGATCCTCCCTGCCGTGTATTCGCCTGAGGGCACCCAGGAGTACTCGCTACGTATCGCCAGAGCGTACGAGTTATAGACTGCCGCTTCTTCCCCGAGGATGCTCAGATCGATGTCGCAGATGAGATCGGAGTCCCGGTCGCCTGGCCGATCACTATGATTCGTGGCCAGCACGAGATGGGGTACGGAAGTCTCCCATGACGTGCCCTGAAGAAAGGCGGCGGCAACTTCGGCGCTGCGCTGTTCGTTGTCAGGCTTTCTGGTGTCGTAGATGCAGTCGTGAAACCAGATGGCCAGCTCAACCCCGACTCGGTCTTCCGCCATCGCAGCGGAGGCGTCGAACTGCGCCAGGCAGTACGCAATGTGGTCCAGGTTGTGATACGCTCTGCCTGCGGATCCATAGGCAACCTCGAAATCCCGCCACTGCCGTTTTCCAGGCAGTCCGATCCGGTCGCACAGATTGATCCATCGCGTGTGAAGCACTTCTGTCAGCGAACCTGTGTTCTCAGAGGGAGTCTGTTCTTCCCGGGCACACCGGATCAGTCTACCGCCGTCGCAGGTGTGGGTGAGGCGACAGCGAACGAGGAACGCCCTCAGAGCCGAAACCCCCACTTGATGGGCGATCCAATTCCCTCGTTCCCGTAAGATGTCGGCACTCACATGAACGACCAGAAGCCAACTCGATCCCGCCGCAAGTTAGGCAAGCCCAAGGGCGATCCCTACGGCCGGCCCGCCCTGCGCCCGCAGACGACCACCCTCTGGGAGTATGCCAGCCAGGACTACGGCGACGCCGCCCACGGCACGCCGGGCTACGAAGGCGCCACCCCCGCCTGGGTCATCTGGGATCTCCTGACCCGGTACACGCGGGAAGGCGACACCATTGTCGACCCCATGGTCGGCGGCGGCACCACGATCGATGTGGCCAAGGAACTGGGGCGACAGGTGCGCGGCTTTGACCTCAGCCCCGCGCGCTCGGATGTCGAGCAGGCGGACGCCCGGAAGCTGCCCTTGGAGAAGGCGAGCGCTGACTTCGTCTTCGTCGACCCGCCTTATTCGACGCACATCAACTACTCCGAGGCCCCGGACTGCATCGGCAAGCTCGATGCCAACAGCGAGGCGTACTACCGGGCGATGGAGCAGGTGATTGGGGAGATCGACCGCGTGCTGAAGCCCCGGCGGTTCCTGGCGCTCTACGTGTCGGATTCGTTCCGCAAGGGTGAGCCCTTCATGCCGATCGGCTTCGAGCTCTTCGCGCTGCTGCGGCAGCGCTTCCAGCCGATCGACATCGTGGCAGTCGTGCGGGGTAACCGCAAGCTGAAGAAACCGCACTGGCACAAGGAAGCGGTGAAGGGGAACTACCTCCTGCGTGGCTTCAACTACCTGTTCATCATGAAGAAGACCTGATCGTCATGCCCGCGCCGGCGGGCATCCAGTGGCGCCTCACGAATTGCCGGGTACCTCTTTCGATTTCCACTTGCGTAGGTATGGCGATAGCCGTCCTTTGCACTGGTTGGCACAGCAACCAGTGGCACCCGAACCGCAGTTGATAGCGGATGCGATGGCCTTCACTCCGCGAACATGGCGTCGATGAACGTCTCGGGGTCGAAGGGCTCGACATCGTCGTAGGTCTCGCCGACCCCGACGAACTTGACCGGAATGTCGGTCTCCTCGCGGATGGCAATGATGATGCCGCCCTTGGCGGTGCCGTCCAGCTTGGCCAGGAAGATGCCGCTGACGTCGATCGCCTTGCGGAACTCCATGGCCTGCTTGAGGCCGTTCTGTCCGGCGGTGGCGTCGAGGACGAGCAGCACCTCGTGCGGGGCGCTGGGGATGCGTTTGGTCGTCACATCGCGGATCTTGGTGAGCTGACGCATCAGCGGGTCCTGCGTGTGCAGCCGGCCCGCCGTGTCGAGAATCAACACGTCGACGCCGCGGGCGAGGGCCGCATCGCAAGCGTCGAAGGCGACGGCGGCGGGGTCGCCGCCCTCCTGTCCCTTGACGATGGCGACATCCAACCGCTCCGACCAAATTTCCAGTTGCTTGACAGCCCCGGCTCGGAAGGTGTCGCAGGCGCCGAGCAGGACGGTCTTGCCCTCCGCCCGCAGGGAACGAGCGAGCTTGGCGATGCTGGTGGTCTTGCCGGCGCCGTTGATTCCCGCCACGAGGATGACGGTGGGGCCGGACTCGGCGAAGTGCAGGCTGCGGTCCTTGGGCGGCCAGAGTTTCTTGAGTTCCGTCTTGAGGTAGTCGAGCACATCGTCGCCGCTCGCCATGTCGCCGGCCTTATAGGCCTCGCGAATGCCCGCAATGAGCTTGCCGGTGGTGCGGACGCCGACATCCGCCTGGATCAGTCGAGACTCCAGCTCATCGATGAGGTCATTGTCGAGCCGCCGACCGAGCAGCATGCTGCGCAGGCCGCCGACGAAGGTCTCGCGAGTCTTCGCCAGTCCCTTCTTGACCTTGGAAACGATGGACTTGAACAGGGCCATGGACGCGTGGTTCCCTTGGAGAGCGGGGGCAAGTGGATGAGGTCAGGTCTTCGGGGCGAGGCGGCGCATGGCCTTGTCGAGCACGCCGTTGACGAACAGCGGCGAGCGGTCCGTACTGAAGCGCTTGGCCAACTCGACGGCTTCGTTGATGGCGGCCTTGGGCGGGGTGCGGCCGGTCACCATCTCGTGGTAGGCCAGACGCAGAATGCAGCGGTCGACCGTTGGCTGGCGCTCGGGTGGCCAGTCGGGCGCCAGCTCGCGCATGAGCTCATCCGCCTCGGCCCTGCCATCGTACGCGCCACGGGCGAGGTCGTAGGCGAGGCGCAAGTCGCCCTCGGCGAACCCGGGATCGGCCGGCGCGGGCTCTTCGCCCTTGGGGCCCTTCTTGCGGGGCAGTTCTTCCTCTTCACGCTGCAGGAGCGACAGGCCGGCCATGGGCATGTTGTCCGACACGTCGCCAGCGTCTTCCTCGCCGCGGGCGTCGAGCTGGTAGAGCGCGAGCAAGGCAAGCTGCCGAATCAGGCGCGGCTCCGCCTCCGAGCGTTGCCTCGGGCCGATCGCTGCCGCCGCCGGCGCGGTCGACTCCTCCGGCGAAGCCACCAGGCTGGTGACAGGCGGCCTCACCTCGACGGGTGGCGGCGAATCCGAAGGCGGGTCGGTGGCGGTTGAGTGCTCACACATCGAGGTGAGAGTCCTTCCTGAAGAGTCACTGGGCCGGGGAAAGGCCCGAAGTGTAGCGATTGTCTGCAGGGCGGCCTGCATGGCCTCCTCGCCCTTGTTGCCGGCGGCGCCTCCAGCCCGGGCTTCCGCCTGCTCCTTGGTCTCGCAGGTGAGCAGGCCGAAACCGATGGGGATGCCCGTGCGGAGGGTGATTTCCGTCAGCCCGCGCGTCACGGAATCGCAGATGTAGTCGAAGTGGGCCGTCTCCCCGCGGATGACGCAGCCCAGGGCCACCAGGCCGTCATATTGGCCGGAGGCCGCCAGCCCCTGGCACAGGGCGGTGAGTTCGAAGGCTCCGGCGGCCTCGGCGATGTGCAGATCGGCGTCCGACCCCACCTGCCGGGTGTAGGCGGCGCAAGCGCCGGCCAGCAAGGGCTGGGTGATCCAGGCGTTGTAGGTGGAGACGACCACCGCCAGGCGGGGCGTCGGCTCCGCGATCTGTTGGAATTGCTGGGGCATGGCAGCATGCTAGCCGACCCCCTCGCCTCCAGCCACAGCCTCCGCGGAGGGCTTGCGGTACGATGCCCCCATGCGATTGCTTCTCCGCAAGCTGCTGCCCTTTCTGCATCTGACCCGCATCACCACCGCCTTTGCGGCCGTCGCCAATGTCTGGTTCGTGGTGCTCTGGTCGCGAGAGGCGGGTCCAATCCTCGAACCCGGCACGGCGCCTTTGCAGGAACTCGACCCGGCGCTCTTGCTCTGCGCCTCGGCCCTGGCGGCGATCGGGCTGTTTCTCTACGGCATGGCGCTGAACGATGTGCTTGACGTGCACTACGATCGCACCTTCGCGCCGCAGCGGCCGCTCCCCTCCGGGCAGGTGCGCATGGTCTGGGCGGTGAGTCTGGTCATTACGGCCCTGATGGCGGCAATGATCGGGGCGGTCTTCCTGGGGCGCGAGGCGTTCTTCCTCTGCCTGCTCAGCGCGGGAGCTATTCTCTTTTACAACGGGGCGGGCAAGTTCGTACCCGCCGTCGGCGTCGTCTCCTTGGGGCTGATCTACGCCGCTCACATGTTGATACCGAACTATTACCTGCGTTTCGTCTGGCCCGTCTGGACAGTGATGACGCATTCCCTGGCGGTGGGGATCTGGACCTATTCGCTCGCCGACAAACGCCCGCTTATGTCACGGCGCGGCATGTTCGCCATGATCCTCGGTTGGGTTGTTTGGTCCGGCGTGCTCTTCTACGCGGCGCATCGACGAGGCGGCATCTGGCCGGATTGGGTGAACCCCTGGTCGCCCGTTGGTCCGGCGGCCCTGGCGGTGCTCTTCGTGTGGTACGCCTCGCGGAAGATCAAGGTGGCGCCGTCCCGACACCGTGCCGCCGAGAAACTCGTGCGCTACGGGGCCCTATGGTTGGCCCTGTATGACACGGCCTGGCTTCTGGGACAGGGATACTGGCGGCCGGCGGTCTTGCTCGGCTCCGTGGGCCTGGCCGGGTTCCTGGGCATGACCGTCGTGCGCGAGATCCTGAGTCTGGTGGAGCGCCCGCTCGAATACCGCGTGCGCTAGCGCGCCACAAACACGCCGGCCCGGAGCAGGCGCAGAAAAAAGAGCCGGCGTCCAGGCGGAGCGCCGGCTCGTTTCGTTCAGGCGTGGCTGTCGGCGAAGTCAGGAAGCGGTGTAGACGCCGCGCGAGACGCGCTTGATCTGGCCGCGCTTCATCAGGGTATTAATGGCCTGGGAGACGATGGCCCGCTTGTTGCTGCTGGAGGAGAGGCGGCCGACCTTCTTGATCAGGTCGTCCACGGTCATCTCCGAACCCTTGAGAGCGCCCATGACGGCGGTCGGCATGGAGCCGGACCGGCCACCACCGGCGGGACGGCCGCGCTTCTTGCCGGCCTTCTTCGTGGCCTTCTTCGTGGCCTTCTTCGTGGCCTTCTTGCGGGTGGCGCGCTTCTTGGTCACCTTCTTACGCGCTACCTTCTTACGTGACACCTTCTTGCGACCGGCCTTCTTGCGGGTGGTGCGCTTCTTACGCACAGGAGTGGCAGCGCCGAGCGCCTCCAGCTTCTCCTCGACCTCGGCGACCTGGTTCATGAGTTCATCGCGCCGGGCGAGCAGCGAGTCTCGATACTGGCTCTCCGCCTGGGCGATGGTGACGCTCTTGGCACGCGTGGCAGTCTTCTTCCTTGGCATGTGTCTGGTTCCTTAGGGTTCGAAGTGCGGCGAGCCGGGCCGCGGACTGCGATTCGTTGGCAATGTCGCGGAGCAGGCAGTCTTGACGCGTCGGCTCTCAATAGCAACGGACTCTTCACGTCCTCTTATACGATCTGCATTGGCGCTTAGTTTAGCGTTTAAGTGACGGCAGCGTTGAAGTTCGCCGCGCGCCGCCCTTAGCGATGCAATGCAAGCGCGTCGCACGGCGCCTTCCACGCTTGCGCGAGGCGTACTTCGGCGCGGTGCGCTCGGTCTGCTGACCCGCGCCTCGCCAAGCCCAGGCCGCCGGTCCCTACCCGCACGCTGAGCGCTGTCTTCGACTGTCAGATTGGCAGTGACTCGGGCTCGGCTGAAGGTTCCGGGGTATGCAGGTCGGCGTTGATCCGCATGTTGCCGCTTGATATCAGGTTCTTGGTCGGGTTGCGGGGGGCGGCATGGCGTCTGGCGAGCGCTGCAACCAACTCTGTAGCTTGGGTGCTACATTGGGCTCTGGAACCGGTACCCTATGGGGTCAGGCGACGCGAAGGGCGTCCCCGATGATCCATGACGCAATCCCCTGTTCGAGAAGGTGCTCGTCTTATGAAATCGACTTCGTTGCTTGGTCTTACTGTTGGCTCCCTGCTGGCTGGCTCGCTGACCGCGACGGCCTTGGCCGAGCCGGACTTCACGTCGTTGCCCCCCGCCCTGGCGGAAGTGGAGCAGCGAGTACGTGCCGCCGACTTCACCATTATGGACGCCATCGAGGCCGCGAAGGCCGCGGTGGGAGGCGTGGTGCAGTCCGCGGCTTTCGCGTTGGACGGCGAGACGCCGAGCTACGACGTCGTCGCCTACAACGACGGCAAGGGCTATCGGCTCTCGATCGACGCCACTTCCGGCGAGATCCTCAGCCAGGAGCGCTTCGGCCGATATCCCGGCGCCTTTGTTGACAGCGAGGTCATTACGGAGGAATCCGGTCTGCAATACCAGATCATCCGAGCCGGTGATGGCGCCTCCCCCCCAGACGCCAGCGCCCTCGTCAAGATGGACTTCGAGGTCTATCTCGTGACCGGTGAGGTTCTCTGGAGCACCTACGAGACCGGCGAGCCGGCCGAAGTGGCCCTGCAAGGCATGCCCGAAGGCATGGTCGCGGGCATCAGCGCCATGAAGGAAGGTGGCAAGCGGAAGCTCATCATTCCGCATGAGTTGGCCTTCGGAGCCGGCGGCCAGAACATCCCGCCCAACGCCACCATCATCATGGATGTGGAACTGCACGAAGTGGTCGACTACCAGGCCCTGCCGGAGGTGCTGCCCGGAGAGCCCATCGTCGGCGACGCTGTGCAGACCGCCAGCGGCCTCACCTACTACGAGTTGGAGGTTGGCGAAGGTGAAGTGCCCGCCAACGCCCAGACCAAGGTCAAGGTCCACTACACCGGCTACCTGGTGACCGGTGACAAGTTTGACTCCTCCGTCGACCGCGGGGCCCCGGCCACCTTCGCCTTGGACGGCGTCATCGACGGCTGGACCGAAGGCGTGGGCAGCATGCGCGTCGGTGGTCGCCGCAAGCTCGTCATCCCTTACGGCTTGGGTTATGGCGAGACGGGCAATGGCCGTATTCCCCCACGCGCCACCCTGATCTTCGACGTCGAACTTCTGGAGATCCTGCCGAATGAGGAGCCCGCGGAAGTGGGCGCAGAGGTGGAAGGCCACAGCGCCGACGATGGCCACGGCCACGAGTGATTGAATCCCATTCATCGCGCTCCGCGACAGCGGGGCGCGGTGCTTCTTAGGAATGCTGGCGCCTGCGGCGAAGCCGTCTGACCGTGATTGCCTCAGACGAATCCCAGGTGATCGAGGCACGTTTGACCATGGTGTTGGCGAGCCGCCGCGTCCCCGCCAGCGGGCCGGACGCGCTGGTAGCGGTATGTCGACACCGCAGGCCCCGGTCGAGGACGACGCGGCTCTTCCCCGAGAGCTGACTGGACTGCCTCTCAGATGTCGCGGGGGACGAAGCGGGCCCGGCGCAGACGTTCCGAGGCGAAGCCGGCGAAGGGGGCGTCGGTGCCCTTGAGTTCATCGGCCACGACCTGGTGGTCGTAGCTCACGCGCACCTGCTCGATTCGCCAAGCGCCTCCCACCCAGTGCGCCAGGCCATAGGCCGCCCGGGGATCGCCGTCGAAGGGGAAACCGACGGCTCCGATCGACACCACCTGCCGGTGGTCGACCGTGCCGGCCGAGGCGTAGTGGATGTGACCGTAGACGACCGTGTGAGCCCGGACCTCGCCGAGCAAGGCTCTGGCCGCTGCCGGCTCGGTCGGTTCTCCGCCGTCAAAAGGCTGGGGCTCCAGGAGAAGCACCGCGTCCACATCGGTCGGCGTGGCGTGAACGATGAGCAAGTCGTCGTCGGGTGACATGCCGCCGGGCGGAGTGATGCGCTGCTCGAAGGGCAGGTCTCGGAGATAAACGAGGCTGACACGATCCAGTCGGTTGGCCACCCAGTCCACCGAGTCGCCGAGCCACGGTGGAGCCGTCCCATGGGTGATGAAGCGGTCGGTGTTGCCGTAGATCGCTGGGACGCCCTGCTCGCGGACGAGATCAAGCGCTTCCGCGGGGCGGGGCCCGAAGAGCACGTAATCGCCGGCGAAGACCAGATCGTTGTAGGTCCGCCCCCCCCAAGTCCGCCAGCACGGCGCGAAGCGCCGCGGCATTCCCGTGGATATCCGAAATGACGGCAACGGTGTGTCCGGAAACGCTCATCCTGACCATCCTCGAGTCACGGAAGTCGGCCTTCCTGATCCTTGTCGGCCTCAGAGGGCAGTGCGAGCACCCGGCCTCTCGATTGGATTTCGATAAGCCACGAACCCGACTCTTCAACTTCGAAAACACGAAGAGATCTCGTCTCAACCTCATCAAGCTACGCCAGCGTATGGAATCCCAGCGGATCCGTCCAGGGATTGGCCTGTTCAGGTCACGTCGCGGTGTGGTCTGACCGCGGCCTCTCCAATCCCGGCGGCTCGTCGTGCCGGAACGTCCGGCTCTCCCTGGTCTCTGGCGGCGGCGGCGCGTCCGACATATGTTCCGGTCATGCATCCCGAAGAACTGCCACGCGAAGGAACGGTTGAGATTCGCGTTCGTTATTGCGAGTGCGATCCCATGGGCCTGGCCCACCACGGCTCCTACGCCGCCTGGCTGGAGATCGGCCGCACCGAACTGCTGCGCGAGTCGGGCGTCACCTACCACGACCTGGAGAAGCAAGGGCTCTTCCTGGCGATCGTGAGGCTGGAGGTCCGGTTCAAGAGGCCGGCTCACTACGACGACCTCATTACCGTTCATACTCGCCTCGTGGGTGGAAGCCGCGTCAAGCTCATGCACGAGTACGAGATCCGTTGCAAGGACACCGTGCTGACGACGGCCAGAACCACGCTGGCGGCGATCGACGCCTCCGGCCGACCCCAAGCCTTGCCCGAGTGGCTGTGCTGCCTCGACGACTGAACGATTCGTCAGTCCGATCCGCAGTCGAGGCTGAGGATTTGCTCGAGCGGTTTCCGCTGGATGTCGGGCACCACGCAGTCGTCGGTCGGGTAGCCGACGGGAATCAGCAGGTAGGGCCGCTCGTCCTCAGGCCTGCGGAGAACCTTGGTCAGGAATCTCATGGGGCTTGGCGTGTGGGTCAGCGTGGCAAGCCCCGCGACCTGGGCCGCTGCCAGGAACATCCCCACCGCGATGCCCACGGATTCCTGGGTGTAGTAGGTCTGTCCGCCGCCGTCGTCGTGGGCCAAGCGGAAGACGACCACCAGCCAGGGAGCGATCTCCAGGAACGGTTTGTCCGCATCCGTGCCCAGAGGATGGAGATCGCGCAGCCACTTCTCGCCGGCCCGCCGGTCGTAGAAGGCCCGTTCCTCCTCCTCTGCCGCCAGTCGGATCTGGCGCTTGAGGGTGGGATCCTGCACCGCCACGAATCGCCAGGGCTGCTTGTTGGCGCCGGAGGGGGCGGTCCCGGCGGCCCGCACGATCTCCGCGATGAGTTCGCAGGGCACGGGGTCCTGCGAGAAGAAGCGCACGCTCCGCCTCTGTTCCAGCACCTCTCGGAAGCGACGGACCGCTTGCAACGGCTCGCCGGCCGGGGCATACGCGTGGTAGGGCTTCATCGGCGGCGTGGTGGTCATGGCAAGCGCAGCTCCTTGCGGATGAAGAATTGTCGAAGAATCGACAGATTCGGCTCGCACCCAGCAGCGGTCGAGCACTCCTCAAGGTGAACTGTACGCCACCACACCCCTCAGTAAGAGGAGGATCCCACGATGTTACAGCTGATGCGATGGACCTCGGTGCTCACAGCGCTGCTCCTTGCCGCAGGAAGCGCCCCGGCGGTCGATTCCAGCCACAACGCCGCCCTGCGCTACTGGCGAGCGTGGACGCAGGTCACTCCGGAGCTGGAAGAGGCGGTCCGCGAGGCGGCTCTCTCCTGGCGCGAGAATGACGCCTGGCAGACCACGCTCGATGCGACGCTTCGCGAGGAGCTGGAGGGTGATTTCATTCTCATGACCACCATCCTGCGCGCGACCTCGCTGCCGGACTGCGACTTTGCTGCCGACATGGAAGACGGCTTCTTTGCCATCTTGCCGCACCTGGGCTCCCTGCGCACCACGGCGCGACTGCTGGTGATCGACGCCCGCTTGGCGTCCGAGGCGGGCGACCTCGATCAGGCGGTGAATCGCCTGGCCGCCGGCTACTCGGTGGCCCAGCACGCCGGGCGCGAGCCATTCCTCATCAGCGGGCTCGTCTCCGCGGCGAGCTTCAGCATGATCGATGGCGAAGTGGCGGACCTCGTCGGCCACGCTGATCTCAGTCCGTTCCAGAAGGCTGAACTCGCGGCCATGCTGGAGCGGTTCTCCGACGACGACCCGTTCGGCCTGCGCCGAGGCGTTGAGGGCGAAGCCAAGGCGACCGCTACCTGGATTCGTGAAGCCCTCGAGCGACCCGGCGGCGCCAAGGAAGTCGCAGCGCTTGTCGCGGACGACCGGCCGGAATCCGACCCGCAAGCCTGGCGGGAACTCCTCCAGGTGGTCGAGACGCACCGGGGCTTCGACGAGGCGATGGCGGAGCTTCAACGCTACTACCGCGATGTTCTGGACGCCTGGGGCCAGCCGGAGGGCAGCGAGCGCATCAAGCGCTTCGCGGAGGACACCCAGGCCAAAAAGTACGGCATCTTCGCCTACTGGTACGCTCCGGACCTGGCCAAGGTCCACGAGAATTTCCTGAAGTCGAGAGCCTCGCTGGCGGCTGCGAAGGAGCGACTCCGCTGACACTTGACTCGGCCCAACTTCGCACGCTCTTGCTGGGATGCCTCGACGGTAACGAAGAGGCGGCCCAGCATTTCTATGCGGCGCTGGGGCCGGTCCTGCTCGCCTATGCACGCACGGTGCTGCGCGACTCGCATCGGGCCGCGGACGTGGTGCAGGAGTCGTTGTGTCGCCTGCTGCAACTTCCGGAGAGCCGCATTGCCGACATGCGCGATGTGCAGGCGTATGTGATTGGCATGGTGCGCAACGAGGCGCGGGCGCACCTGCGCCGGGGTCGGCACGGCGAGGTGAGTGGGGCGAACCAACGAGAGAAAGACGCGGACTCGGGCCGCGAGTCGATCGACCTGGACCTTGCCGCCGCGATCGAGGCGCTGTCGACGCCGCTGCGCGAAGTGGTGGTCCTCAAACACGTTGCAGGCCTGACGTTCGACCAGATGGCGCTGGCGACGGGGGAGAACCGAAACACGCTGGCCTCGCGCCACCAGCAGGCGCTGCGCGACCTGCGGGCGCAGCTCAGCAAGCCGTCTCTGGGCACGGAGGTGAGTCATGTGCGATGAGCTGGAACGGGATCTGCAGCGCTGGGGCGATGCCGAACGGGCGAGCGCCGCCCAGGCTGACAGGGCCATCGTCGGCGCATTCCAGGCAGCGGTGCGCCGGCGTCAGGAGGCACGGCCTGGACACCCTCCGACGATGCGGCTGTGGGGGGCGGGCGCGGCCTTGGCGGCGCTCCTGCTGCTCGCGATTTGGCTGGTGCCAGGTGGCTCCGTGGACGGGCCGGGCGTCCCCCCCAGACGGGCCAGGCTCGCTCACTCGTGAGGGGGCGCGGCTGACCATGTTGGAGATGCGCCATGTCGCATTGAGGGGTGATTTGCAGCTCCGCTTGCCGCCCGCCTCGAGCGTCTCCTGGATGGCCGACTCTCGTGGGTCTGGGCGCCACTCCGCCGGCGAAGGCTGAGGGGCGTGGCCAGATCGGCCGGCCCCAACTTGACTCGCCGCGCGAAGCGGCTAATTTGCTGGCCGACGACCCCATCGTCTAGTCGGCCCAGGACGCAAGGTTCTCATCCTTGAAACAGGGGTTCGAATCCCCTTGGGGTCGTTTTCAGAGCCGCGGCGACGCGGCTTTTTTGCTGCGCCGGACGGAATGCGACCCCCCCAAGATGGGTTGTTTGCGAGGAGAGAGGATCGCGTTTGGCGTGATCAGGGGCAGTGAAGTACAATTTCTGACGAGTTTTTCGCGCCCGAGGCCGACATATCGGTAGAATCAACTACGAAAAACTTTGCGAGTTCCCGTTGGCCGGGCCGATCGGCCCGGAAACAGACCCCGGCCTCCCAACCGACCCCTGGCGCGGGCCGTCCCCAAGATGCGACTCCGAAGGAGTGCAAGCGATGAGCAAGGTCGTCACGATTCGGTCAATTCTCGTTCTTCTGGCAGCCGGCCTGCTGTTCTTCGCCGCAGCGCCTCCCGGCGCGGTGGCCGATGACCGGGCCGAGGCCGACACCAAGGCCACGCAGAAGACCATTGACATCATTTACATGCGGGACAACTCGATCATCACCGGCAACATCATTTCCGAGACGGAGAAGGAAGTGGTGATCCAGGTGATCATCGGCAACATCAAGCCGCAGGAGTTCACCTACGCCCGGGAGCAGATCCTGCTGATCGAGTACGACCAGCCGATCGACGGCGGCGTGGAAGAGGAAGCCGGGCGCGACGACGACGAGGATGATCCGGATGGCGTACCGGTCGTCCTACTGAATCTCGACGGACGCTTCGGCTTCCACATTTCGCCGACGCCGCTGCGCGAGGCGATGGAAGCGGTCGATCGCAGCGACGCCGAGTACGTGATCGTCAAGCTTGACTGCCAAGAGGGCAACGTCTGGAGCTTGCAGGCGGTCGTCGACGTCTTCGATGAGTTTGTCAACAAGAGGTGGGAGGACGAGGGGCCGGATCTGGTCTTCTGGGTCAAGCGCGCCGTGGAGGGGGCAGGACTTCTCCCCTTTGTCGACGAGGACATCTACTTCACGCGCGACGGCATCATGGGTGGCATTACCAACTTCGACGATTCCATTCGCGGCGCCCCCGCCACGCAGATGATCATCGAGAAGTGGATCTCCGCCACCATGGGTCACGTCGAGGGCATCGCCATCAACGGCGGCTACGACACCCGCCTGGTACGGGCCATGATCTTCGAGGAGTACGAACTCTCCGTGGATCTCGTGGGCGGGCAGCCCGTGTACCACGAGGACCTGACCGGGGAGATCCCACTCACCGACTCCGGCCAGGGCGAGTACGCCGACGCCATCAGCACCGGCGGCACCACCGCCGGCTCCATGATTCGCAACGATGTGCTCAACCTCGATGACGAGATGGCCTACCGCCTGCGTCTATCGGATGGCACGGCGGACACGCTGGAACAGCTCATGGATCTTCTGGGCGTGCGCAAGTACCGCCTGATCGAAGGCTCACCCCAGAAGAAGCTCGCCAAGTGGAGCGACGGCATCGATCGGGACGTCCCCCGCATCGCAGATCGCATGGCCGAGATCCAGCGGCGCCGAGGCCAGGTCACCGGCGACTACAAGGAGCGGACGCGCATCCGCGGCTCCATCATCCGTGAGATCAAGAAGGTCCTGGCCCTGGTGACGCGCTATGAAGAGGTGCTTGACCCCAACCAGGGCTTCAAGACCAATCTGGAGCTTCTGCTCGACCAGATCAAGCGCGAGCAGCAGATTGACAACGAGAGCCAACGCCCCTGACGCTCGCGGCATTGGCTGACCGCCCGGAGGCTCGGCGCCCGCCGCCTTCTTGAGGCCGGATCGACCGAGGCATCGACAAACAAGGAAACCGACAATGGCAGCGAATATGCTGAAGAGAATCGCCCGCTGGGCTCCCGCCGCCCTGGCGCTGGCCATCCTGGGACCGGCAATGATGTCGTTCAACCAGGCCCTGGCGGACCAGCTCATTTTCGAGGACGGCCGCGTCTGGGAAGGCACGATCCTCATGGAGCGGGATGAGCTCATCAAGTTCCGCATGGAGATCGGGGGCATCGAGCAGGTCCACTGGGTCTCCAAGGACCAGCTCAAGAAGATCATCCGCGAGGAAGAGGGCGGCAACGCGGCGACCACCTCCGAGAAGGAAGACAAGGCCAAGCCGAAGAACGTCGCGGACTTCGACCCCGAGGTGCCGACGCTCGTCTTCATCCCCATGGGTTTCGGTTCCGGTGAGGATATGGTCGGCACCTACATGAATCGCAAGCCCCTCAGGGAAGCCCTGGAGAAGGCGGCGGAGCTGGGTGACAACGCCATCGCCGTCCTCGTGTTCAATTCGGGCGGTGGCATGCTCATGGAGATTCAACCCATGAGCGATCTCATCGAGGAGTACAAGCAGAAGATCCGCGTCGTGGCCTGGATCAAGTCCGCCATCTCCGCGGCGGCCATGACCTGCCACGCCATCCCCGAGATCTACTTCATGCCCGAGGGCCATTACGGCGGCTGCACCGGCTTCTTCGGAACCGGCTCCGGCTATCAGGAAGTCAGCGGCGAGGCCCTGGAGCAGGTCTTACTCATGATGGAGCGCATCAGCGAGCGCGGCGGCTACGACCCCATCATCATGCGCAAGATGCAGGTCAACTGGTTTGCCTTGTCTGCGGACATCAGTCCCGACGGCGTGGTGACGTTCGTCCCGGACGACAGCGGCGAGTACATGGTCAATCCTGTGGATAAGATCCTGACGTTCAACTCGGAAACGGCCATGCAGTTCCGCTTCGGCAAGGGCGTCGCCGAGACCGAAGAGCAACTCGCCGACCTCCTGCAGCTCACCGAGTGGCAGCGGGCCGATTTCGGCGAAGAGATCATGCTGGACTGGCGTGACAACATCAAGTCCGCCGAGGCTGAGATCCCCAAGATCCTCGTCAAGTTGGACCGAGCCATGGGCGAGGCCGGCAGCGGCAACGAGAAGACCCGTAGGCGGGCCCTGGGACAGGCCCGGCGCTACCTCAACCAGCTTCGGGTGTGGCTCAAGAAGGCGGAGATCATCTGCATGATGAATAACATCAACGAGGATACGCTCCGGCAGATCGATCGCCAGATCCGCGATCTGGCTCGCCGCGACTAGCCCTCACCATCGCTCCTACGTTGCGCCAACAACGCCAGGCCGTCCTCCGTAGGTCGGCCTTTCTCCTGCGCCACAGACCGGCCGAGATGGCGTAGACTACGGCGTTCCCAGCCGCGCCCCAGGCTCGGCCCAATGCCTTGTTCCTGCCCTGCCCTGACGTGCCCGGCAGGGGACCTAAGGAGGTCAACTATGCATGTCATCATGGACCTGTGCGTCGTCCCCATCGGCGTCGGACTGTCCGTCAGCAAGTACGTGGCCGCCTGCGAGCGCATCCTCAAGGACATGGGCCTGGAGCACGCGCTGCACGCCTACGGCACGAACATCGAGGGCGACTGGGACGAGGTGCTGCTCGCCGTCAAACGCTGCCACGAGACCCTGCACCAGATGGGCGCCCCGCGGATCAGCACGACCATCAAGCTGGGCACACGCACCGATCGGGCCCAGACGATGCAGGACAAGTTGGACAGCGTCGCCAAGAAGCTCGAGGAATCCTCCTAGGCCGTCCCTCGTTTGTCCTCGAAGACTGACTTCTCGCGCCGCCTCCTCTGACGATGCGGCGCCATGGAATAACAGGAGCCACACATGCCCCAGGCAGCGACGAGTGAGTTCGTACCCGCCGATCTCGACTGCAGCGTCTTTGACAACATCAAGCCCTACTACGAGCGTCTGCTCGCGAGAGACATCAACTCGCCGGCAGAGCTCGAGCAGTGGTTGATCGACTACGGTGAACTCGAGGCCACGGTCGGCGAGGCACACACGTTGCGCTACGTCGCCATGACCTGCCAGACGGATGACCCGGAGACGGCCCAGGCCTATCGCGATTTCGAAGAGAACGTCGTTCCCCAGATGAAGCCGCTCGCCTTTGCCCTGAATACGAAGTTCGTGGACTGCCCCCATCGCCGCGAACTCAACGCCGAGCGCTACACCGTGCTCGATCGGGATCTCGCCAACGAGGTCGAGCTTTTCCGCGAAGAGAACGTGGCCCTGGAGACCGAGTTGTCGGGTCTGAGCCAGGACTACGGCACGATCTGCGGCGCCATGACCGTCACCATCGACGGCGAAGAACTGACCATGCCCCAGGCCGGCAAGTTGCTCGAGGAGACAGATGCAGACCTGCGCCAGCGCTCCTGGCGGGCGGTGGCGGAGAGGCGGCTTCAGGATGTGGAGAAGCTGCGCGAGATCTACGACAAGATGCGGCCACTGCGGCAGCGCATCGCCCGGAACGCCGGCTTCGAGAACTTCCGCGACTACGCTTTCCGGGCCCTTCGGCGGTTCGACTACACCCCGGCCATGTGCGAGGCCTTCCACGCGGGCGTCGAGACGCACGTCGTGCCCCTGAGGCGGCAGATCCTGGAAGAGCGAGCCCAGGCGATGGGGACCAACTCGGTTCGCCCCTGGGACCTGGCGGTTGATCCGCTGGGCCGAGCGCCCCTGCGTCCCTTCGAGGGTGCCGAGGAACTTGTCGAAGGCGCCCACCAGGTGTTCGCCAAGCTCGACGAGTCGCTGGGTGAACTCTTTGCCGAGCTGCGCGATGGCACCTCGCTCGACCTCGAATCACGAAAGGGCAAAGCGCCGGGCGGCTACCAGGCCACCCGCTACCGCCAGCGCAAGCCGTTCATCTTCATGAACGCGGCCGGCACGGCCCGCGATGTGGAGACGATGCTGCACGAGGCCGGGCACGCTTTCCACACCATGTTGTCGCGGCACGATGCGCTGAACCACTACCGCAACGGCTACGGGTCGGAGATCGCGGAAGTCGCCTCCATGACGATGGAGCTCTTGACCTACGACTTCATGGATCCGTTCTACAGCGAGGAAGAGAACCTGCGCCACCGCCGCAAGCACCTGGAGGGGATCGTGCAGGTGCTCTGCTGGATCGCCCAGATCGATGCCTTCCAGCACTGGATCTACACGAATCCGGAGCACACGACGGCGGAGCGCGATCGCGCCTGGCTGGAGCTTGACGAGCGCTTCAGCCCCGGTGTCGACTGGTCCGGCCTGGAGGACTTCCGGCGGGAGTATTGGCAGCGGCAACTGCATCTCTTCGAGGTGCCGTTCTATTACATCGAGTACGGCATCGCCCAACTCGGGGCGCTGCAACTCTGGGGCCAGTACAAGGAGGGCGCCAACGGGGCCCTGGCGAATTACCGCCGAGCCTTGTCACTGGGCGGATCCAAACCTCTGCCCGAGTTGTTTGGGGCGGCGGAGTTGCCCTTTGACTTCGGTCCCGAGGTGATCGGCCGCTGCATGGCCACGGTCAAGGAGGAGCTTGACAGCTTGCCGGCATGAACGATGTGCCCCACATGACGCCCGAGGAGTTCCGCCAGCGCGGCTACGCCATGATTGACGAAGTCGCGCGCTACATGGAGCGCGTGGGTGACTACCCGGTGCGCTCACAGGTCAAGCCGGGCGACATCCGGGCCAAGCTTCCCAAGCGCGCTCCGGTGGAAGGGGAAGATTGGGAGGCGATCCAGCGCGACATCGAGTCAATCATCCTTCCCGGTATCACGCATTGGCAATCGCCGAACTTCTTTGCTTACTTTAGCGCCAACGCCTCCGGGCCTTCGATCCTCGGTGAGCTTCTGAGCGCCGGTCTTGGCGTGCAGGGGATGCTCTGGGCGACGAGCCCGGCTTGCACGGAGCTCGAGACGCACGTGCTGGACTGGCTGGTGCACATGCTCGGTCTGCCGGGGCACTTCCTCTCGACTTCGGACGGGGGGCGGCGTACTGCAGGACACGGCGTCTTCCGCGACACTGGCAGCGCTCCTCACGGCTCGCGAGCGCGCCTCCGACTGGGCCAGCAACGTCAGCGGCGTGGATCGGCCCTTCGTGGCGTACGCCTCGACCCAGACACACTCCTCACTGGAGAAAGCGGCGATGATCGCGGGGATCGGTCGGGAGAACGTCCGCCTGATCGAGGTCGATGAACGCTTCGCCATGAAGCCGGAGGCGCTGGCGGCGGCGATCGCGACGGACCGCCAGGCCGGCCGGACGCCGTGCTTCATCTGCGCCACGATCGGCACCACCTCCTCGCACGGCATGGATCCGCTGCCCGCGCTCGGCGAGATCGCCCGCCGCGAGAACCTCTTTCTGCACGTCGACGCCGCCGAGGCCGGCTCCGTATTGGTCTGCCCGGAGTTTCGTGGCATCGTGGAAGGGCTCGAGTACGCGGACAGCTTCTGCTTCAACCCGCACAAACATCTGCTGACGAACTTTGACTGCGATGTCTATTTCGTCAAGGATCGAGCCAGCCTTATACGCACGATGAGCGTGCTGCCCGAGTACCTCAAGAACGAAGAGACGCTCAAGGGCACGGTCTTCGACTACCGCGACTGGCACGTGCCGCTCGGCCGGCGCTTCCGGGCGCTCAAGCTCTGGTTCGTCATTCGCCACTACGGCGTCGAAGGCCTGCGGGCTTACATCCGCGAGCACGTGCGGCTGGGGCAGCTCTTCGCCTCCTGGGTGGAGGCCGACGATCGCTTCGAGATCTGCGCCCCGCACCCGCTGAATCTCATTTGCTTCCGCCTGCGCGCGTCGGACGAGGCAAATCAGCGGCTCATGGAGACGCTCAACGCCTCCGGTGAGTTGTACCTCACGCATACGAAGCTCGAGGGTCGTTTCGTCCTGCGCCTGGCGATCGGGGCGGTCGCCACGCGCGAGGAACATGTGCGCCGGGCGTGGGAGAAGATCCAGGCCGCGGCAGAGACGCTTCTGCTCGAATCTTGATCGTTGAGGGTGGCCTGGCTCAGTGGAGACGCAGGGCGGCGCTTCGCTTTGCCCTGGATTGCGAAGGGTGACCCGTTGGGGTGAGTTGCGCTGGTCGGTCTTTCGTGGGCGTCAGCCGATCCGTTCGGGCTTGGGATCGCGCGTCATAAGGCGGGCGATGCCGTCGATCGGGTCGAGCCCTTCGTAGAGGACCGCGTGCACGGCTTCGGTGATGGGCATCTCGACGCGGTACTTCTGGGCCAGGCGCATGACGGACTTGGTGGTGGGCACGCCCTCGACAACGGAGGCGGTCTCGCTGAGGTACTCGGCCAGCGACACGCCCTTGCCCAGCGCCTCGCCGCAGGAGCGATTTCGCCCCAGGGGGCTGAAGCAGGTGGTGGCGAGGTCGCCGACGCCGGCAATGCCGAAGAACGTCTCCTGCCGAGCCCCCATAGCGATGCCAAGCCGGGTGATTTCCGCCAGGCCGCGGGAGAGCAGGGCGGATTTGGCGTTGAAGCCGGCCTGAAGGCCGTCGAGGATGCCTGCCGCCAGGGCAATGACGTTCTTCGTCGCCCCGGCAACCTCCGCTCCCAGCAGATCCGAGATGGTGTAGATGCGGAACCAACTCGTCGTCAACAGCTCCTGCAATTGTTCGTTAAAGGCCACGTCCTCCGAGGCGGCGATGCAGGTGGCCGGCAGACAGCGAGCAAGCTCGCCGGCGATTGTCGGGCCGGTCAGGGTGGCCTGGGGGCGGGCCGGGCCGTCGGGCGAATCCGGGCCGCCGTTGCCCTGCAGGGCTTCCTCGATCACCTGGGTGGGGCGCTGCAAGGTCTCTTGCTCGATGCCCTTGGAGACGCCGGCGATGGGAATGCCGGGCGGAATGTGGGACGCCAGCCGGCCGTACACCTGGCGCAGAAACTGGGTGGGGACGCAGGAGAGGATAAGGTCGCAATCGGCGAAGGCGGCAGCGTCATCGGAGACGAGTTCGACACTCTCGGGGAGTTGGAGACCGGGCAGGTGGCTTTGCGACTCGCGCGTCTGGATCAGGCCGTCCACCGTCGCCGGATTGCGGCCCCAGAGCTTGATGCGGGGTGGCTGGGGCTTGGTCGCCAGCATCCAGGAGAGGACGAGGCCCATTTGTCCGGTTCCGACGATGGTGACGCATGTTTGCCGCATCCCAGGCTCCTTCTGCCGCTGCCGCAACCAGCCTACACCAAGTTGGCGGCAGGCGGGAGTGGCGGGAGCCCCTGTCTGAGCGCTGCCGGGCTGCTACTATTCCTGGACAAAGTGCCAAGCGGCCCGCGAACAAGATCCGTACGATCTGCGTAGGGTCCGTTGTGTGCGGCGACTCCGAGAGGAATCTCCGCGCCAAGAGGCACAGCGGCACGCGAGCCACAAGCGTACGGATGGACTAGCTGGAGCAGACTCTTCCCATGACTCCCCACGACCCGCAGCACGAGCACACGGACGCCCCCTCCACGGCTGCTGAGGCCCAGCCGGCCCCAGATCTTGCCAGCGATCATCACGCGGAAGAGGGCGTCGTCTGCTGTTCCCACCACGGCACCGGCACCAATATCGAACGCCTGCTGATCTTCTCCCTGGTCGGTGGCGTGCTGATCGGCGTCACGGAGCTGGCGCTGCTCTTTGGCCTGAAGAAGGATGTGGCCAATCTCCCGGCGGTGCTGGGGGCGGTGCTCCTGGCCTGGCCGCTCTTCAAGGCCATGTTCAACGAGATCATGAAGGGCAAGCCCTCCAGCTCCACCCTCGCCGCCATCGCCGTGGGCGCCGCCATGGCCATGGGTGAGTACGCCACGGCGGGTTTCCTGGCCTTCGTGCTGCTGATCGCCGATCTCGTCCTCCGCCGCACCGCCTGGGGCGCCAACAAGGCCATCCAGGAACTCGTCAGCCTCACCCCCGACATCGCCCGCATCGTGGAAGACGGCGCCGAGCGCGAGGTCGCCCTCAGCTCCATCACCGTCGGCCAGGTCGTCCGTGTCCGGCCGGGCGAGAACCTGCCGGTCGACGGCCAAGTCGCCTCCGGCACCTCCACGATCAACCAGGCCTCGCTCACCGGCGAAGCCGTGCCCGTCGAAGTCGCCAGCAACGATCCCGTCTACGCGGGCACCACGAATCTGACGGGCGGCATCGACGTGCGCGTCACCGCCGTCGCCGGCGACACCACGATCGGTAAGGTCGAGTCGCTCATTCGCGAGGCCGAGTCGGTGCGTACGCCGCGGCAGATGCTCATCGAGCAGGTGGCCGGGTACTACGTTTACGTGGCCTTGATGGTGGCGGGGTTGGTGTGGTTCTTCTCCACCAGCGCTCCCGGCGAGATGGAGCGGACGCACAAGGCGATCAGCGTCCTGGTCGTGACCTGTCCCGGGGCCTTGCTGCTCGCTTCGCCCACCGCCATGGTCGCCGCCTTCGCCGCCGCGGCTCGCCTGGGCATCATGATCAAGCAAACCTCGACGCTGGAGGCGTCGGCGTACATCGACACCGTCGTCTTCGACAAGACGGGCACCATGACCACCGGCCAGTTCGCCGTCGCCAAGCTCGCCCCCGCGCCCGGCGTGGACGGGGCGGAGTTGCTCGCCGCCGCCGCCACCGGCGATCAACACTCGAACCACCCGCTCGCCAAGTCGATTCTGCAGACAGCGATCGCCGCCCGCGTCACGCCCGCCCCCTCGACGAGCTACGAGGAGATCCACGGTCGCGGTGTCAAGACCTGCACCGAAGACTCCGAGCTGCACGTGGGCCGGGCCAGTTGGCTCGTCGAGCTCAACCCCGAGATCAAGGCCGACCGCGAAGCCGTGGAGAGCAAGATCGAAGGCATGACCGGCGTGCATGTCATGAAGAACGGCCGCTACCTCGGAGCGGTCGGCCTCGAAGACAAGCTGCGGCAAAACGCGGTGAACGTGGTCAGCAGCCTGCGCGAGCTTGGTGTTCGTCGGGTTAGCATCTTCACCGGCGATCGTTTCGCAGTCGCCAAGCGCGTCGGCCAGAGCGTCGGCGCTGACCACATCGAAGCTGAATGCTTGCCGGAAGAGAAGCACGAGCAGATTCGCGAGATGTCCGAGCGTGGCCAGCGGGTGCTCATGGTCGGCGATGGCATCAACGACGGTCCCAGCCTCGCCGCCGCGGACGTGGGCGTCGCCATGGGCCTCTCCGGCTCCGACATCGCCACCAACTCCGCCGGCGTCGCTCTCATGACCGACGACCTGGCTCGCATTCCCTTCCTGGTGCGTCTCGCCCGCAAGACGCGCGGCGTCGTGGCGCAAAACGTCATCGCCGCGATTCTCATCGCCATGATCGGTCTCACGCTCGCCGCCGTCGGTCAGCTCGAGATCTGGTGGGCGGTGGCCTACCACTTCGTCGGCGATGTGTTCGTGCTGGCCAACAGCTTCCGCCTGGTGCGCTTCGGTGAAGATTTCGCCGAGAGCGTCGGCGAGGCCCCATCCTCACGGACCGGCCAGTCCCGCCGCGAAGGCTCCGCCATGCTCCGCAGTCCGGCCCCGGCCAAGGCGACGGGGTAAGGGTGTCGGGTGGTTGGGTGTGGAATCCTGCCAAGACACCCCGCGCAACTCTAGTCGCGCTTGGTTGTTGTTACTTCAAGCCAGAGCCGATCTGAGAGAAGTGGAAACACATCCACCTCTATGTCCCTGGCTGTCGTTGATGCAACAAACGCTCGCAACTGCGGAACTCTGTCCAGCAGCGGCTTCATGTTTCTTGCACGAAACATGTCACAGATGGAACGAAGGTGCGGCTGTGCAAGGTGCCACTGAATGACCTGATTGCTGGAACTTGTGCGCTTCTTGGAGCCCAATACGCCGAGGTTCCGCAACTTCCTCAGCGATCTCTCCGCTTCTTGCAGCGCAAGCGGGCTCCCAGTGAGAGGTGGTTCTGAGAGAAGGTGGTTCTGGGCAATGCCGCCATGGTGCTGACTTGACTGACTGCCGCCTTTCCCGACTCTTCCTCGTCTCCTCTCTTCGAGGAAGCGCGAGAGCAATAGGACAACAGCAGCGCTCCGAGGGTTTAGCTTCCAACTGGGAGGAGGGGGAGTGTACGTGCGTATCAGAGTCTCCACACCGACAGGAAGTGTGGATTCATCCGGCTCCCACTCATGAAAGCAGACGCGGAGGGCAGGGATTGACTCTTGAAGCGCAGCAAGATAGCCGCGGGTTCTTCCTCCAATCCCGGGTTGAGCGTCTAGCAGGACGAGAACGTGAGTACCAGGAGCCCCATCTTCGGCAACCGTCCTCTCCATCTCAGCCCGCAGGCGACCTCGGCGCGCCTTGGGCAACTCATACCTGTCCTTCTCGTGTACTGGTACAGGTCGCCAGGGCGTGTCCAACGATGCCTCCGACAAGACGGAGTCAATCTCACCGAGCAGTTCCGATGCTGCGACAAGCCATACGGTCACGGCCACGCTCCCAGGAGGCCTAGGGCATCACGTCGATCAGAGTTCGTCCCTAGGCTGAATGTGCGGCCGGAGGTACTTGAAGGGGATTGGCAGTTCCTGCAGTTCAGCCAATGGCATGTCTGCGATTGCCCGAAGAAGAAGCTGCTTCACGGAGTTCGGCTCGGTCTTAGTCAGTGCCCCCTGTACTTCAGTGCGGGATGCGGTCTCAGACTCTATTTCGCGTGGTGCATCGAAGATGCAAAGCTGTTCCAGTTCGCTTTGGCTCTTCCATCGCTCAAGCGCAGCGCGTACCCTAAAGAGCCTCTCTTGTGCCCAGACTCGGATTAGATCCGGTCGGCTGCGTTTGAGATACTGCGGGAACGCATCAAACCAGCGAGGCTCTGCTAGCAGTCTCTCCAGAATCTCGCGCGACATTGCGGAGTACCTCTCCGAGAATTCCCTCATCCACGTCTGCTGCGTTTCAGCGTCGATCCTTGGGATAGACACGGGATTGGTGGCCTGCGTCAATTCAGATCGTTCTACACGATCGGTTTCAGGGTTGTAGACAAGGTCCACGTGACTCACGGAGTCAAGGAAGGCCCTCCAGAGATCCGGGCGGAGACGCTGATAGGTTGACTCTGGTGCGCCACTCCGGCTACCTCGCCTACCGGACCAGCTTGCTAGTTCCGCGTACGGGACAACTTCAAGGTGATGAACTCCCGTGACGCGCGCCAATTGACGCCGTTCTTCACCCTCACGAACGTAGTCGCTCAGTCGCGGATACGCCGGATCTTGTCCGAACTCGAAGTTCGGCAGCCTATCGCGAAGTCGCTCAGCAAGTGCTGCACCGGTAACTGGTTCTGCTCGGAGGTTGAAGTGTTGCTGGACAGCTTCCACAAGTGCTCGGAGCACGGCATCCACGTCGTACTGGCTCACAGCATTGTCTCCTTGAGGCAGGGCGCGAATTGAAGCATCCCGGATAAAACCGGGATGCTTTCGTCGTTAATAACCGAATTCTTTCGCGCTCACCATGCTTCAAAGGTATCAATGGCGAAAGCACAGAATACCGACGCTCCGAGGAGCGAAGCAGATGCTTCCTGACTGCCTCTTGACGCGCCCGGCGAACCGGCCGACTTACACTGATCAACATCAGGCATAAGTAGTGTCGTCCCCAAAGCCACGTAGGTCAAGCAAAAAACGGACAAATCATCAAATCTGGTCCGATAACTTGGCAAAATGGGCCTGGACAGTACCGATCTGGCGGATACCCGCCCCTGCCTGGCTGTCACCCGCGCATGATGCGTGTGCCGCTCGTACCTGCCAGCGCTTCGGTCAGCTTGTCGAGCGCCGCGATGATGGCGACGGCGTCCGCGCGTGGGGACTGCTCGACAAACTCAATCGCGGCTTCCACCTTGGGCCCCATCGAGCCAGCCGCGAACTGACCGTCGGCGAGATGACCCCGCGCTTCGTCGATCGTCAGGCGCTCGAGCGTCTGCTCGTTGTCCTTGCCGAAGTTGATGCAGACGTGGTCGACGGCGGTGAGGATCACCAGCATGTCGGCCTCCAGCCGGCGGGCGAGGAGAGCCGAAGTGCGGTCCTTGTCGATGACGGCGGCCGTGCCGTGCAGGTCGCCCTGGTCGTCTTCGATGACGGGGATGCCGCCGCCGCCGCAGGCGATGACGAGTTGGCCGTCGTTGACGAGCTTCCGGATCGTGTCGAGTTCCAGGATGCGCAGCGGTGGGGGGGAGGGGACGACGCGCCGCCACTTGCCGCCCGCCACCTCGACCATGGTCCAGCCCTCGGTGCGCACGCGCTCGTCGGCCTGGGCCTTGGTGAGGTAGGCCCCGATCGGCTTGGTCGGATTCACGAACGCATCGTCGTGGCGATCGACGAGGACGGAGGTGACGATCGTGGTGATGTCGACCTGCATCTCTCTCGCGCGCATCTCGTTGCCCAGGCACTGGCCGATCATGAAGCCCATGCCCGCCTGGGTGTCGGCGACACAGATCTCGAGGGGGACCATGTAGAGTTCGGAAAGGGCGATCTCGGCCCGGCGGAGGATGTTGCCTACCTGCGGGCCGTTGCCGTGCGTGACGACGAGGCGATACCCGGCGGCCACGGCGTCGACGAGGACGCGGGCGGTGTGCTGGCTGTTGACGAACTGCTCGGCGATCGTGCCTTCCTGGTTGGGCTTGCTGATGGCGTTGCCACCCAGCGCCACGACGATTCGCTTGCCGGTTTCGGACATAGTCAGGGCCCTCGCTGTCCCGCCGAGCCTTCCTGGCGGTCGGCTAGGGGGGAAACCGCCAATCATATCGGCAGCCGGCCCGGGCGCGTGCACGCCGGTTGCTGTGGGAGCAGGAAGAAGGGCTGGGCGGGCGCTGGTCCGAGAACCGGGCCCATCCGCCCTCGTTGGGGTGGTCTGGCCGGGCCTGATTCGGCGAGAATCTCCGAATTGACGAGTGAGGTTTCCGTCGCGGATTCCCGAACCAGCCGTTACCATACCCCCACGATGTTCGGAGCGAAGGACGACACGCCAGAGGGAGAACAACCCATGTTGAAGCGACGCAAGATCGCCATTATCGGCGCAGGCACCGTCGGCGCGACCTGCGCTTATCGCGCTGCCGCCATGGAACTCGGCGACATCATTCTCGTCGAAGTCCCCGACCGCGAGGGTGTGGCCAAGGGCAAGGCGCTTGACATGCTCGCCGCCTGCACCATCCGCCGTCACGACTCCCGCATCGTGGGCACCTCCGACTACAAGGACATCACCGATGCGGATTTGGTCATCATCACCGCCGGTTTGCCCCGCAAGCCCGGCATGAGTCGTGATGACCTCCTGGTGACGAACGTGAAGATCGTCAAGGACGTGAGCGAGAAGATCCGCCGCTACGCTCCCAACTCGATCGTCATCGTCGTCTCCAACCCGCTGGACGCCATGGTCTTCGCCTGCTGGAAGACCACGGACTTCCCCACCCATCGCGTCGTCGGTCAGGCCGGTGTCCTGGATACGGCCCGCTACCGCACCTTCATCGCCATGGAGATCGGCTGCTCGGTCGAGGACGTGCAGGCGCTGTTGCTCGGCGGCCACGGCGACAGCATGGTGCCCCTGCCGCGCTACACCTCGGTGCACGGCATCCCGGTGCAGCAGATCCTCTCCGAGGAGAAGATCCAGGCCTGCGTGGAACGGGCCAAGTACGGCGGCGGCGAGATCGTCAAGCTCATGGGCGCCAGCGCCTACTACGCTCCCGCAGCCGGAACCATCGAGATGGCCAAGGCGATCCTCCGCGACAAGAAGCGCGTGCTGCCCTGCGCCGCCTACTGCGAGCGTGCCTTTGGCGTCGGCGGCTACTTCGTCGGCGTGCCCGCCTTGCTGGGCGGCGGCGGCGTCGAGAAGGTCATCGACATCGACCTCGATGAGACGGAGCGAGCATTCATGGATCAATCCATCGAGGCAGTGAAGGAGCTCGTCGACAAGACCATCGAGCTCTTCCCCGAGTTCGCCGATTGACTGCGACAATCACCCGATCCCCAGAGCCGGTGTCAGGCGACGCCGGCTCTTTGTAGGCGCTCGGCTGACCCGACCGCCAGGCCGGGCGCGACTCTCGGCCGGGCCCGGAGCAGGTTACCATCGCCGGCGAGGAGGCCGACATGGCATTCGATCCCCACGCGCTGCGGGCGGTGATCTTCGACTACGGCAACACCCTGGTTCGCTTCGGTCGGGCGGAGCTGAACCAGGTGGATGGGGCCATGATCGCGCTCCTGGAGCGCGAGTGCGGCAGGGTGGATCGGCAGCGCTTCGCGGAATTGCGGCAGGCGGATCGGATGCGACCCTACCACGATGGCTGTCGCGAGAACCAGGTGCCCGAGATTTTCGTCCCTCATGTCCGTGAGCTCTTCGACCGGGAGCCAACGGCGGAGTTGCTGGAGGCGATGCGGCAAACCTGGTTCGACTCCTTCGTCGACGCCATCGAACCGCTGCCCTGGTCGGCGGAGGTGCTGGGCTGCCTGCGCCAGCGCTACAAGCTGGCGATCCTGTCCAACTACCCGAGCGGCGCCGCGATTCGCGCCAGCCTCGATCAGGTCGGCTTGGCCGAGGCGGTGGAGGTGGTCGTCACCTCGGGTGACGTCGGCTACGTGAAACCGCACCACGCGACGTTTGAGGCGGTGCTGGCCGGACTCGGCGTGGCGGCTGAGGAAGCGCTGCACGTCGGCGACAACTGGCTGGCGGATGTCCAGGGGGCGAAGCGCAACGGTCTCTGGGCCTGCCACCTGACCCAATACGAACCTCCCGAGCAGTTCGAGGCGCAGGCGAATGATGCCCGGCCGGATCTGAGGCTGACTCACCTGAATGAGCTGCCCGCGGCGTTGGCAATGTGAATCGGCGGCGTCACCTCGCCGCCTCGGCGAGCTGGACCAGTCCGTATCATGCAGCGCCGGCATGCGCCGTAGAAAGCGAGGTAATCCGTGCCCCTTCTCGATCTCCGTCCACAGATGGCCAAGCGCGATCGCGAACAGTTCCTCGAGCACATGAACTCCTTCTCGCTCGACCTGAAGTTCTCCGCCGGCGTCTGGTTCTTCTCGCCTGCGGCCAGCAGGTTCCACGACAAGTACAAGCCCGACCTGGATCTGGAAGCGCGCCTGGAGATCGCGGCATCGCTCGCCGGCGAGGGGCTGGCCGGCATGGAAGCGCACTATCCCAACGAGATCAACGAAGACAACGTCGAGATGTGGCGCGCCTTCAGTCGCGACACCGGCATCCGCTTGATCACGGTGATCCCCTTGCTCTTCTGGGACGAGCAGTTCGAGTGGGGCTCGCTCTCCAGTCCGCTGCCGGACGTGCGCAAGACCGCCATTGAGCGGACCAAGCGCGCCTTCGCCATGAATCAGGCGCTTGACACTGACTTTGCCGTGGTCTGGCCCGGCATCGACGGCTACGAGAATCCGTTCGGCGTCGATTTCGCCGCCATGCGCGAGCGCTTCGCGGGCGGTCTGGCCGAAGCGCTCGACTCCGCGCCGGGCGTGCGCGTCGCTTTCGAACCCAAGCCCTACGAGCCGCGCGGGAGAATCCTCTACGGCACCACGCCGGAGGGCGTGCTGCTTGGCCGCGATGTGGAAGCGAAGCTTACCAACCCGGAGAACCGCAGACTCCTCGCCGAGGGCCACAAGCTCTGCTGCATGAACCCGGAGGTCGGGCACGTGCTGATGGGTTTTGAGGATCTGCCTTACGCCTTCAGCTGGCCGCTCTCCGAGGGTCGCCTGGCCCACACGCATTGGAACAGCCAGCCGTTGGGCAACTACGACCAGGATCTGAACGTCGGCGTCATCGCGCCCGAGCAGATGGAAGCGGCGCTCTACACGCTGAAGATGCACGGCTACCAGGGCTACTTCGGCATCGACATCAATCCGGAACGCATGCCCGTTGACACGGCCCTGCGCATCTCGATGGATGCGCTCCGAGCGGCGAACGACCGCATCAACGAGATTGATCACGAGGCGGTGCTCTACGCTCACGAGCATCCCGACAAGGCACGCGGCTGGTTGGAAGCCTACCTGGTGCGGGCCCGGGCTCCGCATGCGGATCGGTTGGCGCCACTGCCCCGGCCCTGTTGAGGCGTCCGGTCGGGCACGAGGACCCTTGTTCCCGAGGCTGCGAGCAGCCTCGGCTTTGCAGGCGAGCTGTAAGATGACGGCGTACACCATTGGCATCGACGTCGGGACCAGCGGCACCAAGGCGCTCCTGTTGGATGAGAAGGGGGCGGTGCGGGCGGCAGCGACGCACGAGTACCCGCTCTCCTCGCCCAAGCCGCTCTGGTCCGAGCAGGATCCCGCCCATTGGTGGCAGGCTGCGATCGAGAGCATCAAAGCCGTGCTTGCCGAATCGGGCGTGGAGCCTGGCAGCATCGCGGCTCTGGGACTGACGGGACAGATGCACGGCCTGGTGCTGCTCGCCAGCGCCGGCGAGGTGCTGCGGCCCGCCATGCTCTGGAACGACCAGCGCACCAGCGCCGAGTGTGCCGAGATCCACCGGCGTCTCGGGAAGGCGGAGATGATTCGCCTGACCGGTAAGCCGGCGCTGCCCAGCTTCACGGCGCCCAAGGTGCTCTGGGTGCGCAGGCACGAACCAGACGTGTTCCAAGCGGCGGCGCACCTGCTTCTGCCCAAGGACTACGTGCGCTACTGTCTGACGGGTGTGTACGCCATGGACGTGGCGGACGCGTCGGGGACGTCGCTTGTCGACATCCACCAGCGCCATTGGTCGGAGACAATCGTCGAGGCCCTGGAGATTCCCCGCGCCTGGCTGCCCGAGATTCACGAGTCGCCGGACATCTGCGCCGCGGTGAGCGCCGAGGCGGCGGCGTTGACGGGCCTCCGTGAGGGAACGCCGGTCGTGGCGGGGGCCGGGGACCAGGCGGCGGAGGCGGTGGGCTGCGGCATCGTCGGCGAAGGCCCGTTGTCGGTTACGATCGGCACCTCGGGCGTTGTCTTCGCCGCCTCGCCGAATGTGAAGATCGACCCGGAAGGCAAACTGCACGCCTACTGCCACGCCAGCCCGGACACCTGGCATCTCATGGGCGTCATGCTCTCCGCCGGCGGCAGCTTGCAGTGGTACCGCAATGAACTCTGCGGCGAAGAAGTGACCGAAGCGCAGCGGCGGGGCCTCGATCCCTACGAGCTTCTGAGCGGGCAGGCGGCGACGGTGGCCCCGGGGTGTGAGGGGCTGATCTACTTGCCCTACCTGACCGGCGAGCGGACGCCACACCCCGATCCTTTCGCCCGCGGCGCTTTCGTGGGCCTGACTCGGCGCCACGGCAAAGCGCATCTGACTCGGGCGGTGCTGGAAGGTGTGACGTTCGGCTTGCTCGACTGCTTGAACCTGCTGCGGGCTATGGAGATCAACCCGCCGAGCGTGCGCGTTTCCGGCGGCGGGGCGCGGAGCCCCTTCTGGCGGCAGATGCTCGCCGATGTCTTCGAGACGGATGTCGCCACCGTTAACGCCACGCAAGGGGCGGCCTACGGGGCGGGATTGCTCGCCGCGGTCGGCGCGGGGATCTTCCCCGATGTGCCGACAGCGGCCCGGGTGGTGCGCGAGGTCGAGGTGACGACGCCGAGCACCGAGACAGCGCCCGCCTACCGCGCCGCCTACGGCGAGTATCGGGCCCTGTATCCGCTGCTCAAGCCGCGGTTCGAGGCGCTGGGCGCGGGGGAGTGAGTGCAAGACACCACGCCTCCACGGCGCCGCTTCGCTCGGCCCCGGCATCGGCACGCCGGCAGCGGCTCTGTTTGAGCCTCTTTCAGTTCACCAACTGCCTCCGGGATCAGGCCGGAACCCAGCAGAGATCCAGGATCGTGTTCGTGGGCTTCTCCGTGTTGAACTTCGCCTTGATGGGCAGGCCGAACTCGGGCGTGCCTTCCCAGAGGTAGCTCATGAGCTTGGTGCAGACGCCTTCGATCTCGACACTGATGAGATGCACCGGCGCCTCGGCCCGGAAGAGCTCTCCGGGGTAGGTGATCTCCGAGTAGGTATAGATCGTGCCCACCGTCGGCGCTTCGACCCACTCCGTGCGGGCCCAGCACTCGACGCAGTCGGCGCGCGGGGGCAGGAAGAGACGCCGCTCCGTGCAATTCGGGTCTGAGCAGCGCGTCGCCAGGAGCTTGCCTTCACGCAGGCCCCTGAAGAACTTGCTCCAGCCGCCGTAGGTGTGGATGTGGTGCCAGGTCTTGGGATTCTTGATGACGAGGGGATCGTCGTTGAGGACTTCCGCGATGGTTCCGTCAAATTTCACCGCCATGGTTCACGCCCTTTCCATGATCGTGCAGGTGACGTGGCTGCCCGTGCCCGCGTGGGAGATCGCGCAGCCGCGCCGGGCGTTCTTGACTTGCAGGCTTTGCCAGTCGGCCGGCTTCTCCTTGCCGTACCGCTGCCAGCGCGGGGCCGGCTCGTGGAACTGGTCGTACTTGGCCTGCAATTGCCAGAGCACTTCCACGAGCTGGAAGATGCCCGTGGCGCCGACGGCGTGCATGGAGCCGATCAGGCCGCCGGAGGGATTCGTGGGTAGCTTGCCATCCATGTAGCACTGGCCCGACTCGACGAATTCCTGACCTCGCCCGTAGGGTCGCAAGCCGATGTCCTCGTAGGTCTGGATGTCGCTGATGGTGAAGGCGTCGTGCGTCTCCAATACATCGAAATCCTCGACCGGATCCTTGATGCCCGCCATGTTGTAGGCGAGGTAGGCCGCCATCCGGGCCGCCAGGAAGGAGGAGAAGCCCGGCCAGTCCTGGCGCCGATGGTTGCGGAAGTCCTTGTAGGTTTCCGGCGTCTCGTTGGGGAGCAGCAGAATCTCCATGTCGCGGCGGTCGGCGGTGCGGAGCGTATGCGTGCCGCCGCAGCAGGCGGTGATCTGCACCGGATGATCGCTGAGTTCGAAGGCGGTCTTCTCATCGCAGAGCAGCAGCGTTGCCGCCCCGACCGACATGACGCAACACTCGAGGAAGGTCAGCGGACTGGAGACGATGTCGTTCTCCAGGACATCCTGCACGGTGTACTTGCCCGGGTTCTGCGAGTAGGGCGAGTGGCGGGCATACTCGTGGTTCTTGACCGCGATCTTGGCCAGCGTCTCGTGCGGGACTTGGTTTTCGTACTGGTAGCGCTGGGCCATGAGGGCGTAGTAGGCTGCGTACATCCAGCCCAGCTCGCTCTCGAAGTCCTTGCAGGCGGCGGAGGCGATGTAGCTGTTGCCCACCTTGGTGGAGACTTCGTCCATCCGCTCCCAGCCGATCACGGGGACGCAGTCGGCGTAGCCGGAGGCGACGGCCTGGCAACCGGCGAGGACGCTGCTGCCGCCGGTGGCGCCGCCGGTCTTGACCTCGATGTTGCCCAGCGGATCGAAGCCAAGGTAGTCGTGCATTTTGGAGGCGGCGAGGAGTTGATCGCCGAAGTGATCCGCGAACTGAGAATAGACGCACCAGTTGACTCGCCGACGAAGTTCCTCGGGCGAGACCTTCAGGTCGTTCTCCTCGAAGGCCATCTTGGTGGCCTCCATGACAAGTTCGGGCGCGTTCTTCTCCGGGTAGCGTTTGCGAAAGTCGGTGAGTCCTCCGGCCACCGCAAAGACGGGCTTTTCAAAGCGTGGGATTCTCAGATTCCCAGAACCAAATCGAATCATGCGATACCACCTTTCCCAAACGAGCAACCACCGATCATTGTCATCATGCCGGTCGCATCCAACAGCGTGCGCCGGCGCTTCCGCGTCTGTCCTGCTTACCTGCCGGTGAATTGGGGCGGGCGTTTCTCCAGGAAGGCCTGGATGCCCTCGTCGTGATCCGGAGAGGCGGTGAGCAGGTGGAAGAGATTGCGCTCTTCTCGCAAACCGACGCCAAGGGCGGTTTCCTGGGCCTTGAGCACCGCTTCCTTGGCGATGCGCAGGGCGAGTGGGGACAGCTTCGCCATGTCCTGGGCGGTCTGGAGGGCGACCTCCAGGCAGTCGTCATCGGGGACGACGCGACTGACCAGGCCGGCCGCCAGCGCTTCGGCGGCGCCGATCATTCGGCCGGTGAGAATCATGTCCATGGCCAGGGCCTTGCCCACGGCCCGGATGAGGCGCTGGGTGCCCCCCGCCCCGGGGATGATGCCAACCTTGATTTCCGGCTGGCCGAAGCGGGCGCTCTCGCCGGCGATGATCAGGTCGCAAACCAGGGCCAGCTCGCAGCCCCCGCCCAGCGCGTAGCCGTTCACCGCCGCGACGATGGGCGTCCTGACCTGCACCAGCCGATCCCACACGCCAAGCGGATCGTCGCGGTACCAGTCGATGGCGCTCGCGCCTTGCATCTCGCTCAGGTCGGCGCCGGCGGAGAAGGCCCGGCCATCGCCATGCACCAGCGTCACCCGCACCTCGTCGTCGGCGTCAAAAGCGAGCAGGGCCTCGGCGAGGGCGTCAACCATGTCGCGCGAAAGCGCGTTGAGCGCCTCAGGCCGATTGATGGCAACGATCCCCACACGACCATCGCGCCTGCTGCTGATGTGTACCGAACCCATACCGCGACCCTCCTGCAAGGTGACTCCTCGCTACATCGATCGCTGGGCGGCGGCCAAACTCAAACGCCCTGATGGTGTCAGCGTACCCGATCAGGCGCACCTCGTCCGGGCCAAGGAACCCCCAAGTTTGGGCGGATGTGGTGGGTCAGTCCCCGTTCCACTCGCGGACGGGCTCGCCCATGTAGTGGCTGAGGGGGCGAATGAGCCGGTTGCTGGCGTGCTGCTCCATGATGTGGGCGCACCAACCGCCGACGTGCCCGGCCGCGAAGATCGGGGTGAACATCGCCGGCGGAATTCCCATCACGGAGTACGTCAGCCCGCAGGCCAGGTCGGCGTTGGCGTGCACGCCTTTGCGCCGGAGCATGACTTCCTGCACGTGATCGGCGATCTCGAACCAACGCAGCGCCTCCGGGCCCACGCGCTCGGCGATCTGCCGGCCCCAGGAGAGCAGCAGCGGCACCCGCAGGTCGCCGTTCTTCAGCACCCGATGGCCGAACCCGGCGATGGTCTCGTTGCGGGCCAGGCGTTCCTCGAGGAACTGGTCCACGTGGGCCGGGGAGCCGATCTCCATGAGCATCTCGACGGAGGCGGCGTTGGCGCCGCCGTGCAAGGTTCCCTTGAGCGCGCCCAGGCTGGCGCACACCGCTGAGTAGGGATCGCTCCTGGTTCCCGCCACGACCAGCGAGCTGAAGGTGGAGGCGTTAAAGCCGTGCTCCGCGTAGAGGATCAAGCTGATATCGAGCACCCGGGCGAACACATCGCTGGGCTTCTCGCCGGTCAGGCACCAAAGAAGGTTGGCCGGATGGTCCAGCTTCGGATTGGGCTCAACGGGGTCGCGTCCATCGCGCAAGGCATGGATGAAACCGATGATCGTGGGAATGCGCGCCACCAGCATCTTGGCGATGCGCAGGGTGGCGGCGGTGTTGTTGGGGTCGATCGTCTTGTCCAGTTGCCCCATGTAGCTGATCGTCGTGCGCAGCACCTCCATGGGATCGCCGTCGAGTGCGATGGAGCGGAGCAGCGCCTTGACGTTGTCCGGCAGCGGTCGCAACTCCACAAGTTCAGCGCGAAAGTCAGCGAGCTCTTGCTTGCTGGGCTTGTGGCCCACGAGCAGCAGGTGCGCGACCTCGGAATAGGTCGCATGGTCGATGAGGTCCTGGATCTCATAGCCGCGGTAGAGCAGGTGATCTTCGCCCAGCGAGCAGATCGCCGTCTGCCCGGCCTGCATGCTCTCACCGCTCTGCGCGACGACCGGAATCGAGGTTGTCTTGGGCATCTCTCCGTCGCCTTCCCGGGCTGACCCGAGGCAAGAGTTCCTGAAGCGGGCCCCATGATACCCGCCAGGGCCACCCTTGTGCCCGGGAACCGTCGCCCAGCCCCTCCAAATCGGGGAGCTGGTGCGGCGTTCCTGGCGGCCGAAGCGGTCCCCGGGGAGGGGCAGAAACCTCGCCTGTCCGCTATGCTGATCCTCCCGCCAGGTCCGACGGCGCCAGTCGCTGCGCCCACGGTCGCCGGCGGTGTCTTCGCGAATCAACCTCGGAACCAGGAGGCCACCGGAATGAGCGCAACCACCCCTGTCATCGTTGCCGCCAAGCGCACACCCATCGGACGCCTGCTCGGCGGGTTGTCGCGTCTGCCCGCCACGAAACTTGGCTCGCTGGCGTTGGAGGCGACGCTGAACGAAGTACCGGCCATCAAGGATCATGTGGACGAACTCATTATGGGTTGTGTCCTGCAGGCGAACCTGGGCCAGAATCCCGCCCGCCAGGCCGGCCTCGGCGCGGGGCTGAACGACGACCTCGTCGCCTACACCGTTAACAAGGTGTGCGGCAGCTCGCTCAAGTCGGCGATGCTCGCGGCCCAGGCCATCAAGGCCGGCGACAACCACTGCGTCCTCGCCGGCGGCATGGAGAGCATGTCCCTGGCGCCGCACCTGATCCAGGCTCGCGGCATGAAGTTCGGCGACACGCCCGCCATCGATCACATGCGCAAGGACGGGCTGCATTGTGCCTTCCAGGATTGGGCCATGGGCTGCGCCGCCGACTACATCGCTGAGAAGTACAATGTGTCCCGCGAAGATCAGGACGCCTTCGCGGCGGCCTCGCACGTGAAGGCGGCCAAGGCGACAGCCGAGGGCCACTTCACCGCGGAGATGTTCCCGCTCGACGCCAAGACCGCCAAGCAGAAGCAGGACATCACCGCCGACGAGGGCATCCGCGCCGATTCCACCGCGGAGGGTCTCGGCAAGCTACGCCCGGCCTTCGGGGCGGAGGGCACGGTGACCGCCGGCAACGCCAGCCAGATCTCCGACGGGGCCGCTGCAGTCGCGATGCTCTCGCTGACCAAGGCGGAAGAACTCGGCGTCACGCCGCGGGCCAAGGTCGTCTCTTACCACACGCACGGCGTGCCCCCCAAGGAACTCTTCTACGCGCCCGTCGGGGCTGTGGAAGCCTGCCTGGAGAAGGCGGGCCTGACCGTCGGCGATGTCGATCTCTTCGAACTCAACGAAGCCTTCGCCGCCCAGTCGATCTGCAACGTCCGCGGCCTGGGCATCCCCGAGGAGAAGGTCAACGTCTGCGGCGGCGGCATCGCCCTGGGGCACCCGATCGGTGCTTCCGGAGCCCGCGTCCTCGTCACCCTGCTCTGCCAGATGGAGCGGCTCGACGTGAAACGCGGCGTCACGGCCCTCTGCCTCGGTGGCGGCAACGCGGTCGCCATGCTGATCGAGCGGATGTAAGACGCAGGAGCGGGCGCGACCGACTCGTCAGAGCCGGCCGCGCCTTGAGTCGTGTGGGTTCCGGTGTGGCAGTCAATCAGATTGGAACAGCAACGAAAGCGAAACAACCATGGCAGACATCAAATCAATCCTGGTGATCGGGTCCGGACAGATGGGCGGCGGCATCGCCCAGATCTCCGCAGTCGCTGGCCTCGACGTCTTCTGCTTTGACGTGGCGGCGGAGCAACTCGCCAAGTGCGAGAAGCTGCACAAGAAGCTGCTCGGCCGGGCCGTCGAGAAGGGCAAGATGGAGCAGGCCGACGCCGACGCCGCCCTGGGGCGCATCAAGTACATCACCTCGCTCGACGAGGCGGCGAAGGTTGATTGGGTCGTGGAGGCGGCCACGGAGAACTTCGAGCTCAAGGCGAAGATCTTCCAGGACCTGGCCGCACGCTACCCCGACCCCAAGGTCGTGCTCGCCACCAACACCAGCTCCATCAGCATCACCAAGATCGGGGCGGCAACCAATTGCCCCGAGCGCGTGGTGGGCATGCACTTCTTCAACCCGGTCCCCGTCATGAAGCTGGTCGAGGTGATCAAGGGTCTGGGGACGAGCGATGAGGTCGTGACCCGCACCATCAAGCTCGCCGAGGACCTGGGCAAGACGCCGCTCATCGCCAACGATCGGGCCGGCTTTGTCTCCAACCGCGTGCTCATGCCGCTGATCAACGAGGCTTTCTTCGCCTGGATGGAAGGCGTGGCCGAGCCCGAGGCGATCGATGGCATCATGAAGCTCGGCTGCGCCCACCCGATGGGCCCGCTGCGTCTGGCGGACTTCATTGGCCTGGACACCTGCCTGCACATCATGAACGTGCTCTTCGAGGAGCTGGGCGAGGACAAGTACCGTCCCTGCCCGCTGCTCAAGCAGTTGGTGGCGGCGGGCCGGCTGGGCGACAAGACCGGCATCGGCGTGCACGACTACAGCGGCTGAGCCGCAGCCTGGCGGCAGCCCAATTGCAAGTTGACAGCAGCGCGAGGATCCTGAGTCCTCGCGCTTTTCTGCGCCAAAGTGACCGCATGGAGATGCCCGAGTGCTCCACATCCGCCCTGCGACTTTCGATGATCTCCCGGCGATCACCGCCATCTACAACGAGGCGATCCGCACGACGACCGCCACCTTCGACACGGAGCCCAAGACGCACCACCAGCAGCAGGCGTGGTTCGACGCACACGGGACCCGGCATCCGATTCTTGTGGCTGATGATGAAGGCGAGGTTGTCGGCTGGGCATGTCTGTCACCCTGGTCGGACCGTTCGGCGTACGAGGTGACCGCAGCGTTCTCCTTCTACGTCGCCGAGCCGCATCGGGGCCGCGGCGTTGGCACCCAGTTGCTCAAGGCGTTGATCGTCGAGGCCCGGAGGCTCGAGTATCGCTCGCTCATCGGCTGCATCGCGGAAGGCAGTGAAGTGAGTCTGCGACTCGTCGAGCGCTGCGGCTTCGTGCAGGCAGGACTGCTGCAGGATGCGGGCCGGAAATTCGGTCGGTTGCTGGATGTGCGCTTGCTGCAACTGCTGCTGGATTGAAGCGGCGTTCAGGTCTCATGAATAGTCCGACAAAACGCTCCGGAATCGCTTGACTCCCTGGAGTCGGGCTGAATACTGAACCGTGCAACAACCGCTGCGGCTCTCCCCGGCGGTCGCTCGCTGCGGATTCGAATTGCCCGACCATATCGGTTGGAAGAAACTGGAGTACTCCCCATGCACGCCCGCTCTCTGCTGCTCTCCCTTGGTTGCGTCCTGGCCGCCAGCGCCACGGCGACCTCGGGCCAGGCGCTCATCATCGACCACACCTGCACCGATCTCAGCCAGGCGCCCGATTCCTGGGTCGAGGCGGCGAAGGGGATGTTCCGCCTCTCCTACGGGCACACCTCGCACGGCAGCCAACTCGTGACCGGCATGAACCTGCTCAAGGACCCGGCCGGTTCGCTGTACTGGTGGGACCACGACGGCACCCAAGGCGGGCTGTCGCTGTGGGACGGCACGCCTGTCGGCGACCTGGGCAACCCCGATCGATACGCCTGGGCCACGAGTACGCGTGCCATGCTGGACGACCCCGGCTGCGATCGCAACGTCGTCATGTGGTCCTGGTGCGGCCAGGCGGACACGACGCCGGACAACATGCAGATCTATCTCGATCTCATGGACGGCCTTATCGCCGACTACCCCGATGTCACCTTCATTTACATGACCGGTCACCTGAACGGCACCGGCGTCGATGGCAACCTCAACCAGCGCAACAACCAGATCCGCGACCATGTCCTCGCCACGGGCGGCGTGCTCTTCGACTTTGCCGACATCGAGAGTTACGACCCGGACGGCGAGTACTTCCTCGACCGCGGCGCTGACGACGGCTGCAACTACGACGGCGGCAACTGGGCGGAGGAGTGGTGCGCCGCGAATGTCAGCGAACTCTGCGCGAGTTGCTCCTGCGCCCACTCCCATCCGCTCAACTGCAATCTCAAGGGGCGGGCCGTCTGGTGGATGCTGGCGCGCCTGGCCGGCTGGGAGGGCGGCCCCAGCGATTGTCCCGGTGATCTTGATGCCGACGACGACACGGACCAGGCGGATCTGGGCCTGCTGCTGGCGGCGTACGGGGAGACCGCGGCCGGTGACCTCGATGGCGACGGCGACACGGACCAGGCGGATCTGGGCATCCTGCTCGCGGACTACGGCTGCGGCGGTTGATTGGACGGTGAACATCCCAGAGAAGGTTCTCTCTTCAAGCTGGCCGAAATAGGGTGGTAAAGCTCGGGAATCCGTGTAGGATTGACGCGGTCGAACCGCGTGGGTTCGCGGCGGAGGATCTCGGGTGCAGCGGCACACTCGACACAGTGGCAGGCAAGACGTGACGGCGCACGTTGGGTGCGCTCAGATTGCGCCTGTGGTCGTTGCGCCGAGGGAGCAATCAGAAAGGGGTTCGCAATGTGGTTCATACGTGGCGTGTTGCTGTCCGCCCTGGGCGGGCTCATCGGGGCGGTGATCTGGGCGGCGGTCGCTTCCGCGCTGAATGCCGAGGTCAAGCTCATTGCCTTGCTGCTGGCGGCGCTGTGCGGACTGGGGATGCGGATCGGGGCGGCGGACGAAGCCGATTGGATGACGGGCATTCTCGCCGGCGTCATCGCCATCTTCGCGGTGCTCGGCGGCAAGCAGATGGCGGTGGAATACATCGCCCACGAAGCGACCAGCGTCGACACGCGCAACGTCTGGGCCATCGCCGATGAAGTCGTCGCCGACTGGGAGCGCGAAGGGCAGACGATTGTCTGGCCGGAGGGTGTCTGGCCTGAGGAGGCCTGGGTCGAGTCGGATTATCCCGTGGAGGTCTGGGACGAAGCGGAGTATCGCTACGACTACCTGACGGACGAAGAGAAGATCGATCTGGAAGCGTACCCCATGTACGCCACCCCGAATTGGCAGGTCGTGCCCATCGCGGACGAGGTACTGGCGGAGTGGCGGATGGACGGCGAGCGCATCGACTGGGAGGGAGTCGTGGAGACGGACTACCCCAGGCGTGAGGCGGAGTATCCCAAGGTCATCTGGGACATCGCGGTGCGCCGCTGGGAGCGCCTGTCTCCGGCCGAGCAGGAAGCGCACGAGCGAGAGCTCTGCGCCCAGTGGGACATCGACAACGCCGACTACCTCGCACAAGTCGAGGCGGCGAAGGACGAGATGTACAAGTCCAGCTTCGGCGGCAGAAACCTCTACCTGATCGGCCTCGCCTTCCTCATCGCCGCGGCGATCGGCGGCGACTGGGGGGACTGACGGAAGGCGGTTGTGGTGAGCGCGGGGTGTTCTCCCGCGCCTGAAGTACAAACACACACGTGCGGAAGGAAGGTAATCGTGGAGCTTCTCAAGGCAATCATCGGTGGGTTGATCGGGGCGGCGATCGGTGCTGCCGTCTGGGCGGGCATCGCGCATTACGCCAACTACGAGATCGGTATCGTCGCCTGGGGCATCGGCGTGCTTGCCGGCGTCGGAGTGCGTCTGGGGGCCGGCGATCGGCTCACGGGCTCCACCGGGGCCTTGGCCGTGCTCATTGCGGTCCTCGGCATTGGGGTTGGCAAATACGCCGCCATCAGCCTCGCCTTCGGCTCCGCCACCACCACAAGAACATCCGAGGATGCAATCAGCGGCATCGCCGATCAGATCGTGCACGAGCGGCAGCGAGACGGCGGGCGGGTGCGCTTCCCGGCAGGAATCGACGCCGAGACGGCCTGGGGCATGGATGAGTTTCCGGAACACATCTGGCGAGAGGCGAAGGAGCGCCACGAGCAGCTTTCCGCTACGCGGCAGGAGGAACTGCGAATGCACCCCTTCCTTGCCAACCCGGACTATGTGCTTTCCTACCTCGCTGACGCGGTCGCCGAAGAGTGGGAAGCGGAGGGTCGAGTTCTCGATTGGCCCGCGCTCGAAGCGGATCGAACCCCCGCCTATCCGGAGGAGTATCCGCCCGTCGTCTGGCGCGAGGCGGCCGACCAGTGGGAAGCGATGACCGATGTCGAGCGTGGGCAGTTCAAGCAGGAAGTGCTCGACTTTGAAGACCAGATGCGAGATCGCTTCGTTCAGGATGTCGGCGGCCAACTGAAGTGGCAGGCCTTCCTTGACTCGTTCAACTTCTTCGACCTTCTCTGGCTCTTTCTCGCCGTCGCCAGCGCCTGGAAGCTGGGAAGCGGCGAAGCCCAGTCGATCGGCGAGGCCTGAGCGGCCCAGCCTCGATCCGCCGAGGCCAGGCCCGCGCGGTACACTTACCGCATGCATGACTGGACACTCAAAGGCGCCGGCGCACAGTTGATTCGGGGTTCTATCGATCGGCCCGCCGGCGAGCCTTGCTGCGTGGTGCTCTTTGCCCACGGCTTCAAGGGCTACAAGGACTACGGCTTCATCCCCGTGCTCGGCGACCGCCTCGCCCAGGCGGGCTGTCTCGTGCATCGCTTCAACTTCAGCCACAGCGGCATGGGCGAAGGAATCGAGACCTTCGAACACCCCGAGCTCTTCGAAGAGGACACCTGGAACAAGCAAGTTGAGGATCTGACGATCCTGATGCAGGCGGTGCGCGAGGGCAAGCTGCCGGAGACGCCAACGAACCTGCCGATCGTGCTTCTGGGCCACTCGCGCGGCGGCGTGAGTTGCCTGCTCGCCGCCGGCCGCATCTTCCGCGATGGACTGGAGCCGACGCCGGCGGCCGTGTGCACCATGTCGACGCCGCACGAGGCCTGCAGCCTGGGACCGGGCGATCAGCAGGCGCTCTTGGCGGAAGGGCGGCTGCGATCGCCTTCATCGCGCACGGGGCAGAATCTCTACGTCGGTCAGGGCTGGCTGCGCGAGCAACTCGAGCAGCCCGAGGAGCACGATGTCGTCGAGCTGTGCGGCTACATCACCTGCCCGGTGTTGACGGTGCATGGCACGTTGGACCCGACCGTGCCCTATAGCTCGGCGGATCGCCTCGCCGGGGCCTGTCCGGACGGCGTTTCGGCGCTCGTCGAGGGGGCCGACCATGTGTACAACACCAAGAACCCAGCGGATGTGGGGGCGGAGCCGTCACCGCAGTTGACGGAGCTGATCAACCACGTCCGCCTGTTCACCCACGAGAAAACGCGCTCGTAGCGCGTTTGTCACATTGGGGGGTTTGGAGGCGGCGTGAACGCGGAAACGACCATCTTCAGCAAGGCAGCGGAACTGAGCCGGGCCGGGACGCCGTTCATGCTTCTCACCGTCGTGGAGTCGAAAGGCAGTGCGCCACGATCGGCGGGGGCGCGCATGATCGTTCGGCCAGGGCCGGAGCGGGCGGAACAGATCGGCACGATCGGCGGCGGCGGCGTGGAGCATCGAGCCGTCCGCGAGGCGCTGGAACTCTTCGCCGACCAACGCAGCGAGATCAAACGCTACGACCTGACGCCCGAGCACGGCCAGGCCTGCGGCGGCACCATGCAGGTCTTCCTGGAATACCTCGGCTCGCCCCTGCGACTCGTCGTCTTCGGGGCCGGGCATGTGGCGTTGGAACTGGTGCAAGTTCTTCGCGATGCGGAGTTGGCGGTGGCGATCGTCGACGAGCGCGCCGAATGGAACACGGACGAACGCTTCCCCGGAGTCCGCCGGCTGCTATCGATCGACCAAGGCGTGGCCCTGGCGCACCAAGAGCCGGCCAGCACGCTCGTCTGCGTCATGACCTACTCGCACGAGGTCGACTTTGCGATCTGCGAGAAGCTGCTTGCCAAGCCGCCTGCGTACCTGGGGATGATCGGCAGCAAGCGGAAGCGCGACACGGTCTTCGCCAAGCTGGTCGAGGCGGGGTACGCGCGCGAGGTGGTGGAATCGATTCACTCGCCGATCGGAGTGGGCGACCTGGGCAAGGCCCCCAGCCTGGTCGCCGTCTCGATCGCGGCGGAGGTTCTAGCGGAGGTGCAACAGCATGCCACGACTTGAAGACACAGCAATCATCATCCTGGCGGCGGGACAAGGCACACGCATGGGACAGCCCAAGGCGCTCATGGAGGTCGGCGGCCAGCCCTGGTGGCGGCGGCAAGCGCAGGCGCTCGATGCGCTGGCCCTGAGGCAGATCTGGGTGGTCTCGCCGACCGTCGAGGCAGCGCTCGCCGCGGAGGACGACGCTCCGGTGGAGCGGCAGATCTCCGATCCGGCGTCCCCGCCGTTCGCCAGCCTGCTGATCGGTCTGCGTTCGTTGTCAGGGCAGCAGCCAAGCGGGGTCTTCGTGCTGCCCATCGATGTGCCCTGTCCCACCCGCGAGGTGCTGCAAGCCCTCGCCGGGCCTTCCGCCGATCCGACCGTCCCCGCCAATGACGATGAGCGTGGCCATCCGCCCTATCTGCCTTGGCGGTGGGCCCAGGAGCAACTCCTCGACGCCGGAGACGACGCCCCGCAGCGCCTGGATCACCTCCTGCGCCAGCACGCGATCGAAGTGGAAGTGAACGATCCGCGGGTCACCATGAACCTGAATCAGCCCGAGGATGTGCAGGACTATCTGGAACTGATCGAAAGGGAAGGACCCTGAGGCATGAAGCAGCCCGATCTGACGACGCTGATTCCCGTCGCTCGTGGCGATGAGCCGGCCGACCTGATCCTGACCAACGCCCGGGTGGTCAACGTCTTCACCGGCGAGATCGACGAGACCAACATCGCCATCGCCGGCGGCTACATCGCGGGGCTGGGTGACTACGAGCAGGCGCGGGAGACCATCGACCTTGCCGGGGCCTACGTCGCGCCGGGGCTCATTGACGCGCACATGCACATGGAGTCGTCCATGCTGCCGCCGCCGCAGTTCGCCCGTCTCGCCGTGCCGCACGGCACCACCAGCGCCATCATCGACCCGCACGAGATCGCCAACGTCCTCGGCGCGGCGGGCGTGCGCTACATGATCGAGGCGGCGCGGGATGTCCCGCTCGACGTGCACCTGGCGGTGCCCTCCTGCGTGCCGGCCACGAACATGGAGAACGCCGGGGCGGAGTTGAGCGCCGCCGACATCGAGCCGTTGCTCGCGGATGAATGCGCCGTGTCGCTCGGCGAGATGATGAACTTCCCCGGCGTCGTGTTCGGCGTTCCCGAGGTGCTGGAGAAGGTCAAGGTGGGCCTGCGCAAGCGCGTGGACGGGCACTGCCCCGGCCTGACCGGCAAGGCTCTGCAGGCCTACATCGCCGCGGGCATCAGCAACGATCACGAGAGCACCGTCCTGGAGGAGGCGCGCGAGAAGCTGCGAGCCGGGCTGAAGGTATTCATCCGGGAAGGGTCGGCGGCAAAGAACCTCGAAGCGCTTCTGCCGCTCGTGACGAAGGAGAACAAGCATCGCTTCTGTTTCTGCACCGACGATCGCCATCCCCAGGACATCATGACCGAGGGCCACATCGACCACGTCATCCGCAAGGCGATCGGCCTGGGAATGGACCCGGTGACGGCCATTCAGTTGGGGTCGCACTTCACGGCCGTGCATTTCGGCTTGACCCGAGTCGGAGCGGTGGCGGCGGGGTACCAGGCGGACCTGGTCGTTGTCGAGGATCTCAAGACGTTCGAAGTGCGAGAGGTCTACCGTGGCGGCAGGCTGGTCGCGCGCGACGGATGCTACTTGGGGTCGGAGAGTGGGGCGAGGATTGAGCCGCCGATCGACAGCGTGCGTTTGCCTGCCGATCTCTCGGTGGCGTCCTTCGCCGTCCCGGCCCCGCTCGCCGGAGCCAAGATCCGTGTCATCGGCATGCAGTTGCATCAACTCATCACCACGGAGCGGATCGAAGAGCCGACGGTTAGCGAGGGCGCGATCGTCGCCGATGTGCAGCGCGACATTCTCAAGCTCGCCGTCATCGAGCGGCATCGGGCGACCGGCAACGTCGGCGTCGGCTTCATCCATGGCTTTGGCCTCAAGCGCGGGGCGCTGGCCAGCACCGTGGGCCACGATTCGCACAACCTCACGGTGCTGGGTACGAACGATGCGGACATGCTTCTCGCCGCCCGGGCCCTGGAGGAGACGCAGGGCGGGCAAGTGGTGGTCGCTGACGGCGAGGTGCTGGCCGTCATGCCCTTGCCCATTGCGGGGCTCATGTCGACCGAGTCTGCGGAGGTGTTGGTGGGGCAGCAGCAGGCGCTTCGCAATGCCTATCGGACATTGGGAAGTCCGGTCGAAGATCCCTTCATGACCCTTTCTTTCATGCCCCTGGCGGTGATTCCCAAGCTGAAACTGACGGATCTGGGGCTGGTTGATGTGGATCGGTTCGACTTTGTGCCGCTGGTGGTGGAAGGGTAGGCGGCGCGATTGGCGATGCAGAAGGCCGGTTGAAGAGCGAGCCCAAGCGGGGACTGATGGCAAAAACTTCCCAGTTTGAACGTGCGAGGCCGATGAAGACGAGGCAGAATAAGAGTGTTGTGTGAGAGAACTGTGACGTGGAGATGAGATCATGTGGCATCACGAGAGAGAGCGTGGCGGCTTTACCTTGATCGAATTGCTGGTGGTTGTGGCGATTATCGCCTTGCTGATCGGCATTCTGTTGCCGGCCCTGGGCGTGGCGCGCAGCAGCGCGCAACGAACCGCCTCGATATCGAACCTGGGTCAACACAACGTCTTCCTGGCCTCGTATTCCGCTGAGAACCGCGACGACCTGTTCAATCCCTATCCCGATGGGCAGGGCTATGCGGGTCAACACGGCGTTCCGCCCGTGCCGGTTCCGGGCAAGGAGTGGGCCGGCGCCTACAGCTTCAAGGGCTGGCAGTGGCAGATGTACTACTCCTCCTGGATGGGGCACTTCCTGGAGGGCAATCGCTACAACTACGACTTCTTCATCGCGCCCGCGGACAAGTCGATCCACGACTTCGTCGAGATTCTCGAGCGCGACTGGGGTGGCTACGGGCAATCGGAATGGGCCTGGCCCCTGTCGTATTTCTACTCGTGCACGACGTTTCTGAACCCGGAGATCTTCAAGCCCAACCAGATGCTGGACCTGGGCGAGATCAAACGCCGGCACCTGCGCCGCAACGACCAGGATGATGTCTCTTACCCGGTGCAGAAGGTCGCCTTCTACGAGAATCGCTCCTTCTACAGCAAGCCCTCCATGTTCTACAACAAGACCGACTCGCTGATCATTGCCGGCTTCTTCGACGGTCACGCCGATGACATCGAGATGGGGCGAATGCCGGTGGCCAACTCCACCGATCCCGTCTGGGAGGACATCTCGCCGGTCCGCAACTGGGGGACGATTGACGAGGAGTTCCTGCACATCAACGACGGTGTGGCCGGCGACAACTGGGACCGCCTCATGTTTGAGGAGGCGGGCGGCATGGAAGGGCCGGGGTACTTCTCCTTCACGAAGGATGGCATTCGCGGCCGAGACATCAAGTAACCGCGGAGCGTCCGTTCGCTCGCGGTGAGGCAGTCGAATCCGCAATCCAGGCGCCGCTGGCTGAGCCGAGCGGCGCTCTTTCATGCGCCCGCCTCGCGGCCCGAAGGGAGAGCCGGTAACATGGCCGACGTTCGATGCGTCGCCGATCCCGGTCGTTTCTTTCTATTTTTGGCGTGCGAGTTTGCCGACTTGAGGCAATGATAGAAGTGGTGTCCGAGAGAGAGGCCATGTGGAGACTAGCCATGTTGAATGCAAAGACCAGATCTGGTGGTTTCACGCTGATTGAGTTGCTCGTGGTGGTGGCGATCATCGCCTTGCTGATTGGGATCCTGCTCCCCGCCCTGGGCGCTGCACGCTCCAGCGCCAGGCGAACCGCCTCCGTTTCCAACCTGGGACAGCACAGCGTCTTCATGGCTTCGTACACCGCGGAGCACCGCGACGAGTTGTTCAATCCCTATCCGGGCAAGTTCCGCACCGACACCATGGGCCTGCCCTCGCTGCCGGTGCCGGGCAAGGAACAGAGTGGCGGCTATCGCTTCAAGGGTTGGCAATGGCAGATGTACTACTCCTCCTGGATGGGACACTTCCTGTCGGGAAATCGCTACAGCTACGACTTCTTCGTCGCCCCCGCCGACAAGGCCATGCTCGACATCGTGGAGATCCTTGAACGTGACTGGGGCGGCTATGGCCAGTCGGAATGGGCCTGGCCTCTGTCGTACTTCTACACCTGCACGGCCTACATGAAGCCGGAGGTCTTCCAGGACGGGGCGTTCCCCGACCTCACTTCCATGCGCGTCGGAGCGCTGCGCCGCAACGACATCGACGATGTCTCCTATCCCACCCAGAAAGTCTGCTTTTACGAGAACCGCTACTTCTATCAGAAGCCGGCACTCTTCTACAACAACGGTGAAGCGGCCATCGTCGCTTCCTTCTTCGATGGACACGCCACCGACATCAACATGGGCGTCATGCCCGAGGCGAACTCCACGAATCCGATCTGGAAGGACATCGCCCCCATTCGCAACTGGGGCACCGTCGCGGAGGAGTTCCAGGGCATCAACGACGACTTCATGGGCGAGAGTTGGGACACCCTCATCTTCGAAGAGGCGGGGGGCATGGGCGGACCCGGCTACTTCTCCTTCACCCAGAACGGCGTCCGAGGTCGCGACATCAAGTAGCGGCTCCCCAGCCAGACAAGAACGCCGCCAGCAACGAACGCCGGTCCTTTGCGGATCGGCGTTCTTCTTCGTCGCCGGCGCTGGCGGAGCGACCTACCCCTCGTAGTGCGCGAGAAGCACGCCCAGATCGGACTGGTTCACGGCGCCGTCACCGTCGAAGTCCGCCGCCTCGTTGAAGAGGGCGTCATCGGGCGGCAGCTCGTACGTCGCCAGCAGCAGTCCCAGGTCGGCCTGGTTCACGGCGCCGTCAGCGTTGACATCGCCGGGCAGGCGCACAATGAGACTGGGCGAAGGGCTGATCTGCACGGGATGAATCCCATCGTCAGCGATGATCCGGTAGAAGTCCTCTCCGGTGGCGCTGCCGGCCTGCAGCGTGACGGAATAGACGCCCTCGCCGAAGTTGACCACGGGGCCGATCGCCGCCGCCCCTGCCGACTCGTCGTCATGCTCGACCGTGAACGTCGCCACCGGATCGGTGATCGGCACCCCGTCAATGTCCTGAAGCGCCACGATCATGGCCACCGTACTCTCTCCGTCGGCGGTCAGGTACGGCGAAGACAACTCGACCGTGCTGAGCAAGCCGTCCGGCCGACCTTGCTGGTCCAGCCGCCAGGCGTCGTACAGGTCGCGAAGCTGCAGCACGGGGTCGGGATCATCCCAGACCTGGTAGGGGACGTTGAGGTTCATGTAGTAGTCGCCGCGAGCGCAGCCGCCGTTGCAGTCGCAGAAGCTGTCGGTGTCGCCCAGGCGTGAGACGAGCATGTAGCCGATGTGGGCGCTCTTGTCGAAGCTGTCGGGGGGGAGCGCCGCAGTCGGTGGGAGAGTCCGGCGGCGGGCAGGAGCAGCGACCGTCGCCGCCGTACAGGTACGCCGCCTCCATGGAGGCCATCAGCTTCTCGGCGAGATCGCCCGGCGTGTCGTGCAGGGCGGCGACGGCGGCGGCAACCACGGGAGAGCCGGTGAGGATGTTGCCTTGCACCGCGTACGTGATCGAGCCCAGCGAGCCAACCGAGCCCCCCCGCCCAATCGTTCGTGCTCGAGCCGGTGAAGGTGGCGGGTCGGCCCACCGTGTCGACGATGCCGAACTGCCGGCTCTCGGCGTTGCCGCTGCCGGTGATGATGCTGAGGATGAGGGCGGGATCCATTTGCTCGATGACCATGAGATCGTGGATCTGCATTCGGTAGACGCAGGCGGAGTCAACGAGCCCCTGGGCGGTGGCGCCGCCGATCCCCACGATCATCACGGGCGTGTTCTCGCGCAGGTCGAAGTTCGTCAGGCAGGTGCAACTGCCGATGGCGATCTCCTTGGTCTCGCTGTCCGTCAGGATGATGGACCAGGTGGCCTGGGCGGTGCCCGCCGCCGCCAGCAGGGCCACGGCACCGCAGGCCCAGAACCCACGAACACGTCTTGGTTGGATCGGCATCGTCATGCTCCTTCCGTCGTCGCCCTCAGTATCTCCACTGTAGCGCCAAGCTGCCCAACTGCAACAGAAAACGCCCAATCCGACCGGTGGCCCGATCAAATACCAACCGTGGCGAGCGGCCGAACCTGACCCTGGAGCACCTCGAGACTTGCCGTCGCCGCGAGATCGATGGGCAGCACGCAGCCGCGTTCGTGGTCACTGTTCAGGACCAGGCCGTTGGGAGGCAGGAGCTGCCAGCCCATCTCCGCCAGCATGTGGCCCAGCACGAAGAGGCGCACCTGCCAGCGCTCGGCAAGTCCTTCCAGGTGCTCGGGAGTCAGACGCCGGCCCCAGACCATGCGGTGCGCCGAGCCGTGCCGGATGAAGTCCGCCTCGACGAGATCGCGCCCAAGCACGTCGAGGTCGAAGTCGGGCAGATCGTGCGGCCCGGGAAGCGAGTGGGCGCAGAGAATGCCGTTCTCACAGATCAGCGCCAGGGCCATGGAGCGGATGAACCGTTCGATGGCGTCCTGCACCTGCGGGGCGTCGTCGTGAAAGGTGAACTCGACCGCCTCGTTGAAGGCCTCGACGCAGTTGATGCCGTGTTTCAGGACACCCGCCCCCACGATCTGGGAAAGCTCGTGGTTGCCGAGCAAGGCATGCACCTGCTCCGGGAACCGCAGCTTGAGTTCTGCGATGCGGGCGAGCATGCGATAGGAGAAGTCCATATCGCCGATGAGCTGGTCGCCGTGGATCACTTCGTGGAAGGTGACGTGGTGATCCGGGTCGGCTTCAAGCTCGGCGAGGGTGAGAATGCGGCCCAGGTGCACGGGGTTGTCGTGGATGTCACCGGTGGCGAGCAGGCGGCCGCGCGCGGGAAGGCGCTCCGTGCAGCCGCGGCGGCACTCCGCGTGCAGGGTGGCGTCCGTCGCCTGCTCGAAGAGGGTGGCGACGTCGTCAGCATTCTGGAGGTTGGTGTGAAACTGCACCGGTCAGCCACACGCTCGTTCATCGCGGCCGGCCGCCTTGGGCTGGGTCGTCATCTGCTTCTGGGCGGGCGTCAGGCTCTCGCGGATTTCCTTGAGCATGTCGTGCACCACCGCCATGGAGTCGGGGCGTTTGTGCACATCGACCTCGACGCATTGCATGATGAGGGCGGCAAGCAGGGGCGGCGTGTGCGGCACAAGCTCACCCGGGTCCCGCGGCCGCTCGATCAGGTGGTCATCCTGAGCGCCGCTGAGGAGCGAGTCGCCCTTGGGCAGGGCCGTGGGAATGTGGCTGCCGGTCAGCGTCCAGTAGAGCGATGCCCCGAAGTTGTAGATGTCGGTCTGCTCGGTGATCTGGCGGCGATGCACCTGCTCGGGTGCGATGTAGTCGGGTGTGCCCTGGATCCGCTCTTTGACCGTACCCACGCGGCAGCTCTGGCCCAGATCGATGATCTTGGCGGTGCCGGCTTCCGTGATGATGATGTTGTGCGGCTTCATGTCGGCATGCACCCAGCCGCACTCGTGCATGTGGGTCAGCCCGGCCGCTACCTGGGCCCAGACGGAGAGCATGTCGTCGATCGTCCGGGGTGGATAGATCTCCGAACTGACGCCGTCCACGAGCTCCATGAGGAGGAACATCTCGACGGTCTTGAGCAGCTTCTTGACGCGGATGAGTCGGAAGACTTTTCGGACATTGGGGTGGCTAAGCCGCGTGCCCGCCTCCGCTTCGCGTTCGGTCTGGTCGAGGAACCGTTGCTCTTTGGGATTGTGCTTGATGACATGCTTCAGGGCCCAGACCTGCTTGGTCTTGGGGTCCTGGACAGCGAAAAGACGCGAAGCCGCGCCGGAGCCGAGGTCCGCCAAAATGGTAAAGCCACCTAGCTTTTTACCGGCCTTCATGCTGCCGTCGCATCCGTCCTAATGCCCGTTCCACCGACTGCCACCGACTCGCTGCCAGTGCAAGGGGTCTGGATCTACATCGCCGCGACAGCCGGTGCCAGCATGCCTCGGCAAGGCAGCGAAGCAGTATCCGTTGCCACAGCCCAAAGATCAACGCCAAGGGGGGCGTTATCCTCGCTGCGTCCCGAAAAGCACACTCTCGGGCCTCTTTCTCGGTATTGCCCCTATCGGCTGGCAGCACGGGCGCGTGCAGCAATGAGGGCAACTGCCCTTGCCTCTACGCACAATCGCAGGCGTGGGATCCCCCCAAGCCGACCGGTTCAGAAGGACTGCAGGAGTTCGCGGAATCGCGGTTCCGAGAAGTAGCGTCCAGGAGCAGAGGTGCTGGTGACGTTGCGGTGCAGCAGGACGCCGTCGTCGGGGATGTTGAGTTGACGCTGCAGCAGTCGAACCAGATCCACCAGCCGCTGCATCTGGGCTTCGCTGAATTCCTTGCGATCACCGTTTCCGACCAGGCAGATGCCGATGGCGTGCCGGTTCAGGTACTCGCCCTGCGGCCCTGCCGTGTGAGCCCCGGGCAACTGCTCCAGCCAGCGGTAGCCGACAAAGACGCTGCCGTCCTCGGCTCCGCGGCCGTTGCCGATGACGAAGTGATAGCCCAGGCCCTGGTAGCCGCGTTTGATGTGCTCCACGGTGAGGCTGTCGCCGCTGCCGTGCGTCGAGCCGGAGTGATCGATGACGATGTGGGTCCAGCGTTCACTGGCGAGAGCGGTCTTGGTCTGCCAGATCCGTTCGAGCTGGCCGCTGTTGGCGCCGCTGGTGAGGCTGACGATGGGGGCGGTGCTGGAGATAAGCGAGGGATTCTCCACCCAGGCCAGGACGCCTCCCACGACGGTCATGGCGAAGAGAAGACAACCCCAGACAACTGCGGGCCGAGACAGCCCCTGGGCGCGGTGACCACCGAATTGTGCTGCGGTTTTCGCCAACTCATCCACCGTATCGGGCGTGTGCTGCACGCAGGTCAAAAAAAGAAGCGCAAGATTTTCAAAACGCAGTGAAGCGGGCCATCGACCTGTTCTAACCGCTGCGCTCGGAAAGAACCAACCGCTCGGCGTTATCCACATTGGTCCCCTGATCCCACCCGGAGGAAACGGAAGCCTGAACAACTGCTTGACCGACTGCATACGACGACGTCAGGAGACCGCGGCGGCGGCGGCAATGGCTTGGGCTGGTATCGGACGACGCCGGGATCACCGCTGACTCAACGATCCGGGCGGAGTCGCTCACGGAGGTTCGGTTGTTCGTGGCCGAAGGGATCCAACACCGTGCTGGGCGGCAGCCGATATCGGCGGCGATCGTAGGAATCGAACTGGGTGATCTCGGCCCGCTTGGGGAAGAGCGCCCGCTGGCAGCCCGCCAAGCTCGAGAGCGCCAGGCAACCAGTCAAACCCAACAGCAGGCCACGCCGCCAGCGATGGGCATCACCTGAAGAAGAACCGGTGGGACGAACTGCGTGGCGAGCCGACATGAGCGCAGTGTACGGGGCGGCAGGCGGCCCTGTCGAGGGGGGCGCCCTGGTGACATACAGAACGCCCCGATCTGCCGATCGGGGCGTTCTGGAGGAGGAAACTCGTCGTCGCGTTACTGGCTTTGAGAAAGGAAGGAACTCGTTTGCTGCCTGCTGGTGGTGATACGGCCCTCACCGCCGGCGAGTTCGCGCGGGCGGCGTAAAGAGGACAAGAAATCTCCTCGCCGCCGACCTCTCGATTAGCCGTCCTTGTTCGCACCGTGTTCGGGCATGCGCTCCAAGACCTTGTCCGCGAGCCCGTACTCGATCATCTCCTTGTCATCCAACCACTTGTTGCGATCGCAGTCGGCCTCAATCTGCTTGATGTCGTTGCCCGTGGCGTTGGCATAGATCTGGTAGACGCGTTCGCGCAGGCGGAGCATCTCGCGGGCTTCGATCTCCAGGTCCGTTGCCTGGCCCTCGATGATGCCGCCGACGAGTGGCTGGTGCATCAGGTTGCGGCTGTTGGGCAGGACGTAGCGTTTGCCCTTGGTGCCCGAGGCGGCGAGGACCGAGCCCATGGAGGCGCACTGCCCGATGCAGTAGGTGCAGACGTCGGGGCGGATGAAGTTCATGGTGTCGACCATGGCCAGGCCGGCGGTGACCACGCCTCCCGGAGAGTTGATGTAGAAGTGGATATCCGCCTTCGCGTCCTCGTTGGCGAGAAAGAGCATCTGCGCCACGACGAGGTTGGCGACATCGTCCATGACGGGGCCGCCCAGGAAGATGATGCGGTCCTTGAGCAGACGCGAGAAGATGTCGTAGGAGCGCTCGCCGCGCCCCGTCTGCTCGATGACGATCGGAACCAAATGCGACATTTCTGATCTCCCGCCCGCGTCGCCCCTGTGGGGAGCCGCGGGCTTCGGTTGGGCTGAGTCAACCAGGCTGGCTGAGGGTCAGTTCTTCTTGCTGTCAACCTTGCCGGCGGCGGGATCCGTCGGCTCGATGACCTCGTCCACCAGGCCGTACTCCTTCGCCTCATGGGCGCTGAAGTAGCGGTCTCGCTCGCCATCCTGCTGAATGCGGTCCACGGTCTGCCCCGTGTGCTTGGCCAGGATTTCGTTGAGCTGACGCTTGGACTTGATGATCTGCTCGGCCTGGATGCGGATGTCCTCGGTCTGGCCCGAGACCCCGCCGTACGGCTGGTGGATCATGACCTTGGCATGGGGCAGTATGTACCGCTTGCCCTTGGCCCCCGCAGTAAGCAAGATGGCCCCGCCCGAATAGGCTCGTCCCAGGCAGTAGCTTGAGATGGGGCAGCTCAAGAATTGCATGGTGTCGTAGAGGGCCAGTGTGTCGTCCACCGCCCCGCCCGGGGAGTTGATGTAGAAGTGGATCTCCTGGCCCTTCTTGAGGTTATCCAGGTAGAGCATCTGCATCATGACGCGAGCGGCGCTGGCATGGTTGATCTCCCCGATAAGGAAGACCACCCGGTTCTCCAGCAGCAGCTCGTCGATCGTCATCTCGCGAGTCCGTTGATATTGGACCGGACCGGGATGGGCCATGGGGCTCATCTGGTGTGGCAAGTCTCTTGGATCAAAGGTCATAGTTGCCTCTCAGGGGTTTCGAGACCGATAGGGGATCCCATCATAGGTCGGCAAAACGCCCCTGCAACTTCCGCAAACACCGCTCGCTCGCCAGCGGAATCGCTCAAGAGCCAGATTGAGAGGGGACAGGAACTTGCGCCTGCCTCGCAGACGACCCGCCAAGACACGTCGGCCGACCTGGTCCGTAGCGGGCCGAATCGGGCGATCTTCGACTATCCTGCGGGCATGACTGAGCGCCTGTGCGTGTCTGAGGAGGTCCGGGAGGCGTTGGCTGCCGGTCGGCCGGTCGTGGCCCTGGAGACCGCCGTCGTGACCCATGGTCTGCCTCGGCCCACCAACCTCGAACTGGCCGGAGAACTGGCGGGGGCCATCCGGGCCGGTGGGGCGACCCCGGCGGGCGTGGCCGTACTGGGCGGCCAACTCCGTGTTGGGCTCAGCGAAGAGGAACTGCACCGACTGGCCGACGACGAGGCTGCGGAGAAACTCAGTAGCCGCGACCTGGCCTGGGCCCTGGCTGTCGGGGCGACCGGTGGGACGACCGTGGCGGGAACACTGGCCGTCTGCGCCCGCCTGGGAATTGAGATTTTCGCGACCGGCGGGATCGGCGGCGTGCATCCCCGCAGCAGCGAGACCCACGACATCTCCGCCGATCTTGCAGCGCTCGCCCGGACCCGCTGTTGCGTGGTGGCGGCGGGCGCCAAGGCGATTCTCGATCTGCCCGCCACGCTGGAACATCTCGACCAGTTGGCCGTGCCCGTCCTGGGCTTCGGCACGGATCACTTCCCGCAGTTCTATTCCCGCGGTGACGCCTCGCTGCCCGTCCCGCGCCGCCTGGACGACGTGGCCCAGGTGTCGGCGTTCCTCGAGGCGCATTGGGGCGCACTCGACCAGTCGACGGGAGTGCTTCTCTGCAACCCCATCGCCGAGGCCGCAGCGCTTCCGGCCGACGAGATTGCGGCTGCGATTGAAGCGGCGCAGGCATCGGCCCGCGAGCGCGGCATTGCCGGCCGAGATCTGACGCCCTTCCTGCTGGCGGAAGTGGCGCGCCTGACCGAGGGCCGATCGCTGGCGGCGAACCTGGCGCTGCTCCGGGCCAACGCCGAACTCGCCGCCCAAGTCGCGGTGGCTCGGTCGTCGCGCCAGGGGTAAACCACGGCTCAAGCCGACGCTACTTGGAGACCGGCTCAGACAACGCGTCAAGCTCGGCGACGGTTACGAAGGCGTCGGGGTTGTCCACGCAGCCGACGATTCGGACGCCGCTCACAGACATCGGCTCCGGCAGCACGAAGTCGATGATCTGGAAGGGGCGGTCGGCGTCGAGCGCCTCGCTCATCACCACGCCCAGGGGTTCGCTCCAGGCGTCGTCCTGCAGCAACTCGATGTGGCAATCGGTGAAGTTGCCGCCGCGCGCTGCGGGCTCGTCGAAGTGATCGCCCTCGATGAAGCGAACAACTGCGACCGTCACCTCACGGTGGTAAGTCACGGTCAGCGTCTGCCAATCCCCCGGTACCGCTCCGGCATTCTGCGTCGAGTAGAACGCCAGTCTGACAGGGAATTCGACGCCGCTGAAGTTCAGTTCGTACCCGTTGGCGATGCTGCTGGGCCACTTGCTGCCGTAGTAGTCGTGTGGCGGGTCGGGGGGCGGCGGGTTGGAGTCGACGGAGGAAGCGGCGGTGACCGTGCCGCCCTGAGCCCGCACCTGGTTGTTGGCGCTGGCGGCGGTGAGCGCCTGCAGGGGGTTCCGCAGCCAGAGTTCCGTGGCTTGCTCGACCGGGATGACCCAGCGGTTGCGAATCGGATCGAGGCGTCCCCCCAGGGCGGTGATCGCTTGGTCCGCGACCAGCAGTTGCCGACTCGCCAGCAGTGCGAAGGTGTCCTCCGCCTCGAGATCGTCCGGCAAACGATCCTCGATGCCGTCCCGGGTGTTGGAGACCAGGTACCGATCGGAGAGCGACTGGCCCGGGAACTGGGCGACCAGTTCGTCGTAGCCGAGCATGAGGCCAAGCAGGCCGCCGAGCGTCGCTGCGGGGTTGTCGCTGTCCCAGCCGGCGAGCGTGGCGATCTGGATGGTCCGTTGGTAGTCGCCCTCGCCGTACAAGAGCGCCATGATCGCCGTGGCGAAGTTGACCGTTGATTCCGTCCAGCCACGGTAGAGGAAGCCGTTCTGGCCGTCGTCGAGTTGGTAGCGGCTGTAGATGGCGTCGCGGCAATCCTCCCAGGGCCCATCGGGATGGATCAAGTACCAGGCGGTGACATAGTCGAGCACATCCAGCGTCTTGGACTCAGCAGGCAGCACCTCGCGCGCTCGTTCGACGAGCCACAGCGACGGCTCGACACCGCTGAGTTCCTCGGGAATGAGCGTCGCCCAGGCATACATGACGACGAAGGCTTGGGCGGCGTGGGCGGCGTAGCCCTCCGCCGTCGTGCGGATGGGAAGCTGCGCCAGCGCCAGGGCATCGGCGGGCCGGCCGGGGCAATACACGCCGAACATCTCCGTCGTCAGTTGGGCGTCGATGCGCAGGCTGTGGGTGTTGCCGCAGCCGAGGCTCGTCTCCGGCGGCGCGATCCCCCGGTCCATCAGGGCGCGCGCCCGTGCGTTGGAGACCCAGATGAAGTCATTGATGTGGACCATCCAGCCGGCACGAATCTGCGCCGCCGTCAGATCCGGGCCGTGCGCCTCCATGAGGTACTGGTAGATGTATTCGATGTCGGTGTCGTCGTCGGCGAGCCAGGGGTCCTGGTCGAGGATGAACTCGATCGTCTTGCCGCCGGGCGTCTGGCCGCCCCAGTCGGCGTCGGTCAGAAAGTCGCCGCCCCCCGGGCAGCCGGGGCAGCAGCATCCCTCCGTGATGCGGCCGGTCCAGTTGGCGATGACCTCGCCGAGCCACATGGCCCGCAGATGATCTTCGTAGTCACCGCGGTCGATGACGTGCGCCAGGAGCAGGTCGGGGGCAACCGGTTCGCCGGGCCTCGCCTGGTCGGATTGTTGGGTCGAGTCCGTCTCGGTGTCGCCGGTGGTTTGGGCGGGCAGCGACGCCCCGGGCTGGCACAGCAGTGCCCAAGTCGCGGCTGCCGGCCACACGAAGCGGGATACGAGCGGTGTCGGTCCCATGGTTGTTCTCCTGAGCGGTGCCACTCTCAAGCTACCCGCGCTGCTCGCGGCTGCAAGCGAATTCGTGCCTTCTCCGCCAGGTGTATCATCCCCCAGACACGCAATCTGAGGAGACGCACCATGGATCTGGGCATTGCAGGCAGACGGGCCGTCGTCACAGCGGCGAGCAAGGGGTTCGGCCGGGCCAGCGCCGAAGCGCTGGCCGGCGAGGGGTGTTCGCTCGTCATGTGCGCCCGCGGGCAAGAGGCGCTGGAGGCGGCCGCCGAGGAGATTCGTCGCAAGTGCGGTGCGGTCGTGCACACCGTGAGCGCTGACGTCTCCACCGCCGAGGGCTGCCGGGCGATCGTCGAATGCGCCGAACGCGAGCTGGGCGGCGTCGACATCCTTGTCTGCAATACGGGTGGGCCTTCCAAGGGGTCGTTCGACGATCTCACGGACGGCGTCTGGCAGGCCGCCGTGCAGAGCACACTCATGAACATCATCCGCCTGGTGCGGGCGGTGACGCCGGGCATGAAGGCGCAGCGGTGGGGGCGCATCGTCAACATCGCCAGCATGACCGCCCATCAGCCGCTCAAGGGACTGACCGCCAGCAACACGTTGCGCCCGGCGATCGTAGGGCTGGCCAAGGATCTCGCTGACGAACTGGGGCCCTTCAACGTGCTCGTCAGCAATGTCCTGCCCGGCTACCACCTGACGGATCGACTGCTGACGCTGGCGGGGACCGACAACCTCGACCAGGCCCAGGAGCACTTCGCCCAGGTTCGCCAGGAGATTCCCCTGGGGCGCTTGGGCACGCCCGATGAACTGGCAGCAGCGGTCGCCTTCCTCTGCAGCGAACGAGCCAGCTTCATCACCGGCACCAGCCTCGTCGTCGACGGCGGCCACTGCCGCGGCCTCTGCTGAACCCCCAACCCCCAACCCCCACGAGGTTTGGCCGGTGTCATCGAAAGACTGGGAGTGGAACTGACCCATGCCGCGAACCTACCTCATCACCGGCGTCACCTCGGGCATCGGCGAGGCGCTCACCCGGCAACTCGTCGCCCGCGGCGACACCGTCATCGGCACGGGGCGGCGTCAGGACCGGCTTGACCAACTTGGCGCGGAATTGGGCGAACGGTTCAGTGGCGAGCGCATGGATGTCATGCAGATCGAGGAGTCCATCGCCCAATTCGAGCGGCTCTTCACCACCCGCGAGATTGACACGGTCGTCCTCAACGCCGGCGTCTCCTTGCGCGGCGACGATCTCGACTGGCAGCGCGATGTCGCGATCGCCCAGACGAACGCCCTCGCCTTCACGGCCCAGGCGGCCTTCACCGTGCGGCACTTCCTGGAGCGTGGGCACGGACATCTCGTGGGCGTCACCTCCGTGGCGGGCCAGCTTGCCTCTCCCAGCGGTGCGGTCTACTGCGCTACCAAGTCGTTTGCCTCGCGATACTTGCGCGGCCTGCGGATGCGGGTGCAATTGGCGGGGAAAGCCCGGCAGGTGCGCCTCACCGACCTGCGGCCGGGCTTCATCTGGACGCCGCTCATCGAGAATCGCCAGGGCGTGTTCTGGGCCGTCTCCGCGGAGCGTTGCGCTGCGATCATGATTCGCCGCATGGATCGGAAGGTACGGAGCGCCTACGTGCCCAGGCGCTGGTGGTGGGTGGCGCAGGTGGCGCGTCTCATGCCCGACGCCGTGCTGCGCCGCGGGTAGCTCGGACGAGGCTAGGCGATCTCAAACTCGGCGACATCGATCACGTACGCGGCCGATTCCTCGGCTGCCGTCTCCGCCTCCACGGGCGGGCCCGCAGTCAGCGTGCCGGCCCCGATGGTGAAGAAGTAGACGGCGACGGCGATCAAGACCAGGCCCATGACCTGCTTGACCAGTTCGCTGCCGGGGCCCGTGCGGGGCAGGCGATCGACCCACTTGGGGTTCGCCGCGAGGATGACGTAGGGGAAGGCCATGCCCACGCCCATCGCTCCGAAGACGATCAGCACCATGCCGGTGGACTGGGTCACGACCCAGGCGATGGTCGCCCCGAGCATGGGGCCGGTGCAGGGCGTGGAGAGCAAGCCGGTCAGGAAGCCGGTCAGGAAGCTGCCTGTGTGCGTGTCGTGCGAGGGGTTGAACATGTAGGCCTTCTGGGGCAGCTTCACCGTGAAGAGGCCCATCATGCCCAGCGCCATGGCACCGATGAGCAGGCCGATGGGGATGTTGACCCACCACTTGGTGAACATCTCGCCCCAGTCGATGACCTTGAGGACGCCGATGGGGACGGCGACCGCGAGGAAGAAGACCACGATGCCGATGCCAAAGGAGGTGCCCAGGGCCAGGCAGCGGGCCGGGTTGCCCGCCTGCTGGTGCAGGCTGAGCACCTTGATGGGAATGACGGGCAGGACGCAGGGGGTGAAGTTGAGCAGGAAGCCGGCAATGCCCGCAAGCAAGATGATCACCCAGACGGAGCTGACGTTCAGCCGCAGGCCAAAGACGTCGATAACGGTTCCCCCCCTCGCTGGTGTCGATCGCCTCAGCGCGACCTTCGACCGCGGCGATGAAGGCGTCAGCGGTGAAGAAGCTGTTCCACACCACGGGCTCTTCGCCGGGTCGGATCACCACGTTGCGCGGGATGCCGCCCGCGCCGAAGGAACGGTGCTTCTCCCAACCCTCGGGGTTGTTGCCGGTCAGGTCGGCGCGAAGAGGCGTGACGTCATCGCGCTCGAGAATCGCCACCACCGCCTGGTTTCGATAGGTGGTCGCTTCGATCGTCTTGCAGTTGGGGCACCAGTCGGCGGTGAAGTCGAGCAGGATGATCTGGCCTTCCGCCTCTGCGGCTGCGAAAGCCGCATGCGAATAGGGTTGCCAGAGATCATCTTCCGCAGTGAAGGCGCGGACGGTGACGAAACTGGCCCCCGCCGTGAGCAGACCGATGATCGTGATGATCAGCCGCCAGCTCATCTTGGAGGTGATCTGCCAGGTGCGGAGGATCATCCAGAGCATGGAGGCGGCGACGATGGCGAAGATCAGCCACAGACCGATCGTCCAGGTGTCGAGCGTCCGGCCATGGCCGCCAGCAGCCGTGGCCGCCCCGGTGCCGCCCGCATCAGCGGCGGGGCCTGTCGTGGCGCCCTCTTCGCCGTAACGGCCGAAGATGGATTCATCGATCGTCGGCGCCTCGCCACGATCCGCAGCGGCCAGCACCGGCAGCACGATGTCGAAGGTCTTCGTCTCGGGACGGATGCAGGTCGTGTCGTTGCAGGCCTGGAAGCCCACCTTGAGTTCGAAGCTGAACTCGCCGACCGGGGCGTCCGCCGCCACCTGGATCGGCAGGTAGGCGATGGCCTTGCCCTCGTAGACCGGCATGGTGGCGTTGGCGAAGGCAATCTCCACCAGGTGCGTCGCCGGCCACTGGATGTCGCCAAAGGTGATCCCGGTCGGGGGTGTCTCCGGCACCGTGATCGTCGTCGGAATCGAGGCGAAATCGAGTTCGTCGCTGCCGCCACCGGCTGCGGGCTGGGTATGCCAGCCGTCGGCGTGGTCGATGATGACCGCCAGGAGCACCTCCTCACCCGGGATCGCCGGAGTGACGGACAGCTGCGTGGAGATCGTGACCGGGTCGTCGATCCCCAAATCGCCCATCTGGGCCTCTGCGGGGGGGCACGAACAGAGTCAGGGCCGGGAGGATCAGCAGGCTCAAGAGCACGGTGAGGCGGATTCGGTTCAGCATGGTGGGAGTATAAACGAAGGAGTCGCTCATCCTCTTCCCAGCAGTTGCTGAAGTTTCACCTATCGAAGTTCCGATATCTCCAATACGCGGTGGTCTGTTGCCGCAGGAGTACTTGCCTTGTCCGAGGTTCTAGAACAATCCGAGATCGACGCCCTGATGGGAGCCGTCGACTCCGGCGAGGTCGAGGAGGAGATCACGACGGGCCAGGTCTTCAGCCGGCATCGGCGGGATCTGGACGGCGTCGAGATCAAGCCCTACGACTTCAAACGCCCCGAACGCGTCAGCAAGGACCAGATGCGCTCCCTGCAGACGCTCTACGAGAACTTCGCCCGCAACTTCGGGGCCTCGCTCTCGGGCTTTCTCCGCACCATCGTCGAGGTCAAGGTCGCGGGCACCGAGCAGATGACCTACGAAGAGTTCATCGCCGGCCTGCCCAACCCGACCAGCTTCAACCTCATCTCCGCCCAGCCGCTGGAGGGGCGGCTGTGCCTGGAGATCAGCCCGCTCATCATCTATCCGATCATCGATCGCTTGCTTGGGGGCTCCAGCCAGGACCTCTTCATCCCGCAACGGCCCATGACCGCCATCGAGATGCGGTTGATCGGCCAGATCATCGGCCGGGCCATGTCCGCCATGAGCGAGGCCTGGGCGGGGGTCAAGGAGCTCGGCTTCACACTCGAGGAGAGCGAGTCCAATCCGCAACTCGTGCAGATCGTGCCGCCCAACGAGGTCGTGGTCGTGGTCAGCTTTGAGGTGAAGCTCTCCAACCGGGCCGGCACCATGAATCTCTGCATCCCCTACGCGGTGATCGAGCCGATCGTGGATGACCTCGACGCCCAGAGCTGGTTCGCCCGCTCTCGGACGAGCGGCGAGACGGAGTACACCAAGCGGGTCTGCGGCCAGCTGGATCGGGCTCGCCTGGAGGTGTCCGGGGTGCTGGCCAGCACGACCATGACCCTGAGCGACCTGATCAATCTCGCCGAGGGCGATGTGATCATGACGGAGAAGCCGGTCACCGCTCCCGTCGTGGTCACCGTCGAAGGTCGAAAGAAGTACCTGGCCAACATCGGCCAGTTCAAGTCCATGCGGGCCCTGCAGATCATCAGCCCCATGCACTCCGACAGCGACCAGGGCTGACACCCGCGAGTTCAGCAACCACGCAACGACAGTTTGCGTCAGCGCGACGCGGGTCCTCGCGCCGCAGTTCCCGACGTCCCACCGTCCCCAATTCCACTCTCCCTTGAGTCCCCCTACGCCCGCACAAACGGGTTCGTCCGCTTCTCCTGGCCGATCGTCGTCGGTGGGCCGTGGCCGGGGAAGACGTGGACCTCGTCCGGCAGCGTGTAGAGCTTCTCGCGGATCGACTGGTAGAGCTGCTGTTCGTTGGAGGTAGGGAAGTCGAAGCGGCCGATCGAGCCCAGGAAGAGCGTGTCGCCGACCAGGGCGTTGCCGCTTTTCTCGTGGTAGAGCGTGATGCCGCCGGGCGAGTGGCCGGGCGTGAAGAGCACCTGCCAGGTCTCCTTGCCCAGTTTCAGCGTGTCGCCGTCCGCCAGTGTCTCGTCCGCCTCCGGGGCGCTGAGAGGCATGCCCATCATGGTGGAGAGGTTGAGGGAGGGGTCCCGCAGGAAGGCCACCTCGTCGGCATGGATCAGGATCGGCAGGTCAGGGAAGACTGCGCGCACCTTCTCGATGCCCGCGATGTGGTCGATGTGGGCGTGCGTGAGGATGAGCTTGCTGGGCTTGAGGCCCTGCGCGGCGATCGCCGCCAGCATGGGCTCGGGGTCGAAGCCGGCGTCGACGATCCAGCAGGCCGGGTCGCCCGCCTCCTGCACGAGGTAGCAGTTCGTCTGGAAGGGGCCGAGCACGAAACGCTGCAGTTCGATGTTGGTGGGGGCGGCTGATTCACTGCGGTTGGGATCCATGCGGGCCATGGTAGCAGGGGCGTCGGGGCGGACGGCGGGTTCCTCACCGCTTCCGGCGGGTGAATTCGATCCCCCGCGCGTCGCCGATCCCCGCTCGGGGTATCATGCCTCGCATGCCGCCACTTCAAGGGACGCCACGCCGATGAGGTCCGACCGCAACAGCAGCCGATGGATGAGCGCTACTCTGGCAGCGACGGTCTTCGTGTCGCTGGTCATGCTGGTGCTGGGAAGCACCCTGCTCGTGCGCGGCGGGACGGAGATCCTGATCGCGGCGGGCGTGGTGACGCTGGTGGTGAGCGTCGCTGTGGGTGTGATCGGCCTCTCTCTCGACTACGCCGCCGAGCGCCGGCACGCCGAGCTTCAGGATCGCGTCGCCGAGCTGGATCGCAAGCTGGGCGAGGGCGTGTCGCTCTTGCGCCGGGTTCGCGAGCAGACCTTGCTCAGCGACTCCGCCAAGGCGGTTCTCTACCGCAAGGAGGAGCGCAAGCTCATCCAGAACGCCATCGACGAGGAGACCACCCTTGAGAACTGGGACGAAGCGATCGTGCTCGTCGAGGAGATGATGCATCGCTTCGGAGCCAGCCCGGATCTCGCGGAAAGGCGCGCCAGCATCGAGTCGGCTCGCCTGGTGTCCGCGGAGAGAGCCCTGGACGCCCAGATCGAGGCCTTGGAGGAGTTGCTGGCTCGGGAAGCCTGGGAGGAGGCGGACAACGAGGCCCAGCGCATCCGCTTGGCCTTCCCCGATTCGCCGCGCGCCCGGCAACTCGTCGCCCGGGTTGAAGAAGCCCACCGAGAGCACAAGCAGGGCGTCGTCGAGTCCTTCCGGGAGGCGGCGGCACACGGCGATTTCGACCGAGCCATGCAGCTACTCCGGCAGCTCGACCAACATCTCTCCGAGAAGGAAGCCGCGCCGCTGGCGGAGATCGCCCGCCAGGTCATCAGCAACTTCCGCGAGGTGCAGGGTGAGCGCTTCCGCAGCGCTGTGCAGCGGCACGACTGGACCACGGCGGTGCACCTGGGGGAGCAGATCATCGAGCAGTTCCCCAACGCCAAGATGGCCGAGGAGGTCAGGGAGTTGATGGACGGCCTGCGCGGCCGCGCCGCCGGCGACTCCAGCCAGCCTCTGCCCGCGGCAAGAGAGACGAACGCGGAGGGTGACAAATGACCGGGCCTTCACGCACAGCTCAAGGTGGCCACGGTGTTTGCGGCCTGCTGGCCATGGTGCTGCTGCTGGCGGTTCACCTTGCCGGCATCACCGGTTGCCGCACCGTGACCGGCGAGTTCGCCTTTGACGCCGATGTTCCCGAACCCGTTGAGGCGTTGGCCTGGGCCCGGGACAAGTACGATCCCGATCGCCGCCGCACCGCCCTCAAGTGGCTGGCCCATGCCCCCTGGGCGAACGCCGACGTCTACATCTCGATCTACGAATCGCTCACGGAAGACCCGGATCCGACCGTGCGGGCGGCGGCGCTCCTGGCGCTGGGCCGACACGGTCGCCCCGATCACGCGGGGCTCGTCGGGCTGCGCTTGGAACTCGATCCCAATGACACGGTGCGCCTGCAAGCTGCCCGTACCCTGCAACGGCTGCATCACGAGGACGCCATCGCCTCGTTGCAGCGGGCGATGCGGGGCGATCGCGACTCCTGGGTGCGTGCGGAAGCCGCCAAGGCGCTGGGACAATATCCTAAGGGCGAGGTGCTGCCGGCCTTGGTCCAGGCCCTCGACGATGAGAAACTCGAAGTGGCGGCGGGAGCCCGGCGGTCCCTGGTGTGCCTGACCGGTCGCGACTTCCGCTACGAGACGGAGCAATGGCTGGTCTGGGTGGAGGCGGCGGCCGACCCCTTCGCGGAGCAGCACCTCTATCTCTACCAGACGTTCCAGCGTGGCCGATTCTGGTACGAGTACATCCTGCCCTTCTTCGCCCCGCCCAACGAGTCGCCGGGCATTCCCCGCGGCCTGTTGCAGGCGAATGGCGAAGAGCCCCGCGAGCCCCAAGAGCAGCCCGAGCAATCCTGAACATTCGGTGAGGCCACATGCGCGCACTTCGATTCGACGGCAAGGAAGCAACTCTTGATTCCAATGCGCCGACTCCCGTGCCACTGCCCGGCGAAGCCCTGATCCGCCCCTTGCGCGTCGGTGTCTGCGCCACGGATCTGGAAATCTGCAAGGGCTACATGGGGTTCGCCGGCACGCTGGGACACGAATTCGTCGGCGTCGTCGAGGAAGTCATCGGCCCCGATCCTCGGCAACTGTGCGGCAAGCGCGTCGTGGGCGGCATCAACGCTGTCTGCGGCGCCTGCGATCTCTGCAAGGCGGGCCTGAGCACGCACTGCCGCCGGCGCACCGTCCTCGGTATCCAGGGGCGCGACGGCTGCTTCGCCGACCTCTTCACCCTACCCCTGGTCAACCTGATCCCCGTCCCTGACCAGCTTGATGACGATGCGGCGGCGTTCGCGGAGCCGGTCGCGGCGGCGCTCCAGGTGCGGCAGCAGCTTCGCATCGAAGGTAAGCCCTTCATCACCATCCTCGGTGACGGTCGACTCGGCTTGCTCGTGGCCCAGGTGCTGGCGGGGATGAACGCCTCCGTCCGCGTCATCGGCAAGCACCCGGGCAAGCTCGCCCTCTGCGAGAGGTGGGGAATCAAGCATCGCCTCCTCGCCGACGTCGGACGGCGCAACGATCAGGATGTCGTCATCGATTGCACCGGCTCGGCAGAGGGCATGGGCACCGCGCTCACCATGGTCAGGCCGCGCGGAAAGATCATGCTCAAGACCACCGTGGCGCCGGATGCCTCGATCCGCTGTCAGGATCTGCTCGCCCAGATCGTTATCAACGAGATCGAAGTGCTCGGTTCACGCTGCGGCCCGATGAACGAGGCAGTCATCGCCCTGACCCGCGGCGAGATCGACGTGGTGAGCTTGATCAGCAAGCGCCTGAGGCTCTCCGACGGTGTGAAGATCCTACAGGCTGCCGCCGCACCCGGCGTGCTCAAGGTGCTGGTGGCCATTGACTGACGCGGTCAACCTTGCCCGTGCCTCAATCCGTGTCCTTGTACCACTCGGTCGACTTGCCCTCGTGCGGGCCCGCCTTGTCTTCCAACGCTAGCTGCGCTTCGGGGCTGAGCTTCTCAAACGACAGCACTGCCGCGTGCGCCTCCTCGACGTGCGCGATCTCCTGGCAGCCGGGCACGATCAGGTCGACCCCGGGCTGTGACAAGGCGTAGTGCACGCACGCATCGACGCTGAGATTCCGCAAGAGCCCGCCGCCCGCGTAGATCTTCATGGCGACGACGGCGAGGCCGCGCTCGATGGCGAAGGGCAGAAACTGCCGCACGAAGGAATGGCGTTTCGTGTCGATGGGGTTGATGGGGATCAGGACGCTAAAGAAGTCGTGCCGCTTGCAGGCTTCGATGAGATAGGTCGGGTTGAAGTGGGCGGTGATCCCGAGGTGGCGAATCAACCCTTCCTCCTTCGCCTTGGTGAGACCGGCGATGACAGCGCTGTCGCCAAAGAGCGTGCGGACATCGTCGTGCACCGCGTGGATCTGGATGCTGTCGACGTAGTCCGTCTGGAGCCGCTTGAGCGACTCCTCGAGTTCGCGGCGAGCGCCATCGGCGCTGCGTTCCAGCGTCTTGCTGGCGATGAAGAAGTCTTCTCGCGTCTGGCCTTCGAGAGCGAGGCCCACCCGCATTTCCGCTTTGCCACCGGTGTAGCTGGGGGCGGTGTCGAGATAACGCACGCCCAGTTCGAGGGCCCGGCGAATGACCGCCACGCCCTTGTCCGCCTCCGGAAGCGTGCTCAGAAAGTACGTTCCCAGGCCGAGCCGAGGCAGCAGGCGTCCCGAATCGCCGAAGTCAACGAGCGGCAGCGTCTGCTCCACCGGCTCGGGCCTGGGCTCGTCCAGGGCTGCCTGGGCCAAGGCCGGCCCCGCCGCCGCCAGACCCGCGGCGCTGAGAACGAACGATCGTCGCGTCGGCTGGTGCGTCATGCTGGTGTTTCCTCCGTGTCGGTTAGGCGTAGGCCTTGCCTCGCTCCTGGCGCCGGCCCACCTCGCTGGCGTAGCGCCGGCCGAGATCCTCGGCGTGGGCCCGGGCCCAGTCGGTGAGGCGCGTCGAGCCGGCCGGCGGCGAGCCGGTGTACAGCAGGTCCGCCATGAGGCCGTCAATCTCCGGCCTGGTGATGATCACATCCCCGACCAGCATCCCCATCGCCTTGGCCACGCCGAGTCCGAGCCAGATCGGCACCCGCACGATCGGCCGGCGCTTGCCGATGATCTCCCCGATCGTCTCCACCAATTCGCGATAGCGAAACGACTCCGGTCCGATGGCGTCGATGACGACGTTGCCGGTCTCCGCCGCCTGCTCAACCGCGAGCTTGGCCAGATCGTCGACGTGGATGGGTTCGAGGCGGTACGCCCCATCGCCGAACATGCCAAAGATGGGCAAGCGGCGCAGCACAAAGGCGATGTTGTTGATGAGAATGTCCTCGCGACCGAAGAGCACGGTCGGCCGAAGGATCGCATGCGACAGGCCGGACTCGACGAGCCCCTTCTCCATGACCGCCTTGCTGGAGAAGTACTCGAGCGGCGAGTCTTCGCTGGGGTTGGTGATGCTCACGTGCACCACTCGGCGCACGCCCGCTTCCTTCGCCGCCTCGAACAGCCGCAGCGTGTTCTGCACCGCATCGCGCTGCTTGAAGAGTCGATGGTTGAAGCGCACCCAGTAGGTGTTGTAGAGCACTTCGACTCCGCGCAGCGAAGCGACGAGGCGCTCGTGATCGTCGAAAGCGAGCGGATGGACCTCGATACGGTCGCGCAAGTCGCTCTCCCGGCCGGGCGAGTTGGTCAGGGTGCGGACGGCAATCCCCTGGTCGAGCAAGCGTCGGGCGATGTACTGGCCGCTGTAGCCAAAGGCGCCGGTGATCGCCTGGATGGATGGGGTCCCCGTCATGCCCCCATCATACGCGTCAACAGGCGGTGAGATCAGCATGATCCCCGAAAGCCGAGGGTGCTCGCCACCCTCGGGTTCCTCGTTCTCTCACTTTGATCACGCCAGCGGGAGTTACGCCGTCACCGTCACCACCCCCGACAGCGCCAGGACCAGCAGCACTGCCGTCAGCGCCAGCCGGTACCAGCCGAACACCGCCAGGCCGTGCCGGGTCAGGTAAGCCACCAGCCACTTGATGGCCAGGGCCGCGGTAAGGGTCGCCACCACGATCCCCAACAGCACCGGCGTCCAACTGAGCGTTTCGAACATGGTTGGCCCGTCGCCGGTCAGATCCTTGGCCAGCTTGTAGACGCAGGCGCCGCCCAGCGTGGGCAGCCCCAGGAGAAAGCTGAACTCCGCTGCCTGGGCCGGCCTCAGGCCGCACATCGTGCCGCCCGCGATGGTCATCATGGATCGACTCGTGCCCGGCCACATGGCGACCACCTGGAACAGGCCGATCATCAGCGCCTGCCAGCCACTCAGCTCTTCGATGGCGAGCCACTGGCCGGTCTCGCCGCGCCGCTTGCTGCGCCGATCCAGCCAGATCATCCAGATGCCCCCGAGCGCCAGGGCCACCAGGACCGGCGTCAGTCGAAAGAGATGCCTTCCGATCAGATCATCGAGGAGCACCCCCAGAATCGCTGCGGGCAGAAAGGCGATGACCAGGTTCACGAAGAGCCGCCGGCCGACCGGGTCCCTGCCCAGCAGGCCGCGGATCATCTGGGCCACGCGCCGGCGATACAAGCCGAGCACGGCGATGATGGCGCCGCCTTGGATGATGATGCTGAAGGTATCGACTGCCTGCTTGACCGCCGCGTCATCCAGGCCCAGCAGGGCCGTGGTGATGATGAGGTGGCCCGTCGAGGAGATGGGCAGGTACTCGGTGATGCCCTCGACCAGGCCCAGGATGATTGCTTGCCACCAGGTCATGCGGGCATGGTATCGACCGTTGGCCTCATTTCCGTGAGCGCTGGGTTACCGAATCCCGAGGGTGGCAAGCACCCTCGGCTTTCGTTGGGCACCGACCAGGGGCGGTCTCAGGCCATGCGGATCCACTTGAGCAGGGTCAGGAAGTTGGGAGGCTTGCCGTACATCAGGACGCCGATACGGAAGATCTTCGCCGCCCCGCGGATGGTCAGGTAGACCGCGATCACGCCCAGCACAATGGAGAGGGCGACCTGCCAGAAGGGGACCGGCTCCGCCGCCGCCAGTCGCACCATCATGGCGAAGGGGCTGATGGGCGGCACCAGGCTCAGCACTACTGAGAAGGTGCTGTTGGGATCGCGGGCGATGGGCATCCAGAGCATCATGGGGATGATCAGGACCAGCATGACCGGGGTCATGAGCGACTGGGCTTCGCGCATGTCGTTCACCGCACTGCCGATCGCCGCCATCAGCGAGGCCACGAAGAAGAAGGCGATGAAGAAGAAGACCGCCAGGAACAGCAGATCCGTAACCTCCAGGAAGTCCATCAGCGCGAAGGTCACCATGGCGCCGATGCCCAGCGCCGCATAGATGCACATGATCATCAGGCCGACCGCCATCTGCCCGATGATCTTGCCCGTCATGAGTTGCACCGGGCTGAGGGCCGAGAGCAGCACTTCGATGACGCGGCTGGATTTCTCTTCGATCGTCGTGGTGAGCAGGTACTGCCCGCCAGTGAAGGTGCTGATCCAGAGCAGCATCATGAAGCCGAGCGGCAACATCATCGCCAGGGCCTCGCCGGCGTTGCTGCTCACTTCGCCTGAGCCGGTCACCGTCTTGGCTTCCGTGGCGCCGGCCGCCAGCAGCCGGCGCAGCTCATCAGGATCCTGCCCCGTCTCGCCCACGCGCACGTCCACGATGGCATTGTTGATCTTCCAGCGCAAGCGGTTCTGCACGCGGTCGTCCAGGCGTGGTCGGGCAAACCAGCGGTAGGAACCGTATTGCCCGTTCTCGTCGGCGAAGACGGCGTGCTCGTCGATCTCCACGACGGCGAGGCGATTCTCGACCTCGCTTTCGCCCTCACGCAGCGTCTCCTTGGCTTCCTCGAGATCCGTGTCGGCAGGCAACTGTTCAATGCGAACGTCGGAGGCGGGGCCCACCATTTCCTCCGCCTGGGTGCGCAGCGCCACCAAGGCTTCCGCCGGCAACTCGCCGAGGATGTTGCCGGCCTGATCGGCGATCTCCTGCACCTTCGCTTCGACCTCGGCGTCGCGCTCCTTGGCCATCTCGACGGGATTGATGCGGGTGCTCACCTCGTCCGCCAGCATGCCGGAGCGGTCGACCAGGGCCACGCTGCCACTCACCGCCGGAGCTTCGTCGTTCCAGAGCAGGTTGATGGCGAAGATGGCCACGACCATCATGCCCGGCACGATCAGGACGCCGATCAGGAAGCCCTTGGTCGTGACCGTGGAGACGAACTCGCGCAGGGCCACTTGGAAGATCTTAGACATGGGTCACCTCCGTCTCGGCCCGCAGCGCTTGCCGCAGTTCGTGCTCGCTCTGTTCGCCTGCGCCGTCCTTGCTCGCCAGTTCCACGAAGACATCCTCCAGGGTCGGCCGGCGCAACTCCACCCGCCGCACCGGCAGCGCCTCCGCGATGGCGCGAATCGTCGCCGCCGGGTCCGAGCCTTCGCCGAGCGACAGCTCATGCACGCCGTTCTCGAGGCGAATCCCCTCCACGCCGGCGATGGTCTGCAATCGGCCGGCAGCGTCGTCGCCGTTGATCGGCTCGACCAGGAGCGTGCGGGGATCGAACTGGGAGCGGATCTCTTCGAGCGTCGCGTCCAGGACCTTGTAGCCCTGGTTGATCAGAATGACGCGATCGCAGAGCTGCTCCGCCTGCTGCATGACGTGTGTGGAGAAGATGATGGTTTTCCCCGCCTGCTGGAGTTCGTCGATCAGATCACGCAGGAGCCGCATGTTGATAGGGTCGAGGCCGGAGAAGGGTTCGTCCAGGATGATCAGATCCGGGTCGTGGATGATCGTGGAGAGGAACTGGATCTTCTGCTGCATGCCCTTGGAGAGTTCCTCGCACCGTCGCTTGTAACAGTCGGCAAGGCCCACGCGATCCAGCCATTGCTGAATGCGTTGCTGCAAGCCGGCCCCGTCCATGCCCTTGATGCGGGCGACGTAGCTGAGGAATGCTCCCACCCGCATTTTGCGGTAGAGGCCGCGCTCCTCCGGCAGGTAGCCGATCTGGTCCTTGCTCTCGATGGCGGAGTCCTTCCCCAGCACGGAGATCTCGCCGTTGTCGGGGAAGATGATGGACATGATCATGCGAATGGTGGTGGTTTTCCCCGCCCCGTTGGGTCCCAGGAAACCGCACAGCGAACCGTCCGGCACGATCAGATCCAGATCACAGACGGCTCGCTTGCTGCCGAATGTCTTGTTGATCTGCTCAAGTACGATGGCGTCAGTCACGGATCCTCGCTCCCTGGGGCGTGTGGGTCGACCTGAAATGCATGAGTTACTATCGGATCATACCGCCGCGCGGGGTCGACGGTTTGGCGCGTCGCGGCCCGGCGTGGGGCCCGGTTGTTTCGGGCGTTGGGGGTCGTTCTCTATTGCAGACACGCGGGAGATTTAAGCCCCAGCCGTCAGCCGGGGATGTCCGCGCAAGAAGAACCCAGGACACGTTGGTCCTGGGCTCTTGGTGTAGCCCGAACTCGGGGAGCCGGGGCTGGCGTCAAGGGGAAGGGTCAGGGCGTGCAGCCGTAGTCGCCGAGCAGGATGCCGAGGTCGGCTTGATCGGTGTCGCCGTCGCCATCGAGGTCGCCGCCGGCGTTGTTGCCGTAGGCGGCGAGCAGGATGCCAAGGTCAGCCTGGTCGGTGTCGCCGTCGCCATCCAGATCGCCCACGCACTGGTGGGGGAGCATCTGTTCGACGTCGAGCGCGTCGACGTTGGCGAACTCGGGGCCGAAGAGGCTGTCGAGGGCCAGATCCCACTCGAAGCAGTACACCGCGAAGGCGCCGGTGAAGTCGGTGAAGAAGACCGTGCCGGGCGTCAGGCCGAGCGCCATCAGCGACTGGGAGCCGGGCGACAGAGTGAACAGGGCGAAGTCGAGTCCAGGTTCGGCGCCGGGGCCGTTCCAAGCCGGGCCGTGCGGCGCCCCCAGGTCCCAGACGACGAGCGAGTCGATATTGTCCCGGGCGTCATCGCCGCCGAGACGATCAAGACCCATCTGGCCGGGCCAGGCATAGGGCGGGGCGCCGATGGGGAAGAACGTCGCCCCCGGCGGAATGTCGAAGATCGCCGCCGGCAGCATGCCGTTGATGACCCACTCCGCGGGGGGGCACGCTGAAGTAGTAGCTGAGGTCCGTGACGCGGTCGCCATCCAGATCGAGCTTGCCGAAGGGGTACTCGTTGAAGGCGTCGACGTTGTCATGCGTGCCGGGCTGGATCGGCGGGCATTGCACGCCGGGACCAACGAGGTTGCCCACGCCGTTGCCCGCCGTCAGCGTCAAGCGGGATTCATCGATGTACAGGCGGTTCCAGCCGCCCATACCTGCGGTGGGCAGAAAGCCCGCAAAGGGGCCGGGGCCAAGCTGGCCGACGAACTGGATCGGATGCGGCCAGGGATGATCCGACTCGAAGATATCGCCGGGCTGCTGGTTGAGCATCGCCTGGTTGAACGTGGCCGTGCCCGGCAAGCCGGTCGTGGCCCGGTCGATGCTGAAGCGAATCAGAATCTCGCTGTCGAAGAAGGGCTCATCGGGGTTGAAGTGGTTGGCGCTGACCGCATCGAGGTAGGCCTCGGTCGGGGGCCACACGTCCCAGGCGGGGACGCCCGGCCCTGGGACCAGGAGGGCGGCGTCGATGTACGGCCCCACGATGAGCGATGGCGAGGGTGGCATCAGGCCCATGGCCGTGGCGGGAAAGCCCATGCCGTAGGGATCCTCAGCGCCGAACAGGCCGGGAACGGGAGTGGTGGTCAGGGGTTGGGTGGGGTTGTCATCGAGCGAAAAGGTCTGACCCAGGGCGCTGCTGGTAACCGCGGCACCGGCCAGAAGGGCGAGCAAGGAAGTCGACTTGTGGAAGCTGGTCTTCATGATTGATCTCTCTTTCGTGTGATCCCGGATTCAGGGGGTGTTTCGTTTTGCTCCAAGCAACGTGCATTGAGGTCCGCTTTCACTACTGACTAGGCAGCGGCGCGAGGCCATCTGACGCGCCAAGGAAGGAAACTGAGGAAAAGAGCGACCCCCCCAAGTCGAGGGTGCTCGCCACCCTCGGGAACGCTCCACCCTGACGCTTTGACCCTGCCCCTCAAGCCCGACTGCTACGATGGCCGCCATGAAGACCACCCCAACACCCCGCTGCATGGCGCTGTTGGCAGCGCTTCTTCTCCCCGGTCCCGTCTTCGTCTCGCGGGCCACCGCACAGGCTCCTGCCGAGCCGCCTGCCAGACCGCTCTCGGAGCAGGCCTACCTCGGGCTCTTTCTGCGCGATATTCCCGATACGCCTTATTCGGTGGTGAGTTGGATCCTGCCCGGACCGCTGGGCGGCACGAACTTCGAATCCGACTACGTCAACCGCGGCGACATCGTCCTTGCCATCAACGGTGAAGCGCGCAGCGCCGACCGGTACCAGGCGCTCCTCGAGAGCGCGAGCCCCGGCGACGTGTGGCAGTTCCAGGTTCAGCGCGGCACGGGCGACATCAATGCGGCCGTCCCTGACCCCGGCGGCGAGCGCGGGGAGATCATCGAGTTCGAGATCACCCTCGGCTCGCGGGCGGCGTGGTCCGGACCCATCGTCTTTCCTCGTCCCCAGCGCCCGATCCTGCCAATCGAGCCCGGCGAGATTGAGTCGACGCTGCGCTCGCACGCGGAGCAGCAGGGCCTCACCGGCGGTCTCGACGATCTGGTCTCACTCTTCGCCGACACCCAGCAGGCGAATCTCGGCTACCACGCGCTTGATCGCGTCGTGGCCGGCTTCCACCATCCCCTCAGCATCGATGCGCTCGGCGAACAGATGATCGCGGAGACCAAGGCGATCCCTGCCGCGCCCCTCTCAGGAATCCACAAACTGCTGGCGGCGAACCTGGACCTTCCCGCGGACACGGCCGCGGCGGTCAGCGATGAGGTCCTGCAAATCGCTACCGTCGAAACACTCGCCGACGCCTTGCGCCAGCGGGTCGAATCGGCGTCCGAACACGGGGCTACGGTCCTGATCGATGAAGCGCTTGGGGGAAAGGCGATGCGCCTCGTTGATGTGCTGGCGCGAAACGTCTACATCGCCGGCGAGACCGAGCAGGTGCGCGAGCACCTCGAGGTTCTGCATGCCTCGCTTGACCTCGACATGACCGAGCTGGTCCGGGAGGCGGCGGGGCTGTATCCGGCCCCACTGAAGCTTACAGACAGCGCCGCGTCGTCGGCGACATTCTCCGGTGAACCAGTGCCAGGAGTCACGGGTGACTTGCTGCATGTCAGCGAGTGCGCTGCCGGCCTCATCGTGATCGGTGGGGCGGGGCCGAACACCTACGACATGGACAACATCGCAGCGGTCTACGACGTGGGCGGCAATGATGTGTACACGCACTCCAAGCCGCGCATCGGCGTGCCCACCCTCATCGTCGATGCGGCCGGCGACGATGCCTACATCGGCACCGAGCCCTTCGCCGGCCCCGCCTCGGTGCTCGCCGGCGTTTCCATCATCCACGATTGGGCGGGGAACGATCGCTACGAGGGCTCACGCCACGCCTGCGCTGCTGGCCTATTCGGCATCGCGCTCATCCTCGATAGCGCCGGTCACGATGTCTACCAGGCCGAGGATTGGTCGCAGGGCGTCGGCATGTTCGGGGCGGGGCTCATCGTCGACCTCGCCGGCCACGATGAGTACCTCGGCGAGACGCGCGTGCAAGGCGTCGGTTCGACCAAGGGGCTCGGGGCCATCATCGACGCGGCCGGCAACGATCTCTACCGCGCCAACGGGCCGCATGGTTCCGTCTACGGCACGCCCGCGGTCTACGTCGGCTTCAGCCAGGGGATCGGCTACGGCATCCGCCAGTACGCCTCGGGCGGAATCGGCCTCATCAGTGACCTGGGCGGCAATGACCGCTACGAGGCAGGCGAGTTCAGCCAGGGCGGCGGCTACTACTGGTGCCTGGGGCTCTTGCACGACGCCGGCGGCGACGATCTGTACTACGCCAATCGCTACGGGCAGGGATTCGGCTGCCACCAGTCGCTGGGGATGCTCATCGACGAAGCGGGCGATGACACCTACTGGAGCATGACCGCCGCCAGCCAGGGCGGCTCCTGGGACATCGGCGTGGGCCTGCTGCTCGACAAAGCCGGCAACGACGCCTACCGCGCGGATGGTCTCAGCCAAGGAGCCGCGTCCATGCAAGCGATCGGCCTGCTCGTCGATCTGGCGGGCCAGGATCGCTACAGCGGCAAGGGCGGGGCGACGCAGGGCCAGACCGGCAGCAACACCTACCACTACGATCGCACCAAGTGCTTCAGCTTCAGCGCCTTACTCGACTTCGGCGAAGCGATTGACTTCTACTCCTGCGGCAGAGCCAACAACAGCACCGTCTCCACCGGCACGCTGAACGAGGACAACCCGCACGCCTCAAGCCTGTACGGCCTTTTCCTGGATGGTTTGTCAGCCACAGGCGACTAGGCCGACCTCGATCCCATCGTCACTCCGCGTCGGAATCCGCTTTCCCTTCCGCGGACTTTGGCTCCTCAGTCTTGCTCGCCGGTGTCACGGCGAAGGGCACCGGAGCGTTCTGTATCACTTCGATGACGCGATGCTCGAGCGAATCGAGCAGGCGGTTCATGCGCGACATCCAGCGATGCTGGGCCATGGTCCGATCCACACCGCCGGCGGCGAGTTGCTGGCGCAGATCGGAGTCGTCGAGCAACTGCTGCAGCTTCTCGGTGGCCTCCGCCGGCTGCCGGAAGACGAGGCACTCCTTGCCATCCTGGTAGAGATGCTCGAATCCCTTGCGGTAGCGTTGCAGCAGCACCGTGCCGGAGGCGGCGATCTCGAAGGCCTTGGAGTTGACGCCCTCGGCGTCGAATTGCCGGGAGACATTGAGCCCCGCCACGGCCCGGCTGTAGTTGCGGGCGAGTTCGTAGTGGGCGACGTACCCCAGGCGCTCTCCCCGCACGTCCCAGCCTTCGAATTCGGAATCGCCCATGAGCAGGCACTTGAAGCGCCGGGAGAGATAGGCGGCGTAGAAGGGCCGACGCCACATCTCGCTCGTTTGCAGCAGCCGATTGATGCGCCCGCGGGCGGCGATGTCCTGCACCAGCCCGTCCGTGGCCGGCTTGGCGTGCGCCAAGCGATTCTCGATGGCCGCAGTCATCTTCTCATCGAGGCTGCGCTGGGCGTCACGGAGTTGTTCGTCGATGAGGGCGTCCGCCAGTTCCTGGCCCAAGTCCGCCGAGACGCCGGGCAGGGCATTGAGCAGCTTGACCAGATCGCCGCGCACGGTGTTGAGCTGATCGCGGCGAATCCCCTCGGTGGACGGCTCATCGCGCTCCAGTTGTTCGAGCATGAAGGGCGTCGGCTTGGTGTCGTCGCGGCTGCAGTTGATGGCGAGGTCGAATTCGCGCTCGTTGTCACTGGTCGGACGCCAGGGTCGGAAGGTGGCTTCGTCCACAGCCGGCGGGACGACGATGATCTGCGAGAAGCCCAGGCCGCTACGGAACGCCGGAATGTCGGACTGGTTGTGGGTCAGGTGGAAGTGGTATCGGCCGATCATGCGCCGGCGCACGATCGAGCGCAGGACGGTCTCGGGATAGATCCGGTCCGGTGAGCTGGCCCAGTAGTGCAGGAAGGGTACGCCTAGAAGCTCGTTGAAGAGGGCAAAGCGATCGCCCACGGCCTTCTCCGGCAGCGCCAGCAAGGGCTCGGCCCACATGCCCACGATGAGCTGGATCTGGTGTCGCCGAATGGTGTGGGTGAGGTATTGGGCGTAGGCGATGCCGTGATCCCGCGACTCGGGGCTGGGTCGGTTCTGGTGCGCCTTGGCGACCGTCTGCTGCAGGCGCACGTAGGCGTCGAGTTGCTCTCGGATCAAGAGGTGCCCCGCCAACTCCATGCCGCGAATCATGTGCAGGAATCGGGGGCGGAGGGGAGTGTAGGGGGGAATCAGGGCAAGTATGCGCATCGCTGTTCCTCTCCAGGCGCCGAGCGCCGGTGGCGGCGTGCATTTCCGCCTCAACTCCGGGCGTTCCCTTGCCGCGTCGTGGTGGCGCACCGCTGCCGGGAGTAGGATACCACGCCCCCCAGACCGGCGTTGCGAGCAAAACCATGTCCCTGCCCCTCGCGCAAACCCTGAGTCTCTCTCGGTACCTGCTCGCCCAGCGCCTGCGGAGGCGACGCCGCTACCCCGTCGTCCTCATGCTCGAACCCCTGTTTCGCTGCAATCTCACCTGCGCCGGCTGTGGCAAGGTCCAGTACCCCACGCACTTGCTGCGGACGGAAATGCCCGCCCAGACCTGCCTGGAGGCGGCGGCGGAGTGCGGGGCCCCGATCGTCTCCATCGCCGGCGGCGAGCCGCTCCTGCATCCGGAGATTCGCCGGATCGTCGACGGCCTTATCGCCCAGAAACGCTGGGTCTACCTCTGCAGCAACGGCGTCCTCCTGGAAGACGCCGTTGAGGAGGGGCGATTCGAGCCCAACAAGAGGCTTTCCTTCCTGCTGCACCTGGATGGAAGCGGCGAGGAGCACGACCGTTCCGTGTGTCGGGCAGGGGTGTACGATCGCGTCATGGCCGGGATCCGGGCCGCCGTCAAAAAGGGCCATCGGGTCACCACCAGCACCACGCTCTACCAGACGAGTAACCCGCGCCGAGTGCGTGAGCTCTTCGATGAACTCATGGAAGTGGGCGTCGAGGGGATGACACTTTCCGCGGGCTACGACTTTCCCACCGCCGCCGACCAGAAGGCATTCCTGCGCCGGCAGGAGACGCAGCGTCTCTTCCGGGCGGTGCTCTCCAATCGCTCGCGAAGTTGGCGGTTCAATCAGAGTCCGCTCTTTCTCGAGTTCCTCATGGGGCTGCGGGACTACGAGTGTTCTCCCTGGTCCAACCCGACCTACAACCTCTTCGGCTGGCAGATCCCCTGCTTCTTCCTGCAGGATGGTTACGTCGACACCTTCCGGGAACTCATCGAGGAAACACCCTGGCAGGAGTACGGCCGGGCCTCGGGCAATCCCCGCTGCCAGAGCTGCATGGTGCACATCGGCTACGAAGGCGCCGCCACCCAGCACATGCTCAGCCTCAAGGGCCTGGCGCTGACGCTGCGAGCCCTGGCGCGCGGCCGGTACATCGATCCGGGGCAACAGGCGATCCTGGAGGCCTGGGAGAAGCCGGCCCGCCGGGAGGCTGCCAGGTCGGATGGCCCCGGGGCGGCTGAGCCCGCGTCCGGAGCGCCAGCGGCGGTGACCGCGGCGACAGCGCCTGCCGATCTGGCGGCGACGGTGGCGACGTGCTCGCCCGCCGAGCCCTCCAAATCCCTGTAACAGATAGGTGTTCTCCTGCCCCGTTTCAGACGCCGCGCCTGCCACGCGAGGCCCGTCGGTGGCCTACGATTGCCGCAACGAAGCGGCACGGTGCACCGCTTCACCGCTGGTATCATGCGCCGCGAGCGCCACCTCGCTGCGCCTTCGCAGCGCCGGAGTTGCCATGAAGATCCTCCTCGCCAACCCACGCGGCTTCTGTGCCGGAGTCAACTCCGCGATCGGCGTGGTCAACGAGGTGCTGGAGATCTGCGGCCCGCCCATCTGGGTCTATCACGAGATCGTGCACAACCAGCATGTGGTGGAGCGGTTTCGCGAGCGCGGCGTGCACTTCGTCGAGGGCCTGGCGGCAGTCCCGGAGGGGGCCATCGTGGTCTTCTCGGCGCACGGCGTTGGTCCCCAGGTTCGGCGGGAGGCGGAACAGCGCCGCCTGCGAGCCATCGACGCCACCTGCCCGCTCGTCACCAAGGTCCACATGGAGGCACTGCGTTACGCCCGCAAAGGATTCCAGATCCTCTTCATCGGGCACAACGGCCACGACGAGGTCGTGGGAACCGTGGGGGAGGCGCCCGAGGCGATTCAAGTCGTGGAGTCGCCCGAGGATATTCCGAATCTCGACATTCGCGATCCCGAGAAGCTCGTCTACCTGATGCAGACGACGCTCAGCGTCGACGATGCGGAGACCATCGTCGCGGCACTGCGGCGGGCGTTTCCCGACATCCACGAGCCGCCCAGCGACGACATCTGCTACGCCACCACGAATCGTCAGCAAGCCGTCCGCCAGATCGCGCCGGAGTGCGATCTGGTCATCGTGGTCGGCTCGAAGAACAGCTCCAACTCCGTGCGGCTCATGGAGATCGCCGAGAGCCAGGGCACGGCTGCCTGCCTCGTCGACGATGTCGAGGGACTCGATCTGACGCGGCTGTCCGGCGAGGAGACCGTCCTGGTCACCGCCGGGGCCTCCGCGCCTGAAGATCTGGTCGAGGGGATCGTCTTGGCCCTGCACCAGCGCTTTGGCGGAGAGGTCGAGCAGCGCGATGTCTTCGAGGAGACCGTGGAGTTTGATTTGCCCAGTTCGCTCAAATCGCTGTTGCGCGAGCACGATGTGGATCCCGCGGGGCGGAAGATTGTCGCGGCCCACGCCAGTCTCCAGAACGGCCTGTACGCCGGCGTGGTGCCCCTGACCGTCTCCGCCGCCAACCCCAGACAGGACACCGCCGTCCCGTGACGATCGGCAAACGCCACATCCTGGATCTCACGCCCGAGGGCCTGGGCGCGTGGTGCGCCGAAGTGGGCCTGCCTGCCTTCCGAGCCAAGCAGATTCTCCAGTGGGTCTACGAGCGCGGCTGCGTCAGCGCCGAGGCGATGACCAATCTCTCCAAGGTCGACCGACAACTGCTCGAGGAGTCCTTCTTCTTCCGAAGCGGCGCGGTCGTCGCCGACCAGCTCGCCACGGACGACACCCGCAAGCTGCTGGTGCAGTGGCGCGAGCCGGAGGCCGAGGCGCTGCTGCCGATCGTCGACCCCGGCAAGCGGACGGAGTGCGTGATGATCCCCGCCGACGGCCGCCGCACCGCCTGCATCTCCAGCCAGGTGGGCTGTCCGGTCGGTTGCCGCTTTTGCGCTTCGGGCCTGGACGGGCTGGCAGGCAATCTGAGCGCCGGGCGCATCGTGGAGCAGGTGCTGCTGTTGCAGGCTCTGGTGGGCGAGCGCATCAGCAACGTCGTCTTCATGGGTATGGGAGAGCCCCTGGCCAACTTCGGCCCCGTCGTGCAGGCGCTGCGCACGCTCACCTCGCCTTTGGGACTGAACATCGGCGCCCGCAAGATCACGGTCTCCACCGTGGGCATGCCTCAGGCGATACGCCGGCTGGCGGATGAGTTGGACCTGCAGGTCACCTTGGCCCTGAGTTTGCACGCGCCGAACGACGAGGTGCGCCGCTCGCTTATTCCCTGGGCGGAGTACGCCACGATCGCGGAGTTGCTCGCGGCCTGCCGGTATTACTTCGAGCGCACCGGCCGGGAGGTGACGCTGGAATACACGCTGATTCACCAGGTCAACGATCGACCGGAGCACGCCAAGGAGCTGGGCCAGATCGCCCGCAGCCTGCGCGCCCACGTCAATTTGATCCGTTACAACGAAGTACCCAGCCTACCGTTTGGTCGGCCGGTGCACAGCGATGTGCATCGCTTTCAGAAGGTCTTGCAGTCGGCGGGCGTGCGGGCCCACATCCGCGCCAGCCGAGGCCGGGACATCGCCGCGGCCTGCGGACAGCTCAAACGTGAAACACCGCCACCAGTTGCGCAAGGAACGATTACATGAGGCAACAGGACATCCTCGCTGAGATGGTGCAGTCGTGCTACAACTCCTTCGAACGCTTCCTGGAGGGGTTCGACGAAGGGAACCGCACTGCCCAGGCGCCGGACTTGCCCAATCACGCCGCCTGGATCCTCGGGCATGTCTCGCTCGTCGTCGAGCAGGTCGCTTGCACGTTGGACGGTGGCGAGATGAACGCCAGCCACTTCATCGTCGGCCCGGACAGCGGCGATCCCCCCGAACGCTACGACACCGAATCGGTCAGCTTCGGCTCCCAGCCGGTGGACGATCCCAGCGCCTACCCGGCGCTGAGCCAGGGGAAGCTGACCTTCGAGACCGCCATGAAACGACTGGAGCGGGCCATCGCTGAGCTGGATGACAGCCGCCTTGGCGAGAGCTACACGCTGGGTCCCTGGGATCTCACTATCAACCAACTGATCGCGCGCGTGACCTGCCACAACATGATTCACGCCGGCCAACTCACCGACCTGCGCCGAGCCATGGGATTCGATCTCTTACTGGCGTAGGGGTCCGGGCTCAGACACCGCAGTTGTAGTCGCCGAGCAAGGTGCCGAGATCGGCCTGATCGGTATCGCCGTCCCCGTCCAGATCGCCGCCATCGCCTTGGCCGTAGGCGGCCAGCAAGACACCGAGGTCCGCCTGATCGGTGTCGCCATCCCCATCGAGGTCGCCGACGCAAGCCGTGGGAATCCAGGTGGCGATGGCCTCGGGTCGCACGCCGCCGACGTCATGCACCGGGCCGACCTGCGTCAGCGAACCATTGGGGTTCACCTGGAAGACGTACAGCCCGGCAATCCCGTCGATGGCGGTGGATTCATCCGTGACCAGCAGGTAGTCGCCCATCGGCTGGATGTCGCCGATGGTGCCCTGCAGACCGACGTCGAAGGTGAAACCGGCGTAGGTCAGGGAGCCGTCGCCGGCGATGGCGAAGCTGCGCACCGTGGCGTCGCGGCCGTGCCCCACGAAGAGGTAGGCATCGTCGCTGCTGACCGCGCAATACGCGGGCGAGTCACCGGGTGAGGTGAAGGGCGAGCCGGGTATCTGCTGAAAGCTGCTCCCGTCGATGCTGTAGCCCAGGATCGCCCGGCTGTCGCCGCTGATGCCGCCGCCGGCGTAGACCTTGCTGTCATCGTGCGAGAGGGCGGGGTCGAGCGGGTAGTTGCCGGTGGCGATCTGATCGCTCAGGCTGATCGTCCCATCGGGATTGATCTTGAACAGGTAGAGCGAGTTGCCGCTGGCGGAGTTGTTGGCGATGAGGAAGCTATCGTCGTGCGAGCGAATGACGTAGACGCAGAAGCTGCCCGTGTTCTCCGAATCGATCTGGGTGATGCTCGCCGTGCCGAAGTCGACCTCGTAGACGTCGACCCGATTGTCGCCGCCATACTCCGTCTTGGTGATGGCGACGATGTTGTCCGTGACCCAGGTCACACCCAGGGGGGGCGTTGGGCACCTGGTCCGTTCCCAGGTTGGTGAGCGAGCCGTCCGGCGCAACCGCCAGGAAGGTGACGAGTTCGAAGTCGTCGTTGGAGGTGCCGTGCGTCACCGCCAGGTGCGTGCCGGACGGATTCACCGCCAAGGCCAGCGGTCCATCGGAGACGGCGTAGTTGCCCACGAACTCGACGGAGCCGTCGTCAAAGAAACGGAAGGAGGAGATCTCGTCGGAGACGTTGTTGCAGACAAAGACCTGCGGCGTGGCCGACTGGCCGCAGGCGATGCTGGCGCTCCCCGCGAGGGCCAGCAGCATGCCATAGCGAAAGGCGGAACGGTGGATCATCTGTCTTCTCCTGCTTGAACTGTCCCTCCCCGCGCGATCACTCAATCCTACTGCCAAACCGCGGCCCTGCGAGGCAAAACCGGCGCTTCGGCGCAGGTCTTGCACCGGCCGATGGCCGACCTTCCTCGATGGCAGCTGGATCTACCAACGTCCGGTAAGAATCCGCTCAATGGCGTAGGCGACGCCAGCGTCGTCGTTGCCCAAGGTCACTTGGTCGGCGGCGTCTCGAACTGCCTGGGCGGCGTTGCCCATCGCCACCCCCAGACCGCTGCGTTGGATCATCTCCAGGTCGTTGATCTCGTCGCCGATCGCCGCCACCCGCGTCGGGGCGATGCCCTCGCGGGCCGCCAACCAGAACAAGCCGCTCCACTTGCTGACCTGGGGATCGAACAGTTCGAGAATCTCGATGCTGCGATCGAGCCCGCCGGAGGCGTCGCCGCTGACCGCTGGGAAGTGCTGAATGAGGGCTCGGTCGCCCAGCCTCGCCCGGATGCGGGCCGCCGACTCAAGCATCTGCTCCGGCGAGGTCACGATGCCCGCCCGCACCGTCTGCTCGGGATGCGGATCGTCCTCCGGGCGCGGCACCTCGGCCACGCGCAGCCCCATCCGCTCGAACCACCAAGTCGTGGCGCTGTGCATGGGGGCGCTGCCCACCGCCAGGTAGTCGATGCCCGCTGCCTCCGGATCCTTGAGCAGCAGCACGCGATGGCCCAGTTCGATGAGCAGCTCGCTCACCTCGCGAATCACCTCGGCATCCACCACGCAGCGATGCAGCGTGTGCCCGGACTGCGGATCGACGCACATCGCTCCGCCCGCCACGATCATCGGTTCGACGGGCTGGATCGCCTCGACAGCGCGCCCGGCTTCGCGCAGGCCCCGGCTGGTGCAGATGACCACGCGAAGTCCAGCGCTCCTGGCGCGGTCAATCGCCTCGAGGTTCTTTCGTGGGGGTTCACCGCGCGAGTTGAAGACCGTGCCATCCAGGTCGAGCGCCAGCAGGTCGTACTTGCAGGCGGCGGGCGTGTCCTCGGCTGGCTGCGGGGTGGCTCGGGTCACCGGAGCACCTCCAGAGCCTGCCCCAGCGACCGGACCTGCTGCACCTTCTTGTTCTTGGGCAAGCCCTGCTGCGGTGGGGCGAGGAGCAGCGTGGCGCCGAGGCGCTCCGCTTCGCGCAGGCGCTGCTCCAGTTGGGGGACGGCTCGCACCTCGCCTCCCAAGCCAACCTCGCCGACCACCGCGGTGTGCGGCGGCAGGCTTTTCTTGAGGTGTGCCGAGGCCAGCGACAGTGCCAGGGCCAGGTCCGCCGCCGGCTCGGCGATACGCCAGCCTCCGGCGCTGGAAGCGAAGATGTCGCGGTCGGCGAGCCGCAGCCCGCCATGCTGCTCCAGCACCGCCACGATCATGGCCAGGCGATTGCTATCGAGACCGGCCGCCTTGCGTTTGGCTGAGCCTGGGAAGGCCGTCGCGGTCAAGGCTTGCAGCTCCACCAGGGCGCAGCGACTGCCCAGGAGCACCGGGCAGACGGTGGTGCCGGGCCGCTCCTGGTCCCAGTCCTCGATGGCGCTGCCGATGGCGTGCGGGGCTTCCACGAGACCCCGGCCGGTCATCTCGAAGAGGCCGATCTCCAGGGTGGAGCCGAAACGGTTCTTGATGCCGCGGACGATGCGATGGGCGTGGTAGCGATCGCCTTCGAAGCTGAGCACGACGTCGACGATGTGCTCCGCCAGCTTGGGGCCGGCCAGCGAGCCGTCCTTGACGACGTGCCCCACCAGCACGCAGGCGGCCCCGTCCAACTTGGCGAGGTAGACGAGTTCCGTCACACAGCGACGAAGCTGCGACACCGAGCCGGGCGAAGCGCCGAGGTCGGACTTGTAGATCATCTGGATGGAATCGATGATCGAGAGCGCGGGCTTGAGCTTCCGCATGGCCTCGACGATCCGGGCCAGATTCGTGTCCGCCAGAATGTAGAGATGCTCGTCTTCCTGGATCCCCAGGCGTTCGGCACGCAGGCGCAGTTGCTGCGGGGACTCCTCGCTGGAGACGTAGAGCACGGTTTTGCCGGCCTTGGCCAGTTCGCCCGCGGCTTGGAGCATGAGGGTGGACTTGCCGATGCCGGGGTGGCCGCCGAGTAGGGCCGTGGCCCCGGGGACGATGCCGCCGCCGAGCACCCGGTCGAGCTCGCCGATGCCACTGGGCAGGCGTGCCACCTCCGCCAGATCGATTTCCGGTAGACGCAGAGGACGGGCCGCCGCCTCCGCCGCGGGCAGGGCCGCCAGCCCTTGCTGCGGATCCCGGCCGGCCGAGGCGTCCAGCGTCTGCGGCTCCAGGGAATCCCAGGTCCCGCAATCCGGGCATCGGCCCAGCCAGCGGGGATGGACGCTGCCGCAGGTCCGACAGATGTAGTGCTGCTTCATCTTGCTCACGGCTTCAGGATACCGCCCCGAGTTGCTGGCGGAGGTGGCGACCGAGCCCGCTTCCGCGATTCCCTGCCGCCCCGTCGCCCGGGCCGTGTATCATGGACCCCTGGCAGTGGGGCAGGGGCCGTTTCCTGCCCATGGCGGCAAGCGCCAGGAGAGTTCCATGGTCCGCAACAACATCATCAGTGGCTCCTCGCTCGAGAAAGAAGTCGGCTGCAGCCGGGCTGTCCAGTGCGGACGGCACATCTACGTCTCCGGCACCTCGCCCTACGGCTTTGATGAGCAGACGGTGGGCGAGAACAACATCGAGGCCCAGATGCGCCGCTGTGTCGAGTTCATCGCGGAGGCGCTCGAGCAGGCCAACGCCGGGTTGCAGAACGTCGTTCGCACCCGCATCTACCTGCGGAACATGCGCGACTTCGAAACGGTTGCCAAGCTGCACTTGGAGTACTTCGGCGACATCCGACCGGCAACGACGTTCCTGGAGGTCAGCGGCTTCGTCCGCCGGGACTGGCTGATCGAGATCGAGGCGGAAGCCGTCGTGGCTGACTAGGCCACCACGAGCAGGCACCGCCGGTGCTACGATGATCCTGACTGAGCTATCCGCTGGAGCGGTGGCCCGTGACACGCAGAGAAAGGAAGCGGCATGCCCGAGGGCGCGCTCAACCATCCGACGTTCCCCATCGTCAAGGCGGCCTTCCCCGACCGCACGCTGCGGGCGACGGAGTACCGCGGCAGCGCCACGCTCATCGTCGAGCCGGGCGATCTGCACGAGGTGCTGCGCTTCCTGCGCGAGGATGATCGCTGCCGGTACGACTTTCTCTCCGACATTACCGCCGTCGACTACCTGGGCTATCCCGCCCCGTCGCTGGGGCGGTTCGGCGTGGTCTACGTGCTCGTCAGCACCGAGACCGGCTCGCGCTTCCTGGTCAAGACCCACCTCGACCCCTCCATCGACACCAGCGGCATCGAAGAGGATCCGGCCCTCGTGCTCGACTCCGCCTGCGACCTCTGGGCCGGGGCCGAGTGGCTGGAGCGCGAGATCTTCGACATGTTCGGCATCCGCTTCCGCAACCACCCGGACCTGCGGCGGATCCTGACCTGGAAGGACTTCCCAGCCCATCCGCTGCGCAAGGACTACCCCCTGCGCGGCCGCGGCGAGCGCGAGAACTACCAGACCATCGAACGGGACGAGTAGAACCTCGCCCACAGAGTCGCGGCGCGAAAGACGACGGTGCTCGTCACCGTCGGGACTCCGGGGCGCGATCGCTTACTGCGTCGCCGTATACCCGCGGGGGATGCGGATCGGCCGCACGCCCTCCATCTCCACTTTGTCCGTCTCCAGGTTCCAGCGGAGGAGGTCCATGCGCTGGGGGGGCGATGTCGCCGCGGCGCACGGTCATCACCGTGTTGCCCGGCACGGCGCTGGCGGTGAGCAGGTGCACGGGGGCGTCGTAGTCGATGCGATCGGCGATGAGCATGCGATCGCCGTACTCCGCGTAGACGGCTTGCTCGGCGATCACGCGCAGCAATTCCGCCTTCCGGGCGTCGCCCCCGCCTCCGGCCAGCACGAAGGGCGTCGTGGTGGCGGTCAGCGCCTGGCACTCCAGCGTGAACAGCTCGCTCTCCGCCTGTTCGCGATGGCGCATCGTCACGTGCCGCTGCATCTCGAAAGCGCCGCGATTGGGCTCGAAGGTCATTTCGCCCTGCCAGGTGAACGTGGCCCGGCCGACATCGAGCGCGGTCAGCGACTCTTGCGTGCCGTCGTCCGCCACAGCTTCGCGATAGCGGCGTTCATCCGCCACCACGAGCTGCCCCGCCGTGGGAACGTGCAGCCGCTCCGCGAGGTTGTCGTAGTCCAGGCGCTGACCGGCGATGTAGAGCAAGCGATCGAGTTGCTGCTTGGCCGGCGAGAGATAGCGCCGATGCTCCATGCTGGCGTTGCCTTCGGCGTCCAGCCGGCGCAGGCCGGACTCCATCGAGGCGCCGGCGTTGTCGAGCCTGGCGTTGTCGGCCAGGGCGATGCTCAGATCGTCGCAGTCAAGCAGATTCACCTCGGTGGGCGACGGTTCGTACCTCGAACTGACCTCGCCGAGGCAGCGAATGACATTCGCTTGGCCGTCGTAGATCAGCTTCTCCTGCCAACGCGCTTGCAAGCGGTCCCGCCGGGGCTCCTCGCGCCGGTGGCGTGGCGCGCCGGCCAGGGCGGCGTCGTACTCGAGATCGCCCGCGCCTTCAATGACGAGCAGATCCGTCTCCTCGTCGATGCGCAGCTCCGGACCGCGCACCGTAGCCCCGTCGCGGCGGGCCAGAGCCGGTTCGCCGCGGAGCGTCAAGACAGCGCCCTCGTCCTCGACGAGGAGCTCGAGTCCTTCCGCCGTCAGGCCCTCGCCGTTGTCGATCTGGATGAGCTGCTCGGGCAGGCCCCAGGCGAGGAAGCGAGCCAGCCGGGGCTCGTCATCCTCCGCGTCTTCGGGGGCGGGTTCGAGCCCCATTTCCGCTCGCGCCGCCAGCAAGGTCCGGCCCAGGTCGTCGGCGCCGACGACGTTGCCCCGGGCTTCGATGTGCGTGGGAAAGGCGTCGCCGCTGACGGGGTGGGGCTCAAGCTCAGCGTCGACTTCATCGCAGCGCAGCTCGCCACTGCCGTAGACCATGCCATGCACCGAGCCCTGAGCGCTGAGGCGGCGTGGTTGCAGCTGCTCGGATTCCCCTGTCGAATCGAGTTGCAGCCGCAGCCAATCCCCCGTCAGGTGGAAATCGTTGTGATGCACTTCGACGCCGCCCTCGCAGATCGCTTCGCGCAGATCGCGAAGGGACTCGCCCACCACGTCAAACTGAACGAGCAGGCGATCGGACCAGTCCAGCCGCATGCCGGCGGGGGCGGCGCCGAGCGCCTGGTCGCCCTGCCCTTGCAGAGCGCTACCCGCGCCGACGATCCGTCCCAGACCGGTGTCGAGTGACAACTCGAACTCGGGTCCCTCCACGACCGAGCCGTTGCCGTCGCGCATGGTCACCTGGTGCTGCAGCGAGCGGTGCATGCTGACGATTCGCTGCGTGGCGAAGTACTCCATGCTGCCGCACTGCGCTTCGTTCTCCGCATCCTCGTCGCGCAGTTGCACCGGCTTGCCGGCGAAGTGAATGTGGGCGGTATCCGCCGCCAACTCAACCGGTTTCTCGTCCATGGGGCGGACGCTCATCGGACCGGCCCAGTTGATCCGCAGCAGCTTTTCTTCTTCGTGCGGCAGAAGCAGTGATTGCCGACTGGCTGGCGCTGGCTCCACGGACGCCGCGGGATCATCCGCCATCTGCCCCAGTGCCAGGGCGCTCAGGATCGCCGCCGGATGGCTGGGCAGCGGCACCAGGCCGGGCCCGTCGCTGGTCCGCGGCGTCGGTGTGGTGCGCTTGGTAATGGTCGGCGCGTCCTCGAGGGGCAGCTTGCCGTCCAGAAGCTGCACTAAGGCGGTGAGATCGTCGGAGTGAATCACCCGGGTGTGTTGCCGCACCGAGACCTGGCCGCCGAATTTGATGCGGTAGAAGTCCTCGCGGGGCGGGTCGATCGCATCCCGGTCGAGTGCCACTTCTGCCGCGGGTTGGCGAATGGCGGCGGCTTGAAAGCGAACCTCCGTCTGGGGGCCGGCGCGTCGTGAGTTGACCCGGCCGGCGCTGACGGCGGTGGGGTCGGCGAGGGGCTCCAGGATGTAGAGCAGTTGCTGCCCGCGCTCGATCGTCAGCTTCTCGATGCGCTGCGACACCTGGTTGTAGAGCAGGTCCAGTCCCGTGCCTTCGAACTCGACGCGGCGCGAGGTCAGGAAGACGCGCTGGCGCGTGGCCAGACGGCCGATGGTGAAGTCGAAATCGATCGACTCGGTCTCCAGGATGGCGATCGGCGGTACGGAGGGGCTGTCGGCTGCGACGCGGCTTTCGTAGATCCGCACGACGACGCCGCCAAAGAAGGTGCCGGTCTCCGGCGTCTGGGCCGTGCCGGGCCGATGCACCCGCGCCCGGGCCGCCTCGACCGAGACGGTCTCGCCGCTGGTGAGGTAGAAGCGCGCCTTGGGATTGGTGACGTCAAAGCGACCGGCCTCCAAGGGGTCCAGGCTCTCCCAGCCGAACTCCTGCACCGCCTCGCCGCGCTCATTCTGCGAGGTCCAGTTCATGGCCCCGGTGGTGGCGCCGAACGCCGTGGGGTCGTTGGCGTTGCGCCCCGCCGTCGCCAGGTCAATCGGCTTGATGTCGGGGGGGGGCGGAGACTCTCTTCGTCTTGCCCCGGTGCCGGCCGCTGCTTCATGACGAGCAGCACCAGCAGGATGGCGATCAGGGCCGTGAGAACGCTCAAGACAAGGCCGACCATCCGCAAGGACAGGCCGCGCCTCACGGCGGCTTGGCGAGCGGTCGGGATCGGGGGGCACTCACGCCTGGGGGCCTTGCGGGTCTTCATAGGGGGTCGTACTCCGCCTCCAGCGCTTCGAGTTCACCGGCCTCACGCAGGAGGTGCTCCACCGCCTCACGTACCGCCCCCTGGCCGCCCGGCAGGGTGGTCACCAGGGCCGCCATCTCGCGCACGCGCCGGGTCGCATCGGCGACGGCGATGGGGTAGCCCACCCGCCGGAGCACCGCCAGATCGGGTAGATCGTCGCCGATGTGGGCCGTTTGCTCGGCAGTCAGCCCCGTTTGCTCCAAAAGCTCACGCAGGGCCGCGGCCTTGTCGCGGCAGCCTTGGCGCACGTAGGTGATGCCAAGCTCCGCGGCCCGGTGCGCGACGACGCGGCTGCGCCGGCCGGTGATGATCGCCAGCAAGCGGCCGCTCTTGCGCCACATGACAAGCCCCGCGCCGTCTCGGGCGTGGAAGCGCTTGGTTTCCCTGCCGTCGTCATCGAGCTGGATCGTGCCGTCCGTGAGGACACCATCCACATCGAGCGTGAGCAAACGGATTGTCTCGGGCGGGCGGTGCGTCACTCCTCGATCACCTTGAGCGCCACCAGGTCCTGCACATCGAGCAGGCCGATGGGTTTGCCTTCATCGTCGACAACCGGAATCTCGTCCTGCCGCCGATGCCGCACGAGTTGCACCGCATCGCGCACCTGGGCGCTGTCTGGCAAGTGCTGCGGACTTCGGGTCATGACATCGAGCATACGCTGCTGCATGGCGTCAGGGTTGCCCGTGAGGACCAGGCGGCGCAGGTCGCCGTCCGTGAAGATGCCGCTCAGCCGACCCGCACCGTCCACGACGAGCAGCGCCCCGGGCCGGCGCGGCGTTTCCGTCTCGCGCAGGGCCTGGGTGACCGTCTGTTCCTCATGCACGACGGGCAGTCGCCGATCCGCGGCTCCCACGCGGAAGCGCAGCACCTCGGTGATCGGTCGCAGCCCAGCGCCCAGGGCCCCGCCGGGATGCAGCTTGTGAAAGTCCGCTGCCTGGAAGTTCCGCCGCTTGCTCACCGCCAGGGCCAGGGCGTCGCCCAAGGCCAGCATCGCCGTGGTGCTGCTCGTGGGCGCGAGCGCCAGGGGGCAGGCCTCCGCGATATCGCCGACTTCGAGGTGCAGATCGCAGACCTGGGCCAGTCTCGAGCCGTCGCTGCGGGACATGCCGATGAAGGGCACCTGATCGGGGCGAAGCAGGGAGGCAAGGGTCAGAAGTTCTTCCGTACCGCCGCTAAAGCTCAGGGCCAGCACGACATCGCCACGCTTGACCCGCCCCAGGTCCCCGTGCACCGCCTCGGAAGGATGCAGGAAATGGCTGGGCTGGCCCAGGCTGGCCATGGTGGCGCTGATCTTCTGGGCGATGAGACCGCTCTTGCCCATGCCGGTCGTCACCAGGTTGCCGGCGCAGGCGGCGATCATCCGCACCGCCTCGTGCACCGTCGGCGTCAGGGACTCGATCACGCGCTCGATCGCCGACGCCTCCACGCGCAAGGCCTGCTCGATGAGAGCCCGCTCTTGCGCCAGATCCACCTTCTCTAGCTCCGCAGCATGCATGGCCGACAAGGATACCAAGGCCAGGCCAGCAGAGCATCGCGACGCCCGCTCCTGGGACGGCGTCGAGGTGGCCTCTCAGCCGCGCCGGGCCGCACGACCACCCCTGCAGCCTGCTAGGATCAGGCTCTGAACCATGACCAGCCCGCCCCGCACAGACCAGTACACCGTTCGCCTCGAGAACTTCGAGGGCCCGCTCGACTTGCTGCTCTACCTCATCCGTCGGGCCGAGGTGGAGATCACGGACATTCCCATCGCCACCATCACCGAGCAGTACCTGGGCTTCCTGGAGGAGATCGACCAGGTCAACGTGGAGGTGGCGGCGGAGTTCCTGCTGGTGGCCGCGACGTTGGTGGAGATCAAATCGCGCGTGCTCCAGCCGCCGGGGGAGAGGACGAGCGACGAGGAGTCGGTCTCCGCCGAGGATCTGACCGACCCGCGCTCCGAGTTGATCCAGCAACTCCTCGCCTACAAGCGGTACCGCGACGCCGCCGCCCGCCTCGATGAGAAGCGGCACGACTGGGCCAAGCGGCCGCCCATCAGTGCTCGGGGCACGGATGAGGATCGCCTGGCCGATGCTCGCGAGCGCTTGAACCAGTTCGAGTTGGAAGACCTGCACGTCTTCGATCTCTTCGAGGCGTTCCAGAACATCATCGAGGCGGTCGATCTCACCCGGGCCGGCGAACACCGCGTGCAGATGGACGACACGCCGATCGAGTTGCACCGCGTGGACATGCTCGACCAGTTGCAGCGAGCCGGCGCGCCGACCGAGTTTCGCGAGCTGTTCGCGGGGCGCACGCGCTCGGAGATGATCGGCCTCTTTCTGGCGCTCCTCGACCTGGTCAAAGATCGGCGGGTGCTGGTGCGTCAGGATCACGATGAGCAGATCGTTCTTGAACTGAACGCCGACCCCGAAGCGGACGACAGCCCGCCTGTCACGCCGCCTGAGTCGAGCGAGCCCGGTGCGTCGGCGGGGTGAATCACATTCACCGCTGGCGGAACCGCGTCGGCTTACTCCGGCGTGCCGGAGGAGAGGTCGTAGACCCAGCCCTCGCTTGCCCGCTGCCAGTCGAGCAGCTCCGCCTTCTCGAAGAAGAGCTCCAGCTCGCGCTGGGCGGCTTCGGGGCTGTCCGAGCCGTGGATCAGGTTGAAGCTGTTGGAGACGCCAAAGTCGCCGCGAATGGTGCCAGGCTCAGCGTTGGAGCCGAAGGTCGCACCCATCATCTTGCGGGAGACGGTGATGGCGTTGTTGCCGCGGATCGCCAGGACCAGGACCGGGGAGCTGGTCATGAAGCGGACCAGGGCCTCGTAGAAGGGCTTGCCCTGGTGGGCCTCGTAGTGGCGGGCAGCGAGCTCGGGCGTGATCTGCATGAGCTTGCAGCCGACCATCTGCAGGCCTTTCTCCTCAAAGCGGGAGATGATTTTGCCAGCGAGGGCTCGCTGAAGGGAGTCGGGCTTGAGGATGATGAGCGTGGTTTCCATGGGCGCTGGCTCCTGAGGGGCGAAGCGGGGGGTGTGTGGTTCAAGCTGTTGTCACGTATGGGTTTGCGTGCGAGGCTGGGCTCGTAAGCCGCCAGGCGACGGGCCGCAGGATAGCCGAGGCGTGGGCGATCTGCCTCGGCGCTGGCAAGAATCGCGCCGCAAGTGGACCAAATCGCAGCAACTTCCGATAAAAGACGTATTCGCATCGCAGCGGTGGAGACTCCATGCCGGCTCATCCCTCTCGACGCCTGTCGACGAACCTGATTTCCCCTCGCGCTTGGCAAGCGGGGGGGACGTGCGCCTCTTAAGTGGCGGACAGGCACGGATGGAGATCCCGCGGCGGGCGGGTTCACCGCGAATGGCAACGCACCCTCTGGGAGAGAAAGGCAACGCATGAAGCGCAGGTCGCATGGATCCAGGTGGGCGACGCCGCTCCTCGCCACGATCACGCTCCTCCTCCTGATCGCCGCCGCGCCGCGGGCGACGGCCCAGGAGAGGACCGGGCCGCCCCCCCGAGCCGGTCATCACGGAGGATGGCATTCTTTTCAATGAGCGTCTGCAGGTGTCGCAGCTCATCAACTTCGTGGCGGAGCGCCTGGAGATCTCCTTTATCTGGGACGACGCCACGCAGACGCTCTTGACGGGCCCGCAGGCGCCCTCGATCACGCTGCGCCAGCAACGACCCATCAGCGATGCCCATCTCTTCGACTTCCTCGAGGCGGTGCTGATGACGCTGACGGGAAACAACGCCCTGGCCATCTCTGAGACGGCCAAGCCCGGGCTCTTTCGCCTGGCGGTGCAGGCGCGGGGTGGGGCGATGGCCAGCGACCAGATCTACGTACTGGACGAGAACCTGGTGCTGCCGGAAATCGAGGCCACGGTGGTGACCGTGATCATCGGGCTGGACGACCCGACGATGGGACAGGCCATGATGCCGGCCTTCACCAACCTCATGGGCGGACCCCAGGCGGGCGGCTCGGCGACGGCGATCGGCCAGACGGGCCTGCTCATGCTCACCGGTTCACGCTCGCGCATCCAGGCCGCCCTCGATATCGTCAAGCAGATCCCCGAGGACCTGACGGAACTGGTCTTCGAGATCATCGAGCTCCAGAACATCGATCCGCAAACGGCGGTGGCGCCGATTCAGAGCATGCTCGCCATGCTCGTGTCACAGAGTCAGCAGGCGGGAGTGTCGCCAGGGCAGCGGAATCCGCGCGTCAACGTCGGAACCGTCACGGCCATTCCGGGCACGCGCAAGATCGTCATCTTGGCGCCGCGCTCGCTCATGCCCCAAATCCGAGAGCTCATCGAGCAGATCGACTCCGGCGAGCCGATGACGACCGTTGTCTACGTTCCCACGGCCATCGCGGCCCAGGACTTTGCAGGCCTGGCCCAGCAGGTGCTCAGCACTGGCGGGGCCCGTGGTCGCGGCGGCGGCGGCCAGGCAACCGTCGAAGCGATCGGCAACGTCGTGATGGTCTACGGCGCCGCGACGGATCATGAGAAGGTCGCAGAATTGCTGGCGACATTTGAGGAGCTGCCGGCCCATCAACGCCAGGTCGTGCGCTACTTCCAGGTCAAGCATCGCCCCGCTGACCAGATCATGGATGTGCTGGAGGGGCTCTTCTCGGAAGGAACGATCGAAGGTGACATCGAGCGTGGCTCGGCGCCGGGTCGCAACCCGAATCGACCTTCCAACGAGCGTCAAACGCCCGACGCGGGCGCGGAGAATCAACCGCCCGGAGCCCAGGGGCCGGCGGGGGGGCATCTCGCTGAGCGGCGAGAACGATGTGCTCTTGGATCTGACGCTCGACGGTCCGACGAACACCATCATCGCTCGCGGCGAGTCCCTCATGGTCGACCAGGTCGAGCAGATCATCGAGGATCTCGACGTGCGGCAGGCGCAGGTGCGCCTGGAGTTCTTCCTCGTCTCGCTGAGCGAGAACCAAGCCCTTGATCTGGGCGTCGAGCTTGAGGGTGATTTCGAGGTCGGAGCGACGAGCTTCAATCTCTCTTCCCTCTTTGGGCTCGGAATCAGGCCGGGCCAGACCGTCCAGCCAAGCGTGGCAGGCAGCGGCTTCACGGGGCTGGCGGTCAACCCCGGTGACTTCAGTGCCATCATCAGGGCCCTGGAGACGATTGGGGCGGGCAACTCCGTCAGCAAGCCGTACCTCGTGGTGAACAACAACGCGGACGCCGAGCTTCGCGGCGTCGCCTTGCAGCCGTACGTGGTGACCAACCAGGGCGAAACCACCACCAGCGAGAGCTACGGCGGTGACAAGGAGGCGGGCACCATCCTCAACATCACCCCGCAGATCGCCGAGGGCAGTCACCTCATCCTGGACTACACGGTGGAGCTGTCGTCATTCACTGGGGAGGCGATTGGCGTGTTGCCGCCGCCCTCGCGCGAGGACAGCGTCACCAGCAGCGTCACGATTCCCGACGGCTACACGGTCATTGTTGGAGGCTTGGAGGACCGCTCTCGAACCGAGACCGTCAACCAGGTCCCAATCCTCGGGAGCATCCCTCTCCTGGGTGAGCTATTCAAATCGAGGACTCAGAGCAGTAGTCGCACTCGTCTCTATATCTTCGTGAGCGCCTCCATCGAGCGCAGCGCCAGCTTCGAGAAGCTCAAGTACTGGAGCGACGCCGCCCTCGACGAGACGACCATCGATTCGGGCCTTCCCACCCTTCAGCCCGTGTGGATTCAGTAGCAGTGAGTGACATGGCGGAAACGACCGATCACAACCCGTCCGTTGCTCTCGACCCCGCTGAGGTGAGCGATGCGTTCGCCCGCCTGATCCCGGGTGACTTCGCCCGCGATCAGCTCGTCCTCAGCCAGGGCGTTGCCGAGAACGGCGAAGAGATCCTCTACGTCGACAACCCCGCGGCCAAGGCCTTGCTCGTGCACAACGTGGCGGTGCGGCTGGGGCGGCCGGCACGCGTGGCCCAGGCCCCGGCGGATCTGCTTGCCGAGACCATCAACCGTTACTGCGAGGGCCGGGCCGCCGTCGCCCGCGAGGACAGCGGCGAGGAATACGAGTCCGAAGAGTTCGGCGACCTCAGCGAAGAAGACATCGAGGACATCATCTCCGCGGAGGATCGCGACCTGCTCTCCACCGCCGGCCGGGCCCCGGTGGTCAAGCTGGTGAATGCGGCCATGTTCGAGGCCCTGAACCGCCGGGCCAGCGATGTGCACTTTCAGCCGTTCGAAGACTGCGTGCTGGTGCGCTATCGCGTGGATGGCTTGTTGCAGGACGCCCGCCGCCTGCCGCGCAAGTTGCTCGACGCGGTCGTCAGTCGCATCAAGGTGATGTGCCACATGGACATCGCCGAACGCCGCCTGCCCCAGGACGGCCGGGCCACGGTTTCGATCGGGCCGCGCTTGGTCGATCTGCGGGTGAGCAGTCTGCCCACGGCCTACGGCGAGCGCGTGGTCATCCGCTTGCTCGACAAGGGCCAGGACATCTACGAGATGGATCGTTTGGGCATGCCCGCCCACATCGAGGAGCGCTACACGGCGGTCTGCGAACGGGCGAACGGCATCATCCTCGTTACTGGGCCGACCGGGTCGGGCAAGACGACCACGCTCTACAGCGTTCTCAAGCAGCTCAACACCGCCGAGCGCAATGTCATGACGCTCGAGGATCCCATCGAATACAACCTGCCCGGCATCAGCCAGTCGCAGGTCAACGTCAAGAAGGGCGTGACTTTCGCCACCGGCCTGCGGCACATCCTGCGGCAGGATCCCGATGTCATCATGGTCGGCGAGATTCGCGACGAGGAGACCGCCCGCATCGCCATCCAGTCGTCGCTGACGGGCCACCTGGTGCTTTCGACGATGCACACCAACGACGCGGTGAGCGCCGTCTCGCGCCTGGTGGATCTGGGCGTGGAGCCCTACCTCGTCAACGCCTCGCTGGCGGGAGTGCTGGCCCAGCGGCTGGTGCGCCGGCGTTGCGAGCCGGAATGCCCCTACCGGGTAGACGGCACGCCGCGCGAGGACTGCCCCAAGTGCAAGGGCAGCGGCTTCATCGGTCGAATCGGCATCTTCGAGCTGGTCATCATGGATGACCGTCTCCGCGATCTCGTGAGCCGGGGCGCCCCCCTGACGGAGCTGCGGCAGGCGGCGATTCAAGGGGGCATGCAATCGTTGCGTGAGAGCGGCTTGGGCCTCGTCAAACGCAATATCACCACCATGGAAGAGGTCGATCGCGTCACCTTGGTCGATGAGGTCGATCTGGCACCCCAACCACAGCCCGAGACGCCCCCGACAGCGGGTCATGGCGAGGCGGCTGAGCACCAGCCAGGAGCATAGGATTCCGCATGGCGGTCTTTGCCTACAAAGCGATCGAAGCCGCGACCGGCAAGCGAAAGACCGGCGAGCTTGCTGCCGACTCCGCCTACCAGGTGCGGTTGTCGTTGCGGCGCATGGGCTTGCAAGCCCAGACCGTCAAGGCCGTCAAAGCACGGAGCGGCGATCGGGAGGGCGGGTCGCTCGAGGCAATCCAGCAGCGCTTCCAGCGTTCACGGCGTCGCCAGCCGTTGATTGAGTTCTACGAGAACCTGATGACACTGATTTCCTCGGGAAGCGCCGTGGTGCCCTCTTTGGAGACGCTGGCCGTTTCAGCGCGCAAGGCACGCTCCACAGCCGCGATGGGAACCATGTGTCGGCAACTCGCGGAACAGGTCCGTGGCGGGGCCAACCTCGCCGACGCCATGTCCAAGCAGACCGACTGGTTTAGCCTGATCGACGTCGCCCTGGTGCGCAGCGGTCAGCAGAGTGGTCACTTGGAACAATCCCTGGGCGACCTGGCCTCACTGCACGGCCAGTCCGACACGCTGCGGCACCGGCTCGTCGGCGTGATGACCTACCCCGTGATTCTGATGACGGTCGGCATCGCTGTGGTCATCTTCCTCTCTGCCGTGCCCATCCCGCAGCTCGCTGGGGCCCTGCAAGACTCCGGCCAGACCCTGCCCTTCCCGACCAAGGTGGTGCTGGGGATCGGTATCGCCTTTCGCTTCTACTGGTGGGCGCTGATCCTCGTCATCCCCGCAGCGCTGGCCGTGTCCTACGTCGTCTTCCGGTCACGGGCGGCGGCGCTGTTCCGCTTGCGCTTGCCCATCCTGGGGACGCTCATCGCCAAGGTGCAGCTCTCCTCGTTCTGCGGGATTCTGGAACGACTGCTCTTGGGCGGCATCTCCTTGACCGAGGCGGTGCAACTCGCCACGCCGACCATCAGCAACAGCGCGCTTCGCGAGGTGTTTAAGGCGGTGCCCAGGCAACTCGCCGACGGCAAGAATCTCGCCGATCCCTTGCGGCAGAGTGGCCTCTTCGACCCGGTCTTCGTGCGGGTCATGGAGATCGGTGTGGAGAGCGGTGAGTTGCCGCTCATGATCGGCACGGTGGGCCGGCGATACGCCGAGATCAGCAAGCGTCTGATCGACCGTTTCGCCACGGTGATGGAGCCGCTCATCATCGTGGCCCTGGCGTCGATGCTGGGCTTTGTGGTGTTCGCGGCGATCCTTCCCATGTTGCGTTTGACGCAGACCCTCTGACGGGCGCCAGCCTGGCCCTGCGCTCGAGACAAATGAAGAGTCGAAATAGTGAGAGACAAGATGAACACAAAGCACGAGACAGATCGAATCAAGAGCCGCCGGCGCGGATTCTCGCTGATCGAACTCATGGCGGTCGTCGTGATTCTCGGATTGCTCGTCGGCATGGTGGCGGTGGTGGTGCGCGGCCAGGTGGGGCAGAGCAAGCACAAGCTGGCCGGCACCGGGGCCCAGATCATCGTCAACGCCATCGAGCAGTACGCCCTGCAGTACGGCCAGATCCCCTCGCAGGATGAGGGACTGGACATTCTGGTGACGCCCCTGCCGGATCGGCCGACGCCCTATCTCAAGCCCAGCCACCTCAAGGACCCCTGGGGGAACTACTACGAGTACATCGTCCCAGGGAGCATCAGCGAGTACGAGATTGTCTCCTATGGTCGCGACGGCCAGCCGGGCGGCGAAGGTGAGGATGCGGACGTCTCCACCGAGGACCAGTACGAAGAGGACCAGCTCTAGCACGCCGCCATGACGCGCCAACGCACGCCAACCTGGCTTCCACGACGCGGCGGCTTCACCTTGCTGGAGCTACTCCTCGTCGTCACCATCCTCGGCCTCGTCGTCGGATTGGCGGCGGGCACTGCGGGCTCCGTCTCGCGAACGCAGCAATCGCGTTCGGCGGTGCAGGGTGTGGAGCACGCCTTCGTGCGAGCCCGCATGCTGGCGGAGAACGGTGGGGGAGCAATCCTGCGACAGCAAGGCAGCGTCCTCATCGCCGAGGCGACAAACGAGGAACTGCCTACGGTCCGCGTCTCCCTGCCGCGGAACTGGACGCTTCAGCGGGCCGATTATGCCGATGACTTCGAGGAGCTTGCCGAATTCCGGGCGGACGGCAGCGCTTTCAAGGCGTCCTACTACCTCGTCGATCCCAATGGCCTGCAGACGGAGATCGAGTACCTCGGCTTGACCGGGCAACTCATCGTGCATCGGGGGGGACGAACGATGAGTGGCCGCCGCGGCATCACCTTCATCGAGGTCATGGCGGCGATCGCCATCTTTTCGGCTGTGGTGACGATGGCCCTGGTGAGCATGCGGGCCGCCCGCGAGTCCATGAACAACGCCGCCTTGGAACGCCGGGCCCGCGAGGTCCTGCAAAGCTGGCGCATCTCCCAGGCCACCGAAGAGCCGATGGAGGAGGAGTTCCAGGACGAGGACGGCTGGCTCTGGCGCGTGATCGACGAAGCGGATGAGATCACCATCGACGTCAGCGACGAGCAGATCGAAGCCGCCCGCAACGCCCCGGACATGGACACAGCCATGCGGCTGCTCGGCGTCGAACAGCCCACCGGGGATCCTGCCGGCCTCGACGGTGAGGAGGAAGCGGAGAAGCCGGATCTCACGGCGCCGCTCCTGCAGATCAGTTGGTCGGTGATTCGCGTCGAGGCGCTGCCCCCCCGACAGCGAGGCGGTGGAGCCCTTCGTGGTGCTGCGCTGGCGCTACATCGAGGGAATCGAATCCGACACAGTCATCGCCCTGGCGCTCTCCGCGGGTTCGAGCAGCAGTGGGCGAGCCGGGACCGGGGCCGACGCCGCCACGGTTCGGGATCTGCGCGCGCCGGGCGCCGCAGGTCGAGATCGGATCATTGACAGCCGGCTGCGCACGGTTGAACGTCAGAGAGCCGGCACCTCCCGCGCCGACCTGGAGCGGCAACGCGCCCAACCGCAACGTGTGGGCAAGCCGGTGGTGCCCGGGCAAGGCAATCCCCGTCCCAAGAGGCAGGAGGACAGAAGAGACGACCGATGAGTAAGCGCGGCTTCACCATGTTGGAGATGACACTGGCGGTGGCGATTCTCTCCGCCTTCGTCGCTGTCTATGTCGCCTGGTCGACCGCCGCCCTGCGCATCACCAAGTCGCTCGACGAGTCCGGTGGCGAGATTCTCGCGGATCGCGCCCTGGAGTGGATCGTCCGTGACTACCGCGACCAGGTGCCCCGTTCCGCCTTCGAGCTCGACGAGGAGCAAGAGCGGGAGGAGGCTGGCGACCAGGCCGGCGAGGACGTAGCCGAGAATGCCCGGGAGTCGGAAGAGGCCGCCGCCGATCCAGGCGATGCCGGTCGGCAGGCGCAGGGCGAAGGCGGCTCCAGTGGGGCTCGGCGTCTGGCGGTGACTCGACTCGGAGCTGAGACGTTCGGCTTGGACGCGGATCGCGTCGAGGTCATCACGCCGCACTGGACTCCTGGCGAAGAGCCGGGGTTCTACCAGGTCTCCTACTATCTCCGCGATGGATCGCTCTGGCGCCAGGCGAGACACATCGAGGGTGGCGGCGCCAGAACCGTGATCGTGACGAGCAATAGCGCTCGCAGCGGCGACGAGTTGGAAGTCCTGCGCAACGTCCTGCGCTTCGAAATTCTCCCCGCCAAGGAAGACGATCCCCGGGCGGGCGCCATCATCACCCTGGAGATGGAGTTGGAGAACGACAAGGTCGTGACTCGGCAGCGAATCGTCGAAACAAGAAGGAGGCAGCGCTGATGTCTCCAACAACGAGAAGCTCGAGGCCGTGCACGCCACCGGGCAGCCGTCGCGGCGTGGCCCTGCTCCTGGCGATGGCGGCCCTGGTGACGATGATGCTGCTGGTGACGACCGTGGTGCGCGTCGCCTCCAACACCTCGCTGATCGAGAGCCGAGAGTCCTTCGTCTACGAGGCGAGCGAATTGGCGGACAAGCTGGCCGAGCAGTTGCCCGAACTGCTGCCACCCCTCGCCCCGCCGCCGAACACCGACCCTTGGATGAACCTCATCGACACCCGGGATCGGGAACTCACCATCCGGGCTCGCGGTATCGATCTCTCGGGTCGGCTGCACGTCAAGCACCTCGACAAGTCCGCTCGCTTCGGGCTGCCCGGCAGCTTGCAAAACGTCATCTGCGAGGACGCCGAGCGCCGGGGACCGGTGCTCCTGGAGGAGATCGAGCTCGACGATGAGTTCATCCCGCTCTTTCCCAAGCCCTTGCCCCCGGCTGAGCCAAGTGAGATGTACGACGAGTTCGGCAACGCCCTGTGGCTGGACGATCCTTTGGCGGAGCCTGAGGACCTCGAGGACTTTGACGACTTTGCGGATCTGGAGGAACAGGATCCACTCGACGAGCTGGTCATGCAGCGCACCGTCCTCTGCGAGTGGCTCTCCACGGTCGGCTCGGGGACGTTGAATGTGAACACCTGCCCGATTGAGCTGCTGCGCTCGGCGCTCGGTGAAGCTGATTTAAGCGCCGGGCAGGAGTGCTTGACTCTACGTGAAGAGGGCAAACCCATCTCCGATCAGATCCTCTCCCGATTGAACCGATTGCAGCAAGCGCCGGAGTCAGCCCCCCCCGACGCAGCGAACGCTCGGACTGCGGGCCGACGCCCGTCCGTGACAAGACCCGATCCGAACGCCCTTCGCTTCACCAACCGCAGCGAAGCCCTGGGCGTGCTCCTCGAGATTCAGCGAGGCGTGCAGACCTGCCGCTGGTGGGTCACGATGGAGCACGGCCGTCGGGGTTGGCAACTGGTCGAGAAGCGGAGGGTCTATCCATGAACCGTATCCGCCTCGATACGCTGCCTGCCCCCGTTCTGATCGGCGCTCTGGCGCTGTGCCTGCTGGCGCTGGGCGTGTCCGCTTGCCGCACGTCAATCGCCACCCCGGATCTTCCGACCACGCTGGCAGGGCGCGCGACGCCGGTCGGGGAGACAACCGAGCATCGCGAGTGGGTGTTCCAACCCGTCGACCTGGACCTGGTGAGGGAGGGCGGGGCTGCGGACGAGCCGAACCGCGAGCCGGTGGTGGCGGCGGCGCGATGGCATCTCGTTGCGGTCGAGTTGAGCGCCACAGGTTCCCTCGCCTACCTGGATTCGGGTGAGGGCGCGGAGCTTCGGGCGCTTCGCGTCGGCGATGAGCTGGACGGGCAGCGGCTGGTTGGCATTGAACCCCGGGGCGTGCGTTGGCAGAATCGACGCGACCAGGCCGAGTGGTTCTTGCCCTTGCAGGAGGCGTCCTCATGAGCCGATTCGATCTCGCATCCTTCCCCATCTGGGCCCTGGCGGCGGTCATGCTGGTTCCCTTGGCCGCCCTGGGCTACTGGGCGCAATCGACGGGCGTGCCAGCGGACCGCTTCGAGACTGTCCTGCCAGTCGAGGCCACCGCTCAGGACGACGAACCGGAAGTCGAGTTCACACCCATGGACTTCAGCAGCCTCGTGCTGATCCGCCCGCCTGAGGACAAAGGCGTTCTCGGCATGGCGGCTGAGGTGCTCCCCCCCGGATCTGCTCGCCCAGGTGGAGCGCACCATCGGCGGCGACACCGGCGACTGGCACCTCGTCGGTATCGAGAAGCAGGGCGGCGAGTTCGTCGCCATCCTCTTCTACAAGGACGAGATCAAGAGCCTCACCGCGACCGTCGGCGAGAAGATTCACGATCACACCATTGACCGAATCGATGCCAGAGGCGTTACGCTGAAAACGACCACGGACCAGCCAATTCGGCTTGAACTCAAGGAAGAGCTGCCAAGCACATGAGTCGCCAGTCGAAACTCACACTTGCCTACGACCACTCGCGCTTCCTCGCCGCCGGCGGAGAGGAGGTCCGCGGGCCTGCGATCGGCACCGGCCAGGAAGTCAACGACGAGTGGACGGCCTGGCTCGCTGACTGTCTCACCAAGCACGGTCCTAAACCGATCTGCATCGAGGCCCCGGCCGAGCGACTCTATTGGGTGCTGCTCGGCGCCGGCGCAGAGGCGGAATCAGAGAACGAAGAGGCCGGCCTCACCCTGCCCCGGCACGGCGGCCGAGTCGGTGAAGAAAGCGACCGCTTCGCCTTCGAGACGGTCCTGCCCGTCCCCGTGGAGGAGACGGAAACCCGCTTCGCCGCCGCCGGAAACCACGTCATCGGTTGTGCCCTCGAGCGCGAGGTGCTCGACGACTGGATCACCCTGACGGAATCGGTCGGGGCGGATGTGGTGAGCGTCAGGCCTTCCGGTCTGCTTCCAGCCATCACCGAGCCGCTCAACGGGGCTGCCGGCGACCGTCTGCTCGAGCGACTGGAGTTTCGCTCCGGGCTCTTCGAACACAAACGCATCCATCGCCGACGTTCCCTCAATCTCGGCGTGCTGGCGGCGGCCTGGCTGCTGGGCTGTCTCCTCGCCGCCTTCGGCTGGTGGCGCCTGGGGCAACAGTACCAACAGCAGACGCAAGTAGCCCGCGACGCCGCCGTGGAGCTGGCCCGCAGCGTGCTTCCCGACGAGCGCCAGAGCAGCGATCGCCCCAGCCAAGTGCTCGCCAATCTCGTGAGTCGAGGCAGCCGACTGCAGGGAGGCGAGGCGGACAAGCACCGCTCCAAGCCCGTCGCCGAGGAACTCATCACCGTCCTGCAGAACTGGCCGGAGCTGGAGGAGGCGGAGTTGGATGTACTCAGCATCACCGAGCGCAGCCTGAGCCTCAACGGCTCCTCCGCGGAGTTGACGGCGGCGGACACGCTGGCCGGCGTGCTGCAATCGGTGCTCGCCTCCGATGAGTGGGAGTCGTTTCAGCCAAGCTCCACCCAACAGCGCGGTGAGCGCTACAAGTTCAACGTCACCGGCCGACGGGCCCAGACGGGGGGAGGGCGAGGTCGCTGATGCGAAACAAGCAACGCGAACGATTCCTGCTCTTCGGCGCCGCCCTCCTGGCGGGCGCCATCGTCCTGCTCCTGGCCCAGCAGCAACTGGGGACGGCTCGCAGCGGCTACGAGTCAGCTCGCAGCGGCTACCAATCCACGAGACGAAATGCCGAGCGCTACGTCGCCCAGTCCGACACCGAGGGAACCGTCCTGCCCAAGCCGCCGGATCGGGCCGTGATCATCGCGCAACTGCAACAGGTCCTGCAGCGGGCGGGGCTGGGCAGCGACGTCATCGGCTCCACGACGCCCTCACCACCACGCCAGGTGCCGGGAACCAACTTCACGCGCGAACGCTATCGCGTCGGACTGACGGGCGTCTCCATGAATGACCTCGCCCAGTTCATACAGGTCTGGTCCGCCGAGTCGCAGGTCTGGACCATTTCCGAAATCCAAATGCGCCGGCAGCGGGAAGCCTTCGAGGTGACGCTGCAACTCGAGTGTCTCTACATCGATGAGGAGACGGAGTCGGCGAGGTCGGGAGGTTGATGCACATGAGAACGATAATGATCCGCAACGCCACACTTTTCCTCTTGACCGGATTCCTGCTCCTCGGCTGTGCACCCGGCCGGTCCATGGGTACGCCCGATCCGCAGTTGGCCCTGCGCCTGAAGGACGAGGCGAGCAAGCTCCAGGCTGAGAGTCCCCAAGAGGCGAAGGCGCTGCTCTTGCGGGCGATTGAGGCCGATCCCTACTGCGGCCCGGCCCTCAATAACCTCGGCGTGCTCTACCTCCGGGAGGGCAATCGCGAGCGGGCCGCCGACACGCTGGAACAAGCCCGCCGCAACATGCCCCAGGACCCGCGGCCCTACGTGAACCTGGCCCTGCTCTTCGCCAAAGCGCACCAGTACGAAGAGGCCACGAGCTTCTGCGGCGAGGCCCTGGAGCTGCGCCCGGAGTACCTGCCGGCGATCCAGCTCAAGACCTGGCTGCAGATCCGCATGGAGGAGACCGACGAGTCGACGCTCGCCGACCTCGAACGAATCGCCATCTACGCCACCGATCCGGATTGGCGTCGTTTTGGCGAGGAGTATGCGATGAAGCTGCGCGGCGAGCAGGCCGCCGCCGAAGCCGGCGAGATCGGCAACTGAGGTGCGGCCTCAGCGCCGGGTGACTCCTCCTTGGTCTTGGGGCTGGAAGGACGCTGCATGATCGCGCTCGCGTTGCTGCTCTGCCAGTTCAGTCTCATGCCGCCACTCTCGGAGGCGGAAGCCGAGCAGGTGCGCACGGGTGTGGGGCCGGCCGAAACGATGCAGGATGCCGCCTTCGAGGCGATCCTGGCGAATGTGCAGCGCTGGGAGGCTGGGGATGACCTGGCGGCGGAGGCTCCCGAGCCCGTGACGGAGGCCGGCCTGGCGGCGCTCACGCCGGGAGAGCTGACGCTTGTCGAAGGTGAACTCCTGCGCGCCGAGTCCCTGCCGGCGCCGTTCGCGGAGTTGAAGCGCTGGATCGTCGCCGTGCCGGAAAGCAGCGATGACGCCGAAGTGCTTGTCACCTTCGTGCTGGCGGATGAGTCGCTGGCGGAGATTGAAGCGCTCGAGTCGCCGCGGGTTCGTTTGCCCGCCCGGTTCTACAAGGTGATGCGCCTGCCCAGCCGGGGCGAGCCCAAGTCCTACGCCACCTTCGTGGGGGCGTTGCCGAAGCTCGCTCTCGATGTGCCCCAGCCGGCGCCCATGCCGCTGGCGTTCGTCTGGGTGCTCCTGGGGACGGGCCTGCTGCTGGTCGTCTTCTTCCTGGGCGTGCTCACCCGCGCTTCCGGCGCTGCCGGCAGGCTGCGCGCGGAGGCCGATCTCTCCCGCTACGATCCCAGGCAGCCCTTGCCCGGTGAGCCGGCGGAGGCCCTGGACATGCTGGCCCGGCAGGCGGAGGACGAGAGTCCATGAGTCGACGTGTTGTGCCCATCGAACTGTCCGGGAATCGCCGCTACGACATCATTGTCGAGCCGGGCTTGCGCAAGCACGCCGCGGAGACGCTGCTCGAGGTTAGCGGTCAGCAGCGCTTCGCCCTCATCTGCGATGAGTCCGTCGCGGACGGACCGGGTGGTGATCTGGAGGTGGCTCTCGCTCGCGCCGGCGCGCGGTTGTCCTGCGTGGGCACCATCCAAGCTTCTGAACAACACAAGACGATGGACACGGTGGTGCGCCTGCTGCAAATGCTCGCCGACGCCAAGCACGAGCGGCACGAACCGATCATCGCCCTGGGCGGCGGCGTGACTGGCGACGTGGTCGGCTTCGCCGCCGCCACCTACCACCGCGGCGCGCCCTTCATCAACATTCCCACGACGCTGCTTGCCATGGTCGACGCCTCCGTCGGCGGCAAGACCGGCGTCAACCTGGTCGTGCGCGACGAGACCGGCGCCGAGACGCTGGGCAAGAACCTGGCGGGGTCCTTCCATCAGCCCGCCGCCGTCCTCATCGATCCGGAGTTCCTTCACACCCTGCCCATGCGACACATTCGGGCCGGCCTGGCCGAGTGCGTCAAGCACGGCGTCCTCGGCGACGCCGAACTCTTCGCCTGGATGCAGCACAATGTCGCGGCCCTCCTCAGCCTCGACGGCAACGCCCTCGCCGAACTCGTGGAACGCAACGTCGCGCTCAAGGCCCGCGTCGTCATGGCGGACGAGCGCGAGGAGGCAGCCTCGGGCGGCCGGGCCCTCCTGAACCTTGGTCACACCTTCGGGCATGCCCTGGAGGTTGTCCCGGAACTCGACCTGGTGCACGGCGAGGCCGTGGGGCTGGGCATGATCGCCGCCATGCACGCCGCCGTGATGCTGGGCCGCTGCGAGGCCTCGGAACTGACGCACTTGCTGGCCCTCCTGCGCGGCTTGGGACTGCCGACGGACGTCGAGTGGCTGCCGCCGGCCGAACAGTTGCTCGACTCCATGAGGCGGGACAAGAAGGTGCGGGGAGGATCCCTGCGGCTCGTCTTGCCCACCCGGATCGGCGAAGCGGTCACGGCGGAGGGCGTCTCCGACATCGTCACGGCGGCGGCCCTCCACGAGATCGTCCGGGCGACCTAACCAGTCCAGATGAGCTCCAGGCTGGTTGGGTGTGGCCTGAGACTGAATCAGGCACCACTATGGGGTGGGCTGGCGCGATTTAATTGTACAATCTGTGGTATATGTCCTGAGAAGCTGGGGTATTTCAAGCGAAGGAGATCCGGGTTCCGATAAATGTATGGAAGGTTGGGAGGCCGTATCGTGCGAACACTTGCCGTCATCAATCAAAAAGGCGGTTCCGGCAAGACCACCACAGCCATTAACTTGGCTGCGGTCTGGGCTGCGACGGGACGCCGGACGCTCCTGGTCGACATGGACCCTCAAGCCCACTGTGCGGCGGGTCTGGCCGTGCCCGACGACGCCGTCGAGCAGCACATCGGCACCGCCATGTTGCGCCCTGCCACCAAGACGCCGGACCTCCGCGCGCTCGCGTGGCGCATCAGCACCAACCTCGACCTGGTGCCCAGTTCCATGCACCTGGCGGGGCTGGAAGCGGCGCGCGGCGGGCTGGCGGATCGACCCGATCGAGACGTGCGCCTCAGCCACCTCTTGGCGCCGATGCAAAGTCACTACGATCTCTGCGTCATCGATTGCCCGCCGTCCATCGGCTTGCTTACGTTTAATGCCTTGCGCGCCGCCCAGGAAGTGCTCGTCCCCGTCGAGACCTCCTACTTCGCGCTGCAAGGCGCCCAGCGACAGGTGAAGACGATTCGCAGCCTGACGCATCGGCTGGGACGAGCCCTGCGGTATTACATGCTGCCCACTTTGCACCGCAGCGACTCCAAGCTCGGTGGGGAAATCCTCGCCGCTCTCAAGAATCGTTTCGTGCGGGATTTGGTGCCGGTGGTGATTCACTACGACGAGAAGCTGCGCGAGGCGGCCGGCTTCGGCCAGTCGATTGTCGAGTACGCCGCCGGCTCCGTGGGGCATCGCGATTACGCCGCCTTGGGCGCCTGGCTGGACGGCCAGTGCGATCCCCTGGAGGAACCGCAGGTCGCCATGGTCGAGATCGCCGGCGGGGCGCAGGAAGCCCTGCTCGCCACCATCGGCCAGGCCGGCGGCTCACGGGCGCCGATCAACGTCCGCCGGCCGCATCGCATCGGGCCGGGGGGCAAGGCCTATGAAGCGAATATGGATCACGTGCGCCCGGTCGCCAGTGATCCCGCGGAGGCCTCGGCGACGGCTTCCAGCACCGCCGTGGCGAGCCGGCCGGGCGGTCGGGCCGCGGAACTCGCCGAGCGGGCCCGCCTGCTCATGGCCCGCAGCCTGCGATCGCCAGAAACGAAGAAAGCCGCCGCTCCGGCAGCAGACACGGCGTCAGACACGGAACCGGCCACCGAGAAGAAACCCAACGAAGCGCTGCTCAAGCGACTCGGCCCCTCCAAGACCAGCCAGGGCACCCTCTTCGTCTTCGCGGGTGACGCCAAGGCGGTCTTCCTGGCCGGCGATTTCAACGGCTGGTCGCGCTGGTCGACGCCGCTGACCTACCACGAGCAGCACGGCGTGTGGTACGTCTGCCTGCCGCTGGAGCCGGGACGCTACGCCTATCGCTACGTCCGCGATGAGGACTGGATTCCCGATCCGCATAACGAACAGCGAGAGCCCAATCCCTTCGGCGGTGAGAACAGCATTCTGGAAGCGGCCGCCACGGAAGCGGAGGTGCTGGCGGCGACATGAGCGATCATGCCGACCACCATCACGAGCCCCCCTTTGCCGACGCGGCGGGGTACGACGCGCTGGCGGATCTCTTCCTGAGCGAGCGCCCGACACGCACGCCGCCGACATCAGCGCCGACCACCTACGGAGCCGAGATCCCCACGGAGCCGGTGCCTCGCGCCGAACCGCAGCAAGTCGCCGGCAATAGTCCCAGTACAGGCCCGCAGCACGAGCCGCACGAGGTGTCCGAACCGGTGCTGCGGGTGGAGTCAGCGCCGATGGAGGCCAAGCGCGAGGAGGGGCCGCAGGCGCCGGGCAGTGGAGGAGCGGGCACGCACATCGAACTGCTCATCGCCGGACATCTCCCCATCCTGGGAGGTCCCTGGCTGGCCCAGTACGCCGATCGGCTGGCCGAAGCCGAAGGCCCGGTGGCGCTGGTGCAGATACGGCAGGGAACGGTCAGCCTGGAACTCTTTCACCCGCCGATGGAAGCGGAGGCAGCCCAGCGCCTGCGTGCATCCGCGGCCCAGGAGTCGACACTGGAAGACGCGATTCTCGCCGTGACCGCCCGCGCTGCGCGCTGGCTGGTGCGCAGCGACGAAGTGCTCGTTGCCGGATTGGTCGGAGCGGTTGCCGCCTCGAGACTCACGATCGTCAGCGCCGCGGATGAAGCCGCCGTCGTCGCCTCGTATCGCACACTCAAGGAACTCTCCGCCACCGCACGTGAGCGGCAGGGGCGGGAGCCGACCTGGCGCTGCGTGATCGCCGGTTCGGAGGCCCAGGCCGCGGACTCCGCCTTCGCCCGTCTCGCCGCCTCAACCCAGCGTTTCCTGGACCTCGAGATCAAGCGTGGTCCCAGTATCGAGCGCCTGCGACCCCTGGTCGTCGAGCAACTCGGGCGCTGGGAATTGACGCGATCCCCCGCGGAAGTCGTCGCCCTGATCGAGGCGGCTCGTGAACTGCAAAGCGAAGAGGGCGAGCAACTCCAGGTGAATGCGGAGAGCGCTGCGTCGGCTCGTGGCGGGCTGAGCGCCGATGAGCTCTCCTTCCTGGATGAGCTCAGCCTGGATGCCCCTACTTACGCAGCCGGCTCGGACGAGTCGCCCGCCAAACCCGACAAGATGCCGGATGATGGCGCGGCTGACGATCAGGGCGCCGAGGCGCTCTGCCTGGCTGCCGAACTGGGTTTCACGCCGCTCGTGGCGCGTTGCCCTCGTGCCGGCGAGATCCAGTTAGCGGTGGACGATGCGGGGAGGCTGCAGGTCCTGGGGCACCAGGGGACGGCCGAGGCCCTGGCACTGCTCCTTGCCGCCTCCGCCTGGGCACTGGAGCATCAAGCGCTCTTGTCCCTGGCACAGCCCGGTGTGGAGATTGATTCCGAAGCCGAGCCGGTCTTGCACCTCTTCACCGACGCGGCTCCGCAGGTGCGCAACCTACTCGATTCCAAGGTGCGGCTGCACCTCCTGCTCCGCTCGGCCTGGGAGCGCCGCAGATCCAACGTCGTCTGCGCGGATCTGAACTAGCAACGTCTCGGACTACTCGTTCAGACGGTCGATGGGGGCGCCGGATGGTTCGGCGACCGCCTTGCTCTTGGCTCGCAGCCGCCCGGCAGCCACATCGGGAAGGCCAGGCTCAAGATCGAGAAGCGTTGAGTGCGGCGCCCGCGCCGGTTCAGTTGGGGGCGTCGATGCGCCAGATGGCCCAGCCCTGGCCGCGGTTGGAGAGGAAGTAGATCCAGCGTCCGTCGTGTGACATGACCGGGAAGCGGTCGACCGAGCCGTTGTTGGTCAGACGCTGCGGCGTGGAGCCGTCCAGACCGATGACCCAGATGTCCTCGTTGGGCCGACCCGTGGCGTCGTCGCCTTCCATGGAGGTGTAGACAATCTGCTTGCTGTCGGGTGACCAGGAGGGAAAGGAGTACGGCCGCGCCAGGAGGACACAGCGACTGGCGGCATAGTCGAAGATCCGCCGCTCCACTTCGTTCAGCTTCGCCATGTAGCTCGCGAGAAACTCGTCCGCGTTCGAGGTGAGTTGCCGCGCGGAGGAGCCGTCGCTGTTGATCACCCAGAGGTTCCCATCTTCGCCGACGTAGGCGATCTTGGAGCCGTCGGGAGAGACCTGGGGTTGGGTTCCCTTGATCAGGAACGACTCGTAGCCGCCTTCCTGCTGCTGTGTCCAGATGTGGACGTCACCGGGATCAAGCAAGCCGTCAACGTCGCCGGGATCACAGTTGAGCGGAGCGTCCGGTTGCCGGTAGACCGCGAACGATATGACGCCGTTGTTGCCTTCCGTGGGCTTGAGCGCCAGGGCGTCGCTGCGGTCCTCATAGATCCGTGTCACGCCGCAGTTGCGGTTGGCGCAGGTCTTGACAATGGCGAGCGAATCGTCGCCCAGGCGATTGGAGGAAAAGAGCAGGTGCACGGCGTCGCGGCTGTAGCTGGGGAACATGTCCGTGTATTCGCCGCGCGTCACCGAGGTGATCGCCTTGCTGCCGGTTCCCACCCGGGCCTTCTTGATGGCGCAGCCGCTGAGCGGGATCAGCCGCTGTTCACCCAGGAGCTGCGCCGATTGGGCCAAGTCAACCAAGTCCGCATCGAAGGCAGCCACCGAGTAGACAATGTAACTGTCATCGGGTGACAGCGCCAGGCCCTGGATCCCGGTGTTCTCCCCCAGTTCGATGATGCGCGTGGCCTTTTCTCGCTGGTAATCGAGCGACAGGTTAAAGGCGCGCGACTGAGCGATGTAGCCCACGAAATGGTGATCGAGCAGCACTGCCTCAAGAAAGGGCAGGCTTTCGTATTCCTTCTTCGAGAGCTTGATGTGGAAGTTCTTGCGCTCGGTGTTGAAGGGAGCCAGATCAGCGTACCGCATCCCGGTCAGCACCAACTCCGTCGGTAAGAATCGCTCGGCGTCCCGCCCGATGGGGGCGGCTTTGAAGGTGTACTTGTCGTTGCGGGTGAAGTTGACCCGAAAGTCAAAGGGGGACTGCTTCTCTTTGACGAGCCTGCCGCCGGCGTCCCAGATCTGCACGAAGGCCGGTTCCGGCTGCGTCTGCACACGTAACTTCACGGAGGTCGTGTCGCACCCGCTCAGCAAGGCCGTAAGCAAGACGGCGACAAGCAGGAGGATCGGGAGCTTGCGAGTCGGTTCGAGTGTTCCACCCATGGCGTCGTCCGCTTTCCTATGTATGTGTGTCGGGCAGAGAATACCAGATTGCGGCCGGGTGGTGACGGCGTCTCGGTCGGCCGTCACTCCTGGCGCGCCGGACCGGAGGCTGCCGCTCAGCCGCCGTCTTCCTCGTCTTTCTTCCTGGGCTCGGGAGGCGGCGGGGCAGGCGCCTGCTGGGGATTGATCACGATTGGCTTCTGCGACTGGCCCGGCGTGATGATCGTCTGCCCGCCCGGGGCGTAGGCGTCGGATCTCGCCGTCGCCACCTGCCCCATCTGCTGCAAGGCCTGGTTCATCACCCGCTCGAGTTGGGAAGCGTGGTCACGATTGGTCAGGCGTTCCTGTTCCATCTGTCGGCGCAGTTGCTCCATGACCTCGTCGTTGAGTTTGCCTTCCGACTTGAATCGCTCCGTCAGCGCTGCCGCCACCGCCTCGCTCTCCGCCGCCGCCAGCACCAGCAATTGGTCCGGCGTCATTCCCTTCTGTTGTCCCATCCGCTCCAGTTCCAAGAGCGCCTTCGCGTCGCCGAGCCCCAGGGCGATCTTGGTGGCCGTGTCCGCTTGCGACAGCGACTTCACACGCTCGCGCTCCACCTCCACATCCGTCATCTTCTTCTTGCGGCGGGCGTCCAGCGTGTCCTCGCGGATCTTCTTGGCCAGATCCCAGTCCTTCGCCCGGCCGGAGCGCTCCAGGTCGTCGACCTGGGCCTCCGCTTCCGCGCCGCGAATCCGCTGGCCCAGGAAGGTGTCGACGTCGCGGTCGGACTGGGTGCGGCCGTGCTCCCGCTCGGTCGCCTCGATCTCCAGGCCGTGCTCGACCTGACCCATCTCGCGCGACTGCTCACGCTCCTGGTAGTAATCCAAGGCGTCTTGCGCCAGGCGTGCCTCCAGGCGCTGGTACTCATCGGCGCGCAGACGGTCCTTCAGGCCCAGCTCGTGCGAGGCTTGGCGCATGGCGTCGATGAGGTCGTGCTCGGTGAGCGTCTTGTGCTTCTCGCTGTCCGCCAGGTTCTCGCGAATGGACTTGAGCACCTCCAGCCGCGCCGCCTCGACCGCCGCATCGCGACCCTCCAGATGCACCTCCGCCATCGCTTCCCGCCGCGGGTCGAACTGGTCGGAGGTGATGTTGACCAGGTTCAGCGCCACCAGCGAGAAACCGAGGCGAGCGATGCTCTGCCCCACGCGCTCGCGCAGTTGATCGGCGATCTGCTGCCGCAGGCCGGCGTTGTGATACAGATCGTCAATCGGGTGCGTGCTGGTGAAGGCCAGCAGGGCGTCGTAGAACTCCGGCTGCAACTGCGAGCGCAGATCGTCCTCGACATACCGCCGGCGATCCTTCATGACGTTCAGGTAAAACGCCTCAGGAACCGACAGGCTCATGGTCAGCCGCAGCGAGGCGTCGAGCTGGACGTTCTCCCGGCTATACAAGCCGCTGACGCGGGCGTCGAGCGAGAGATCGCCGTCGTCGACGATGAGCAGGGTCGTCTGCTGGTCGCCGGCGATCCACTTGCGGAAGGGGCCGTCGATGTCGTGCTTGCCGGCGACGAGCTTGCCCAGCAGCTCGCCCTTGGCGAAGACCAGGGCCACCGTGCCGTCCCAGACCGTAAACGGTTTGTTGATCCAGTGGCGCTTGACATCGCTGGAATCGATGCGAACGGCGACGTCGCCCGGCTTGCGCTCCCAATGATCGGTCTTCTTGCTGAACCATCCCATGACCGTCTCCTTGTCTTCCCTCAGCGGATGATGGTGCGCGGCTTCGAACCCTGTGCCAGCAAACGCAGCACGAAGGGCAGCATGAGCAGCAGCAATACCAAAACGACGACCGCCGCCCCGGCGATGACCCAGAAGATCGGCTTGTGGATCCAGGCCAGGACGAACGTCTCCGGATCGATGGTGACGGTCGTCCGGGCCATGCCCGAGCCGACGAGCTCTCCCGACGCCACCGCGCCCAGGCGGGTCTGCAAGTCGGCCTGGCCCTTGATACGCGAGTCGTCCAGACCCAGGGAGTTGAGCTTGCCCCAGGCGACGGCTCCCGCGGGAAGCACCTGCTGCAGGTTGGGCAGGAGCTCCTCGGGGATCACGTCGAACTGGTCTTCCGTGAAAACCCACTCCTCGGTCAGACGCATCCAGTCGGCATCGCTTCGCGTCACCACCCGAATGCCCATCGTCGCCTTCCGCTGCACCAGTTCGTGCTCCACGGCGGCGGCGGCGGCGCCGTCCGGATCATTGAGGAAGGGCAGTACGGCGATCTGCTCCACTTCCGGCGGCAGGTTCGCCAGCATCTGCTGCACGCAGTCCACCGCTGCCTGACGCAGGGCTTCGTCGATCGCGTCCTGCTGACCTTCGCTTCCCTGTCCCAGGGCTGTGCCCGGCGTACACGAGGCGAGCAGCAGCGTCATCAGCGCGATTGGTCGGGTGAATCGTGGCATGGTTCGCCTCCTTAGTTCTGGTCGGCCCGAATGCCGGTGCGGTCGAGCTTCTTGATTTCCAGGTCCAGGCCCGGCGTGCTGCGCAGATAACCGGGCAAGGCATCGATGGCGGCGGGCTGCAAGTAAACGAGCAGCTGCGCCGACTTCGTCCCCCCATCCCACTTGAGCGTGCGCACGTCGTTGATGCCTGTTTGCTTGCGCAGGTGGCTGACGATCGCCTCCAGGTCTGGCTGCGCCTCGATGTCGCTGAGGCTCAGACGCCGGGCCACGACATTCTGCCCGACCTTGCGGATGATCTGCTCCACCAGGTAGGGGCCGATCTGCTCCACGCCCTTCTCCAGGGCGCTGCGCGCGGCCCGTTCGATGCGGCTGCTGCGCTGGCCCACGGTCCGCAACTCCTTCGTCGCCACCAGGCCCCCCGACGCCTCGTAGACGTTGGCCTTGATGACCGCTTCGCAACTGATCATCTGCCCCAACTGGGCTCGCTTGTTCGTCTCCGCCCGAATCCAGGTGACGAGGTCGGCGTCGGCCTCCGCGGCGTAGGCGGCGATGCCCTCTGCGTCGATGTCGGACAGATGCACATCCCAGGTGTTCTGCACGCGAATGCCCAGCTCCGTGAAGAGCTCCCGCAGGTTCTGCGTCACCGTGCCGCCCAGGTCGTGCTCCAGCATCGGCTCGTTGCCGGTCACCGCCATCTGCACTTCGTCGAGGCTGTACTCGACGATGAGCTTCGCCTGCTCGGCCCGGGTCAGGTCGTTCCGGAGTTGGTCGTCGCGGATGGCCAACCCCGACTGCTCCGCGGCGCTGTTCTCTCGTTGGCGAGGCACTGGGTTCAGCCTCTCGGAGGGGTCCGGGGCGTCGTCGACCTCGACCGAGCTTTGGCTGCCGTTGCTGCATCCGGCCAGCAGCGCCGAAAGCGCGCCGCAACAAGCCAGAAACGCCAGTCGTCTCTTTGTGCGCCTGCTCTTCATGCTTGGCCTTCCTTTGAGTTGTTGGCGTCGGAGCCGCCGGCTGAAGTGCGATGTCCCGCCTCCCAGGCGTGCTGGCAGATCGGCGCACCAGTGTCCGAGGCATACCCACCAATGTCCAATTCGCTCACGATTCGCTTGCCGGTCACACAGCAGCGCACCTCGCGCACGGCGATCGGCGCCTGCCGCGATACCTCGCTCTTGGTGGATTCAAAATACGCGTCCAGATCGGTGCGATTGAGGCGGTAGAGCCGGCCCACCCGCCCGGCCGGGATCCTGCCGGAGCGCACCAGGCGATAGGCCGTCTTGTACTCGACCCCCAGGATCTCCGCCGCCTCTTCGAGTGTCAGAAGCTTCTCCATTTCGTTCTCCGCTTCGTCCGCCGCCTTGTCCGAGTCGGCGTCGTCGCCATCCCTGGTCGGGGTCTGTTGCTTCGACGCGAACAGACCGAACAGGCGACCAAGTCCTCGAGAGGGGCGTTCCTGTGCTTCGGCGTTTGGCTCGTCGTTCTTCGACATGGCATTCCTCGCTTGCGTTGTGGCGAGGCCACTCAGGACGGGGTACCCGGGAAGGGACCTGATCGGGCCACGCGCCTATTCTGACACATCTCTTGGACTCTGCTGACATCCATTTCACTGTTTTGGTGAGAAGATCCCCAAATGTCCCCGAGACCACCCCCCCTATACGGGTGGCAGAAACCGTGTTGCCGGCAAGAGAGCCGCTCCAGGGATCGGCCTCCGGCGACGGCGGGCTGGCGCAACCGAAGGCTGACTCGTCTCCGGGCTGCTGAGAGCCGGTCACCCCCCAGCAGCTTGGGGGACGGCAGGTCGCCCCTTCCAGCCCCCGGCGTCACCTCAAGCTGCCTGTCCCGAGGCCAACCACGCGCGGGGTCGATGCCTGCATGGAGGCAGCAAGGCCAATATCATGATCCGGGATTCACGCGTGCCAACACGGTCTTTCACGTCAGCGGTGGCCAGGTGCGAGATTCGAGTATCTCCAGCTCGGCGACCGGAGTAGTGATGGAGTGCGGAATGACCTCTCGGAGAGATAGCGCCTCGCTGCAGCAAGCGCAGCAGCTCCTCGAACGCGGGCAAATCGAGGCGGCCGAAAAGCTGCTGCGCAAGCTGGTGCGCCGAGACAAACGTCTGGCCGAGGGGCATGCCCTCCTGGGCAGAATTGCCTCACGCCAAGCCCGTCACGACGACTCACGCCAACACTACCTGCAGGCGCTCAGATCGGAACCGGACTCCAGCCGCTACGCCTTCCTCGTTGCCTGGGCCTACAGCGCTCTGGGAAGAGCCTCGGAGGCGATCGAGTACTACGATCGGGCGCTGCTTCGAGACCCCGACAACAAGGACATTCTGGGTCGCAAGGCCATCACCCTGGAGCTCGTTGGCAACGCCACGGAAGCGCTGGAGATCGTTGAGCCGTTCATTGAGGCGACTGAGGAAACCAGCGAGATGGCGGTCGCCTACGTGCTCTCGAAGCAGCGACTCCAGCAACACCGGGAGGCGATTCGCATCGCCGAGCGTTGGGCCGCGGAAGAGATGGGCCTGGCGATTCCCGAGCGGGTGGCGTTCACCTACTACGCCGCCAAGTCCAAGGAGAAGCTCGGCGACTACGACGCCGCCTTTGAGAGTTACTGCCTCGCCAACAAGGTGGGTGCCCGCCCCATCAGCCGCGACGCGATACGCCGACCCATCGATGCTCTGATCGAGGTGTTCTCACCCGATCTCGTACCCGGGTTTGCCCAGGCCGCCAACAGCTCCATTCGCCCCGTCTTCATTGTCGGCATGCCGCGCTCGGGAACCACGCTCATTGAGCAGATTGTCGACGCGCATCCCCAGGCGTTTGGTCTGGGCGAAATCACCGACATCGAGCAGATTGCTACGCAGCTCGGCGGCCAGCCAAGCGGCGGAGTCGGGTTCCCCCCAGTGCGTGCCGCTGCTTTCCGAGCAGATACTGACCGCCGCCGCTCGCCAATACCTGCGTCGCGTGCAGAAGCTCGGCGGCAACGCCTCCCGGGTCGTGAGCAAGAGCCTCTTCAACTGGATCAATCTCGGGCTGATCCTGCAGTTGTTCCCCCCGTGCCTTCATCATTGATTGTCGCCGCGATCCGGTCGACACCTGCGCCTCCTGCTTCATGAGCGCGCTCAGCCCCCAGATGCACCCGTTCAGTACCGATCTAGGCAACCTGGGCTACGTCTATCGTCAGTACGAACGCCTCATGGATCATTGGCACGACGTCCTCGAAATGAACTGCCTCAGGGTGCAGTACGAAGAGGTGGTGGCTGACCTGGAGGGGCAGGCAAGACGAGTGGTCGACTTCTTGAAGTTGCCCTGGGACACCGCCTGCGCCCAGTTCCACGAGTCCGGCCGCGTCGCCTTCACCCTCAGCTACGAGCAGGTGCAGCAGCCGATCTACGCTTCCTCGATCGGGCGCGCGGATCGATTCGGGGAGCACTTCCAGTCGCTGCGCGAAGCGCTGGCCTCCGAGAGCTGAGACGGACTCCGCCTGGTTCAGGAGCAGCGCGCCTGGCGCCGGGCCTGCTGCGATGTCGCCGTGAGCACCGGTCGAGTCCAGATCCACACGGCAAGGGTGCCGGTCGAGGAGGATGCGGCGCAGCCCCCTGACTCCTCCGGGCGAGGCTGGCGCCGTGGGTTTGTCACTTGCCGTAGGCTGCACCAGCGCAATAAAGAAGGGGCTGCTCCGAAGAGCAGCCCCTTGGCTTGCTAGCAGTACCACGGCTCTAGGCCATGGTGTCTGGCAGAGTCGGCATGGGCTTTAGCCGGGGCAGCCGAAGTCAGCCAGGAGGATACCGAGGTCGGACTGATCGGTATCGCCGTCGCCGTCGAGGTCGCCGTTGCCGTTGACCTGGAAGGCGGCCAGGAGGATACCGAGGTCGGACTGGTCGGTGTCGCCGTCATTGTCGAGGTCGCCGGGGCAGGGGTTGACGCCGCCGCCGCCGATGGCCATCTTGGTCGGGTGAGCCTGGGCGAGGTCGCCCCACTGGATGCTGACCAGGAAGCCGGTGTTGATGAGGTCGAGGTAGCTCAGGCCGGCCTCGCCGTCGTACATCTCATCGACTTGCGGGTCATCGACGCCCATGGAGAACCAGTAGAGCTCGTCGTTGAAGCCGGTCTGGTAGAGATCGGTGGGATAGGGGAACGTCGGGTCGGCCATGTCGCCGCCAGCGTAGAAGCTCCAGGAACCACCGTCATCCAGGCCTTCGGGAGTCTCGTTGTCGTAGTCGAGGACGATCAGGCCCTCGTAGGGGATCTCGAAGGTGTCAGCAGGATCGAGCGGAGCGTCGATCTCACCGGCGACCAGCGTGTAGGCGAAGTTGTCGCCGACCGCGCTCAGGATTTCCCAACGCCAGCCACCGTAGAATTCGGTGCCGTCGGCACTGAACCAGAAGTAGTTGTAGGCGAAGGTCTTCTCGACCGCGCCGCTGTAGGCGTTGTAGACCCAGCAGTCGCCGCCAAAGGCCACCATGGACTGCAGCTGGGCGGTGTCGCCCCAGATGCCGGCGTCCGACTGGTAGTCGTCGGCGTACATGTCGAGCATCCAGATGTTGCCAGCGCCATCGTCATAGCCCAGCGCGTGGTAAGGCAAAGGACCATCCCACGGATTGAGCGGGGTGCTGTCATTGACGTAGGAGCCCATGGGCAGAATGTAGATATTGCCGCAGTTCGACCAGTCGGTCCAGCAGCTGGCATCGGCCCAACCCAGGTTCAGGCCCCAGTAGCAGATGTCACAATCGAGGATGTTGTACGCCCACTGGGCGTCCTCGCGGGTGCCATCGGTCTTGGCGTTAAGGGCCACGGCGTTGCGCAGGCCATCGACCTGAGCCGTGAAGGCTTCGGCGTTGATGTCGACCGGCGCGGGATCAGCGCTGACAGCTGTACCGGCAACAGCGATCAGGGCCAAACCAAGAAGGTTACGAGTCATACTCATCTGTCATTTCTCCTCGCGTACTGTACGCATCTCGTAGATAGAACGATCACGACACTGGCGGAGCCCCGTGGCAGGTGGACTGAACGACCACTCCTGCCAGGGATACGGCGTGAGGAGGTGAAGCTGAACCCAACTTCGTGACCCGGCACAACAGGACGCCGTGGGTCGCCAATGAGTCATCTTCCTCCCGACTTAAGTCGGACTCCGCGCCATCAGCCTGTAGGTTAACACCAAGATTCCCGCACACAAGCAGAAACTCGATTATCACCCACTGCAATCTTGCAACCCACAACACATTGCCCCCGCTGAATATCTGATAGATTCGGCCGCTATGACAACCCAGAGCCCCTATTTTCACAGAGGCCAACCAAGGGTGGGCAGATTCACTTAGATTGACCGCCGGCGAGGCGCGCGACAACTTTTTTGCGCCTCCACTCGACCCCCACCCCCGAATAGAACGCAGTTCGGTCGACGAACCGTTATCGGATCTCGAGGTCGTTACGTCCAGGCCGCCGCCGCGGCGCTGCGGGCCCTCAACCGCTGCCGCTGCCGCAGCAGTCGCAGCGAGCCATCGACGATGACGCCGACGGCTCGGCCCCGCGCCTCCCAGCCGTCGTAGGGGGCGTTGCGGCTCTTGCTCTTGAACTCATCGACGCGGATCGTCCAGGGCAGCGTCGGATCGATCAGCGTCACCGCCGCCGCCGAGCCGACCTGCAGGGTCCCCAGTCCCAGCCGGTCCAGATCGCAGAGCCGGGCCGGGTTGATCGTCAGCAGCGCCAGGAACTGGGGCCAGTCCAGATGGCCAGGCTCGATGAGCGCCTTCATGTATAAGGAGAGGGCGCAGTCCAGACTGATGATGCCAAAGGGGGCCTCGGCAAACTCCAGCGACTTGGCCTCCCTGGTATGGGGGGCGTGGTCCGTGCCCAGGATGGTGATCACGCCGTCCTTGACCCCTTGGATCAGGGCGTCGATGTCCGCCTGCTCGCGCAACGGCGGGTTCACCTTCCCGAGCGTGTTGTAGCCATCGCACCGCTCGTCCGTCAGCAGCAGGTGGTGCGGGCTCACTTCCGCCGTGACCGGCTGGCCCTCCGCCTGGGCCCGGGCCAAAATCTCCACACTGCCCCCGGAACTGAGGTGTTGGGCGTGGTAGCGGCAGCCGAACCGGCGATTCAGCCGCACGTCCCGCTCGATGATGAGCTCCTCCGCCACCCGGGGCCAGCCCTGCAGACCCATCCGCATGCAGCGGGCCCCGGCGTGCATGACCGCGCCGTCGGTCAGGGTCGGCTCCTGGCAGTGCTGCATGAAGGTCTTGCCCGTCATCTGCACGTAGGCCAGCACCCGCCGCATCATGCCCGGCGAGGCGACGCAGTCGCCATCGTCCGTAAACGCCACCGCCCCGGCCTTGGCCATGAGCCCCATCTCCGCCAACTCGTCCCCCCGGCGGGCCTTGGTCGCCGCCCCGATGGGGAAGACCCGGCAGGCGCCGTGGCGCTCGGCCTGGCTGTAGATGAACTCGACCCGGCCGTCATCGTCCAGGGTCGGCTCGGTGTTGGGCATGCAGCAGACCGCCGTGAAGCCGCCGTTCACCGCCGCCTCGGATCCGGTCTTGATCGTCTCGCGGTCCTCTTGGCCCGGTTCGCGCAAGTGCACGTGCGGGTCGATGAGGCCGGGCGAGACGATCAGGCCCTCGGCGTCGAGGCAGTCGTCGTCCGGGCCGGCTGAGATCCTGCCGATCTCAACGACCTTGCCGTCCGCCAAGACCACGTCGGTGACCTGGTCCACGTTCGCCGCGGGATCGATCAGACGCCCGCCCTTGATGATGAGCCTGCTCATGCCCGGCAGCGTACCGAAAGCTCGTCCGAGAGGGGAGGGCGGTGTTGTTCCGAACCTCGAGAAAGGAGTGCGGCGGGGTGGGGGCGCAGGCCGGCGAAGTGGTTGCTAGAATGCCCCCGCGTGAGGGATGGACGGGCTGTAGCGCAGCTTGGTTAGCGCGCTTGACTGGGGGTCAAGAGGTCGTCGGTTCAAATCCGACCAGCCCGATTCGAGCCGCCGCGAGGCGGCTTTTCTCAT